>MPMF02211225.1_pt1 | contig 35199 bp, 34 predicted proteins | sample 1617271 | NCBI WGS metagenome assembly MPMF02 (sample SAMN05944812, study PRJNA350692) | marine metagenome | biome: marine; feature: ODZ; material: water; isolation source: 120 m water sample prefiltered with 30 um filter, filtered on to 0.2 um... | place: Pacific Ocean | collected 2012-04-09... | reverse complement strand
GCGAGCTGATGAGTCCGTCGCCCGGATGCGGCTTGACACGCTCGACGAGACCCACAGGGAAACCCGCCGCCGGTGGCGCCGCTGGGCCGATGACCACGTCGAGACCATCCGCGAGGCGGCGGCTGCCCTGGCCGATGACGTGATCCCGGCGGCGATCGTGAGCGACCGCGCGCGGGCGCACTGGCGACCGCTGCTCGCCATTGCCGATGCGATCGGCGGCGCATGGCCGGTGCGCGCTCGAGAGGCCGCAACAGCGCTAGTCGGTGAGGGCACTGACGAGGAGATCAACATCGACTTACTGCATGACATCCACATGGTCTTCGACGACGCCAGCGCCACGTTCCTGGGGTCGACGGAGATGGTCGAGAAACTCGCAAAGCTGGAGTCGCGACCGTGGAGTGACTGGAAGCAGGGGAAACCGATCTCGACCCGCGCTGTGGCGGACCGCCTCAAGACGTTCGATGTGTTCCCCGGCAGCAACGGGACGGCGAGAGGGTACCACCGTGCCGGGTTTGAGGATGCCTGGTCCCGGTATCCCGTCTCCAAACCGTCAAACCGTCAAACGGCCAATAAAACCGGGGGTGAAACCGCAGATACAAACCGTCAAGAAGGACAGATGACTGACGGTTTAGAGACGCAGGTTGGGCCAATGAATACGGGGGTGTTTGACGGTTTGACGGTTTGTGATGGGGGTACGCCGGAGGAGGAGCAGGAGTGGAGCAAGATATGACCCGCGCTACCACCCCCACCGTGTTCGACAGTGCGGCCCTGCCGCTGCTCATCACGTTACAGGAGCAGGGCTTCGAGCTGCGGGTCACCAACGGGGCGCTCTTCATCAAGCCGGTCGATCGTGTCACCCTCGAGCTGCGCGCCCAACTCCGTCAGCACAAGCCTGCGCTGATGACGCTGGTGTGCGTCTGTGAACAAGGCGTCCAAGACCGCGTCACGGTCTTCCGCGCCCAGCTCGAGGCGTCCCCCCCACGACGGTCGGCCCGTTCCTGTTCACGGCGGGTGTGCCCTACAGCAAGGGGATCTGCTTCTCGTGCGGCGCCTGTCTGCCGGAGGCCTGCTTCGGTCGCTGCTGGCGCTGCTCGCTGGCGTGGCGGTTGGCCGTCGGTGTGGGATCCCGGCGGAGCCGGCGACGGTGTTTGACGGGGCGGGGGTCAATGCGTGACCTCCATAGACCTGGCAGGACCACCGAGCGGAAGGAGAAGTAGAGGATGACGGACACACCAGCACGGATCCGACTGGGCGGGGCCTGGGAGCGGATTACCTCCAAGGGCCGTGTGATCAACGTCCCCGTCGGCGGCCTAGAGATCACCCTCTGGGAAAACACCCGAAAGCAGCACGACCGATCGCCTGATTGGAACGTGACGATCGCCGAGCGACCCAAGCGGGAGGAGCGGTCAGGGTGACAGTTCCGGTCGACGCGACAGCAGACGCCAGCGCCGCTGACACAACGTCAGACGTGAGGTCCAAACGGACCGCCTGAGTGTCCCGATGCCTGACATCCACCCCGCACCCGATCGGCGCGTAGAAGCCCGAACGTCGGGTTTCTCGGAGGCATCCTGCCGCGTGTGCGGCGGCGCGATCAGGGGGCGGCGTCGAAACTTCTGTTCTGACCGCTGTCGGATGCGGGCGCGTCGGGCTGAGCGCGCGTCACGAGTTGAGGCGCTCCTCGCTGATATAGACCACGCGCTCGCAGCGCTCAGACGCGAACTTCGGTCGGAGCGAGGTAGCCAAGCCATTCCGAAGAGCGTCTCGAGATGACTAGGCCGAATGGGCTGCCGGTGCTCCTGACCCCAGACGAAACAGCGGATCTTCTGCGGACCAGCCGGAAGGCCGTGTACGCCATGGCTGAACGGGGGCAACTGCCCGGGGTAACGCGAATCGGTCGCCGGTTGCTCGTCCGGCGCGACGCGCTGGTAGACTGGCTCGACCAGAAGCACGCGCCATCGCCGAAGGAGGCAAGGCGATGAGCGTAACGATCAGACCGTACCGTCGAGGAGGCTGGGAAGTGGACGTGCGGATCGTGCTCCCGGACGGCAGACGACGGCGCGAACGGAAGCGAGCGCCGGTCTCATCGAAGTCTGCCGCCCTGCGGTGGGGCCAAGCCCGTGAGCGCGAACTCCTCATCCACCGGCCAGCCGCCACCATCCAACCCCGAAAGGAGGTACCAATCCTAAAGGCGTTCGCCCCGAGGTTCCTGGACAGCTACGCCCGAGCGAACCGACAGAAGCCCAGCACCATCGTGACCAAGGAGGTCCTGCTCCGTGTGCACCTAGCGCCGTTGCTGGGTGCCAAGCGGCTCGACGCGATCACCAACGAGGACGTGCAGCGGCTGAAGCGTGCCCTCAGCGAGAAAGCCCCCAAGACCGTCAACAACGTCCTCTCGGTGCTCAGCACCCTGCTCAAGGCCGCAGTCGAGTGGCAGCTGATCGAGCGGGTTCCCTGCACCATCCGGCTGCTCAAGGTCCCGAAGCCGTCAGCGGCGTTTCACGACTTCGTGAGCTACGAGCGATTGGTGGAGGCGGGTCGCTCCGCAGGCGCCAATGCATACCTCATTGTCCTCCTGGGCGGAGAGGCGGGTCTGCGGTGCGGGGAGATGATCGCTCTTGAGTGGGCCGACGTCGACTTGGCGAAGCGTCAACTGTGCGTCCAGCGGTCCAACTGGAACGGACACGTGACCGCGCCGAAGGGAGGACGACTGCGGTATATCCCGCTGACTGTCCGCCTCGCGAAGGCGTTGCGTGACCAGCGGCACCTCAGGAGTCCGCTGGTGCTATGCAACGAGGACGGCGAAGCGCTGAATCGAAAAGCCGTGCTATTGGGCGTGCGGCGAGCGGCTCGGCGGGGCAAGGTACAGAACAGCGGGGTCCACGTCCTCCGGCATACGTTCTGCTCGCACCTGGCGATGCGCGGTGCCCCGGCACGGGCTATCCAGGAGCTGGCCGGACATGCCGACCTCTCGACAACGCAGCGCTACATGCACCTGAGTCCGGCCGCTATTGAGGCGGCCATCCGGCTCTTGGATCAGCCGCCAGCCGATCTCAGTCGTGGAGACATTGTGGAGACGGCCGGTCGCTGATCAGGAAGTGCAATGAAGACAAGAGGTTAATGGCGGAAGCGCCTGGGAGTCGAACCCAGCCCCCCCGCGTTAGCGGGGGGCGACCGGTTTTGAAGACCGGGAGGGCCACCGGGCCCCGTTCGCTTCCATTCGGGGCAACCATCATCGCACGGAGGACACGGATCCCCTGCATCAGATGGCGACAGTCTGAGGACGTCTGAAAAACCGGGCAGATGACAGGATGGCGGGACCGCACTCACGCAAACGTATCGACCATCACGAAACCGACGACGCTTCGTTGGTAGCGACGTGATGTCGCGAGCTCCGACGGCGGCCGGACCGGAGTGTGGATGGAGCGCCGTCCCAGCGACACAGCGGGGCGGCGCAGAGCGTTAGCTCTCGATCAGGCGGACTTCACCGGCGCGAGGGCCTTTGGTCGATTCTTCGATGGTGAACTCGACCCGTTGGCCTTCCCGAAGCAACTCGAACACTGCGCCCCGAACCGCGCTGCGATGGAAGAAATGCTCGATTCCGCCTTCATCGCGAATGAAGCCAAATCCTTTGTCAATCAAGAGACGCGCAATCGTACCGCTGGCCATACGTACTCCTCCGATACCAGAACCCCGCTGCCGTCGCCACGTCGCACAGGCGCGCCGCGCACCGACCCGGGACCTGACGGCCAGTCGCGCCCTTCCCCGTGTGGTGGGCCCCAGCAACCGTCAGAACCTCCCGCGACCTCCTGGCAGGCGCGGGATACGCTACGAGAGCGCAGCCAGCGACCGAAGACCGCCGGCGACGAACCCGCCCAAACGTGAGTGCTCCTTGCCAAATGCGGCGCTTACGTGCCGAATGTGGCTAGTAACCCACCCTGAGAGAGGCCAGTCTAGTGAGGTTTGTTGGTGGAAGTCAAGCGAGATGGTAGTCTCCCACGCAGCTTCGACCTGACCGCTGTTCCCTAGCGCCGAAGCGTCGGCACGTGCCGGCCGGGCGAGGCGCTATTCGGCGGGCGCCGGCGCGGCGGGGGCCGGTTTGGCGGGCGGCGCAGCAGCCGACGGCTTTGGTGCAGGCTTGGCTGGCTTTGGCGGCGGGTAGGTGGTCCAGAAATGACGATTGCACGTCGGACACTCCCAGAATTGCTGGGGCGGCCAGGGGTCTTCCGGACCGGGGTCCTTCAGGTCCATCTGCGCGCCGCATCGCTGGCACCGAACACTGACGTCAGGGTGCTCCATGGCGAAATTCTAGCACGGCCCGGCAATGGCCTGGCCGTTGTGCAAGGTCCTCGGCGATGATTCCGGGTGTCGTGCTGGCTGGAGGCGCCTCGTCCCGCATGGGAGGGCGACCAAAGGCGCTATTGCCGACGGGACACGGAAACGAGACGTTTCTCGCTCGCATCGTCTCCGTGTTGCGACAAGGTGGGGTGGACGATGTCGTGGTGGTGGCCGGCTACCACTGGAAGGCGATCGCCCGCGCCGCCGAAGAGCTGGAGGTGCCTGTTCGTGTGCTACACAACCCGGCTCCCGAACGGGGCCAGCTGTCGTCGATGCTCGTGGCGCTCGCGGCCGTTGACCATCCCGGTGTCCGGGCGATGCTCGTGACGCTGGTGGATCTGCCACTCGTGTCGCCGTCGACGGTCCGCGCCGTCCTGGAGGGACACCGGCGCACTGGTGCACCGATTGTGCGGCCGGTGCGCGGTGGCCGGCATGGGCACCCGGTGCTCTTCGATCGTTCGATCTTCGACGAGCTTCGTGGCGCCGACCTGGAGCAGGGCGCGAAGCCGGTCGTACGGGCCCATGCAGCTGACGGGTTGGAGATCGAGATCGAGGACGAGGGCGCGTTTGTCGACGTGGACACGCCGGAGGACTACGAGCGGGTATTCGGGGTGACCCTCCAAAAAGGAGTGGACGTCTGATGCCTGCGGCAGATGGTGGGCGTCGCGCCGCAACCACCTGCGTCCTCACAGAGGGTCTAGAGGCCCCGGAGCTGCAGGGGAGAGGATGGTGGACCAGACGGGGGTCGAACCCGTGACCTCGTGAATGCCATTCACGCGCGCTCCCAACTGCGCCACTGGCCCATCCCGTTCATTCTATGTCTCCGGCTGCGGTCCGATCAATCGATGGCGGCCGACGAGCACGCGCGGGTGCGCACGCAACCCGCTGTCTGAATCCTGCAACCGTAGTGTGGCTGAGGGGGCGGCCGGGCGCCTCGCCGGGGAACCTAGTATTCTCCGAACATCCGCTGTATCTCGGCGACGTCGTCGGTCACCGTCAGTGCCAGCATCAGGAGGACCCGCGCCTTGACGGGCGCCAGGTCCTCGCCCGCGATCCGGGGACGCAGGGTGCCGTCGCCGGTCGGCTCCTCCGGGTCGTCCCTCCGCGGTGCGATGCGACCGCTACCGGTTCGCGAGGTAATCACAACGAGCACGCCGTGCTCGTTGGCGTAGGCGATTGCGTCACGCTGTCCTCCGCTCGTGGCGCCGGCTCCCGCTGCAGCGATTACGACGCCCTCGGCATCACGGTCGACGGCCGCACGGATGAGGTCGCCGGATGCGCCCTGATAGGCCATGAGGATGTCCACCCGTGGCAGGCGTCGGATCCGGGCGACGTCGAACTCGCTGGCCGAGGTGTGACGCCGCTCCAGGCTCCGGTAGTAGACGACGCCGTCACGCGCCGTCACACCCAGTACGCCGTAGCCCCGCGTCTCGAACGTTTGCAGGTGCAAGGCGTCGGTCTTGGTGACCTCCCGAGCGGAGTTGATTTCGTCGTTGAGGACGACCAGGACGCCGCGGCCGCTCGAACCAGGGTCGGCGGCCACCCGGAAGGCCTGGCGCAGATTGGCTGCGCCGTCGTATCCCAGCGTTTCCGGTCGCCGCATCGATCCCACAATCACGATGGGGCGTTCGTGGCGAACGGTGAGATGCAGGAAGTAGGCAAGCTCCTCGAGCGTGTCGGTGCCGCTGGTGACGACGATGCTGGCCAGCTCAGCGTCCTCGTCGAAGATCGCGTTGAGGCGGCGCGACAGCTGCAGCCACTGGTCGAGGGTGAGCGAGCTGCTCGAGACGTTTGTGAATTCCTCGGTCTCTACCTCGACGAGCTCGCCAAGGTCTGGCACCGAGGCAACGAGCTCGCTGGGGGAGAGCCGGGCACCGGGGCGATTGGAGATGGTGCCTCCGGTCGTGACGAGGCGGACTCGGGGCGGTTCTGCGGTGGCCGCCGTGGGCCCGAGAGCCCATAGCAGCACGACGATCATCAGCGAGACACTGAGTGGCCGCGTTCGGCGCCACATGATTCTGTTGCCGTTCCGGCTCGCCACACCACTTGTCGGGCGAGCTACATAGCTCGTCCCGCTACTATACTGAAATTGTCGGAGATTGGTGGGCGAGCGTGAGCCAGTCGGTGAGCCGACCGACTGCCTGCTCGGCGGTGGTGCCGTAGAAAGGCATGAGCGCGGTGGGGCCACCGGGGACGCTGACCAGATACGCGCGCCAGCGGTTCTGGTCTACCAGCATCGCCTCGATGAGGTAGGAGCGCCCGCTGATTGTCTGTTCGAACCGATGAGCCGTCACGATACTGTCGAGGAATGCGGACAATTGGGAACGAGAGAATTCTAGCTGGTTCACGGTGGGGATCAAGCGAAGGAAAGTACGAAGACCGGTCCACAGCGCCGTTGAGTGCGCTCGGTGGCGGGTTTAGCGCTCAAGAATATTTTCGTGCTATGGGTAATCCACACCCGATGCACAGTTCATGCACACGTTTTCCACAGTGGGCCTTTTTCGATCCTCGACTGTGCCGACAGTGAGGCCGTTCTGGTTCCGTCGTTGGCGGTGGAGCCGCGCGAACGGAGGCGAGACACGGGGCCGCTAGCTGCGGATCAACACGGGGTCGGCGGCGAGCTTGTCGGCCCACGTGCGGGCCTGACTTTCCGCTTCCTCACGCGTCTGACCAACGAGGATCACCGAATCGGTCGGCTTGTTGCCATCGCCTCGTGTGACCCACGCGATCCAGTGGGCGCCGCGCGACTCGGTCTTGATCTGGAGGTCCGTCCTGTCTGTCATCATGGCCGGAGCATCGTACCCCAGCTGATGGGCCGCGCGCCACGCACGTGGCGAACCATGTGCTGCCGATTGCGCGTCTAATTCCGTTTCTCGTACAATCGTAGTGGTCCCGTTCGCAATGACGGTGACGCTCCGAGGGCGGCGAGGCGTCCGTTCCGCAAGCCGCGAAGCGGGAGCATGCCGCGAGCATTCGACCAACGAGCAACACCGGGGAGTGAGATGCATCAGCGCCCGAATGCCACTGTCATTGCGAACGGGGCTACTTTGTGATCGTGCCCGCCTGCCGGGCGCCCCGGTTTGGGGTCCTTCCACTGTTTGACCGCGACGAGAGGAGTCACCTGTCTATGGGATTGACGTGTCCGAGCTGTGGCAACGAAACTGGTTTCCTGGTCAAGACGCTACAGACGCACGTGGTCCAGGCGGGCGGGGCGGAACTCGACCTCTCGGAACAGAGCCGTCCGGCGGTGCTCGAGTTGCTCTGCGACGAATGTGATACCGAGCTCGATCTTGGCGCGCTCGACCCGGATCTTTGTCGTGAGTTGATTTTGCTTGTCGGCGCCCACTGACGGCGTGTGTCCGACGCCATCGAGCTCTGTCCCCTAGGGCTTGCGATAGCCGCAGATCAGACACTGCCAGCCATCGGAGGCGGTCGACGGCGTGCGCACGGTGTCCGGGTGAACGAACGACTGCCAGGGAGGGTTGGTCGGATCGAGAATGCCGCCGCAATCTGGGCAACGATGCAGTGTCGGCACGGCAGCGGGCAACCGGGGCGGTTGCGTGTCTGGCACGGAGTGGACACTACCACCAGGGGCATCTCCATGACAAGTCTTGACAGGGCCGGCGAGCCGCTTCTATCGTAGGTGGCCGATGCGCAACTACTACCGCATGTTCGGGCTGTCCCACAGCGCCGATCGCAACGAGATCAGACGTGCGTATCGCGAGCTGGCGCGTCGGTGTCAGTCGCGTCCCGAGACCCCTGGTGCGTCGCCTGAACGCCTGGCCTCGCTCCACCGTGCCTACGAAGTGCTGAGCGGTCGGGCCAGTCAGTCAGCGAATATTGGCGACCCGGCTCGGGGGTCTGCCGGGCGGGAGGCCGCGTTCGCCGACGAGGTGGACATCGACTTTCCGTCGGTCTCGAGTCTGGTCAACCGGATGCGCGATTCGTTCTTCGGTCTCGAGTCTGGACACCCGCTGTCTGCGGAGGTGCGGCTGACGTCGAAGCAGGCGGATGCCGGCGTCAAGGTGCCGTTCGACGTGTCGTTGCGTCACACCTGCCCGGTGTGTGGGGGGCGTGGCGAGGTGTGGCTCGACCCGTGCGGCGCCTGCGACGGGAGTGGCGCCGGGCGGCTGCCGCACCACCTTCAGCTGGTCGTGCCGCCCGGTGTGCGCGACGGCGCCCGTCTGCGCTTCGACGTCACCCCGTCATACGCCCCGGCCACCTGCGTGGAAATCCGGATTTCCGTACAGTAGCTGTTACTCGCCTTCTGTGTCGCGGTGCGGTGGCGGGTCCATCGTGCCGTCCGGCCTCCAGGGGCCGCAGCGGGCCAACCGGCCGAGTGTAAGTCCGGTGCCTCGCCACAATCCGTGTTCGCCGATCACAGCGTGCGCGTATCGGCTGCAAGTCGGGACGAACCGGCAAGACACCCCGAACACCGGCAATCGGGACGACAGGGTCCGCTGATACCAAGTGATGCCCGCCAGTGCCCAGCGCGCGCCGACCTGCTGGTCAGGCGGCTGACGCCCGTCTGCCACTCCGAACGTCACCAACAAGACAACCAGCAAGACCAAGGTCCGCTTCACGGTGATCCACCGTGTCGGAGTGCGCCGTGCTCTGGCGGTAGGAACGCTCGAATCGTTCGTGGTAGCCACGGCGTGGTTGAGGAGGCTGGCGAAGCCCTCCCGCGTCGACTGACTTGCGACTTCTGTCAAGCTCAGAGCTTGTTCGCGTACTCGCTGATACCCGGTATCAGAAAGCGCTCGCCCTGGAGTCCCTTGGCGATGCACACGACGTGGAGCGCCAGCACGGCGAGTTGGACTAGGGGCAACAGCAGACAGCCGAGACCGCCCGAGCCGATACCGAGAATGGTGAGGGCGGCAAATGCGAAGAACTCCACTCCGAAAAGCACCAGCCCGTGCTTGGCATGCCACTGGACTTCGCTGTCCTGCTTCTCGAGGAACAGTGGCACGAGGGCCAGAATCCAGAGATAGGAGATGACCACCATCACCCCGCGATTGGGCGCCGCTGCGCCTGATGACGGCGGCGGCGGTGGTGGCGGCGTGGTCGGTGGTGTCGTTGGCGGCGGTGCCTCGGGGGTCTCGTCGTCGGTCATGATGATCTCCGGACCGCGGTCTGACACACCGCCACGACGCCTGTCACCCGCGTCTCAGCCACGCGGACTTGTCAGGGTTTTGCCAAACTGACTAAGCTGGATCGTTCGTCGCCAGGCGTGACGCAGTGGGGCGTCTCCGGCGACGGTGCGAGGACGTAGTGATGATCACAGGGAACGTCGAACCGACTGCGGTGCTCGAGGCGCTTCGGGTCGTGCAGGACCCCGACCTGGGCCGCGACATCGTCAGTCTCGACTTCGTCAAGGATGTCAGGGTCGAAGGTGGGGAAGTTTCGTTCGTGATCGAGTTGACGACACCGGCCTGTCCGGTAAAGGATCAGATGCACGATCAGGCGGTTGCGGCCGTCTCGGCGCTCGATGGGGTGACAGGCGTCAAGGTCAGCATGACCTCGAACGTGCGCGCCGTGGCGTCGCCCGAGGCCGGTCGAGCCCCAATCCCGGGAGTAAAGAACATCATCGCGGTCGGCGCCGGCAAGGGTGGGGTCGGCAAGAGCACGGTAGCCGTCAATCTAGCCCTGGCGCTCTCACACTGTGGGGGACGGGTCGGCATGATCGACGCCGACGTCTATGGCCCCAACATCCCGCTCATGCTTGGTGTGCATACACAGCTGGAGACGGATGGAAAGAAGATCGTGCCGGCGGAGAAATATGGTATTCCGGTCGTCTCGATGGGTTTCCTGACCCAGGATGAGACGCCGATCATCTGGCGTGGTCCGATGCTGCACGGCATTGTCCAGCAGTTCTTTCGGGAAGTGCGGTGGGACGAGCTGGACTACCTAGTCGTCGACATGCCGCCCGGGACCGGCGACGTCGCGCTGAGTCTAAGCCAAACCGTACCGGTATCAGGCGCTGTTGTCGTCACCACCCCCCAGACGGTCTCGGTGGCCGATTCGCGTCGTGCGGTGGCGATGTACAAGAAGCTCAACGTACCGGTCCTCGGTCTGGTCGAGAACATGAGCCATTTCGTGTGCCCGAGCTGCGACCACGAAAGCGATATCTTCGGCAAGGGCGGCGGCGAGTCGGCGGCCGAGGAGCTGGGTGTACCGTTTCTCGGGCGGATTCCGATCTATCAGCCGATTCGGGAGGGCGGCGACAGCGGGAACCCGCTTGTGGTCGCCGAGCCGGACTCGGCCGCCGCACGCGCGTTTCTCGACATCGCCGAGCGTACCGCCGCGCAGGTCTCGATCGCCGCGCTCAGTTCGGCCACAGCGACGGTGTCGTAAGGTCTGGCTACGGGCTACGGGCTACGGGCTACGGGTACCGAACCGGTGCTGCGGGCCCCAGGTCTTGCATTGGACGCCATCTGTTGACCAGGCCGCGAGGTGCTGCGCGGCCGGAGAGCGCCTGTAGCCCGCAGCCTGAAGCCCGGGCGGCGTAGAAGCCATTCAGCCGCCCACTAGCGTCGTTGCGCTTCTCCGGTCATCGGCACGAACAGTACCGGGAGGGTCGTCTCCTCTTCGATGCCGTCCTCGGTGCGCGTGAAGATCGTAAGCGTTTGCCGGTCCTGCCCGACCGGGATGATCAACCGCCCCCCGACCGCCAGCTGATCGATGAGCGGCTGCGGGACGTGGTCGGGGGCCGCGGTCACCATGATCGCGTCAAACGGCGCCTGTTCCGGCCAGCCAGCATAGCCGTCTCCCTGTTTCACCTCCACGTTCCGGTACTCCAGTTCGGCGAGCGTGTCACGGGCGCGCTCAGCCAGCTCCGGAACGATCTCAATCGAGTAGACGGTGGCAGCGAGCTCGGCCAGCACCGCCGCCTGATACCCGGATCCGGTGCCCACCTCGAGCACTCTCGCGTCCGGTGCTAGCTGCAGTGCCTGGGTCATGTAGGCCACGATGTAGGGCTGTGAAATCGTCTGGCGGTAGCCGATGGGGAGCGGCCGATCCTCGTAGGCCCACTGACGCTGATCGGGTGGCACAAATCGGTCCCTGGGCACGCGCTGCATCGCGCTCACCACTTTAGAGTCGGTGATGTCCCGGGTCAGCAGTTGCTGTTCGATCATGCGATTGCGGTCGCTTGCTCGATCCGTCGGGAGCTGCGTCGTGCCGCCGGCCGCCGGTCGCGATGCGTCGACCGGCATCTCGATTGGCCCACAGGCCGCGATGGTTGCGCCGAGGATCAGGGCGAAGACAGCACCAAGGCTCCTTCTCCTGATATTCTGACCCGGGAGACCGGGACGACGCCGATGTTTATGCTCTTCGTGGCTGCCGGGGCGGGATTGATGTTGCTGGCCCATGTGGCCCCCTTTCCCTTCCTGCTCGACGCCTTGGCGCCCGCGCCCTCTCGCTGGGAAATGCCACCGGTCGAGGGGGCTCCGCGAGTGTATCTCACCTACGATGATGGACCGAACCCGACGGCGACGCCGGCGCTACTCGACGTGCTGGCGCGCGAAGGTGCCGTTGGCACGTTCTTCGTGCTCGACCGCCATCTCGATGCGGATACGGCGCCTATCGTCGCGAGGATGTTCGAGGAAGGACACGCCGTCGCGCTCCACTCGCATACGCGCCGTCTGATGATTCTGACGCCGGAAGAGCTCGCCGAGACACTGCGCACGGCGGCCGACCGAATCGAGCGATTGGCCGGTCATCGTCCTTGCCGCGCGTTCCGGCCGCATGGAGGCTGGCGCAGCGGCCAGATGTATGCCGGGCTCGATTTGATCGACCACACGCTCGTTGGCTGGGGGTGGTGGCTCTGGGACTGGGACTGGTTCCGGGCGCGCGACGCCGACAGATTGGTGCGACGGTTCGCCGGGCGCGTCTCCGGTGGCGACATCATCGTCATGCACGATGGTCACCACGAGGACCCCCGTGCCGATCGGCGCTATGCTGTCGACGCCACCGCTCGCCTGGTCCCTGAGCTGCGGACCCAGGGATTCGCCTTCGACACCATCTGCTGAACAGGCCGCGATGAGTTGTACGGCCTGCGAGGGCCCGGAGCCGGAGGCCCCAGCCTGACGCCCGGAGGTATGTCTCACCGCCCTGTCAGCCACGCCTCCAGGTTGCGCTCTTGCTCGGGAGCAATCTCCTCGACGGCCTGCAGGTCCCACTGACTCGCCGGCTGGGTTCCCACCACGATCGGCAGACGCTTGATGGCGCCACGACGCGACACCATCACCGAGATCTCCGAGCCCGGCGCAGTCAGGGAGATCCGTTCGCGCCACTGGCTCGGCAGCACACGGTAGTCTCCGATTGCCAGGATCTCGTCGTCGACGTTGAAGCCGGCCTCGTGGGCCGGGGTCCCGCGGCGCACCTGGTTGACCAGCAGACGACCATTGCCGACGCGGGTGACCAACCCAATCCAGCCAGGCTCCTCGGGTCGATCGTCCGGGTCTTCCGTGTCCTCCGACCGACCGGCAAACTCCAGGCCCAGCCAGTCGAGCGCCTCGGTGTAGTCCAGCTCCTCGGTCGTGTCGAGCGCCCGCCTGAACCAGGCGGACAGATCCGCACCGGCTACCTCCTGTGTGGTGGCGCGAAATTCCTCCGGTGTAAAGCCACGTTCCCCGGAGAACCGCGCGTAGGCCAGGCGCATCACGTCGTCGAGCGTCTTTGTGCCCCGGGTGGCCGCACGAATCCGCATGTCGAGCAGAAACCCGATCACCGCGCCCTTCGTGTAGTAGCTGACGGAGCTGTTCGGCGAGTTTTCGTCGGCGCGGTAGTACTTGATCCATGCGTCGTAGGAGGCGAGCGCGACCGGTTGCACCTCACGACCAGGTGTCGTCTGCAGCCCCCGGATCTGACGAGACAGCGCCTCGAGATATTCCTCGACGGTGGAGAGACCGGCGCGGTGCACGCCGAGATCGCCGTAATAGGAGGTGAGGCCCTCGACCACCCAGAGACTTTTGGTGTGCACCTCGTTCTCGTAGGCGAACGGACCAAGCTCGATCGGTCGCAGCCGCTTGACGTTCCAGGCGTGAAACAGCTCGTGGCTGACGGTCCCCAGCCAGCGCAGATAGCTTCGCCGGGAGGAGGTGTCCCAGCGGCTGCTCATCAGCAGCGTCGAGTTGCGATGCTCGAGACCGCCACCAGCCTCCGTGATCATGTTGAGGAAGAGATACCGGTCATACGGCATGTCTCCCCACATGCGGTACGTTTCCCGGGTAATCTTCTCGACGTCCTGTGCCGACTGTGGACCGTGCCACACACCCGACTCACCGAGGTTCACCAACTGATGTGGCCTGCCGTCGACCTCGAACTCGTAGACCGCCGGCGTACCGACGACGATCGGCGAGTCGACCAGCGTGTCGAAGTCTGCCGCGCGATAGGCGTGAGGACCGAGGTCAGTGCGTGGCGCGAGACCGGTCAGACTCCGGCCCCAGCCAATCGGTAGCTCCAGCGAGACGTCGTGCGGGCGGGGGGTGTCGTCATCGGCGAGGGTGAGAAACGTCGGCGCGCCATTGATTATGGCGAAATCTGCTTCGATCCAGTTCGTGCGCACCGACATCTCCCGGCCATACACGAGGTAGGACACCACGACGCGGTCGCCGCCACCGGATGACACGCGCCACCGGTTCTTCCGTGATTTCTCGATGGCCAGCGGCACACCGGCAGGTGTTCGGGCGTTGACCGCCTCGACGTGGCGAGCGAACTCCCGCACGAGATAGGAGCCGGGGGTCCACACCGCCATCATCAGCTCGATCTGTGGACGACCGCCCGTTGGAATGCTGGCCTCGATGCTGACGTAGTGCGTGTGCGGGGCGGGGAACCGCACCGTGTAGGCGATGGGTTCCGCAGACTGCGCCAGGGCCAGTCCGGCTTGCGCCGTCAGGATGAAACAGGCGATTGCCGCACACCGCTTCATCCGACTCAGCTCGGCGTTGTCCACACCGGTACCTGTCCTCTCCTTTGCCGGGGCGGCTACGGCCGGGGCGCGTCCGCGAGCGGAATGCGCCGGTCGAGATAGACCGCTGTCACCTGGCTACTTTCGATCTCGAGCGCCGAGGCGCGGCCGGAGTAGACGCCGGCGAGCATCCCCGTGTCGATGAGGAATATTCGGTTGTCGAATCGCGCCGTAATCAGCTTGGTTTCCGGGATGCTATGACCAACGACGATTCGCGCCACGTCGTGTCTCTCGGTCAACGACCGCGCCAGTGACAATCCCTCTTCCTCGTCCCAACGTGCGAAGCCGCGGAACCAGACCGGCCCATTCTCGTCGATGATGGACCAGGAGCCCATGCTCCGGGCTTCGTCCAGCATCGGGACGTACTCGCGGTCTTCACGACTCAGCCTCACGCCGCCGTCGGGCGCGGGCGGTCCGGTGGGGGCCAGCAGGGTCAGCCAGTAGTTCAGCTCCTGCGCTATTGCCGCGTTGGTCTCCTGGAAGGTAAAAAACGGCAGGATGACGCCTCGCTCAACCAGCTGCTCCCGGTAGCGGTCGAAGGTCTCGAGCTCGCGTCGGGCCCGCTCGTTGATGTCTGAGAGATCGGTGGGCGCCTCGGTCGGATGCAACCCGCCGTGCAGCAGGATCGAGTCTGCCACGCGCACGACGACCGGTTTCGATCGCAGCCAGCGTCCGTAGGTGCCGTCAGGACTGAACGCGTCGACATACTCGAAGAATCCCGGGGGGTGCGCCTGCATCCATTCGGCGCGAGGCAGCGGGCTTTGTGCGAGCGGCCCGAGGACGGTCGCGCGCTCCGCCAGCAAGGCGACATAGGCCTCGTAGGCCTCCTCGCGCAGGGTTGGGGTCCGGGGGGTTGCGAACCGGGCCAGCAGCTCCGGAGTCGTGTCACGCAAGTTGGCCATCAGGGCCATCGTCTCGTGGTTGCCCAGCAGGATGATGAGTTGCCCGCCTGCCGCATCGGCCTCGGTCTCGAGACGCATCAGCAGGTCGAGCACGGCCTTCACGTCGGTGCCGCGGTCGGTGAAGTCACCGGTCTGCACCAGTGTGGTCCGGCCACCGACCCATCGTTGGCTCGAGTCGGTGAGCCCGACGGTTTCCAGCAGGGCGCGAAATTGCCCGGCGGCGCCATGGATGTCCCCGATGGCGACGACGCGATCCGGTTGCGCGGTGGCGGTGGCCGGCTGCCAGGCGAGTGAGACCCAGACAAGCAGGAACCACGTTGCAACACAGGTTCGCCGGCGAGCGAAACGCGTGGGGTGCGTGACCGTCACGGTCTCACCAGTGTACTCGTCAGAACGTTCCGGGCGACAGGCCGCGGGGCCGCGTGAAACGAGGTAAGGCGGCGAGTCCAGTCGAGAGCTGCTGGAGTCAGCGGACGGCGTGCTGCAGTACGGCCGGGTTCTTGACGCGGATGCTGCGTCCTTGGGTCTCGATTAGATTGCGTTCACGCAGGTCTTTGAGGATGAAGTTGACCGTTTCGCGGGTCAGTCCGACGAGGTTGGCGATGTCGCGCTGGCTCAGACGCAGTGGGATGACCACCCCGTCGGCGTCCTCGACGCCGTGTCGACCGGCAAGGTGCACCAGCGTGCTGGCGACGCGCGAGTGGGCGCTCTGGTGGAGGATCTCCCGCACCCGGGTCCGGTACATTCGCAGCCGCAGCCCGAGTAGCTTGATGACCTCCTGGCCGAGCGCAGGCAACTCACGCATCTGATCGAGGAACACGTCCCGTGAGATCGCCCAGACGATTGAGTTCTCATATGCCTCGGCCAGGTGATCATGTGGTCCGTCATCGATGACGGCCATCTCTCCGAACAGGTCCCCCGGGTGCTGGAAACCCAGTATCGCTTCGCGCCCCTCAGTGTTCTCCACGGCGAGCTTCACGATTCCAGACTCCACCATGTACACGTCGCTGGCGGGTTCGCCCGGGCGATAGATCCGCTGGCGGCGTCTGAACTCCGTGACACGCGCCCGTCGAAGAACCGCCAGACGGTCGGCATCACTCAGCCCGGACAGCAAGCTGTTTGGCTTCAGGTAGGAGAACCGTGTGAGCGTATTCATGCGCATCGTCTCGGCGCTAGGCATGTCCGTTCGGTGAGTTCGCAACGATCGAAACACGTTGTTCGTCGCCCACCGCTCATGCCTAGTCCCCGCGTCGCTAGCTGACCCGCCAGGGCGACTGTGCTGCCTGGCGGATCGGCCCCTGACCGTTTTCTGGAAAGCGTTACATCATCGAGCCGAGCTTGATCTCGCTGTAGCGTCCGTTGGCGTTCATCTCAGCCTTGGTCACGATGAGTGCGCCATTCTTCACCATGCCGGTGACGCGCACGGTGTGCCCGACGTGACCGGCGAGCGCCGTCGAGGAGGCCACCAGCACGTGGAACGTGTCATCGGCGGTCACGAGTCCGGCCGGCTGACCCTGCTTGAGGCACATCGCGCCGCACGAAGCCATGGCGCCGTGGTCGTCGTCAGCCTCGCCCATCCCGAGATAGCATTTGCTGTCTACCAGCGTGCCCTCGACCGTGATCTCGCCCTGGGCGCCCAGCAGCACGGGCGCTGCCAGCAACCCGACGAGGAACAGCCCGGTGAATCTGAGTTTCCACATGTGACCTGCCTCCTGTGTTCCGAGAAGAAAAGTACGGACCGCAACAGTGCGGTCATCGGGTAGAACGCCGGGTCGGACGCATCTATTCCCGTAACTTGGAAGAGCGTGTGAACTACCTCACAGAACGAACGGTCGAGGCGGGCCGCTAAGTGAGGTCTCGGGCTCCGATTGCGGCGCCGATCAGCGCCGTCTGCTGCTCGAGGACGACCGACACGGGAATCTGTTCCAGCAGGGTTCGCATGGGTCCCTTGTCCACAAACGCTTCGAGGAGTCGACCCCCTCGGAGTGCCGGCAGTATCCGGGGTGCGATGCCTCCGCCGAGATACAGACCGGAGGTCGCAACAGTGCGCAGGGCCAGATTGCCGGCCGCGGCGCCGAGCGCCGACACGAACAGGTCGAGGGCTTCGACGCAGGCCGCACAGCCTCCCTCGAGCGCCGAAGCGGTGATGGCGGCCGGACGGCGATCGAGCTCTTCGGGCAACGTCCCGTCAGTGCACTGGACTAACCGGTGGGTAAAGGTGTGGAGGTTGACGAGACCGGGGCCAGAGACGACGTCCTCGAGAGCGACGCGGCCTTGGCGGGCTGCCAGCAACGAAACCAGCTCGAGCTCGCGCGGAGTGCGCGCGGCGAAGTCGGCGTTCCCTCCTTCCGAGGCTAGGGGGATCAGTCGGTCGCCGACGGCGTGCAAACCGGCCTCGCCAAGACCAGTTCCAGGTGCGATCAAGGCGGCGTTGCCTCCCTCGGTCGGTGTGCCTGCCTGGATGACCGCGAGTTCGTGGGAGGCGAGCAGCGGGACCGCCCGGGCCATCGCCTCGAGGTCGTTGAGCAGCTGAACAGGTGCGATGCCGAGGCGGTCGCCGATCTCGATGCCGTTGACCACCCATGGAACGTTGGTCAACCGCGAGACATTGGCCCGCACCGGTCCAGCGACGCCGAAACAGGCTGCCGCAATCCGGTCGGCAGAACCGGTCTCGTCGAGAAAGCGGGCGACGATCGGCGTCAGGGCGTCGAAATCCCGTGTCGCATAGCGCCGGGTTTCAAGCGGAGTGGGGCGGGCGCCGTCGAGCGCGAACAGACCTAGCCACGTTTTCGTGCCGCCGACGTCACCAGCGAGTACTAGCCGCGCCATCCTGTCCCATCCATCACTGTTTCTTGCCGAGCGACCATCGCGCGTCGACTTGACATGAAGCACATTCTCGTTCATCTTTCACGACGACAGTCATACGCATAGTGATGACCGCGAGCGAGCGAACCAGTACACGTGTGGCGGCACGCATTCAGAAGGTCGGGCGATGAGTCTGCTACCTGCTGAAGCAGCTCGCGCCCAGGATTTCGCCCAGTATCATAGCCTGCGTCAGGTCCGCGACCGGTATCCGACCGTTCGGGAAGATCATCTCCGATATCTCGAGAAGTGGTCCTTCGTGCGCCCCGTCGCACGCACCAACACCGACCGCTACTACGGATTCCAGGATCTCGCCATTATCCGCCGGGTGAGCGATGAGCTCGAGAGTGGCGCCTCATTCCGTGGCGTGTTGCGGGCGCTCGTGGCGGCGCGGGACGGGCAACTGACACTCGACTTCAGTCAACGCGTTGGGGAGCCCCGCCCGGTGACGGTCGTGGCACTGGGGACGCGTCGCGAGGCTGGCACCGTCCTGGCGACAGTGCCGACGCTGATGCGGGATGTGACGTCGAGGCCATCATCAGCGTCATCGTTATCTCGGGACCAGATGACGCTGGCAGCGAGATACTTTCGCGAGGGCTCGACGCTCGACGAGGGGGGTGAGAGCGACCAAGAGAGCGCGCGCCTCGCCTATCGCAAGGCGCTGTTGCTTGACCCGAATATGGTTCCGGCGCTGGTCAACCTTGCCAACATTCACTACGGGCTCGATGAGCTCGTTGAGGCCCAGGCCCTCTACGAGCGCGCCATGCATCTCGATACCGAGTGCTTCGAGGCCTACTTCAACCTGGGTAACATCCACCACGATCTCGGCCGGTATCTCGACGCGCTCGAGCACTATCGGGTCTCGATCGGCATCAACCCAGCCTATGCCGATGCCTACTTCTATCTTGCGGTGACGCTCAAGAAGATCGGTCACTCGGCGGAGGCGAAGGCTCACTGGCGCTCCTACCGTGATCTGGCGCCTGAGGGTGAGTGGATCGAGCTGGCGAAGGAATTCAGCGAGTAATCGCGAGCGGCTGAATTTTGAAGCCAAGGGCGTCAGGCTGACGTGCCCGGCAGCCGGGTCAGTAGAGATAATCGTCGTTGTCGTCGGGGCGAGGTCGTTTCTTCGGCGTCCGGCGCAGCTTGTACAGCGAACAGTCGGGGCACCACGCCTCTGGGGCGAAGCCGCCCTTGCCGGCGTATGGCAAAACGTCTCTGTTCGAACAGTACTCCTGTCCATCCTTGTCGGCATGCCACCTGCACGCCTTGAATCGCGCCTGGGCCGGGCTCGGCTCGAGCGTCTCCTCTGTCGGGGTAGGGCTCTCCGAGGCTGAGGGCGCGGGAATCTCGGATCCGGCGGGCGCGGGTCTCCCCGGTTCGCTCGGACTGTCTGAGTCGTCGAACATCGATTCACTCAAACCGTGCTAATGCAACTGCAGGTCGATCGACGCCTGTAGCGCCCTGACCGCCGGAAGCTCGTCGGGCGCGGCCAGCGTGAGTGCGGCGCCTTTTGCGTCGAGCCGCGCCGTTCGCCCGACCCGGTGCACATAGGTGTCCCGGTTGGGAGGCACCTCGAAGTTCACCACGTACTTGATGCCATCGATGTCGAGGCCGCGCGCCGCGACGTCGGTGGCCACCAGCACACGGTAGCGTCCGCTGCGGAATCCTCCGATTGCCGCGAGTCGCAGCGTCTGCGAGCGGTCAGCATGCAGCGCGGTTGCATTGATACCCGCGTTTGACAGCGCGCGCGCGAGCCGCTCGGTGCCACGTTTGGTGTTCACAAAGACGAGCACCGAACCGGAAGCCTTGCCTAGAAACGACGTCAGCCAGCTGGTCTTTCGCGATGACGGCACGCGCTCTACTGCATGGGAGATGCCGTCTGCCGGCGCGCCGCGCTGACCGATCTGCACGTAGGCCGGGTCGTGGGCCAGCTCCTTGAGCGGCGTCAGTACCCAATCGGGGATTGTGGCGGACAGCAGCAGCGTCTGACGCCTGCATCCCTCCGACTCCGGTCTCTCGGGTAGCGCCGAAACGATGCGACGGACATCCGGCCAGAACCCCATGTCGAGCATGCGGTCCGCCTCGTCGAGTATGAGTGTGTTGACTCCCTCGAACGCAGGGATCCCGCTGCGCAGATGGTCCAGCAGCCGGCCTGGCGTGGCGACGACGATGTCAACGCCGGCACCGAGCGCTTGTGCCTGCGGCACGATCGGCGTACCGCCGAAGACCGCCGCGCTCGTCAGCCCGGTGTGGTAGATAAAGCCTTGGAGGTCGTCCTCGATCTGCACGACGAGCTCGCGAGTCGGTGCGAGGATGAGCACCTTCGTCGGACGCATTGTCTCCGCGTCGCGGGCTGGCAGGGGTTGTTGCAGCAGGCGATTGAGCACCGGCAGCAGATAGGCGGCCGTCTTGCCGCTGCCCGTTTCCGCGCTGGCTATCATGTCGCGGCCAGCCGAGACGATCGGAAAGACCGCGGCCTGGATCGGGGTGGCGGCGTCGAAGCCGCGGTCCTGGACACCAAGCGCGAGCGCCGGATCGAGCCCCAGCTTTTCGAACGCAATCGGATCCGCCTGCACGACGGCCGCAGGCATCACCAGCTCCGTCGATGGAGCCGCGAAATCTTGGGCTGGTCTCGCTGGTCGCCGGTTCCGCCGGCCGACTGGACGCCGTCGCCGCTGTCGTGCTCGGGAGGTATCAGAATCCAAAATATTGGTTAACGAGCTCGGAAGGTGATGATGCCGCGGACCGGATCATAGGGTGAGACGCCCACGGTGACGCGGTCACCTGGAACGACCTTGATGCGAAAACGTCGCATCCGACCGCTCAACTGGGCGAGGACCTCGTGGCCCGCATCACACTGCACGCGATATAGGCCGCCGCTATGCACTGCCATCACGATACCCTGTACGTCTATGAGATCGTCCTTGGCCAACCGCTCTCCTCTATGACTGAGTCTCGCATATTGGCCCGACGTTTGCAAAGACGCGCAGGCTAAAGCGCCTTCACTGCGGCTTCCAGTCGGGCCGTCAAACCGGTGTAATCGCTGCCGCTCAGCCGTAGCTGCGCGCCGAACGTGACCTCGACTCGGCCCGGGTGCGCCATGCGGTGTCCCAGCCCGAGGACCGCATCCAAGCCGCGCAGCCTCACTGGAACGACCGGCACACCGAGCCGCGCCGCGATCAAGGCAGCGCCGGGCTGGAACCGGTCAATGGCATCCCCGGCGGTACGGCGTCCTTCCGGGTAGATGATCACCGAGTTGCCGGCGCCGATCAGTTCGCCGGCATAGCGCAGCGCCTGGCGCGTGCCGGCTTCTCGCTGCGGGAGCGGGAAGGCGTTGAACAGTGCCGTGGACAGGTAGTAGTTGAGGCCGTTGCTGAACCGCGCTCGACGGGTGTGGCCTTTGGGGTGGAAGTGTGGCGCGAAGAACTCCTTGGCCATCGCCGTTGTCGCCCGATACCGCATGCTGGGGGGCAGCGCGGCCAGAATTACCGGGGTGTCCATGTAGCTTTGGTGGTTGGCCGCGAATATCACGGGACTATTGATGCCCGCCAGTTGCTCGAGACCATATACCTGTATCCACGCGAACAGTCGCGTCAGCGGCAACAGCCAGAGCCCCAGACACAGGCGGCGGATCGCTCGTATCGGGAGCGACTGGTTCCAGTGAGGCACGGGGAACTCCGGTTCCGACGTCAGGGATGCGGCAGCGGGTGAGGCGACAAGCGCTTCGAGGTCGGCGACGGTCACCGTACCGGTCACGGTGCGCTCGTCGACGCTGGCGTCGAGCTCGTTCTCGAGCACCATCAGCAGCTCGACCCGCTCGAGCGAGGTCAGGCCGAGGTCGTCGAGCCGCGTGTCGCCGCTGACCGTGCCCCCCGCCATCCGCTCCAGGATCGACGCGACGGTACGGTCACCCCTGTCCGTCTTTCCCGCGATCGGGACGGCTCCCTGCTCGGCCCACTTCCTGACTGCGCTGCGCTTGAGCTTCTGTGTACCCTCTGTCCGCGGCAGGCTGTTCCCCGGCCATACCAGCACGTCCCGGATGCGCTGATGGTCCCCCAGCTCGCGGTTGGCTGCGCGGGCTATGGCGCCGGGGTCCGCCGCCGACCCGAGGACGACCACCGCATGCACGCGTTCTTCGCCGTCGCGGGTAATCCCCACGACCACCGACTCCGTGACGCCGGGCACCGCGTTCACCACACGCTCGACGTCCTCGGGAAAGACGTTGAGCCCCTCCGGTGTCACGATGACTTCCTTCTTGCGACCGAGCACCCGCAGTCGGCCGGCATCGTCGAGCGCGCCGAGGTCGCCCGTGTGGAACCAACCGTCCTCGAACGCCGCCGCTTCGTCCGCGGTGGCTCCGAAGTAGCCGGTGGTGACGTTTTCGCCCTTCACGAGGATCTCGCCGTCGTCGGCTATCCGGACCTCGACACCGGCGATTGGCGTGCCCACCGTGCCCCGTCGCGTCTTGAACGGATGGTTGAGCGTTACGATTGGTGCCGTCTCTGTGAGGCCGTAGCCCTGCACCACCAGGAAACCGAGTCGCGACCAGAACGCTTCCAGCTCGGGGTCGAGCGGCGCGGCGCCGACGATGAAGCACCAGAACTTCATACCGAACAGGCGGTGAATGTGCCTGTAGCGCCACCAACGTCTGGCCACGTGCGGGTTGTCACCAGCCGATGCGGCCACCTCCGGGGCAATCTGCAGTACATGCTCGCGCAAGACGTCCAGGATCTTCGGGACGCACACGAGCACCGAGATCCGGCGGCTGTGAATCTGGTGCACGATGGCCGAAGGGCTGTAGCTCCGCATGAAGACACAGACACCGGGGAGCATAGGCGGGATGAAGGTCGCCAACGCCTGACCGAACATGTGGCTCAACGGCAGCAGATTGAGAAAGCGTAGCGGGTAGAAGGGCCGCCCGAACCTTCGATACTTCAACACTTCCCGTTCCACCGGGACGATGTTCGCCAGCACGTTGCGGTGTGTGATGATGACCCCTTTGGGCTCCGAGGTGGCGCCGGAGGTGAAGATGATCTCAGCGACGTCGTCCCGCGCGGGCACATGCCCCGCCGTCGTCTCTGTAGGGGGCTCGCCGCCACTGGCGGTGGTCTCACTCAGCTCGGCGAAGCGCCAGACCTCGACACCCGATTGGGACGCCGGTTCCACCTCGTCGCCTACGAGCAGGACGCGCGCGTCGACCAGTTGCCCGACCTTGAGGAGGAAACTAGCCGATGCGCGGTAGTCGATCGGCACGACCACCACGCCTCGCAGTAGGCAGCCCCAGAACGCCATGACCCACTCTGGGCGGTTTTCGCCCCAGAAGAGAACCTTGTCTCCAGGGCCGATCCCGGCGGCCGCAAGTCGGGCTGCAAAGTCAACGGCCGCCAAGCGGACGGTGCCGTAGGAGTAGCGGCGAACCCGGTAGCCATCGTCGTGCACGCAGAACTCGGCGTCGGACCGCAGCCGCTCGTCGAAGAAGTCGAGCAGCGTTTCCCGCTTCATGAACGAATCATTATGAAGGAAGATGGTGTCGACCCTGTCTTTGACTCACCATTCGACTCCGTATCTGACCCGGTAACCGACCCCGCAACCGACCCGTATTCGACAATGAAGAGCGTAGAACTCCTCAACCATGGTATTTCTGCCCGCGTGTTCCCCGGGCGTCGCGGCGCGGTGTGCCTCAGCGTGGCGATCGTCCTGCTGGTGGCATGCGGCTGTATGGACCCGGCGGTGGAGACGCCGGTTGAGACGTCGTCCCGGTCCGCGACGCCGATCATCGGACCGCCCCCGTCGGAAGCAGGCGCGGCCCAAGCGCTCTCCGCCTCGCCCCGTCAGGGCGAATGGGTCGACGTCGAGCTGGAGGGAAGCGATCGGCCCGTTGGCACCTGGATTGTACGACCGGAGGGAGGCGGCGACGTCCCGGTGGTACTGGTCATCCACGAAATCTTCGGGTTGACCGACTGGGTGCGCGCCGTGGCGGACCGCCTGGCGGAGAACGGGTTCGTCGCCGTGGTGCCGGATTTGCTGTCGGGATTGGGGCCGGATGGCGGGGGCACGGCATCGGTGGCCAGCCGCGACGAGGTTGTCCGGCTTATTCGTTCGCTCGATCCGGTTGACGCGATTGCGCGTCTCGACGCGGTCCGCGACCATGCGGCCACGCTGCCTGCGACAACCGGCCCAGTGGCGGTGCTTGGTTTCTCCTGGGGTGGATCGACCGGCTTTGCCTACGCCGTGACCCAGCCGCGATTGCAGGCGGCGGTCGTCTACTACGGCAGCTCGCCGGTCGACACGGCCGACTTCCATCTCGTCCAGGCTCCGGTGCTCGGCTTGTATGGTGGTGACGACGAGCGGGTGAACGCGACCATACCGATCGCGGAGCGGGAGATGGCGCGGTATGGCAAGCACTTCGAGACGGAGATCTTCGCCGGCGCCGGACACGGTTTCCTGCGGGCTCAGGAGGGGCGGGACGGTGCCAACGAGGCGGCCAGCCTGCTGGCCTGGCGGCGAACGATCGAATTTCTGCGACGGCACCTCGCTGGGTGAGGTCACACGAGGTCAGAAGTCAGAAGAAGCCGGACGGCTTCACCGTCCTCGTCCTCCACGGCCGCGGCCCTACCTGAACGAGACACCGGCGCTGAACGCCATCCTGGTCAACCGTGGCGACCCCGGTTCGGTCTCTATCTGCTCGAGCGGACTGATCGCAAAGATCCGCACATCGAACGAGAACGCCAGCCTCGGTCTGACGAACCATCGCGCACCGCCCCCATAATTGAGAGTCCCGGCACGGCGCTGTTCAGGTTCGGTTCCGTCATCCACGAACACCGACAGCCGCGATGTTCCCAGGCCGCCGCTCAGATAGCTCCACCCGTCGCCATGTCCGAAGTTGAACGACAGCTGCGGCGAGATCGCCATGAATTTGGTCTTGACCGTCGGACCGTTCGGGTCCGGGTCGTCCTCGCCCGGGGTCCGGCTCGGGGAGGTGAACTGCGCCGAGGCCCCCACTCCGAAGGTGATCGACCGCCATCGGAACAGGTAGACATGTCCGCCGATGTCGATGCCGAGACCCGAGGCCGCGAGCTGGGCCGGACCGAGCCCACGGTTGGCGGCGAGCAAGGTGTCTTGGCCCACGCTGATGAACGAGCCCCGCAGGTCGAGGACGTAGGGACCGATTGGCCCAGGGTCCTGGGCCGCCGTCCGTGCTGTGCTGGTCAGCAGGAAGAGGACGACCCAGCACGGCGTCAGAGCCGTCCGAAACCGAGCGCGTTGCGTCTGCAGGACCATAGTGGCCACTCAGTATACCGGGGCGCTTCCGCTCGACCGGGCCGGTATACTGCCAGGCGTCCATGAGCACCATGGTGCCGGTGTCAGCCATCGAGGCGGCCGCGAGCCGTATCAAGGGGGTCGTCCGTCAGACGCCACTTGTCGAGCTGCCGCTCGACGCGCGTGTGCCGGTCCGTGCCAAGTGCGAGAACCTGCAGGCGACCGGCGCCTTCAAGATACGCGGCGCCTACAACTTCATTGCACAGCTGAGCCAGGAGGAACGCCGCTGCGGCGTCATCACCTATTCGTCTGGGAACCATGCCCAGGCGGTCGCTCTGGCGGCCGGCCTCGTCGGTGTGCCCGCGGTTGTGGTAATGCCGACGACCGCGCCATCTATCAAGGTGGAGGGCGCGCAATCGCTGGGCGCCGAGGTCGTCTTCGAAGGCACGACGTCGGCCGACCGGAAGACGCGCGCCGAGGCTGTGGCCCGAGACAGAGGCTTGCAGATGGTGCCGCCGTTCGACCACCCCAGCATCATCGCCGGTCAAGGCACGGTTGGTCTGGAAATCTTGCGCGACTGTCCGGAGGTGGCGCGGGTCCTGGTTCCGGTTGGTGGCGGTGGGTTGATTTCTGGGGTGGCTGCGGCGGTCAAGCAGCAGCGGCCCGAGGTGCGAGTCATCGGTGTCGAGCCGGAAGGCGCCGCCAAGATGCGGGCATCCCTCGCGGCCGGTCGCCCCGTGACGCTGGACCGGGTGGCGAGCATCGCGGACGGATTGGTGCCGGTCAGGCCCGGCGACCTCACCTTCGACCACGCGCGACGGTTCGTCGACGAGATCGTGACGGTGAGCGACGACGCCATCGCCGGCGCGGTGCTGTGGCTGTTCCGGCGTGCGAAGCTCGTCGTGGAAACCAGTGGCGCGGCCACGCTCGCGGCCATCCTGGACAACGAGGGGATGTGGTCCGGCTCCGGCGCTGGACCGACGGTCGCCGTGCTGAGCGGAGGGAACATAGGGCTCGACTCGCTCGCGGAGCTCGCAGCGCGCTCTGAGGAGGCAGGAGGCAGGAGGCAGGAGGCAGGAGGCAGGAGATAGAAGGTAGAAGTCAGAAGAAAGCTGCTTGTCCGCCGAAGCCGACGAGGCAATCGAGGATTCAGGTCGCCTGGGCGTCGATGATCTCGCGTGCCGCGGCGATCGCCTCGTCCAGCGTGGTCACCTGTCCGTCGAGCTGACTTTCGTAGACCGCCTTCAGGATCGTGCCGACCTTGGGGCTCGGCGCGAGACCCAGCTTCAGCAGATGGCGGCCGAGCAGAATCGGTGCCGGGGGGGCGTGCTCGACACCCAGGGCGCGGGCCCGGTCTAGAAACCAGTCCATCGCCGAACAATCGAACGGTCCGGGTCGACCCAGGCAGTCCGACTTCGCCAGTCGGGCCAGCAGCTCCAGGTCTACCTTCCTCGCCAGACGTCGAAAGGCGCCGTCACCGACCTCGTCGGTGCTCTTGTGCCACATGCCAGGCTTCAGGTGCTGCGCCACCAATCCGACCACCTGATGACGCACGTCGTAGCCATTCATGGTGTGAACGTTCACCCGATCCAGGAAGGCATGCGTCGGCTCGACGCCGGCCTCTTCGTGATTCCTGGAGCGGATCCGCCCATCGATGACCGCCGTCGTAGCCGGCTTGCCGAGATCATGGCAGACGGCGCCGAGCATCACCGCCACCTGTTGCGGCCGATCGAGATCGTCGATTCGTGTCCGGGCCTCGTCGATGACCAGTAGCGTGTGCACCCAGACATCGCCCTCCGGATGCCACTCCGGTTCCTGTTCGCATCCGACCAGCGCCTCGATCTCTGGAAACAGCCGGGCGACCACTTCCAGCTCGAGCGCGAGCTCGAAGCCGCGTGCCGGCCGCTCGGCCTCGAGCAGCAGCTTTTCCATCTCGCCCCAGATCCGTTCCGCGGGAAGGTCGTCGAGCGCGGTGTTTCGGCAGATCTGCTTCGTGGTCTCGTCGATGGTCAGCCCGAAGCGGGCCGCGAACTGCAGCGCTCGGAGCACACGTAGGCTGTCGTCGCCAAAGGTGGCCGGGTCGACGACCCGCAGCAGCCGGCGCTCGAGGTCGCTTCGTCCTCCGTGTGGATCGAGATACGCCCGTGTCACCGGGTCCCAGGCAATCGCGTTGATGGTGAAGTCGCGCCTTCTGGCAGCCTCTTCCACCGGCATGTGGGGGTCGCCGGTGACGAGGAAACCGCGATGACCGCGACCGCGCTTCGATTCGGTGCGTGGCAGAGCGACATCGACCGGGCCGACCTTGTAGACCGTGAAGCTCTCGCCCACGGTGTTCACCGGTCCGAACTCTTCGAGCAGGGCCAGAAGGCGCTCCGCCTCGATGCCGTAGATCTCGAGATCGATGTCCTTCGACTCGCGTCCCAGCAGCCGGTCGCGTACCCAGCCGCCCACAAACAGCGCGCGGCCTCCTGCCACGCGCGCCCGTTCGGCGATGCTTGTCGCCAGTTGTAATCCGTTCATCGCGGGCGCGGTCTCCCATGGCCGGAGATCGACCTGGCGAGACGGAAACCGTAGTCGGTGTAGCGAAACGACGGGTCGAGACTGCTTCGCGCCGCCGTTCGGTTGATGGTGAAGGTGTGCCGCCAGGCGCCGCCACGAGAGGCCCGACGCCGACCCTCGTCGGGTCCGACCGGGTTGAGCGCGGGCGACTCGGCGTAGAAGTCAGGGTCGTGCCAGTTCGAGCACCATTCGTGGATGTTCGCGGCGATCCCGTAGAGACCGAACCTGTTCGGTCTCCCCAGCATTACCGGCCAGGGGCCGTCGACCGGACCGGTACCGCCATTGGGTATCCAGGCCGGGATCTCGTCGCCCCACGGATAGCGCTCACCGTCAGGCCCGCCGCGCGCCGCCCGCTCCCATTCCGCCTCGGTCGGGAGCCGCACGGGGCCTTCGCGTCGAGAACGCCAGGCGCAGTAGGTCTGCGCGTCGTGCCAGCTGACCCCTACGACTGGCAGATCCGGACCGTCGAACGCCGAATTGTTCCACTCGCGTGGCTCCTCGTGACCGGTGTCGTCAACAAAGACCGCGTACTCGTCGCGCGTGACCGAACACACGGCCATCTGGAACGCGTCCACCCAAACCGGATGCACCGGGCGCTCGCCCTTCTGGCCCTCATCGCTTCCCATGAGGAACCAGCCCCGCCGGATCGTGGCGAACGTGGACATCACCAGATCATGGCATGGATGCCGGCGACAGCGGAGCCGGGGCGGGACTATGGAATACTGGACCCATCTTCCAGAGCCGGTGTCCGGGTGTGCCCGTCAAACGCTGATATCATGAACAGATCTGGCTTGGTCGGGATACGGGTGGCCGGGTGTTCCGGCTCGTCAGGCTTATTCGCGCATGCGTGATTCACAGTGGCTTCGACTCGGCACGACGGTTCTCGTCGCCATCACCGTGCTGGCGTCGGGCGGCTGCTCGCTCCGGTCGATGGCGGTCAATGCCATCGTGCCGACGTTGGCCAATCCCGATGTGTATCGCTCGGAAGAGGACCCGGAGCTTGCGCGTGACGCGCTACCATTCCTGCTCAAGACGATCGAGTCGATCCTGGATGCCGATCCCGAGCAGGACGAAGCGCTGGTGTTCGCCTGTACCGGGTTCACGCTCTTTGGCAACGCCTTCCTCCAGGTGGACGCCGATCTGGCCGAGTGGGACGACTACGCGCTTGCGCTCGAGCTGCGGGACAGGGCGTCGGCGTACTACGTGCGGGCTCGCGACTATTGCCTGCGCAGTCTCGAGCTCAGATACGACGGCATCGGTGAGGGCCTTCGCCAAGATCCAGACGCCGCCCTGACGATTACCGAGGCCGAGGACGTCGAGGTGCTTTTCTTGCTGGGAGCGGCGTGGGGGTTGGCGATCTCGAATACCATGGCGCCGGATCTGGTCGCAGATCTGCCGGCGGTCCGGGCGCTCATGACGCGGGCGCTCGAGCTGGACGAAGATTACGAGCGTGGCGCCATCCATGGAGCCTTGATCATCTTGGAGTCGCTGCCCCCGGAGGTCGGTGGGTCGCCCGAGCGGGCACGCGAGCACTTCGATCGCGCCGTGGAGCTGTCTGAGGGGCTCGATGCGGCACCTTATGTCAGCTACGCGACCGGCGTGTTGCAGCCGTCCGAGCAGCGAACCGAGTGGGAGCAGATGCTCGGCCAGGCGCTCGCGATCGACCCGGACGAGGATACGAGCCTGCGCCTGTTGAATCTGGTCAATCAGAAGCGGGCACAATCGCTGCTCGACCACGCTGACGAGCTGTTTTTTTGACGCGGTGGACACCGAGGAGAACCGTCGATGAAATCTCGATCGCTGATCATCCTGGTGGCCCTGATACTGGCCCCGGTCATGCTGTTCGCCCAACGCACGGACCGAATTCAGCTTGGCTCGATTCTGCCGGCCAACTCGATTTATGACAGAGGCTTGAAGCAGATGGCCGCCGATTGGCAGCGCGAGACGGAGGGCCGCGTGCAACTCCGCGTGCAGTCCGGGACAGTAAAAGACGAGGCGACACTGGCCCGTCGGCTCAGCGTTGGCCGGCCGCAGGCGGCGGTCTTCGTCCAGCCTGGCGAGATCAGTGAGGCGTTCAACGTGCTCAGCATTCCGTTCTTCTTCGAGTCGGACGACGAAGCGTTCCATGTGGTCGAAAAGCTGACTCCGACGTTTGAGCGTGCGCTGGCCGACGAGGGGCTCGTCCTGCTCAACTGGGGCCACGGAGGCTGGCTGCGTTTCTTCACGGCGGACCGTGTCGATGACCTGGACGGTCTGAAGCGTACCAAGATCTTCACGACGGCGGGCGACGAGAAGATGGAGCAGTGGTACAAACAGAACGGGTTCGACCCGACGCCGCTGGCCATCACCGACGTGTTGCTGGGGCTCAATACTGGCTTGATCAACGCCTACCCGAGTCCGCCCTACGGTGCCCTCCTGATGGGGTGGTACGACAAGGCACCTTATATGCTCGACGTGCCGTTGACCCCGCTTCTTGGCATTACGGTCATCACTGAGCGAGCCTGGAGCGGGATCAGTGCCGAGGATCAGCAGACGCTCCGCGCGTCGGCGAAGCGATTCGAGCAGACCCTGCGCCGTGACGTACCCAAAGAGGAGCAGGAGTCAGTCGACCAGATGGTGGCGCGCGGACTGACCGTCGTGGATCTCGACGATGCGGCCATCGCCTCCTTCCGGGACGTCGCGGATGAGCTGACCGCATCCTGGCGCGGCACGATCATTCCAGCCGACATCTACGACCTTGCGCTCCGGGAGCGAGACGCCTTCCGCGCCGCCCGGTGAATCGGTGTCTCGCCTGACCTCCGGGAGCGGCCATGAGTGACAGCGCACCCGTCGAGACAGCCGGCTCCCATACGCGGCTGGTCCGGGTACTGCGTGGGGGCGAAGAGCTCGTCGCGAATCTGGCCCTGGCGGCGATGGTGCTGCTGCCGCTGGCTGAAATCGTCGTTCGGCCGGTCTTCTCGGGCGGCATCCCCGGCTCCATTTCCTTCGTCCAGCACCTGACCCTCTGCGTCGGTTTTCTCGGCGCGGCGCTCGCCGCCCGTGAAGGCAAGCTGATTGCGCTGGCCACTGCCACGTTCCTGCCTGCTGGGGGGACTCGTCAGGCCACGGAGGTCTTCGCGGCGTTTGTCGGCACCGCCGTGTCGACGATTCTGGCCACCGCGGCCTACGCGTTCATGCGGCTCGAACTGGAGGACGGCACCACGATCGCCGCCGGTGTGCCCGTCTGGGTCGCGCTGGCCGTGCTGCCAGCGTCTTTCGCCGCCATCGCACTGCGGCTTACCTGGCGTGCATCGGAGGGCTGGGGCGGTCGAGCGGTCGCGGCGGTCGGCATCCTCGTCGGCCTGTGGCTCGGGCTGACTGACGGGATACTCGAGGCGGCGCCGATCTGGCCGCTGATCTTGCTGGTTCTGGCAGCGGCGGTGCTTGGCGCGCCGATCTTCACAATTCTTGGTGGCGCCGCGGTGTTGCTCTACATGGGTGACGGCGACCTGCCGGTCATCGTGGCGATCGAGACCTACAGTCTGAATACGTCGCCGTATCTGCCCGCGATTCCACTGTTCACGTTGGCCGGCTTCGTGCTCGCGGAGGGAAACGCTTCGGAGCGGTTACTGCGTGTCTTTCGGGCGGGCGTCGGCTGGATACCGGGCGGCACCGCGATCGTGTGTGTGGGGTTGTGTGCTTTCTTCACGGTGTTCACGGGCGGTTCGGGCGTGACGATCCTCGCCCTCGGTGGGCTCCTGTTTCCGGCGCTGCTGAAGGATGGTTATCGTGAGCGCTTTTCGCTCGGGCTATTGACCGCATCCGGGTCGCTTGGGCTGCTATTCCCGCCGGCGATGCCGCTGATCTTGTATGCGATCGTGGCGCGGGTCGCGCCCGACGATCTGTTTGTGGCCGGCATCGGGCCCGGCATCCTGCTCGTGGGGCTGACGGCCGCCTGGGGCGTTCGCGAGGGCTTGTCGACCGGCGCGGGGCGTCACCGCTTCAGAGGCGCTGAGCTCCGCTCGGCGCTGTGGGAGGCGAAGTGGGAGCTGAGCATTCCGTTCGTCGTTCTTGGCGTGTTGTACAGCGGATTCGCCACGTTGGTCGAGACAGCGGCCTTCACCGCCCTCTACGCGGCCATCATTCAAGGCGGGATTCACCGGGACTTCTCACTTGGTCGAGGACTGCACAGCGCCTTCAGCGAGTGTGTGGTCCTGGTCGGCGGTGTGCTGATCATTCTGGGCGTGGCTGTCGGGTTTACCGCCTATCTCAACGACGCCGACGTACCGTATCTGATCGTCGAGTGGGCACAGGAGAATGTCGGCTCGCGGCTTGCGTTCCTGCTCGGGCTCAATCTGTTCCTGCTGTTGGTTGGCTGCGTGATGGACATCTTCTCGGCGACCTTCGTGGTCGTGCCGCTCATCGTGCCGGTGGCAGAGCAGTTCGGGATAAACCCCTTACACCTCGGGATCATCTTTATCGCGAATCTGGAGCTGGGTTTCCTGACACCACCGGTCGGGCTCAATCTGTTTTTGGCGTCGTATCGGTTCGACCGGCCGTTGCTGGAGGTCTACCGCGCGTCACTGCCGCTCCTCGCGATCTTGGGCTTTGGCGTGCTGGTGATTACTTATGTACCATGGCTGACTCTGGGACTTCTCGAATGGCTTGGGCGGGTCTGACCGTCGCGCAGGTATGCGCCGGGGAGTGTGACAGGTTGCGCGCACGGCGGCGACCGCCGTCTGCGGTGGGGGGATGTGATGCGGAAGCGGGACTCGTCGTGGGTCGGTGCCGTTGGGGTGCTGGCGATGCTTGTGGTCGGATGCCGTGTTGAGGAGCCTGTAGCGGAGGTGGCCGACCCGCCGGCACCGGCAGCTGACATCGGGAGCGGGGAAGCGCATCTGACAAACCTCCGTCAACTCACCTTCGGTGGCCAGAACGCGGAAGCCTACTACGCGTTTGACGGCAGCCGGCTGATTTTTCAGTCGACCCGCGAGGGCGTGCCCTGCGACCAGATCTATACGATGGAGCTCGATGGGTCGGACGCCACGATGGTCAGCACCGGTGACGGCCGCACCACCTGTGGGTACTTCTTCCCGGGTGGCGAGTCGATCCTCTATGCCTCAACGCATCTGGGTGGCAGCGAGTGTCCGCCGGAGCCGGGGTCCGAGATGGGCTACGTCTGGCCGGTCTACGACAGCTACGACATCTTCACCGCCAACCCGGACGGATCCGGGTTGACCCGGATCACCGAGACGGACGGGTACGACGCCGAGGCGACCATCGGTCCGGACGGGCGGGTCGTGTTCACGAGCGTGCGTGACGGCGACATGGAGATCTATTCCATGAACGGCGACGGCTCAGACCTCACCCGGCTAACTGACCGACCCGGACCGGATGGCGGTCCGTTCTTTTCCCCCGACGGCAGCAAGATCGTCTTCCGTGCGCGGGAAATTGCACCGGGGCCGGAGCTCGACGACTTCAACACGCTGCTCGGGCAGGGCCTGTGGCGCCCGACCGCGCTCGAGATCTTCGTCATGGATGCCGACGGCGGCAACCTGCATCAGGTAACCGACATGGGTGATGCCAACTTCGCGCCGTTCTGGCATCCCGATGGCGAACGGATCATCTTCAGCTCCAACTCACGCGACCCGGAAGGCCGGGACTTCGACCTGTTCATGATCCACGAAGACGGCACTGGGCTCGAGCAGATCACCTTCAACAACACGTTCGACGGATTCCCCATGTTCTCCCCTGACGGCCGCCATCTCGTCTTTGCTTCGAATCGTGACGCCGAGGTCGAAGGCGACACGAACGTCTTCATCGCCGATTGGGTGGAATGAGGTATGAAGGAGGCAGGAGGCAGGAGGCAGGAGACGGGAGTAGACGGGTGGGCTTCGCCGGCATTTCTGGATGCCGCGCAGCGTCCTGTTTCCTCCTGCCTCCTGCCTCCTGCCTCCTGCCTCCTGCCTTCTGAATTGTAGAGAGCGCCCCACCCGTGGATCCCGTCCTCGCCCTGCTGCGCGATCTGGTCGCGATCGACTCTGTCAATCCATCACTCGTTCCCGGCGGCGCCGGTGAAGCGGCGATCGCCGATCGCGTTGCGGCGGCGCTCGGGGCGGCCGAGCTCGACGTCGAGGTGAGCGAGGTGGCCCCGGGTCGACCCAATGTGGTTGGGGTGCTCGAGGGGCGCGCGCCGGGGCGCGCGCTGATGCTCTGTGGGCATACCGACACGGTGGGTGTCGAGGGGATGGCGGCACCGTTCGACCCGGTCGAGCGCGCGGGTCGTCTCTACGGTCGAGGCGCACAGGACATGAAGAGCGGCGTGGCCGCGATGGTTGACGCGGCGGCCCGGCTCGCCGCTGGAGGCGGTCTCAGCTCCGGGCGGCTGGTGGTTGCCGCGGTCGCCGATGAGGAGCACGCCAGCCTCGGGGCCGATGCCCTGGTCAGGGAGCACGGCGCCGACGGCGCGGTGGTGACCGAGCCCACCGGTCTCGCAATCGCGACCGGTCACAAGGGGTTCGAGTGGGTCGAGGTCGAAACCCGCGGGCGCGCTGCCCATGGGAGCCGGCCGGCCGAGGGGCGCGACGCGATTCTGTACATGGGACGCGTCCTGGCCAGGCTGGAGTCGGTCAACGCCCGGCTGATCACGGGGCCGGCTCACCCGTTGCTGGGGACGCCGTCGCTCCACGCCTCGACGATCGGCGGAGGGCGCGAGCTCAGTGTCTACCCTGATCGGTGCTGCCTGCGCTTCGAGCGGCGGACGCTGACGGGTGAGCCGCCGGATGTGGGACTGATGGAGGTGCAACGGGCTCTGGACGAGCTGCGTGAAGAGGATGCGGCGTTCGAGGGCTCGGCCCGTCAGCTATTCTCCCGCCCGGCGCATGAGATCGGAGATGACCAGCCGGTGTGTCGGGCGTTGGTCCAGGCGCTCGAGCGGCGGGGTCGTGACGCGACACCTACCGGCATGTCGTACTGGACCGATGCGTCGGTTTTGGGGCGTGCCGGGACGCCGGCGGTGCTCTTCGGACCATCCGGTGCGGGGCTTCATGGTGCGGAAGAGTATGTGGAGATCGACTCCGTGGTCACGTGCCGCGACACCCTCGTCGACCTCGCACGCGCGTTCTGCTGAGGCCTCTGTACGCTAGACCGTAGCTCGGTTGTGTCGACATCCGTGGAGTAACGCTTCAGCCCCGCAGATGAGATGAGAGGGCCAGCCTCCAAACGGGGTATCTTGCGGTCCCCAAATCAACCACGGGCTCAAGGCCCAAAGGAGGCTGGCATGGCGAACGGTATCACGAGCGAAACCGCAGTGACGATCGGTGTGGACCTGGG
>MPMF02291439.1_pt1 | contig 35256 bp, 37 predicted proteins | sample 1617271 | NCBI WGS metagenome assembly MPMF02 (sample SAMN05944812, study PRJNA350692) | marine metagenome | biome: marine; feature: ODZ; material: water; isolation source: 120 m water sample prefiltered with 30 um filter, filtered on to 0.2 um... | place: Pacific Ocean | collected 2012-04-09... | reverse complement strand
TCTCCCTTGTGAATCAATGAGTTATTGGCATACCCATTGTATCACACAGGGCTCAGAACCAAGCCTTTTTCCTTCTCTTTGTGGGACAGCAGTGACTCCGACCCCAGTTTTTCGTGGGAAATCGAACTCCGACCCCATTTTTTCGATTTGTTAAGAACGTCTTGTAATTTATTGAAAAATATAAATTATTCGCCTTTCCAGCCTTCGAAAATTACGACGTTGGTTTGGGCGAAGGCCAGGCGGTCGGCCTTGAGGCCTTGGTATTCGGGGGAATCGTAGAAGCGGTGGAAGGTGGCCCGGTCGGGAAACTCGATCATCACCAGGTAGTCCGGGTTCCACTCCCCCTCGACGCAGTCGTACTGGTCGCCACGCACCAGAAAGCGGCCGCCGAAGCTTTCGACCACGGCGGTGACGTCGCCCTTGTAGCGGGCGTAGGCGTCCTGGTCGAAAATCTTCAATTCGGCGATGCAATAGGCCGGCATCTTTCGTTCTCCTTCGGTTGTCGGTATTTAGGCCTTTTTTTCCCAGCCGCCGCGCGGATTCTGCTGCCAGTAGGTCAGCTCATGGCCGGCCTCGCTGAGCTGGCGCCAACGTTCGCGGGCGGCCTCGACGGCGGCTTGACTGGCGCCGTCGAAGATGTCGAGGACACGGTCGTAAGCCTCGATGTCCGAGCCGCTGCAGCCGTCGACCAGAACCAGAACATTGGCTTCGTTGAGGTTCTCCTGGCTCGGGCTGAGATAGACCGGTTGGGCCTCGGGACGGCCGTCGGCGGTGCTGCCGTGGGGCAGGAAGGAGCGTTGCTCATAGGTCCAGAGAACGGCGTTCAAGGCCTCCACCCGCTCCATCGAGGCCGCCACCACAAGGGCCCGCCAGTCGCGTTCCAGGACCTTCTCCAGCAGCCTGGGCAGGGCCTGTTCCAGCGCCGTGCGCTCGAGGTGGTAAAACGAGACCTCGGTCACAGGGCCCGCCTATTTGGCCTCGTAGCGCTCGGCCACCAGGCGGTCGAGCAGACGCACGCCGAAACCGGTGCCGCCCTTGGGCACTGTCGGCCGCCCCTTCTTGGACCAGGTCACGCCGGCGATATCGAGATGCGCCCAGGGTACCTGGTTGGTGAAGCGCTTGATGAACTGGGCCCCGACGATGCTGCCCCCGCCGCCGCCCGAGCCCACGTTTTTCATGTCGGCGACGTCACAGTTGATTTCCTTGTCATAATCGGCGTGCAAGGGAAAACGCCAGACCAACTCGCCCTCGGCCTGGCCGGCCGCGGAGATGGCCTTGGCCAGCGCCTCGTTGTCGGAAAAGAGGCCGGCATGGACGTGGCCCAGCGAGACGATGATGGCCCCGGTCAAGGTCGCCAGGTCGATCATGGCCTTGGGCTTGAAGCGGCGCTGCGTGTACCACAGGGCATCGGCCAGCACCAGGCGGCCCTCGGCGTCGGTGTTGACCACCTCGATGGTCTGGCCCGAAGCCGACGTCACCACGTCGCCCGGCCGTTGCGCCGAGCCCGACGGCATGTTTTCCACCAGGCCGACGACGCCGACCACGTTTGCTTTCGCTTTGCGCCCGGCCAGAGCCCGCATCAGTCCGATCACCGTGCCGGCACCGCCCATATCCCACTTCATGTCTTCCATGCCCTTGGAGGGCTTGATGGAGATGCCGCCGCTGTCGAAGGTGACGCCCTTGCCGACGATGGCCAGCGGCTGCTTGTCAAGGCCGCGCGCAGCGCTGCCGCGCGGCGCGCCATCCCAGCGCATGACCACGAGCTGGGGCTGGCGCAGGCTGCCCTGGGCTACGCCGAGCAGCGCTCCCATGCCCAGCTTCTCCATCCGGGCCCGGCCCAGCACCTCGACCTTGAGGCCCAGCTTGCCAAGTCCCCGGGCCTGGCGTGCCAGGCTTTCGGGATAGAGCACGTTGGCCGGTTCCGAGACCAGGTCGCGGGTCAAAAAGACACCGTCGGCGATCTTGTCGAGACGCGAAAAGAGGCGCCTGGCGTCCTTGCTATCCTTGACCATGACGTTGAGCGTGCGCAGGCTGGGTTTCTTATCCGCCTTTTCCCGGGTGCGGTAGCGGTCGAACCGATAGCTGCCCAGGCGCGCCCCGTAGGCGATGTTGGCGGCCCAATCGACGGCCTTCAGTTTACCACCTTTCAGGCTGTCGACGGCGACCGCGGCGGCGCTCTCGCCGCTCTTGCCCAAGTGCCCGACGATGGTGCCGCCGATACCCTGGGCCGCCAGGGCGTCGAGCTCCCTGGCCTTGCCCAGGCCCACCATGACGACGCGGCTGGCGCCCAGGCCGTTGGGTGCCAGCAGCTCGAGGATCTGGTTTCTGGTGCCGCGGAAGCGGCCCGACTTGAGCGCCCGTCTCAGCGCCCCGCCCGTTTTGCCGTCGACCGCGGCGGCGGTCGGGCTGAGAGCACGGCCTTCGGATACGCCAACGACCAGGGCGCCGGTTCGGGGGAGCGTGGGCTCGGCAAGCGAAATCTTCATGACGGGTCAGTTCCTCGGAGTAAACTGGCGGGGTGAATTGAGGTATATATTAGAGCGATTCCCCGGTGCTGGGAATCGCTCAAGAGCGCTTCATTCGCGTTTTGCGGCAGGGTGGCCTGATCGGCTATACTGCGTTCATGAGCCGGGTTACCCGCTATATCTTGCGCCAACTCTTTGCGCCCACACTGTTCATCACCGGCGCCCTGGTCGGCGTCGTCTGGCTCACCCAAAGCCTCCGTTTCGTCGACCTGATCGTCAACCGCGGCTTATCCGCCGGCAGTTTCTTCTATCTCACCATGCTGCTGTTGCCCGGCTTCGTCTCGCTGATCCTGCCGATTGCGCTTTTTTGCGCCGTGCTCTTCACCTACCACCGGCTCAGCTTCGACAGCGAGATCGTGGTGCTGCGGGCCGCCGGCCTGAGCCATCGCCAATTGGCCCGGCCGGCCCTGGCGCTGGCGCTTGGCGCCACCATCGTGACCTATGGGCTGACGCTCTACCTGACGCCGCTGGGCTTCCGCACCTTCAAGGACCAGCAGTTCACCATCCGCTCATCCTACGCCTCGGTGCTGCTGCAGGAGGGCGTCTTCAACACCCTGGTCGACGGCGTCACGGTCTACGTGCGCGAACGCAAGAGCGGCGGCGAATTGCACGGCATTCTCGTTCACGACAGCCGCCAGCCCTCGAAGCCGGTGACGGTGATGGCCGAGCGCGGCATTCTGACCAACAACGCGGAGGGTCCGCGTTTCGTCATGGTCAAGGGCAACCGCCAGGAGGTGACCCGGGACCCGGACCAGCTCTCGCTCTTGTTCTTCGACCGCTACGCCCTCGATCTGGGGCTGATTGCCGAGACCTCGGGCGAGCATTGGCGCGAACCGGGCGAGCGCTATCTGTCCGAGCTGCTGAACCCGGGCAGCGGCCTCGATGACGTCCACAATGCCGACCGTATGAAGGCCGAAGCCCACAAGCGCCTGGTCTCGCCGCTCTACTGCCTGGCCTTCACCCTGATCGCCCTGGCCGGCATTCTTTCGGGCGAATTCAATCGCCGGGGCAAATGGCGGCGCATCCTGGCCGGCGCCGCGGCCGCGGTGGCTTTTCAGGCAGTAGCGCTGGGCCTCATGCCGCTGGTCGGCAAGACCCCTGCCCTGGCACCGCTGATGTATCTCAATATCGCCGTCGCCATGGCCGGCGCCAGTTGGATTCTTACGGGCCGCGGACTGCCGAGCCTGGGCCGCGGCCTGGCCGCGGCATCGGGGGGGCGGGCCTGATGTGGCCGGGGCCGACGCTGTCCGTCTATCTGGGGCGCCAGTACCTGGCCGGTGCGGCCCTGGTGCTGGGGGTGCTGCTCGGACTGGTGCTGCTGATCGATGTGGTGGAATTGCTGCGCCGGGCCTGGGTACGCGACAGCATCGGGATCTGGCTGATAATCGAGATGGCCATCCTCAAGCTGCCGGTCATGGCGCAGAAGGTGCTGCCCTTCGCCATGCTGTTCGGCGGCATGCTGGCCTTCCTGCGCCTGACCCGCACCCATCAGCTGGTGGTCGCCCGGGCCGCCGGAGTCTCGGTCTGGCAGTTCCTGCTGCCGGCCATCTTCATTGCCCTGGCGCTGGGCCTCTTCATGGTCACCGTCTTCAACCCCCTGGCCTCGGCCACCACCTCGCGCTACGAAACCCTAGAAGCCAAGTTCCTGCACGGCCGCCCCTCCATGTTGGCGGTATCGTCCTCGGGACTGTGGCTGCGTCAGGCCGACGCGGTGGGCCAGTCGGTGATCCACGCCCGGCGGGTATCGCAAGAAGGTGTCGAGCTGAGCGACGTCATCATCTTCCTCTATGAAGGCAGCGATCACTTCGTGGGTCGTATCGACGCCGCCCGGGCGGTGCTCAGGCCGGGGCATTGGCAGCTCAGCCAGGCCATGATCACCGGACCCAAGCGGCCGGCCGAAAGGCACGCCGATTACACCTTGCGCACTAGCCTGACGCTGGGCCAGATCCAGGACAGCTTCGCGCCGCCCGAGACCATGTCGTTCTGGGATCTGCCGGGCTTTATCAAGACCCTCGAGCGGGCCGGCTTTTCGGCGCTCAGGCACCGCCTGCACTGGCATTCGCTGCTTTCCGGGCCGCTGTTGCTGTTCGCCATGGTGCTGATCGCGGCAACCTTTTCGCTGCGCCTGACGCGCCACGGCGGCACCGGGCTGCTGATATTGGGGGGTTCGCTGGCCGGTTTCCTGCTCTATTTCCTGTCCGACGTGATGCTGGCCCTGGGGCTCTCGGGCGGCCTGCCGGTGGTGCTGGCGGCCTGGGCCCCGGCCGGAATCTCGACGCTGCTGGGCTTGGCTATGATGTTCCACCTGGAAGACGGCTGAGGCCCCCCATGTTCCCGCCGCGCCCGCCGCGCCCGCCCCGGAGGCTCGCTTTCCTGCTCGGCCTGCTTCTCGGCGGCGCCCTGGCCTCGACTCTCCCTCCCCCGGCTTGGGCCGAGGAACAGCAACCACTGCTGCTGCAGGCGCACACGCTTTCCTATGACCAGCAGCGCGGTATCGTCACGGCCCAGGGCGACGTCGAGCTGGTTATGGGCCAGCGCATCCTCAGAGCGCGGCGGGTGAGCTACGACCAGCGCCGCGACGTGGTCACCGCCAGCGGCGACATCGCCATCCTGGAGCCCTCGGGCGAGGTCATGTTCGCCGAGCAGGCCGAGCTCAGGGACCAGATGCGCAACGGCTTCGTGCGTGGCATCCGGCTCCTGCTGACCGACCGCTCGCGCCTGGCCGCCCGCAGCGCCAAGCGCCGCGACGGCAACCGCACGGAAATGGATCGGGCGGTGTTTTCAGCCTGCCAGCTCTGTCCCGACCATCCCCGGCGGCCGCCGCTCTGGCAGATCAAGGCGGTCAAGGTAATCCACCACCAGGCGGCCCAGCGCATCGATTACGAGGATGCCTTCCTCGAGGTCTTGGGCATCCCCATCGCCTATACGCCCTTCTTTTCCCATCCCGATCCCACGGTGAAGCGGCGCTCGGGCTTTCTCACACCGACCTACGGCTCCTCCACCGAGCTTGGCCTCAAGCTGGTGACGCCCTACCACTTCGTCCTGGGTCCCCACCGTGACGCCACCTTGCAGCCGCTATTCACCAGCAAGGAAGGCGTCGTGCTGGGCGGCGAATATCGCGAACGCACGCGGACCGGCGGCTATCAACTCAGCGCCAGCCTGACCCAGGTCGACCGGCGCGACGAAAACAACACCAAGACCGGCGGCAGCCACAACCGCGGCCATTTCAAGACGGTGGGCAGCTTCGATATCGACGAGACTTGGCGCTGGGGTTTTTCCGGCCAGCGCGCCAGTGACGACACCTATCTCAGGCGCTACGACTTCTCCAGCGCCGACACCCTGACCAGCAATCTCTTCCTCGAGGGCTTCCGCGGCCGCAACTACGCCGCCGCCAACGCCTTCAGCTTCCAGGGCCTGGGCCGCGACGACGACCCCGGCAACACGCCCCTGGTGCTGCCCGAGCTGGAGTACCATTTCGTCGGCGAGCCCGGCCGTTTGGGCCAGCGCCTGGAATTCGATGCCAACACGCTGGTGCTCGAGCGCAGCGAAGGCGCCGACAGCCGGCGGCTCTCGCTGGCCGGCGGCTGGCACCTGCCCAGCACCACGCCGGGAGGGCTGGTCTATGCCTTCAAGGGCTCGCTGCGCGGCGATCTTTACCACGTCAACCGGGTGCTCGACCCGGCCAACCCGACGGGCACCCGCCAGCAGGGCTTCGTCGGCCGGCTGCTGCCCCAGGCCTCGGTCGACGTGCGTTATCCGCTGGTGCGCAACCAGGGCAGCGTGCGCCAGACCGTCGAGCCCATAGCCATGCTGATCGCCGCCCCCTATGGCGGCAATCCCGACAAGATCCCCAACGAGGACTCGGCCAGTTTCGAATACGACGATACCAACCTCTTCAGCCTCAACCGCTTCGCCGGCCTCGATCGCTGGGAGGGTGGGACGCGCCTCAACTACGGCGTCAAACTCGGGGCCTACGGCCAGGGCGGCGGCCACACCACGGCCATGATCGGCCAGGTTCTGCGGGCCCGGGCCGACTCGACCTTCGCCGACAAGACCGGGCTGGAGAACAAGCGCTCCGATTACATCGCCCGCATCAACGTGACGCCGGGGCCCTATCTCGACTACAACCACCGCATGCGCCTGGACCGCGATACCTGGTCGCTGCGGCGCACCGAGGTCGACCTCTCGCTGGGGCCCAAGGCCTTGCGCTTCAACGCCGGCTATCTCTCGCTGAGCCGCGAGTTGACCAGCGACGAGCTGGAAAGCCGCGAGGAATTACGCCTCTCGGGCCGGGCGCGCTTCACCCGCAACTGGGGGGTGACGGCCAGCACACGGCGCGATCTGGCGGAAAACCGCGGCACCATCGTCAGCGGTTTCGGCCTCGACTACATCGACGAATGCCTCGAATTCACCACCCGCTTCGAGCGCAGCTTCACCTCCGACCGCGACGTCCGGCCCTCGACCGGCATCTCGTTCCGTGTCAAGCTCAAGCATCTGGGCTGAGAAGGTTTATCCCGCGCCCCAGATGGCGTAGGTTAGCCCCCGCCGTCCGTACCAACATTTTGTCGATATTTTCATGCCCGGGTTCAAGCTCGCCCTGTTCGCCGTAGCCCTCGCCGCGGCCCTTTGGCTACCCGCGATGCCGGCCCGAGCCCAGCTCGGCGGCATCGCGGCGGCCGTCAACGACGAGGTGATCTCGTTCTACGACCTGGAGCAGCGCCTGAGCCTGGTGATCTCGTCGGCCGGCCTGAAGAACGATGGCGTGACGCGGCGGCGGCTGCGCAGCCAGGTGCTGCGCACCCTGGTCGACGAAAGCTTGCAATTGCAAGAAGCCAAGCGCCTGGAAATCGAGGTCACGGAAAAGGATCTGGGCGTGGCCAAGGGCCTGATCGAAAAACAGAACCGCATTCCCAAGGGCCGCTTCGCCGACTTCGTGGCGGCCAGGCGCATCAGCATCGACGCCGTGGTGGCCCAGATCAAGGCCGAGATCGCCTGGACCAAGGTGGTCAACCGGCGCCTCAGGCCGACCATCCAGATCAGCGACGAGGAGATCGCCGAGGTGTTGGAGCGCTACCGGGCCAGCGCCGGCAAGGAAGAACGCCGGGTGCTCGAGATCTTCCTCGCTGTCGACCAGGCGAAACAGCAGGAAAACGTAAGGCGTGCCGCCCGGCGGCTGGTCGAGCAGGTGCGCGGCGGCGCCGACTTCCAGGTCCTGGCGCGGCAGTTCTCGCAGGGCGCCACGGCGGCCCAGGGCGGCGACGTGGGCTGGATCCTGGAAGGCCAGCTGGCGCCCGAGCTGGAGGCCGCGCTGCGGGCGCTGAAGCTGGGCGGCATCTCGCAACCGATCGAGGCGCCGGGCGGCTTCTACATCCTCCTGCTGCGGCAAAAGCGGGTGCGCGGCGGCGTCGATCCGCTGGCTGTCAAGGTGCGGCTCAAGCAGATCGTGCTCAGCCTGCCGCCCGAGGCCAGGGCGAGCGTGGTGAAGCGCCAGCAGTCCCGCGCCCGGGCCCTGGCGGCCGACATTTCGAGCTGCGGCGAGCTCGCCGCCACGGCGCGGCGCCACGGCGTCGCCAAGCCCGACGATCTCGGCCAGCTGCACATCGGCGAGTTGCCCGATCGTTTCCGCACCGTGGTTTCCGGCCTCGCCGTGGGCCAGGCCAGCCCGCCCCTGCGCACCCCCGACGGCCTGCACGTGCTGGTGATTTGCGCCCGCACCGAGCCCAAAGCCGCGCTGCCCGACCGCGACACCATCATCGACCGCATCGGGCGGCGCCGCCTGACCATGATGTCGCGGCGTTACCTGCGCGACCTGCGCCGCGACGCCGTGGTGGAATACCGCTAGTGGGCCCCACAGGGGCCGTTTCCTTGCCGCTTGCCTTGACGATGGGCGAGCCGGCCGGCATTGGCGGCGAGTTGGCGTTGAAGGCCTGGCTCGGCCGCGAGGAGCACGAGCTGCCGCCGTTTTTCCTCTTCGACGATCCTGAACGACTGGCGCGGCTGGCCCTCGCGCTCGACCTGCCGGTGCCGGTCGAAGAGATTTCCGCACCTGAGGAGGCGCTGAGCGCCTTGCCCCGGGCGCTGCCCGTGGTCTCGCTGTCGCAGCCCGTCACCGCCACCCCCGGCCGCCCCGACCCGGCCACGGCGGCGGCCGTTCTCGAATCCATCGAGCGCGCCGTCATCGCCGCGCGCCAGGGCCAGGCGGCGGCGCTGGTGACCAACCCGATCCACAAGGCGGTGCTTTACGAGGCCGGTTTCGGCCACGCCGGCCACACCGACTATCTCGGCGCCCTGACCGGCGCCCGGCCCACCATGATGCTGCTCTGCCCCGAGGTGCGCGTGGTGCCGGTGACGATTCACCTGGCGCTGCGCCAGGCCGTCGAGCAACTCAGCACGGAGGCCATCGTCGCAGCCGGCCAATGCACAGCCCAAGCCTTGGAAAGCGATTTCGGCCTTGCCAACCCACGCCTGGCAGTGGCCGCGCTCAACCCCCACGCCGGCGAGGCCGCGACGCTGGGCGAGGAGGAAGTTCGCATCATCGCCCCGGCCGTGGCGGCGCTCGGTGAGGCCGGTATCAGGGCTTTCGGCCCGGTCCCCGCCGACACGCTGTTCCGGGCGCAACAACGCCAAACCTACGACGCCGCGCTGTGCATGTACCACGACCAGGCCCTGATCCCGCTCAAGACCCTGGCCCAGGACCACGGCACCAACATCACGCTGGGCCTACCGATAGTGCGCACCTCGCCCGACCACGGCACGGCGCTGGATTTGGTCGGCACGGGCCGGGCCAGCGAGGCCAGCCTTTGCGCCGCGCTGGCGCTGGCAGCCGAGGTGGCGGCACGTCGTGCCAATGCCTGAAGCCTCGGCCCCTCCCCTCCCCCCCTTGCGCGAAGTCATCAAGCGCCACGGCCTGCGCGCCCGCAAGTCGCTGGGCCAGTGTTTCCTGCTCGATCTCAACCTCACCGCCCGCATCGGCCGCGCGGCGGCCCTTATGCCAGGCCAGACGGCGCTGGAGATCGGCCCCGGCCCCGGCGGCCTGACCCGGGCGCTGCTGGCCGAGGGCGCGAACGTGGTGGCGATCGAGAAGGACAGGCGCTGCCTGGCGGCCTTGGCCGAGTTGGCCGAGCACTACCCGGCCAACCTGCGCCTGGTCGAGGCCGACGCGCTGGAGGTGGTCGAAGCCGAACTCGTGCCCAAAGGCACCGCCATAGTCGCGAACTTGCCCTACAACATCGCCACGCCGCTGCTGTTCAAGTGGTTCGACGACCTCGGCCGCTACAGCGCCATTACCGTGACTTTGCAAAAGGAAGTCGCCGAGCGCCTGGCCGCCGCCCCCGCCACCAAACCCTACGGCCGCCTCGCCGTCATGACCCAGTGGCGCTGCGAAGTGAAGCGGCTCTTCGACATCGAGGCCCAGGCGTTTACGCCGCCTCCTAAGGTGACGTCGACGGTGGTGCAGTTGACGCCGCGCCCGGAATTGCTGGCGCCGGCACCCACCGATACACTGGAGCGCGTGGTGAAAGCCGCCTTCGGGCAGCGTCGCAAGATGCTCAGGTCGAGCTTGAAGGCGGTCAGCGACGATCCGGCAGGTTTGTTGGCGGCGGCCGGGGTCGAGCCGACGGCGCGGGCGGAGGAGTTGGATGTGGGGACGTTTTGCGCTTTGGCACGACGACTCTACGAGATGAGAGATAAGGGACCGCTGAAAACATACTGAAACTCATGCGAACACATATCACCGACGGCACGATAATAGACGGCACTGGCAGCGCCCCTCAAACCGGCCTGGCGGTCGGCCTGGAGGATGGCCACATCAAAGCCGTAGCGGCGGCGGGCCAGTTCGGCTCTGACTGGTCCGGCCCGGATGTCCAAGTCATCGACGCCACCGGCCAAACCATAATCCCCGGCCTGATCAACATGCACGACCACCTGGCCATGCGCGACCTGATCGGCAACCCGATCTGGGTGGTGGAAGCCGGCGTCGTCGAGCTGACGCTGAACGCCGTGCGCAACTCTCTCACCGCGTTACGCCGCGGCTGGACCACGATTCGCGACCTCGGCGCGCCGTTCGGCATCGGGCTTAAGATGCGCGACCTGATCGCCGCCGGCCGCCTGCCGGGCCCCCGCGTCGTGGCTTGCGGGGCACCGATCGTCGTCACCGGCGGGCATGGCTGGCCGATTTGCCTGGAGGCCGACGGGCCTGATGCCGTGCGCCAGGCGGCGCGGCAGCAACTGAAGGAGGGCGCCGATTACATCAAGGTGATGGCCAGCGGCGATCCCCACGCCATGCCCGGCTTTGAGCAGACCATTCCCGAGATGAGTTTGCCGGAGATCCGCGCCGCCTTCGAGGAAGCGCAACTGCGCGGAAAACCAACGGCCACGCATTGCATGGGCACGATTGCGCTCGCCAACGTGCTGGAGGCCGGCGTCGACACGGTCGAGCACGGGTTCTATCTCAACGACGAACTGGCCGAACGCATGGCGCGCCAGGGCGCCTCGCTGGATCCGACGCTGAGTTCCTACGGCATCCAGACCGTCAACCCCAAGCGCCAGCGCGGCGAGAAGTGGAATGCCGACCACCAGGTCCTGCTGCAGCCCATGCGGGACGCTTTCGAAGCGGCGCTCCGCAACGACGTGCGCATTGTCGTGGGCACCGACACCGGCGGCTTCTTCGCCGAGGAACTGGCGCTGATGCGCGAATACGGCATGGCGCCCATGGCCACCCTGGTGGCGGCGACGCTGAAGGCCGCCGAGGCCATGAAGATGGGGGATCGCCTGGGCAGCATCGACGAGGGCAAGATTGCCGACTTGGTGATTCTGGGCTCGGATCCACTGGCCGATCCCTATGCCATCGAGGACGTGGTGTGGGTGATCAAAGACGGCGTGGCGCTGCGCCCCGACGAGATCGTTCTCGGCGACAAGGAATTTCTTGCCGCCGCGCGCTAGCTTCGTGTTACCAAAAAACCTTTGCCGGGAGGAAACCATGCCTGAGATCGACGACGTCTGCCGCCAGCTCTGGGAAGCGACCGAGTTTGTCGCCATCGTCACGCAGGGCCCCGAGGGGCCGCATGTGGTGGGCAACTGGGGGGATTATGTGCGCAAGCTGGGGCTGCGCGACGGCATGGTTGTCATGCCGGCGGGGAGATATCGCCAGACCGAGGAGAATTTACGGCTTGACGATCGCATAACGCTGCTCATTGCCTCGCGTGATGTGGCGGGCACCAACGGGCCGGGCCAGGGCTGCGAGATCTCGGGCCGCGCTGAGGTCGTCAGCGAGGGCGCGCTGGTGGATGAAGTGAAAGCCAGCTTTCCCTGGGCCCGGGGCGCCCTGGTGGTTCATGTCGCCGAGATGAAGACGCAGTTATAGGAGCAACCGAGATGCCCGAGCTTCCCCAATGCCTGCTGATCGTCACGGCCGAGATCGCGCCCGAGCAAGAAGAGGCCTGGAACCGCTGGTACGACGAGGAGCACCTGCCCGAGGCCGTGGCCTGTCCCGGCGTGCTCAGCGGCGCGCGGTATGTCTCGGAGGGCAAGGCGGCGCTCAGCGCCGGCGGCGAATACGCGAGTTCGGATGCCAGGACCTACGTCGCGGTCTACGAGATCGAGGGGCCCGAGACCCTGCAGACGCCGGAATTCAAGGCCATGCGCGGCTGGTACCAGTTCGCCGAGCACATCACCTCGCGCACGCAAGTGTTCCGCCGGCACGTTGGTTGACCATGCCGTTCGCCGACAACGCCGGGGTAGGGATCAATTACGAAGTGGTCGGTGACGGCCCGCCGCTTCTCCTGCACCATGGTTTTACGCGCAGCCTGCGGGACTGGCACGATTTCGGCTACGTGGCGGCGCTGGCCGGGGATTTTCACCTGATCTTGATGGATTCCCGCGGCCACGGGGCCAGCGACAAACCCCACGACCCGGCGGAATATGCGCTCGAGCTCAGGGTCGGCGACGTTTGTGCCGTGCTCGACGAGCTGGACCTGGTCCGGGCCAACTATCTCGGCTATTCCATGGGCGGTCGCGTGGGGTTTGCCCTGGCCTAATTCGCGCCCCAGCGCCTGAGCTCGCTGGCGATCGGCGCGGCAACGCCGCTGGACACCGGCTTCGAGCCCTTCGCCGACATCGACGGCAGCGACGGCGAGGCCTTCATCGCCGCCCTCGAGGCCGTGGTGGGCGAGAAAATGCCGCCCGAGCTGCGGGCCGCCATGCTGCAAAACGACATCCGGGCGCTGACCGCCGTCATGCAGGCACCGATGCCAGATCTGTCCGCGGTGCTCGACGATATCGTCGTGCCGGCGCTCTTCTATGTCGGCGAGGACGATGTGCGGTTCGAGCCGCTGCGCCAATGCGCCCAGCGCGCCGGGGCTGAATTCGCGTCGCTGCCCGGCCTCAACCACGGCCAAGGGTTCATGCAAAGCGAGCCGGTGCTGGCAGGGATCGGAGATTTTCTCAGGTCTACGGCGCTTCACCCAGCAACCTGACGAAATTCACCAGGCCGGTCTGACGTTCGCGTTTGAGGCGTTCGGCGTAGAGGATGGAGCGCACTTTGTCCTGGGCCTGGGCCCTGTCGTCGTTGATCACGATGTAGTCGTATTCCGGCCAGTGGCTCATCTCGTTGGCGGCCTGGGCCATGCGCGAGGCCACCACGTCCGCCGTATCGAGGCCGCGTTCGTTGAGCCGGCGCTCCAGCTCGGCTGCCGAGGGCGGCAGGATGAAGACGCTGACCAGGTCGGCGCGGGCGCGCTGGCGCAACTGCTGCATGCCCTGCCAGTCGATGTCGAAGAGCACGTCGGTGCCGGCGCTCAGCGCCGCCTCGACCGGTGCCGCCGGGGTGCCGTAGGTGTGGCCGAAGACCGTGGCGCTCTCCAGCAGCTGGCGCTCGCGCTCCATCTCCTCGAAGCGGGCGGCGTCGACGAAGTGGTAGTCGCGGCCGTCGATTTCGCCATCACGCGGCGGCCGCGTGGTGGCCGAGATCGACATGGCTAGATTGTCCTCGGTCACCAGCAGGCCCTTGGCCAGCGACGTCTTGCCGGCACCCGAAGGCGACGACAGCGCCAGCATCAAGCCGCGGCGTCCGATCTCTCCAGCGCTCATGGCGTAACCCTATTCAATATTCTGTACCTGCTCGCGCAGGCGGTCGATGGTGCTCTTGAGCTCGAGGCCCAGTGCCGTCAACTCGACGTCGCTGGACTTGGAACACAGCGTGTTGGCTTCGCGGTTGAACTCCTGGGCCAGGAAATCGAGGCGCCGGCCGATAACCGTGCCGTCGGCCAGCAGCTCGCGGGCCGCCGCGACGTGGGCCTCGAGCCGGTCGAGTTCCTCGCGCACGTCGGCCTTGAGTGCCAGCAGCGCCGCCTCCTGGGCCAGACGGTCGGCATCGATGCCGCCCTCGCCGAGCGCCGCCAGCTGCTCCTTGAGGCGGGCCAGGATGGCCTCGGGCTGGGCCCCAGCTTGGTCGCGCGCTGACGCCGTCAGGGCCGCGATATCGTCGAGCTGGGCCGTCAGCACGGCTTCGATACGCGCTCCCTCGGCCCGGCGCGCCTCGACCAGTCCGTCGAGCGCGCAGCCCAGAGACTTGCGCAAGGCCAGCTCGCGGGCCGCGCGTTCGGCCTCACCGTCCTCTTCTTCGGCGACCTCGATGACGCCGCGGATAGCCAGCAAGCCGTCGACGCGGGCCGCCTCGACACCGGCCCGGTCGCCGTATTCGGCCGCCACCTCGATCAGCTGGTCGACCAGCTGGCGGTTGATGCTTACGGCCTGGCCGCCGGCATTGCGGTTGAGCTTGAGGTTTACCGAGACGCTGCCCCGGCCCAGGCGTTCGCTCACGGCACTGCGCACCCCGGGCTCCAGGGCATCGAAACCGATGGGCAGGCGGCTGCGTACGTCGAGGCCACGGCCGTTGACGCTTTTGATCTCCCAGACCCAAGTGCAGGTCTCGTCGCCGCCCTCGGCCCGGGCAAAGCCGGTCATGCTGGCGATGGCTGCGGATTTTTCGTCGTTCATCGGGGCCCGCGGAGGTTGGGGAAAATTCGCCGGTACTATATTGAAGCCCCCGAAGGCCAACAAGTGTGAGGGTGATCAGGCCCCTCGCCCGCCTCAAGTTCGGCAAAAACAGCAGCCAATCCCTCGTCCGAACTCAGGTCGATGAAATCGCCTCGCGCCAGGGCGTTATAGCCTTCCTGAAGGGCGGCCTTCAATCGTTGGCGCGCCAACAAATATTCGGCGCTTTGCTGAACGCTTGGCGACTCATGGGTCATGCGATGATTCTCCTTCACTTCTTGTCCCGCAATTTGCGCCAGCGCGCCACGTTCCGGTTGTGTTGATCGAGCGTGCTGGCGAAGGCGTGGCCGCCCGTGCCGTCAGCCACGAAATATAGATCCTCGGTGGCCAGCGGCCTGAGCACAGCCTCCAGCGAGGCCCGGCCAGGATTGGCGATGGGGCCCGGTGGCAGACCCTTCACCAGGTACGTGTTGTAGGGGTGCGGCCGTTCCAGGTCGGCCCGGCTGAGGCGGCGCTCCAGCGGCCCCCGGCCAGCCGTCAGGGCATAGACTACGGTGGGATCGCTTTGCAGCCGCATGCCGCGGCGCAGGCGGTTGATAAAAACCCCGGCGATGTGGCGGCGCTCCTCGTCCAGGCCGCTTTCCTTCTCGACGATGGAAGCCAGGATCAGGGCCTGGCGCGGGCTGGCCAAGGGCAGGCCGGGAAGACGTCCGGGCCAAAGCTCGGCCAGCGTGCGTTGCATGGCGGCGGCCATGCGTGCGATCAGGGCGGCGCGGCTATCGCCCAGGGCATAGTGATAGGTCTCGGGCAGCAGCGCGCCTTCCGGCGGCGGCCGGGGAAGGTCCGCCTCCAGGCCCTCGGCGGCGGCCACCAGATCGAGCACCTGGCGCGTCGTCAGGCCTTCGGCCAGCGTCAGCTTGCGCACCACGGTCTGGCCCTTGATCAGAATGTCGAGCACTTGCCGCGGCGTGGCCCGGGCGGGAAAGCTGTACTCGCCCGCCTTCAGCGCCCGGCCCTTGTTCATGATCCGCACGCCGAGCACGAAGACGTCGGGCCGGGCGATGACGCCGGCCCGGCCCAGACGCTCGGCGATGGCATTGAGGCCGGCGCCGCGGGGAAACACCACCTGGCTCTCGGGACCGGGGCCCGGGGCGTTGAAGTGTGAAACGGCCCAGGCCAACAAGCCGGCTCCGAGCAGCAGCAGGAAGGCTGCCAGCAGGCTGATGAAGCGGAAGATTCGCCGCGCCATGGCCGCGCCAGCCGGTGCTTTTGCTAAAGCTTGGTCATGACCAGGGAGGCGTTGGTGCCGCCGAAGCCGAAAGAGTTGGAGAGCGCCGCCCGCACCTCGCGCTGTTTGGCCTCGAGCGGCACCAGATCGATGTCGCAGCCCTCCGAGGGCCGCTCCAGATTGAGCGTCGGCGGTACTACGTCGTGGCACAGGGCGAGAATCGAGAAGATGGCCTCGACGGCGCCGGCCGCTCCCAGCAAGTGGCCCACCGAGGATTTGGTGGACGACATGGAAAGGTTTTCGGCGGCGGCGCCGAAAAGCCGCTTGACGGCCCCCAGTTCGATCTCGTCGCCCAATGGCGTCGAGGTGCCGTGGGCGTTGATGTAGTCGATGTCTTCGGGGTTCATTCCGGCGCTATTCAGGGCGCCCTGCATGGCCCGCAAACCGCCGTCGCCGTCCTCGGCCGGGGCCGTGATGTGATAGGCGTCGCCGGAAAGGCCATAACCCTTGACCTCGGCGTAGATGCGGGCGCCGCGGGCCTTGGCGTGTTCGAGTTCCTCCAGCACCACGACGCCGGCGCCCTCGCCCATGACGAAGCCGTCGCGATCCTGGTCCCAGGGCCTCGACGCCCGTTCGGGCTGGTCGTTGAAACCGGTGGAAAGCGCCCGCGCGGCGGCAAATCCGGCGATGCCCAGACGGCAAATGGCGGCCTCGGCGCCGCCCGCCACCATGACATCGGCGTCGTTCAAGGCAATCATGCGGCTGGCATCGCCGATGGCGTGGGCGCCGGTCGAACAGGCCGTCACCACGGCATGGTTCGGTCCCTTGAAGCCGTAACGGATGGAGACGTGGCCCGACAAAAGATTGATCAGCGAGGCCGGGATGAAGAAGGGGCTGAGGCGCCGGGGGCCGCGCTCGTGCACGGTGATGGCGCCGGCCTCGATGGTTTCCAGACCGCCGATGCCCGAGCCCAGCAGCACCCCGGTACGCAGCCGCCCGACTTCGTCCTCGGGCTGCCAGCCGGCATCTTCGACCGCCTGTTGGGCGGCCGCCAAACCATAGAGAATGAACTGGTCGATCTTGCGCCGTTCCTTGGAGGAGACCCAGTCGTCGGGGTTGAAGAGGCCCGGCCCCTCTCCCAGATCCCCGACCAGCGGCACATGGCAGGCGATCTTGCAGGTCAGGTCCGCGGTTTCGAACTTGGTGATGGCGCCGGCGCCTGAATCCCCGGCCAGCAGGCGCTGCCAGCTGTGCTCGACGCCGATGCCCAGCGGCGTCACCAGACCAAGCCCGGTTACGACGATGCGCCGCATGGCGGTTCCTTCCCGCTCTCCCCAGCCCCGCTTGCCGTCTGCCCCTCTAGGCGGGGCCCGCGGCTCCGGTCAGGAGAGATTTTGTTTGAGATAATCGATCGCGTCCTTGACGGTGAGAATTTTCTCGGCCGCGTCATCGGGGATCTCGCAGCCGAATTCCTCCTCGAAGGCCATCACGAGTTCGACCGTATCGAGGCTGTCGGCCCCCAGGTCGTCGATGAAACTGGCGCCTTCGGCGACCTTGTCCTTGTCGACTCCCAGGTGCTCAACGACAATCGACTTCACGCGATCGGCAATGTCTTCACTCATATCCGTACCTCGGAGTCAGTCTCGGGAAAATCCGGCGCTGGAGCTTGGCAATTCTCTGCACCGGTGGCCCTTCGCCAGGCCAAAAAGTTGCGGTTAGGTAACACACTTTTTCGGCCTTGACCAGACACCCCGCACGGCGCTGCACAAGCCCCCGTCCGAGCCCCGACAAGCGCCCCCAAACGCCCCCCCGGGGGCCTCAGATCATGGCCATGCCGCCATTCACGTGCAAGGTCTGGCCGGTGATATAGGCGGCCTCTTCGCTGGCCAGGAAGACGACGGCCCCGGCAATGTCGTCTGCGCTGCCGAAGCGGCCGGCGGGAATTGCCTTGGCCAGTGCCTGGCGCTGCTCGTCGGACAGCTTCTCGGTCATGGCGGTCTCGACGAAGCCGGGTGCCAGGCAGTTGGCGGTGATGCCGCGCGAGGCCACCTCCTGGGCCAGGGCCCGGGTCATGCCGGCCAGGCCGGCTTTGGCCGCGGCGTAGTTGGCCTGGCCGGGATTGCCGGTGCTGGCCACCACCGAGGTGATGTTGACGATGCGTCCCCAGCGCTGCTTCATCATGGGGCGCAGCGCCGCCCGGCAGATGCGGAAGGCGGCGCTGAGGTCGACCTCGAGCACGGTCTGCCAGTCGTCGTCCTTCATGCGCATGAAAAGGTTATCGCGGGTAATACCGGCATTGTTGACGACGATATCCAAACCTCCCAAAGCCTCGCCGGCACGGCCCGCCAGAGCCGCAGCAGCCTCGGCGTCGGCCAGGTCGCAGGGCAAAACCTGGGCGCCTTCGCCCAACTCCTCGGCCAGCGCCGCCAGAACGTCCGTGCGACTGCCCGAGAGCGCCACATGCGCCCCCTGGGCGTAGAGCGCCCGAGCCACGGCGCCGCCGATACCGCCCGTCGCCCCGGTCACCAGAGCCCGCCTTCCCGCCAGTTCAAACATCGCCCTCTCCCACCTCAAACCGTCTTGAGGAAACTCTCGATATCTTCGGGGCCGTTGATGGCGGCCACCTCGAGCTCGCGATCGATACGGCGGGCCAGCCCGGTCAGCACCCGGCCGGCGCCCAACTCGTAAATCGCCTCGACGCCGCTCTGGCGCATGGCCAGCACGCTTTCGCGCCAGCGCACCAGGCTGGTAATCTGCTCGACCAGTAGGCCGCGAATGGTTTCCGGATCGCTGACCGGCGCCGCCGTGACGTTGGCCACCAGCGGCACCCGCGGCGGCAGCAAGCTGGCGGTGGCCAGAACCTCGGTCATTTCCTCCGCCGCCGGCGCCATCAGGGCACAGTGGAAGGGGGCACTGACCGGCAGCATGATGGCGCGCCGGGCGCCCTTTTCCTGGGCCAGGGCGATAGCCCGTTCGACGGCGTGATGGTGGCCGCTGATGACCACTTGGCCGGGCCCGTTGTCGTTGGCGGCGGCGCAGATGCCGGGCTCTTCGCCTTCGTCGCCGCCGGGCTCGCTGGCGGCGGCCACTTGCTGGGCGGTCTCGAGTTCCAGACCCAGCAGCGCCGCCATGGCGCCCTCGCCCGGGGCCACGGCGCGCTGCATGGCGCCGCCGCGGCGGCGCAACAGCCGCGCCGTTTCCTCCACCGTCAGCGCACCGGCGGCGGCCAGGGCCGAGTATTCGCCGAGCGAATGGCCGGCCACCAGGGCCAGGCCGTCAGCCACCGTGAAACCGCCTTCCTCCTCGATCACCCTGAGCGCCGCCAGGCTCACCGCCATCAGCGCCGGCTGGGCGTTTTCGGTCAGCGTCAGCTCGTCGTCCGGGCCCTCGAACATGAGTCGCGTGAGGTTTTGCTTGAGGGCCTCGTCGACTTCCTCGAATACCTGACGGGCCGGCGCGAAAGCCTCGGCCAACTCGCGGCCCATGCCGACTTCTTGGGATCCTTGGCCGGGAAAAGTGAAAGCGCGTTTCATCGCTGAAATGGAAACCCCCGCGGTGATGGGAATGGTCTGCCCGCCGGAACGGCGGCCCCAGTGATAGCGTCCCCGCCGGCGCTGTCAAGCGCCCTTGCCAAGGGCCGCGATTGCTGTATAGTCCGCGCCTTTCGAAACTCCTTGCCGGAGCATCCGGCTATGCAGCGCTAGCGCCCGGGACTGGACTCGGGGAGTCGAAGCTGCCGAGACAGCCTGAAGGAGATCAATTCCATGCCTCACTACGAGAGCGTCTTTCTCGTGCGTCCGGACGTGTCTTCCAGCCAGGTCGAAGCCCTGGCCCAGGAGATGTCCACGATCATCGAACAAAACGGCGGCAACGTGCCCAAGGTCGAGCACTGGGGCCTCAAGAATCTGTCCTACCGCATCAAGAAGAACCGCAAGGCCTACTACGTGCTCTTCAACATCGCAGCGCCCCATGAAGCGGTGGCCGAGATGGAGCGCAACATGCGTATCCACGAGGATGTCCTGCGCCACCTGACGTTGCGCATGGATGAACTCGAGGAAGGCGCCTCGATCATGATGCAGAACAAGGCCAGCCGCGACGAACGCGGGCCGCGCGGCGGCGATCGCGGCGGCTACGGCGGCAAGCGGCCTGACGAGCGCAAGGCCGAGGAGCCCAAGGCAGAAGAAGCCAAGGCCGAGGAGCCCAAGGCAGAAGAAACCAAAGCCGAGGAGGCCGACGATTCGGCGGCCAAGCCGGCTGACGAGGCGGCCCCGGAGACGGCCCCGGAGACACCCAGCGAGGACAAGCCCGACGAAAAGGCACCAGCAGGAGACGACACATGAGCAACGGCGGCAGCAGCGGCGGTCGGAGACCTTTCTTCAGACGCCGCAAAACCTGTCCCTTCTCGGGCGCCAACGCACCCAAGATCGACTACAAGGACCTGCGCCTCCTGCAGCGCTTCATTTCCGAGCGCGGCAAGATCGTGCCCAGTCGCATCACCGCGGTATCGGCGAAGAAGCAGCGCGAGTTGGCCCGGGCCATCAAACGGGCCCGTTTCCTGGCGTTGCTGCCCTACGTGGTGAGATAGCGGCAGGCCGCCAGAGAGCGTTGTGAGGTATGTCGAAAGGCGTGCCGATCGCCCTGGGGGTCGGCGCCGTCAGTGCGCTGCTCTATTCCTCGGTGCTGATGGGCACGCCGGGTGCCTTGATCCTGGCCTACCTGTCCATGCTACCGATCTTCATGCTGGGATTGGGCCTGAATGCCTTGGCGGCGGGCCTGGCGGCGGTGGCCGGGGGCGTGATCACGGCGGCGCTCGGCGGCCTGCTGGCCGGCGTCCTGTTCGCCGCCCTGAATGCCGTACCGGCAGCCTGGATCTGCCATTTGGCACTGCTCGAACGGCGCGACGGCCGGGGCGACGTCGAATGGTACCCGTTGGGCCGCCTGCTGACCTGGCTGGCCGGCTTGGCGGCGGCCGGATTCTTGTTCGCGCTGGGGCTCGGATTGGGCTACGAGGGCGGCCTGCAGGGCCAACTCGAACGGTTGCTGGAGGAATTGCTGCGCCAACTCCTGGAGAGCCGGATGGCACCCGGCGAAAGCCCGCCGGAGCTACCCTCGCTGGCGACCTGGGCGGCCTTTGTTCCGGCTATCTTCGGCCTCTGGTGGATGCTCATGATGGCGGTCAACGGCGCCCTGGCACAGGGACTTCTGGTGCGCTTGGGCCGCCAACGCCGGCCGACGCCGGAGTTGGCGACGCTGGAGCTGCCGCCGCGCCTGTTGTATGCCGTGGCGGCGGCGCTGGTGCTGGCGCTGCTGCCGGGGGACGCCGGTTATGCCGGACAGACCCTGGCGGCGCTGCTCGCCGTGCCCTATTTTTTCCTCGGCCTGGCGGTCATGCACATGCTGATTCGCCGCTTGCCCGGGGCAACGGTTGTGTTCGTGCTGTTCTACGTTTTCATGTTGATCTTCGGCTGGCCGCTGGTGCTGATTACCGGGCTTGGCTTGGTCGAACAGTGGGCCGGTCTGCGCCGCCGTTTGGGCGACGCCGATGACGGCCAGGAGGTGGAGTAATGGAAGTCATCCTGCTTGAACGGGTCGAAAAGCTGGGCCTGATGGGCGAGGTGGTCAAGGTCAAGGACGGCTACGCCCGCAACTACCTCTTGCCCCAGGGCAAGGCACTGCGTTCGACGCCGGGCAATCTGGCGCGCTTCGAGGCCGAGCGCCACCAGCTCGAGGCGAACAATCTCGAACGTCGCTCGGACGCCGAAACGGTATCCGAACGCATGGCCGGCCTCAGTGTCGTGCTGCTGCGCCAGTCGAGCGATTCAGGACAACTCTACGGCTCGGTCAATGCCCGCGACATCGCCCAGGCGGTAAGCGAAGCCGGCTTTGCCATCGATCGCACCCAGGTCAAGCTCGACAGCACCATCAAGACCTTGGGTCTGCATACCGTCGACATTCGCCTGCACGCCGAAACCAGCGTCAGCATCGAGGCCAACGTCGCCCGTTCGCAGGCCGAGGCCGAACAGCAGGCGGCGACCGGGGAAGGCGAGGTGGCGCTCGACGCCGAACAATTCTTCGAGGACGCCGCCCTGGCACCCCAGGCCGAGGACGAAGAGGAAGCCGAGACCGAGACCGAGACCGAGACCAAGGCCGAGGCGGAGGCCACGCCCGAGGCGGAACCCGAAGCCGCAAGCGATTCCGAGGCCATCGCGGAAACCGAAGGCGACAGCGAAGAGAACGCTACCTAGTCCGCACTTTGCCACCTTTACAACAAGGGCGGAGCTACCTTTTCGATAAAGGATAGCTCCGCCCTTTTTTTCCTGTAACGCATTTTCACAAGCGTCGGAATTTGCTAATATCCTATCGCTGGGTTCGCGTTTCTGTTTGGTAACAGAGAAAGAGGCGTTGCGGTGCTGCTGAGCAGGTTGCTGAGGAATAGGTTTCGGACTGGGCGCCTCGAAATCATCGACGCCCGCGGACGGCGGCATGTCTTCGGCAACGACCCGGAACCGCGCATCGTGCTGCGCTTCCATGATCGGGCGTTGGGGCATCGGCTTTTCTTCGCTTACGACCCCGGCCTGGGCGAGGCCTACATGGACGGCCGCCTGAGCATCGAGGAAGGCGACGTCTATGGCCTGCTCGAGCTTTGCGCCGCCAACCTGGCGACCATCGAAGGCCATTGGCTGCATCGCTGTCGCGGGGCCCTTGAGTTGCTGGTCCGGCGGCTCGGACATTTCAATCCCGCCAGCCGCTCGCGGCGCAACGTGGCCCATCATTACGATCTCTCGGGCCGCCTTTACGAACTTTTCCTGGATGCCGACCGGCAGTATTCCTGCGCCTACTTCGGCCAGCCGGACTTCAGCCTCGAAGAGGCCCAGGAGGCCAAAAAAAGACGCCTTGCCGCCAAGCTGCTGCTGACACCAGGACAGCGTGTGCTGGACATCGGCTCGGGCTGGGGCGGGCTCGGCCTCCATCTGGCGCGAGAGAGCGGCGCCCGGGTGGTCGGCGTGACGCTATCGGAGGAGCAGCACCGGGTATCTCGCCAGCGCGCCGCAGCGGCTGATCTCGGCGACCGCGTGGATTTCCAACTGCAGGACTATCGGTCGCTGGAGGGCAGCTTCGACCGTATCGTCTCGGTTGGCATGTTCGAGCACGTCGGCACGCGCCACTATCCCGCCTTCTTCGCCAAGTGCCGTGACCTCTTGAGCGACGACGGCGTCGCCCTGCTGCATACCATCGGCCGCGCCGGCGGCCCCGCTTCGACCTCGCCCTGGACGCGCAAGTACATTTTCCCGGGCGGCTATTCGCCGGCGCTTTCGGAAGTCGTCCCGGTCATCGAGCGGAGCGGCCTGGTGATCACCGACATCGAGGTGCTGCGGCTGCACTACGCCGAGACCCTGCGGGCCTGGCGCCAACGCCTGGCCCAGAACCGCGACGAGGTTATGGAGCTCTACGACAAGCGTTTCCTGCGCATGTGGGAATTCTACCTGGCGGCCTCCGAGGCCATGTTCCGCTACGGCGGCCACCTGGTCTTTCAGATCCAATTCGCCAAGCGCCAGGACGCCGTACCGATCACCCGCGCCTATCTCGACGAGGGTGAGCGCCAGGCACCCCAGCGGCGCTCTGCCGCAGTTTGAGTTTTCGTGGGCTTAGTCACAGGCCGTCATTCCTGAAATTGGGTTCATGACAGCGCGCCAGCATTTCATTCCCGTCATTAGGGGGCTGTGGAAAAGTACCGTCCCCGGCTTTTTTGTTCTCATGTGACGGCTGCTGGTGCCAAACGTCCGGCCCGGTGTTATGAATCCGACCCATGGATCCAGCCCGCGACACCAGCCACCTCAACGCCGTTGAAGACGGCAATGAAGACCCCGGTTATCGCGAGCTGCCGCACACCGTCGAAGCCGAACAGGCGCTGTTGGGCGCCATCCTGGTGAACAACGAGGCGGCTCACCGGGTGGCCGATTTTCTCCTGACCGAGCATTTCTTCGAGCCCGTGCATGGGCGCATTTTCGAGGCCTGCATCAAGCTCGTCGAACGCGGCCAGATCGCCAGCCCGATCACCCTGAAGGCCTTTTTCGAACGCGACGAGGCGCTCAGCGAGGTTGGCGGCGCGCAGTACCTGGGCCGCCTGGCGGCCCACGCCGTTACTATCATCAACGCCCGCGACTACGGCCACACCATCTATGACCACTTCCTGCGCCGCCAGCTCATCGAACTCGGCGAGGACATGGTCAACCGGGCCTATGATCCCAGCGTCGACCAGTCCGCCCTGGAGCAGATCGAGGAAAACGAGCAGCAGCTCTTCCACCTGGCAGAAAGCGGCCAGACCGAGGGCGGCTTCCAGTCCTTCGACAAATCGCTGCTCGTGGCCATCGAATCGGCCGAGGCCGCCTTCAAGCGCGACAGCCGGCTGACCGGCGTGCCCTGCGGCCTCAGCGACCTCGACGAGCTGCTCGGTGGGCTGCACCGTTCGGACCTGGTGGTCCTGGCCGGCCGGCCCTCGATGGGCAAGACGGCGCTGGCCACCAACATCGCCTTCCACGCCGCCAACGCCTACAAAGTCGAGAGCGACGAGCTGGGCCAGAGCCGAACGGTCGACGGTGCCGTGGTGGGTTTCTTTTCGCTGGAAATGTCGGCCGAGCAACTGGCGCTGCGACTGCTGGCCGAGACCACCGAGATCCCCTCCAACCAGATCCGCCGCGGCCAGGTTTCGAGCAAGCAGTTCCACAAGATCGTGGCCGCCAGCAACCGGTTGGAAGAGCTGCGCTTCTTCATCGACGACACCCCCGGCCTCTCCATCGCGGCCTTGCGCACGCGGGCGCGGCGCCTCAAGCGCCAGCACAATCTGGGCCTGGTGGTGGTCGATTATCTCCAGCTTCTGGGCAGCTCCAGCGGCCGCTACCAGGACAACCGGGTGCAGGAGATTTCCGAGATCACCCGCGGCCTCAAGGCCCTGGCCAAGGAACTCGACGTACCGGTGCTGGCGCTGAGCCAGCTCAGCCGCGCCGTCGAACAACGCGATGACAAACGGCCGCAGCTTGCGGATCTGCGCGAATCGGGCACCATCGAACAGGACGCCGACGTCGTCATGTTCGTCTACCGCGAGGAATACTACTGGATGCGCTCGAACCCCAAGCCCAAGCAGCGCAAGGACGAGACCGAGGCCGAATTCAACATGCGCTTCCACGAATGGCTGGAAAAACTGCAGGTGGTGGGGGGCGAGGCCGAGATCATCGTCGGCAAGCAACGCCACGGCCCCACCGACACCGTCAAGGTCCATTTCAACGCCTCGCTCACCAAATTCGACAACCTGGATACCTACGACCACTTGCCCGAGCCCATGTAAGCGGGCCGAACATGGATGCCCGCCACGCCACCATCCTGACCATCGATCTCGCGGCGCTGGCAGCCAACTACCGCTTTTTCGTCGATCAGCTCGACGCCGGCAGCTGCGGCGCCGCGGTCAAGGCCGACGCTTACGGCTGCGGCCTCGAAAACGTGGCTCCGGCGCTGGCGGCGGCCGGCTGCCGCCAGTTCTTCGTCGCCACCCTCGACGAGGGCATTGCCGCCCGCGATGTGCTGGGTGGCGGCGCCGAGATCTTTGTGCTCAACGGACCCGTGGCCGGCAGCGAGGCTGAATTCGCCGAACATGGTTTGCTGCCGGTGCTCAACGACCTGGGCCAGATCGAGCGCTGGCGGGGAGCGGCGGTGGTGCACCTCGACAGCGGCATGTCGCGGCTAGGTTTGCCGCCCGCGGAGGTCGCCACGCTGGCAGCCGAGCCCGAGCGGCTGGCCGGCATCGAGCTCCGCTACGTGATGAGCCACCTGGCCTGTGCCGACGAGCCGGAACGGCCCGAAAACGCCGCTCAACTGGGGCTTTTCCAAAACCTTCGCGCCCAATTGCCACCGGCAAGGGCCAGCCTGGCCAACTCCGCCGGTATCCTGCTGGGGCCCCAATACCACTTCGATCTGGCCCGCCCGGGGATCGGTTTGTACGGCGGAAACCCGCTTGCCTCGGGACCTAATCCAGTGCGCCAAGTGGTTAGTTTGCAAGCAAAAATCGCCCAGGTGCGCGAGATTGACAGCCCCCAGACCGTTGGCTATGGTGCGGCCCACCGAGCGACCGGGCCAAGCCGCATCGCAACGGTTCCCGTGGGTTACGCCGACGGTTATCCGCGATCGCTCAGCCAACGGGGCTTTGCCTCCATCGCGGGTGTTCGGGTTGCGCTTGTCGGACGCGTTTCCATGGATCTCATCACCCTCGACGTAAGCGCGCTGCCGCCCCAGACGGCTCAGCCGGGCAGCCTCGTCGAACTGCTCGGCGGCGAGGTCGACATCGACGAGTTGGCTGCAGCCGCCGGCACCATTTCCTACGAACTGCTAACCGGCCTGGGCCGGCGCTACCGGCGCCGCTATCTCGGCGCCGCAGCCGATGTGGAAACGCCGCGATGACCCTGGTGACCCGCTTTCTCGCCACCATCGGCCGCTTCTTCATCGCCGCGCTGGAGACACTGGGGCGTATCGCCATCTTCACCGTCACCTCGGTGCTGCACTGTCTGCAACCACCCTGGTTCCTGCGTCTGATCGGTCGCCAGATGCTCTCGATCGGATATTATTCGCTGCCCGTGGTGGGGCTGACGGCGCTGTTTACCGGCATGGTGCTGGCGCTGCAGATCTATTCCGGCTCGTCGCGCTTCAACGCCGAAGGCGCCGTCGCCACGATTGTCGTCATCGGCATCACCCGCGAACTCGGCCCGGTACTGGCCGGCCTGATGGTGGCCGGCCGGGTCGGCGCCGCCATGGCCGCCGAGCTCGGCACCATGCAGGTGACGGAGCAGATCGACGCGCTGAGCACGCTCAGCACCAACCCCTTCAAATACCTGATGGCGCCGCGCCTGATCGCCGGCGCCACCATGCTGCCGCTCCTGGTACTGGTGGCCGACGTCATCGGTGTCTTCGGCGGCTATCTGGTGGGCATCCACAAGCTGGGCTTCAATCCGGCCACCTACCTCAACAACACGGTTGAGTTCCTCGAGGCCCTGGACGTCATCTCGGGTCTGGTCAAGGCCTCGGTATTCGGCTTTTTGATCGCCCTGATGGGCTGCTATCACGGTTACCACAGCCGCGGCGGCGCCCAGGGCGTCGGCGCCGCCACCACCAACGCCGTGGTCTCGGCCTCGATTCTGATCCTGGCGTCGGATTACCTGATAACCGAGATCTTCTTCGCCAAATGAGCCCGGACAGCAACCCAGCGGCGCCCAAGATCAAGCTCGAGAACGTGCACAAGGCGTTCGGCCCCAAGCCCGTGCTGGCCGGCCTCGACCTCGACATCGGGCGCGGCGAATCGGTGGTGGTGATCGGCGGCTCGGGCACCGGCAAATCGGTCATGCTGAAGTGCGTGCTGGGGCTGTTGCGGCCCGACCAGGGCGACATCGCGGTCGACGGCGAGCCGGTCGTCGGCATAGGCGGCACGGACCGCGACCGGGTGCTGAAAAAGTTCGGTATGCTGTTCCAGGGCGCGGCGCTTTTCGACAGCCTAAGCGTCTGGGAAAACGTCGCCTTCGGGTTGATCCAGGGCGAGGGCATGGCCCGCGACCAAGCCAAAGGCGTGGCGCTGGAAAAACTGGCCCAGGTCGGCCTGGGGCCGGAGGTCGGCGAGCTCGACCCGGCCGAGCTTTCCGGCGGCATGAAAAAACGCGTCGGTCTGGCCCGCGCCATCGCCACCGAGCCCGAAATCATCTTTTTCGACGAACCGACCACCGGGCTCGACCCGATCATGGGCGACGTCATCAACGACCTCATCGTCGAATGCGTGCGCGAGTTGGGCGCCACGGCGCTCTCGATCACTCACGACATGGCCAGTGCCCGCAAGATCGCCGACCGCGTCGCCATGCTTTACCAGGGCCGCATCATCTGGGCCGGGCCGGTGGCCGAGATCGATGAAAGCGCCAACGCCCATGTCGACCAGTTCATCAACGGCCGCGCCGAAGGCCCCATCGCCATGGAAGTCCTCAAGCCGTGAATGCCCGTCCTCAGGGAGCCCGTCCCTAGTGGCCCGGCTGGCCGAACGCTACGTCTGCCAAGACTGCGGCACGGTTACGCCCAAGTGGTCGGGACGGTGCGAAGCCTGCCAGGCCTGGAACACCATCGTCGAGGAAAACGCGCCGCCACAACCGCCCAAGGGCTTGTCGGCGGGCCGCGGCCGGGTTTTCGAATTCGTACCGCTGGACGGCAAGTCCGAGGCGCTGGTGCGCTTGACCACCGGCATCAGCGAACTCGACCGGGTGACCGGCGAAGGCCTGGTGCCGGCCTCGGCCCTGCTGGTCGGCGGCGACCCCGGTATCGGCAAGTCGACGCTGTTGCTGCAGGCCGTGGCGGGACTGGCCGCGGCCGGCGTCGACTGCGCCTACATCTCGGGCGAGGAGGCCGTGGATCAGGTACGCCTGCGGGCGCGCCGCCTGGGGCTCGGCCAGGCCCCGGTGCGCCTGGCCGCCGCCACCAGCGTGCGCGACATCCTGTCCAGCCTGGGCCAGCCACCGCCGCGGGTGGTGGTGATCGATTCCATCCAAACCATGTTCCTCGACAATCTGGAATCGGCACCGGGTACGGTCTCCCAGGTCCGGGCCAGCGCCCAGGAGCTGATCCGCTTCGCCAAACAGAACGGCACCACGATGCTGCTGGTCGGCCACGTCACCAAGGAGGGCCAGATCGCCGGCCCCCGGGTGCTCGAACACATGGTCGACACGGTGCTCTATTTCGAGGGCGAGCGCGGCCACCAGTTCCGCATCCTGCGCGCCGTCAAGAACCGCTTCGGACCCTCGGACGAGATCGGCGTCTTCGAGATGACCGACCGCGGCCTGGCCGAGGTCGCCAATCCCTCGGCGCTGTTCCTCAGTGAACGCGAACGCCCGGTCAGCGGCACCGCCGTTTTCGCCGGCATCGAAGGCACGCGGCCGGTGCTGGTCGAGATCCAGGCGCTGGTGGCAACCTCGTCACTGGCCACGCCACGCCGCGCCGTGGTGGGCTGGGATTCGGGTCGGCTGGCCATGGTGATGGCGGTGCTGGATGCGCGCTGCGGCCTGGCGCTGGGCGGGCGCGACGTCTATCTCAACGTGGCCGGCGGCTTGCGCATCAGCGAGCCGGGTGCCGACTTGGCGGTGGCGGCGGCGCTGGTCTCGGCGCTCACCGGAGTGCCGGTTCCCGAGGGCGCCGTGGTGTTCGGCGAGATCGGCCTTTCGGGTGAGATCCGTGCCGTCAGCCAGGCCGATCTGAGATTGAAGGAGGCGGCAAAACTGGGCTTCTCGCGGGCCCTGGCCCCGGCCGTTCGACAACGCCGCCAGGCAACGCTGGAGCTTGATGAGCTGACCCAGCTTGCCGACCTGGTGCGGCGTTTCGAGGCCGGCGGCGAAGGCGCTCAATCGTGGGCCGACGATGGATAGCCTGGCCGACCTTCCCATCAACGTCGTCGACCTGGGGGTCGCGGTGGTGTTGCTGCTGTCGGCCGGGCTCGCTTTTGTGCGCGGCTTCGTCAAGGAAGTGCTGGGGGTGGCCGGCTGGGTCGGCGCCGCTTTTGCCACGCTTTACCTGCTGCCGCTGGTCGAGCCGCTGGCCCAACAGTACATCCCCATGTCGGCGCCGGTGCCCAAGATCGCAGCCTCGGTGGCCACCTTCCTGGTGGCGCTGGTGTTGTTTTCCTTCCTCGCCCATGCTCTGGCGCGGCGCGTGCGCGACAGCACACTGAACGCACTGGATCGTTCGCTGGGCTTTCTCTTCGGCCTGCTGCGCGGCGCCGTCGTGGTCTGCATCGCCTACCTGCTGGTGGAAATGTTCCTGCCCCCGGCGGAACAGCCTCCCTGGCTGCACCAGGCCCGTGTCATGCCCATCGCGCGCACCGGCAAAAACATGCTGTGCACGCTGGTGCCGCGCAAATACCGCGAGCAATGCCAGACACCGGCCGCCGCCGGCAGGCCCCTGCCGGCAGCCACAGAAAGCGGTAAGGAAAGCGGCTTCCTGCCCCGTGTGCCTGACAAGGCCCGCGACTCCGGCGGCGAAACCGGTTACAAAAGGTCGCCCCGCAAGCAGCTCGAACAGCTCATCAGAAGCAATCAGTAAGGGCCATGGCCGGCAAGCTCTTGGAAAACACCGACCGCATGCGCGACGAGTGCGGCATCTTCGCCATCTTCGGCCACCCCGACGCGGCTGCCCTGGCGGCGCTGGGGCTGCACGCCTTGCAGCACCGGGGTCAGGAATCGGCCGGCATCGTCACCTACGACGGCAGCCACTTCAACACCCACCGGGCGCTCGGCCTGGTCGGCGACATCTTCGGCTCGCAAAAGGTCATGACCCGCCTGGAAGGCGACACCGCGGTCGGCCACGTGCGCTATTCGACCACCGGCGGCACGCTTTTCCGCAACGTCCAGCCGCTGTTCGCCGAGTTCGCCTTCGGCGGCCTGGCCATGGCCCACAACGGCAACTTTACCAACGGCTGGGCGCTGCGGCGTGCCCTGGTCGACCAGGGCAGCATTTTCCAATCGACATCCGATACCGAAGTGCTGATCCACCTCATCGCCACCAGCACCTATTCCGGCGTCATCGACCGCTTCGTCGATGCCCTGCGCTCCGTCGTCGGGGCCTACGCGCTGGTGGCGCTGACCGACGACGCCGGGATCGGCATGCGCGACCCGCTGGGGGTGCGGCCGCTGGTGCTGGGCACGCTGGATGGGGCCCATATTTTGGCATCCGAAAGCTGCGCGCTGGACATCATCGGCGCTCAGCACGTGCGTGACGTAGCCCCCGGCGAGATCATCGTCATCGACCGCCGCGGGGTGCAAAGCCTGTCGCCCTTTGCCGCCGCCGATTCACGCTTTTGCATCTTCGAATACATTTACTTCGCCCGGCCCGACAGCCTGGTCGAGGGCCTCAACGTCTACGAGGTGCGCAAGCGCATCGGCGCCGAGCTGGCGGTCGAAAAACCAGTGGCGGCGGACATTTGCGTGCCGGTGCCCGATTCCGGTACGCCAGCCGCCATCGGCTTTGCCGACACAGCGGGCATCCCCTTCGAGATCGGCATCGTGCGCAACCACTACGTCGGCCGCACCTTCATCGAGCCCGGCGAGCAGATCCGCCACCTGGGGGTCAAACTCAAGCACAACGCCAACCGCGCCTACATCGAAGGCAAGCGTGTGGTGCTGGTCGACGATTCCATCGTGCGCGGCACGACCTCGACCAAGATCGTCGAGATGATGCGCAACGCCGGCGCCGCCGAGGTCCACATGCGGGTGGCCAGCCCGCCCATCTCGGATCCCTGCTTCTACGGTGTCGACACGCCGGACAAGGACGATCTGCTGGCCGCCGGCATGGATATCCCGGCCATGCAGGAATTCATCGGCGTCGACAGCCTGGCCTTCCTTTCCATCGAGGGGCTTTATCGGGCCCTGGGTGAGAGCGGCCGGCATGAGGAGCCGCAGTACTGCGACGCCTGCCTCTCCGGCGCCTACCCCATCACACTGGTGGATCACAACGACGGCGACGCCCCGGCCCAGCTTTCACTGCTGGCCGAACAGGCCTGAAGCGCCGCGTGGTACCGCGAATGCAGGACCGGGTGGCCCTTGTTACCGGCGCCTCGCGGGGCCTCGGCGCCGCCGTGGCCGAACGCTTCGCCGCCGAAGGGGCGCACGTCATCTTGGTGGCCCGCACGGTGGGCGGCCTGGAGGAATGCGACGACCGCATCCAGGCGGCCGGCGGCAGCGCCACCCTGGTGCCGCTGGACCTCACCGACGGCGCCGGCATCGAGCGCCTGGGCGTCGCCCTGGCCGAACGCTGGGGCCGCCTCGACGTACTGCTGGGCAATGCCGCCATGCTGGGGGGCTTAAGCCCGGTCGGCCACTTCGAGCCCGAGACCTGGGAGCAAGTCTTGGCCGTCAACACCACGGCCAACTGGCGGCTGATCCGTTCCTTCGACCCCCTGCTCCGGGCCTCGCCCGCCGGCCGCGCGGTCTTCGTCACCTCAGGGGTGACGCAGGGCGTATATCCGTACTGGGCGGCCTATGCCGCCAGCAAGGCGGCGCTCGAGGCCTTGGTGCGGATCTACGCCGCCGAAGTGCAGAAGACGGCGGTGCGCGCCAACCTGGTCAGCCCCGGCACCCTGGCCACCCGGCTGCGCGCCCAGGCCTTCCCCGGCGAGGACCCGGACGAGCTGGCAAGGCCGGAAAGCATTACCGACGTATTCGTCGAATTGGCTTCGCCTGATTGCCAACGCAACGGCGAGATCGTCAGCCCGGGTTAGGGCGGGCCGCAGCCAGAGTGGAAATCCGGGCTATGCTCCAGCGGCTTCCAGCGGCACAACCTTGATCTTGCCGGCGTACTTCTGCGCTTGGGCAAGATCGTACGCGGACTGCGCTGCCAGCCAGGCCCGAGCGTTGCTCCAACCCATCTTTTCAAGCCGTATCGCCATTTCCGGCGAAATGCCGGCACGACCGTTGACGACCCGCGACAGGGTATGACGTGCGACGCCAAGCCTTTCCGCGCCTTCTGTAACCGAGAGGTTCAGCGGATCAAGACAAGCGTTTTTTATCGAGCGGCCGGGATGGGGAGGATTTTTCACGGCTATTCCAACGCCTCCTGGTGATAGTCAAGCAGATCAACGTCAAACGCAGCGCCGTCTTCGATCGCTTCAAGCTTGGCTTGCCGCAACCTGCTCCGGTCACCTCGTTCATGAAGCCTTTTCAGCCCACGATGTTTGAAGGCTCTTATCATGTTTTTTTGTACCGTGTATCGGTACAGGTGTCAAATTCCCAATATTGACAGGCTAAGACGAAGGCGGGCACGGCGTTTGTGCGGCGACGGGGGATTTGCTATCTATCCCGCGGACTTTCGCCCGCCAGCCGTTCCACCGGAGATCTTGCTATCAGCAGCGACAAATTGGTTGAGCTCAGGGACGCCATCGCGGCCCACGTCGGCGACGGCGACAGCGTGGTGCTAGGGGCGGCGTTGGAGCACGCCATTCCCTTTGCCGCCGGCTTTGAGCTGATCCGCCAGGGCCGGCGCGAGCTCAATCTCATCGCGCCGATTTCCGACATGTCGACCGACCTGTTGATCGGGGCGGGCTGCGTCGGTCAGGTCACGGGCGCCTGGGTGGGCAGTGTCTCGGGCGGGCTGGGCCACAACTACCGCCGGGCCGCCGAGGCCGGACTGCCCCACCCCATCCGCATCAACGACCATTCCAACCTGGCACTGGGCATGGCGCTGTTTGCCGGCGCCTACGGGCTGCCTTACGTGCCCATCAAATCCGTATTGGGCTCCGATATTACCGCCTCCAACCCGGCCATCAGACTGGCCGAGAACCCGTTTGCCGAAGCCGTGGAACCTGTGGCCCTGGTGCCGCCCTTGAAGCCCGACGTCGCTATCTTGATGGCCCAGCGGGCCGACCGTTTCGGCAACTCGCACATTTGGGGCTCGACTGGCGTCAGTCAGGAATCCGCCATCGCCGCCGCCCGGGTCATCGTGCTGGCGGACGAGATCGTCGAACCCGAGGTCATCGCTTCGGATCCCGGCCGCGTGCTCTTCCCCGGTTTTTTGGTCACCGTCGTCTGCCACGTTCCGGCCGGATGCCACCCGGCGCCGCTGACCGGCTGCTGGCAGCGTGACAACGCCTTTTTCAACGACTACCACGAGGCCAGCCGCGAGGCCGAGGGTTTTGCCCGTTGGTGCGACGAATGGGTGCGCGAAGTGGCCGACCAAGCCAGCTACCGGGCCAAACTGGGCCAGCGCCTCGAGGCACTGCGCATCCAGGGCCAAGCACTTTCCGCGCCGGCCAACTGGGCCGCCGAGTAAGCCCATGGCGGATTATTCAACGCAGGAGATGATGATCGTCGCGGCGGCCCGCGAGATCGCCGATCATGAGCGGATCTTCGTCGGCATGCGGCTGCCCATCACGGCTTTCGGGGTCGCCCGCCTGACCCACGCCCCCAACGCCGTCGGCCTCTTCGAATGCGGTATCGCACGCTATCAACCAGCCCAGGGTATGCTCTACACCATGTCCGACGGCCCCAACCAGTTGGGCGCCGCCTGGAGCACGGGGCTGGTCCAGATCATGGGACTGCTGAGCGGCGGCCACGCCGATGCCGGTTTCATCGGCGGCGCCGAGATCGACCGCTTCGGCAACATCAACTCGTCCTACATCGGCGATTTCACGGCCCCAAAAATCAAGTTGCCGGGTACCGGCGGGGCCACCGACATCGCCGCCATGGCGGGACGCCTGATCGCCATCATGAACCACCAGAAGCACCGCCTGGTGGAGCGCGTCGATTACGTCTCGTCGAGCGGTTTCCTCGAGGGCGGCGAGAGCCGAACCCGGGCCGGCCTGCCCGGCGGCGGCCCGGCCGCCGTTATCACCGACCGTGCCATCCTGCGCCCCTATGGCGCCGAGAAAGAGCTGCACCTGGCCTCGGTCCATCCCGGGCACACGCCCGAGGAGGTGATCGAGAACACCGGCTGGGCACTCAGATGCCGGCCCGAGATGGTTGAGACATTGGCGCCGACGAGCGAGGAAATGGCGGCGCTGCACCAGATCGACACCGAGGGGTTCTGGCGCAGCTAGAGGGGGAAACGGAAAGCATGGAAAAACGGCTCTATTTCGTCTTCGGCGACGTGCTGGCCTGTACCTCGCTGGGCGCCGCCGCCGGCTGGCTAACCTACGCCGTGCTGCCGCAAAACTGGTGGTTTGGCGTCGCCATGGTGTTGGGCATGTTCCTCGGCATGGTAGTGGGCGCGCTCGGCGGCTTTCTCTTCTCTCCCTTCTTCGGCGCTATGGAGATCGCCCTGCCCACGGCGCTGGCCGGCATGATGGCCGGCATGGCGGGCGGCATGCAGGCGGTGATGTCCGGTACAGGCGGCGCCGAAGCGCTGCAGAGCGGCGCTGGCATCGGAATTCTCTGCCTGGCGTTCACCTATCTGCTGCAGTCGCAGTTGCAGGGCGAGGTGGACTGATGGACGAGAGAGCCCAAAAGAGGTGGGACAAGGCCGCCGCGCTTTATGACCTGACGGGCGGCTTCGGCCCGGAAAAGCGCTGGCTGCCCCACAAAACGAGGCTCTTTTCCGGCATGCAGGGCAAGGTGCTCTTTCTCGCCGCTGGCACCGGGCTCGATTTTGCCGCCTTCCCGCCCGGCCAAGACATCACGGCCATCGACATCAGCGCCGGCATGCTGGAAAAGGCAGCGCCCCGCGCCGCCTCATACCAAGGAAACATGACGCTACGGCAGATGAACGTCCACCAGATGGACTTCGCCGCGGCCTCCTTCGACCAAGTCTATACCTCTTGTACCTTCTGTTCGGTGTCCGACCCGGTAGCCGGGCTGCGGGCCCTACGCCACGTACTCAAGCCCGGCGGCCAACTCGCCATGTTCGAGCACACCGGCTCGCGGACCTTCCCCTTCGGGCTCATGCTCGATGTCATGAACCCGCTCTGCCGCTACTTGGGCCCCGAAGTCAACCGCGACACCGTGGCCAACGTCGAAG
>MPMF02057303.1_pt1 | contig 35393 bp, 19 predicted proteins | sample 1617271 | NCBI WGS metagenome assembly MPMF02 (sample SAMN05944812, study PRJNA350692) | marine metagenome | biome: marine; feature: ODZ; material: water; isolation source: 120 m water sample prefiltered with 30 um filter, filtered on to 0.2 um... | place: Pacific Ocean | collected 2012-04-09... | reverse complement strand
CGTCGAAGGCATCTTCTTTTCCGGCAAGGTCCTTCTGCTGTAGTTCTGCCTTTTCCCGTCCCTCCTTTGCCTTGGCCTGGCGTTTGTCCTGTACCGCACCCAGTTTCTTCATTTCCTTAACGGCCGACTCGGTTACGGCCCGTGCTTCGTCCTTCGCCTCCCGGGACAGGGCATTGCTCTCCAGGCTGCGCCTCAGGGACCGGCCCCGGCTTGTTCCTGCCGCGATACCGGCCCCGGCCCCGCCGGCGGCGGGTTTTCCCTCTGCCGGGGGGCTTGCTGGTGCGTCGATACCGTCCGCCACCCGGCCAAAGAACCCGTTGGCCTTGTCCCGGGCCTGATTGAGTGTGCTGAAGGTCAGTCCGCCGGTGGCGAGCGCTCCATCGAAGAGCAGGTTGGAGCGGGTAAGGTCGGGTGGGTGGAGCGCGAGGCGGTCGCGCAAATCCCAGTGCGTGCTTTCGAGGCGGTCCTCGGAGCGATGGGCGAGGAGAATGCGCTCCAGTGAGTTGAGACGTTCGTATTCGAACGGTTCGAGGTAGGGGTTAAGCTTGGATCCCAGCAGGAACTTGTCGATGAAGGTCTGGTCGCGTTTGCTGGCAAGGTAGGGGGCGATCACCTCCCCGAAGAACCGGGGATCCTTTTTCCAGAGGAAGAAGTTCAGCTCATGGCAGGCGAACTGGGAATACTTGGTGCGTTTTTCCTCTTCCTTGAGATCCGGCCAGTTGAGGATGAATTCGAATTGGCGCAGGGTTGCATCCTCCCGGACGGCAAGCAGGTAACGGTAGGCGCTGGCGAGATTCTCGAAAACCTCAAGGCGCGCGGTGCGCAGGTCCTTGATCTCCAGGCGCTCCCCCTTCTTCAGGAGGGTGACCGAGTCCTGTTCGGTGAAGTGGCGATCCGGGTCGAGGGCCTGGCGGAGGCGCAGGTCCGCGATTTCGGTTGCGCGTTCCAGCAGGGAGAGTTCGGCGTAGCTTGCCCCCTGATGGTCGAGGACGAGGACGTGCACGTGCTGACGGTCACCGAAGGCGTCGAGGTCGATAGAGAGGTGGCCCTTCTCGTCCGGTTGCAGATTGAGAAGGTTGACGGGACCATTGACGAGGAAATCGACTGTGCTGCCGCTAGGATCGCCATCTCCATTCTGTCCGCGCGGAGGAGGCGAGGGGGACCTTTTGGCCTCGCCTGTCTTGCCGGGCTGGGCGCGATCGTAATCTTCCCCCTCCGTGAGGGTTTCCTCTTCCGCCTCGGTATCGCGGACGGCCCAGGGATTGAGGATAATCTCAGGGCGTTCCAGCATGTTGCCTGGCAGTTTCCGGGCATAACGCCGCTCGAGGATGTAGCGGAATTCGTCCCCGATCTTGCGACCGCTGACGTAGAGGTTGGGCAGGTGGCCGGGGGTGCCGCTGAAGAGTCCGCCCCGGGGGGCGTGGCCGAGGGAGCCAAAGAGGTCGAAGTCTGGCAGGAAGCGCGTGGCAATAATGTGTACGCGGGTGGCCTTGTCGGCATTCGCCACGTTGATCTCCAGGGATTTGCCGTCGACCACCAGCTCCGTCAGGTGCGAGGGGGCCCGGTCGACCAACTCGAGGGTCCGAGCGCTGTTGAAGACGTGCCCGTTGGCCACCGTTCCCCTGGCGATCCGAAGAGTGATGGACTGGTTGCTCTTCTTGAGGAGGAGGCGGTAGTCGCCGGGTTCGAGGTTGTCGGCCACGAGGAATCCGTCCTTGAGAGAAAGGGCCTTGAAAGCGTCTGAAGTGATTCCGGCCGGGGAGATGGCATGGAGGGCCAGGTCTTCCCGGGCCAGGGTTCCGGCGTAGGGAAGGTGGATACTTTCGCCGGCCACGGCATGGATTAATCCGGGATTTGTGCGGCGGGCCCGGGGAAGCTGCCAGACGCGCTGGTGGTTGTCGGCGGTCCGGGCCGTGATGCTCATGACGCCATCAAGAGCGCCGAGCCCAACTCCGCCCGATTTGTCGGTTTTCAGGGTGAAGCCCCGGGTATTCTTGAAATTGGGCCGTCGTATCGTGACGTTGAGATGTTGACCCACGCCAGGCTCTCCGCTTCGTCCGAGGAGCTGAAGGACGTACTTTCCGTTCACCCTGCTCAGGAAGAGGTCTCCGATCCGGTCACTGCGAAGTTGTCCGTTGACCGTGAAGGTCTGGCCGGCGGAGAGCTCGATCTCCTTCTGTCCCTGGCTGGCCACCTTGACAGCGGCGACCAATCGAATGCTGAGGCTGGAGAGACGATTGGGGACCCGGATCTCGTGAGTGGCTTCCCGGTCGGAGGCGATCTTGAAGTCGCTTACGGTGCTGGTGGTGGAGATCCCGTCGAGGTCGGTCGAAATGAGGACAAGGCGGATCTTCTCGAGACGTGTCAGCGAGATGGGTTGCCCGGCCACGGTGAGGGTGGGGCGGACCATTATGGTGGCCTTGGCGCCCGGACGAAGAGCCTCGCGGTCGAGGCGAATACCGGCGTGGAGCTGGTAGGATTCCGACGAGTGCTGGAAGTGGGCGAGGCTGGCGAAGCCATCGGGGGCTTCGATGACGGGGGTACGCTTGCCGGGCTCGTTGGAGAAGGGAATAAGGGCGCGTCCCTTTTCGTCACATTCATAGCGGCGGCCTCCGAACCAGACGGCGACACCGGGGGCTGGTTTGCGCGTTTCATCCAGGATGGTGATCACTTCTCCCCCGCTGCCGGTGGCGGAGAGGACGTCGAGTCGGCCCTTGCGGATGACGGCCCGGCTGCTCTTGCTGCCTCCGATGAATTCGACGATCCATACTCCGCGCCGGTCTTCGATCTCGGGAAACTCGAAATCGCGGGGGACACGGCGCTGCGGAGCCTCCTTGTAGTCGAAGGTACGTTCGTGGTTGGTGACCAGCCCGTCGAGGTCGAGGTCGGTACTGACCTCGGTGCCGTGCTTGAGGTAGTAATTGAGGGTGTTTACCTCAAAGACCTTCACGATCAGGGTCTGCACGTTCTTGAGGTGAACGCGGAGGCTGACTTTGTCGCTGACACCGAAGTGTTCCGGATTGTTGGGATCGAACTCGATGTCGACCCGATCCTTCAGGGCCTGGAACTGGCTGGGGCTCAGCAGGGAGGCCCAACGCTCGGGGTCACCGATCCCGTTGACGATCTTGGTTTCGGCAAAGACCGCCTTGAGCCAGCTCTCCTTGAAGTAGGGAGCGTAGGCCTTGTAGTCTCCGGATTCCCTGAGGAAATGAAGGAGATAGTTCCGGACGACCGGTTCGTCGGTGCCGGTAGGGGCCAGTCCGGTCACGTTGCGGAAGTTCTGGCCAAGATTTGCGGGGTGACGCCAGAGCTCGCGCTCCTTTCTGGCCCAGTCCGGATGCACGTAGGGTGCACGGCGGGGGAGCTTGACGTATGTCATGAAGCGGTCGGCATCATGCACGCCCTGGGAGTAATCAAATACCAGACGTTGGTAGAGAAGGTGTGCCTTCAGGGAATTGAAGGAGGGTCCGAGCTGGGAGACGAACTTCCAGGCGCGTTCCAGGTAAGCCTTGCGGACCTCCGGACTGGCAGCTGGATTGGCGTCGGCGCCCGGGCGCAGCTTGGCGAGGTAGGTGTGAACGTAATTTGCGTTGAGGAGGAGGTCCTTCCTCCCGGCACGCAGTTCATCGAGCTGGGCGATGGTGAGTGCGCGATGAATGTTGAACTCGCCGAACCCTCTGCTCTCCTCGCCTTTAAGATCCCCCAGGATGAGAGCGATCAACCCGGGGAGATCGGGGTTGTCGGCGCGACTGAGGAGATCACGCCTCTGGGCTCCGGTGAGGGCATGCCCGCTGGCGAGCAGGGCGAAGAATTCATTCCGGGTGATATTCTGCAGGGTCCGGGTGTTTCGGAGGGCATCAGCAAGGAATTTGTCCCATGAGATTTCCTCCTGTTTGAGGACCGAGGGAAACTCCCGGGCCCTGGCCTTGCCTTCCTGTTGGTGGTTGAACTGCAGATTCAGTTCGTGCCGGATATGTTCCAGCGATTTCTTTGGATCGCGAGGGTAATTGATGAGGGCCTCGCGGTTGAGAATGAGGTTGCGAAGACCGGAGTTCGGAAAGCGCTTGTGCCACTGGGTAAGGATGTCAGCGAGTTGCCTGTCCTGTCTGGTGTTCTGATAGTGGAGGGCATGGAAGTAGTAGTAGTCCTCGGTGCCCGGGATGAGTTGCTTGAGAGCTTCCCCGCGGTCGTCGGCAAGGGCAAATTTCTCGATGAAGCCGATCTCCTGCTGAGCGCAGATCCAAGGAATGAGGGCCGCCAGAGTGGCAGAGGCAAGCATGACAGGGTGGGTGAATCGGGATGCTTTGTTCATGAGCTGAATTCGGTTGTCTGGACGGGGTGTATGGTGTGCTTGCCCCGGTCAAGGAGGGTGACCACTAGGAAGCGGACACGATTCCAGCATTTTTCTTGGAATTTTTCACTCAGAAGAACACATGCCATGCCCCAATCGGGGAAAGGCCACCGGTGCGGGAGCGCGGGGGGAGGGCAGCGGGAACGATTATTCGTCGTTTACGCCCCCGGGTAGTGGAACTGGTCGAAAATCCCGGTTCTCCTGAGAAGCGGGTGCCAGCAACGGCTCAGCACCATGGAAGCGGCGGTAGGCAGGGTAATGCAGAGAATGAGGAGGAAGGGTTCGCTCATCCAGTCGGCCTGCACGCCTCCTTCGGTTACCGCAAGCAGGAGAAAACCCGGGATGGTGGTGAGGAGCAAGCCGGGAAGGTTGAGCAATATCCAGGGAACAGCCGCGGTCCACCACAGCGGGGAGTCATTGCTTTCCAGGATCAGGACCGCGATCGCGGTGATGGTCCGCCAGAAATTGAGATTCAGGAGAAAGGGAGAGATCGGGGGCATGCAGGGAATGAGACCCCCCTTTCCCCCGGGGTATTCATTTCAATCCGGCGAGATTGAGGAGGAAGGCGTGCTCGAGGGCGGTATCGCGGTAGCGATCGAAGCGGCCGGAGGCTCCCCCGTGCCCGGAGGTCATGTCCGTCTTGAGGAGGATTGGATTGCTGCCGGTTGAGCGGTGGCGGAGGCGGGCAGTCCACTTGGCCGGTTCCCAGTACTGGACCTGGGAGTCGTGCAGGCCGGCCAGGATGAGAAGGGCGGGATAGTCCACCGTCGCGACGTTGTCGTAGGGTGAGTAGGAGAGCATGAAGCGGTAGGCCTCCTCGTCGGCAGGATTGCCCCACTCGTCATATTCGGAGGTCGTGAGCGGGATGGAATCGTCGAGCATGGTGGTCACCACGTCGACGAAGGGGACATCGGCAATGAGTCCGCGAAAGAGGTCCGGGCGCATGTTGGCCACTGCTCCGATCAGGAGTCCGCCCGCGCTGCCGCCGCTCGCAAAGAGTCGTCCGGGATCGGCGTATTTCTTTCTGGCAAGGTGTTCGGCACAGTCGATGAAGTCCGTAAAGGTGTTCTTTTTCTTCATGAGTTTGCCGTCTTCATACCAGTGACGTCCGTGCTCCTGGCCACCGCGGACATGGGCGATGGCGTAGACGAATCCGCGGTCGACCAGGCTCAGCATCGTAGTGCGAAAGCCGGCCGACATGCTGGATCCGTAGGAGCCGTAACCGTAGAGATAGAGCGGGGCTGATCCGTCTCGCTTCACACGCTTGTGATAAACAAGGGAGATGGGGATCTTCGTCCCGTCCCTGGCGGTGGCGTCGAGTCGCTCGGTGCGGTAGTTGTTCCGGTCAAATCCACCCAGGACCTTCTCTTCCTTGAGGAGAGTCTTTCTCCTCGTGCTCATGTTGTAATCGAAGACGCGGTCGGGAGTCCTCATCGATTCGAAGTTGAAGCGGAGGATCCCGGTGTTCATTTCGGCATTTACGCCGAGCGATGCCAAGTAGGCCGGTTCGTCGAAGTCAATCTCGTGCCATTCCTCCTTTGCATCGCGGATGCGGATACGGGTGAGGGCATTGCGTCGTTCCACCACCACGAGATGATCCCGGAAGACTTCCACGCTGCTCAGGTAGACGTCTTTCCGGGCGGGGATGACTTCCTTCCAGTTCTCCTCGGCTGTCTTTTCCGCCGGGGTGGTCATGAGCCTGAAGTTGGGGGCTTCCTTGTTGGTGCGCACGAAGAACTGATCCCCCCGGTGGTCGATGCTGTACTCGAGATTGCGGCGGCGGGGACTGAAGACCCGCGGGTCCATCCCGGGCCGGTCGGCTTCGATGAGGAGGTATTCGTCCGAGAGCGTCTGGCTGCACCCGATGACGACGAAGCGCTCGGACTTGGTCTTGTAGAGGTAGCAGTGGAAGGTCTGGTCCTTCTCCTCGAAGACCAGCACATCGTCCCCCGCGGGCGTGCCGAGGGTGTGACGATAAACCTGGAAGGCGCGGAGAGTTTCCGGGTCGTGGCGCGTGTAGAAGATGGTCCTGTTGTCGTTGGCCCAGGCATGGTTGCCGGTGACTTTCTCGATCTTGTCGGGAAGGATCTCACCGGTTTCGAGGTTCTTGAACTGGATGTTGTAGATGCGACGACCGCGCGTGTCGGTGGAAAACGCCACGATCTTCTCGTTGCTGCTTCGTTCGCCCGTGTGCAGGCTGAAGAACTTGTGTCCTCCGGCCATGGCCGGAACATCGAACATGATTTCTTCCCTGGTCGTGCCCAGCCGACGCCGGCAGCTCAGGGGATAGGAGTCGCCCTTGCGATAGCGGCGGTAGTATTCGTAGTTCTTTTCACGGTAGGGCACGGTGGAGTCGTCCTGCACGATGCGCCCCACGATCTCCTCGAAGAGGGTCTTCTGCAGCGGGTCGGTTTCCTTGAGGACGGCCCTGGTATAGGCATTCTCCGCTTCAAGGTAGGCGATCACCTCCGGGTTCTCCCGCTTCTTCAGCCAGTAGTAGGGATCGATGCGGGTGTGTCCGTGGGGAGCGACGATGCGGTGTGGAATACGCCTGGCATCCGGAGGCCTGAGGTCAGCCGACAATGTGGAGTTGAGGGTGAGCACGATTACTGCCGCAAACAAGCGGGGACGTTGCATGACGGAACGGTAGGGGAGCGGATGGAAAGTTACAATCCGTAGCTCTCCTTGAGAAAGGCGAACATCGTGGCGAGTTGCTCCTCTCCGAGGGCGCCTTCGTAGATGAGAAGGCGGGCGATCTCTCCGTCGAAGGATTCGTGTCCCGGATGCTGGATGGCATCGCGTTCCTGTCCCACCGCGAGGCGGGACGGGTTGGCCCCGGGGTTGACCGGGAAGGGGCCGCTGCCGACGGCCCTGGGGGTGTTCACGAAGAGTTCGATAGTCTGCCTGCCGGTCCCGGCCGCCATTCGACTGGCAACCAGGTAGTAGCGCCCGGTCTCAAGTTTCAGGCCGGGGATGAGGGGGTTGTTCTGGTCGAAACGCCCGAAGGTGATTCCGTTGCGCCCCCCGGTCCAGAGGGTGTTGTCGTCCTTCAGGTTGGCCCAGAGGCCTTCGTATTTGTGGCCGTTGCGCAGGTTGCCGAAGAAGGAATTGACGTCCTTGACCCCAACCCGCTGAGGGTAGACGGAAAGAACGCAGAACCAGGTGAATCCTCTGCCGGTGGTGAGGCCATCGAAGGCGTCCTCGTCCATGTTCACCAGTTCCCCCTGGCGAAAGACGAGCGCGCTGTGCCCCTTCAGGGCCTTGACCTTCTCCTTCAGGACGGGACGGCCCGAGCCCGCGATTTTTCGTCCCTGGTCGCGCTTGACGAAATCGAGGGCGCCGGCGGGAGCCCCGGGTGCCTGGTTGACCCACTTCGAAACGTGGTTGCCGTTCTCCCGGGTGACGTCCCGGTCGGCGTCGAGATCAAGCAGGAGACCGGTGACAAGGGGCAGGGGCGCAGTGTCTCCGGCGGCGGAAACCGCGGCCAAGCCGAGCAGGCAGGCGGGGAGGAGGGCCGTCAGGGGAAATGTCATACGATCATTTACAGTGTGGACTTGTTACGACACGGGCAAGCCGCTATTTGCTCGCGAGAGAACCTATACGATTTTCGCATTATGCCAAATCCTTGGACCGGAAAAGGGAATCCCTACACGCGGGAGGAAGTGATCGAACGGTTGCAGGACAGCCTGGGCCGCGGAGAACCCATCATCGTGGCAGGAGCCGGCACGGGAATCAGTGCCAAGTTCATTGAGAAGGGTGGGGCCGATCTCATCATCATCTATAATTCCGGGCGTTTCCGCATGGCGGGACACGGTTCCTCCGCGGGCCTCATGGCCTACGGCGACGCCAATGCGGTGGCGATGGAAATCGGGGAGTTTGAAGTCCTTCCCGTGGTGGAGGAGATCCCGGTCATCTGCGGAGTGCACGGGAGTGATCCCCGTCGGCGCATGTGGCACTTTCTGGGGCAGGTCAGGGACATGGGCTTCAGTGGAGTGAACAATTTTCCCACCCACTCCATCGTGGATGGCAAGTTCCGGCAGATTCTGGAGGAGACCGGCATGAGCGTCCGGAAGGAGATAGAGATGATCGGACTGGCACGCCGCATGGACCTCTTCTCCATCGTCTACGTCGATTCACAGGAGGAGGCCCGGGAGATGGCGGAGGTGGGCGCTGATGCCATCATCGCCCACGTGGGAACCACCATTGGGGGATCGATCGGGGTGGTGGAAGCCACCATGACGATCGAGGAGGCAGCGGTCCGCACGCAGGAGATCATCGAGGCCGGGAAGTCCGTCCGCGACGATGTGATCTACCTCAGCCACGGGGGGCCCATTTCGACTCCGGAGGATGCGGCCTACATCAATGAACACACCGATGCGGTGGGTTTCGTGGGAGCTTCCAGCCTGGAGCGCATGGCGGTGGAGGAGTCCCTCACCAACCTCACGCGCGAGTTCAAGTCCATCCCGGTCAGGCGGAAGTAACGATGTCCACCATCGCGGTTCTAGGCACCCTCGACTCGAAGGGGACAGAGCATGCCTTTGTGGCGGAGCAGATTCGTGCCCGCGGGCACGATGTGCTCCTCATTGACGTAGGCACCGGCGGTGAACCTGAAGTGAGCCCGGAGATCACCCGTTTTGAAGTGGCGGATGCCGGGGGCATCGATCTGCAGTCGATCCTCGACCGGCGGGACCGGGGTGAATGCGTGGCCGCAATGGCACAGGCGGTGCCCGTGCTCATGGCTCAACTGGTGGAGCAGGGCAGGATCGAGGGAGTGATTTCGCTGGGGGGGGGAGGCGGCACGGCCATCGCCACCGCGGGTATGCGGGTTCTCCCGCTGGGCTTCCCCAAGCTCATGGTCTCCACTCTGGCCAGCGGGCACACCGCTCCCTATGTGGGCACCCGGGACATCGTCATGATGCCCAGTATCGTGGATGTCTCCGGATTGAACCAGGTTTCGCGCACCATCTTCACGCGGGCGGCGGGAGCCATCTGCGGAATGGTGGACAGCGAGGTGGATGTCAGTGACTCCAGGCCGATCGTGGTGGCCAGCATGTTCGGCAATACCACCGATCTCGTTTCAATGGCGCGTGAGCGGTTGGAGGACGCGGGCTACGAAGTTCTGGTTTTCCACGCCACCGGGACAGGCGGCAGGACCATGGAGACCCTCATCGAGAGCGGGATAGTGGTTGGAGTGCTGGACGTGACTACCACCGAGTGGGCGGACGAACTGGTGGGCGGCGTGCTGGGGGCTGGTCCCGATCGCCTTGATGCCATGACGCGGGCGAAGGTGCCCGCGGTCATCGCACCCGGGTGTCTCGACATGGTGAATTTCGGTGAACGTGACACGGTGCCGGCAGAATTTGAGGATCGCGCTATCTACCAGCACAACCCGCAGGTGACCCTGGTGCGCACCAGTGCGGAAGAGTGCGCTGAACTCGGAAGGATCCTGGCGCGGAAAGCCAACGCCAACGAGGCGCCCACCGCGATTCTCATTCCTGCCAGGGCGATCAGTGTCATAAGCGCGGAGGGGCAGGTCTTCCATGATCCCTCTGCCGACGCGGCGCTTTTCGGCGCGATCCGGGAAGAAGCCGAGGTGGAGGTGCAGGAGCTGGCGGTTGAGATCAACAGTGAGGAATTCGCCAGGACCTGTGCGGAGAAACTGCTCGAGCTGATGGGCGGGGAAGATTCGCCCTCCCTGGCCCAGGGTGCTGGCACCAGCGGACAGTAGAGCAACATTCCCGCTCTCGGGATCCCCGGACCACTCCTCCGTCGTTACTCATCTTCCGCTCCGCCCAGGGTCACGTTGATGTTGTATTTGTTCTGGAGGTGGGCATGGGCCCGGGCGGCCTGCTTGCTTTTCGGGTAGCGCCTGCAGGTGAGCTGGAAGGTGCGGATGGCATTCCTGGGTCCCTTGGCCTCCTCGTAGGTGTAGGCGGTCTCAAGGGTCGCCCTGGGAGCTGCGGCATCGTTGACAAGGCATTGTCTGTAGAGGGCGATAGCTTCCTTGTGCTCTCCGATCCTGCGGTGGCAGGTCGCCATGGCGAAGTGGGTCCTGGGGAAATCGTCGATCTGGCGGTACATTCCGATGGCCTTCTTCCACTCTGACATGCTTTCGTAGCAGCCACCGATGGACCACTGGTAGCCCGCAGCGTTCTCGCCGTTGAGATCGATCACCTTGATGAACACGGCGATGGCCTCGTTGAACTTGCTCATCCCCTGGTAAATCTGGGCGATCGTCTCCAGGTAGCCGACCTCGTTGTCGCTGTTGAGGCCGATCAGCTGGTGAAACACCTTGATGGCCTCGGCGGGCTGTTTCACGGATTGGAGCATGGCGGCCAGAGCCTCGAGTCCCGCCACCCTGTCCCCGTACTCCTCGTAAAGCCGCCTGGCGTTCTTGATGTTCTCCCGGCTCACGTGCCACTGGGCCATGCGTCCACGGAGATCGTCATCCCGTCCAAATTTTTCCTCCACTTCCTCGTAGATGGTCCAGATTTTGGTGGGGCGTCCCAGCATGCCGTGCAGACCGGCGATACGGTAGAGGTGACTCCTGGCATTCTGGAAATCTTCAATGGAGTCGCGGCGGACCTGGGCGATGAGCTGGTCGCCCAGCTTGAGGGCGGCCCGCCTGGTCTTGTCCTCCTTGAGGAGGTGGTTCATGGTCTTGACGGTCATGTCGAAGACCACCTGGATGAGTTTCTCGTCCTTGTAGCTGGTGGCCAGCGCCTTCCTGCCGGCGGTGAAGTCCTGGGCGAAGAAATGCATGGTGGCGAGTTCCTGGCAGGCCTGGACACAGGCGCTGGTGCTCCACTCCGTGCGTTTCATCACGTAGGTCAGGCCCTTCAGGACCTCAAGGATTCCGTCGTCATCCTGGTGCAGGCGCGCGTAATGAAGGAGGTCGAGCCAGGAGCGCAGAGAGAGCGGAGTATCCGGGTATTCCTTGAGGACGAATTGGAATGCCGCTTTCGCTTTTCTGACTTCTCCCATCTTCCGGTAGGCATCGCCGATGCAGTAAGCCGCCACGTTGGCGGAATGTGATTCGGGCCAGTAGTCGATGACGGACTGGAACCCTTCCCGCAGGGCGGTCTTGACCTTCTTGAGATGGACCTGGGTGTGGCTCCACATGAGTTGGGCGTAGGGAGCGCCGGGGCTCTTCTCGTAGAGGGTGAGAAACTTTTCATACTCCGCCAGGGCGATCTTGTAGTTTTTGCCGGTGTAGTGCTTTTCGGCGATCTTGAGCTGGTAGCGTTCAACCTCCCGCATTTTTTCGAAGACGGGGAGGGGGATCTGCTCGAGGTCCGAGAGCGCATTGGCGGAGAGGGGGAAGAAGGCGAGCAAGAGCCCTGCCAACGGTGCAAGGGTGGAGCCACGATTCCGGGCCGGAGGGCGGGAGACCGGGGCAGGGAACCAGCCCCGGAGGGGAGGGCGGAGTTGACCCGGCCTGCGCTTCCTTGTGGGACGGGGGGCGCCCCCGTCCCTGCTTTCCGGCTCCCTTCCGGAGCTCAGTCTTCCTTTGTTGCCTCGAGCCATTTGTTGTATTCCGCGTGAGCGTAGAAGATGATGTTCACTCCGAGCTGGAAGCAGGATTCCCAGATCTCGCGAGCTACCCCGGAGTGTCCGTCGGCCCAGGCATCGCCAATGTCGCCGGGATGGTAGTAGGCCACCAGGCGACCATCAACCACCCAGCCAAGGGCGTCGGTGCGACCATGCTTGGCGACATAGGGGAGCTTGGGCAGGGGGTAGGGGATCTGGTGGATCTGGTGGTCAAGATAGACCGTAATGGGTTCCACCCTGGGCAGGATCTTCTTCATCATGTCGACGAACTGACCTTCCCAGCCGCTGCTTCCCCCGTTGTCACCGAAGAGCATGCCGTGTTTGTCGAGGAGATAGGAGCGCAGGATCCTGATCCCTTCCTCTCCCACCTGGATCTTCTGCTGCCCGGTCATGTAGACCATGGGAGGGCTCTTGCGGGCCGGGAAGGCGCGGAGGCGCTTGATATCCATGGGTTCGGGGCGGTCGCTGACGCGGTGCCCGGTGCGCACGCCGTACTCGGTGAGCAGGTTAAGGTCCGCTCCGCGGTCCATATCCTGCTGCCAGTCTCCCCCGTTGTACTTGAGCCGGATGAAGCGGACCTTGCCGCGGGAAGTGCCTCCTGAGAATCCTGCACCCCGGCCTTCCCCCTGGCCCACCTTGTAGCGGTGGGCGGTTTCTTCGAGGAGTTGCAACCTGACATCGTCGATGGGGGGAGGATTGAAGAGGACGCTGCTGTAGGGGTTGATGATATACTTCTTCTTGACCACCTTCTGGATCCTGACGACCTGTTTCAGACGTTCTTCCTCCCCGCCGCCGTAGGGCGATTCGTAAATGGCGCAACCAGTCATGCTGTTGAAAATGAGGAAGGCGACGAGAAAGAGGGCGCTGTAGGCGCCCAGGGTGGCGGTGGACTGCCAGAGCTTGGGATTGCGGTGGCCAAAGTACCAGGCCCATCGGCGGAGCGGGTTCCAGGTGCGCTGTGGGTGGGGCGAGGGAGCCAGTTGCTTGGTCTTGCGGTCGACCGCCCAGACCACCCAGCACAGTCCGATGAAAAAGGAGATGGCCACCCCGGCGCGGGAGAAGGCTTCCGAGAGCCGGTAGGCTGAGAAGACGAGGGGAACCACCACGGCAAACTGCCAGAGCGGGAGGAAGCCCACGCTGAGAATGCCGCGGTAGAGGAGCGGCGAACGGGGACGCCAGTAACGGGCCCAGCAGAGGGGGACAGCGAGAGCCAGTCCGAATCCGAGGGCGTGATTAAGGGGTGCGAGGTGGAAAAGCAGGTGGGCGTCGGCCCAGAGGACGAGCCAGAGAAGGGAGGCGGAGACGGTAAGAGCGACCGGCCTCCGGCAATGGCGCAGGATCCAGGGTCCCACCTGTTTCCAGCGATTCATTCGAGCCCGTCGAGGAAGTTGTCCTTCTCGTTCTCCAGTGGATTCTTGTTGGGAGGGGCCTGCTTTTCCTCTGTTACGCCGAGGTTGGACAGGTTCGGGGCGGTCGGAACGAGGGGATTGGCTTCCTGATCGGGGGGAGAAGGAGCGGCCAGGTCGGACGCGGGCCTGGGAATGGCTGGTTCCGCCGCGGAGGGTGGCCCGGGTTTTCCGGAGGGTGCTTCCTTCCGGGGCTTGCCGGCACCTGCTGCGAAGGGGATGGCGGTAAGGATTAATCCACCCGCGAGGACGATTATGGTGGAGATGCAGATGGCGCGGAAGAGCTGGCTGGCCGCAACGATGCCGAGCATCTCCTGCGGGGACCTGCCCTGGAGTTGTTTGAGGAAGCTCTTCAGCTCTGCCACGGTAGCGCTGCTGCTATTCCGCAGGTTGCGTAACTCGCTCTTCGGGTTCGCCATGGGCTGGGGCGGGTCTTCGCTGCTCTCGGGCTGGATTTTCATGACTCGGGTTCCGGTTCTGGTTCAAGAATGTGGACGAGGTCGCCACCGGCTTCCCCGATGGCTTGAATGACGGGTTCAAAGTGTTGGGCCTGCGCTTCCCGGTGGACCTTCAGGAAGACGTTGCGCTGTCCGGCGGGAGTCTCCCCGAGGATGGCGTTGAGGCGGGGGCCGAGGAGTTCGTTCTTGATCTCTTCGCCATTGAGGTAGGTCTTGTAGGCGCTGTCGATGGCCACGTTGGCGAGGGCGGCGCCCGCTCCTTCCAGGTTGGGAAGAATGGCGGGATCCCATTGCACGTGGCTGTCGTCCTGCACGCGGGCCAGGATGACGAAGAAGATCAGCAGCAGAAAGCCGATGTCGCCCATCGCGAAGGAGGGAACGGTGGCAGTCATCTTTCGGCGAGCGATCTTCATCTGGGCAACGGGTGAGATTCATCCGCGCCCGATGGTGACGCTGCCGTGATTGCGGAAGACGGCGGAGTCGAGGGGATGGGTTGTTGCTGGATTCTCATTTCAATCCACGGTGATGGTTCGTTCGCTCTCCAGTTCGAGGGTGATCACTCCGCCCGCATCATCGATAGCCTGCGAGACCCGGATCCAGTGGTCGTAGGGCGTTTTCGGGGTGCTCTTTACGACCACCACCTTGTCTTCCGGGCGCTTCTTGGCCTGCAGGGCGGCGGTGAGACGTCGGCGGAATTCGTCCAGATTGAGGGGACTGCCATTGAGCACGATGCTGCTGGGGGTGATGGAGACTTCAAGGTTCCTGCTCTGCTGCTTGCGGTCCTGCTTCTCCTCGGTGCGTGGCAGGGTCTGGGCCATTCCGGTTTCAGGTTGCACGGAGGCACAGACCAGGAAGAAGATGATGAGAATGAAGGCGATGTCCGAACTGGAGGCAGCCGGAGGATCAATCAGGAGCTGACGACGGGGGAGCTTCACGGTTCCTTGTTCAGGGTCAGATGGAGACTGACCACTTCGATCAGTTCCGCTGCGGAGGACTCCACCTGCAGGACGAAGTTGTTGATGATTCCGGTGAAGTAGTTGAAGGCCATGTAGGCGGGGATTCCCACACACAGTCCGAAGGCGGTGGTGAGGAGAGCTACCCGGATTCCCGCTGCGGCAGCCTGCACGATGTTCTGCTGTCCCACGTTGGCCTCGATGTCGCCGAAGGCCACGATCATTCCCTGCACGGTCCCGAGGAAACCCAGCATGGGCGCCACACTGGCAATGGTGGCCAGCAGGGGAAGGTGTCGCTCGAGGGCGGCCACGATGTGCACCCCGGAGTTCTCCATGCTTTTGATGACCTGTTCCTCGAGCTGGGCCTGGTCATATTTCAGGCGGCGCAGGACGAGATACTTGCGCAGGCCGCTGGAGAGGACGGCGGGAACCGGACCCTGGGACCTGTCACAGAGGCTGAGTGATTCCTCAACCCTGTCCTCGGAGAGCAGGGTGGTCACTTCCTCACGCAAGCTGCTGGAATCGACTTCCAGCAGCTTGAGACTGCGATAGCGCTCGATCACGACTGCAAGGACCAGGATGAGAAGGATGAGGATGGGCCACATGAAGATTCCCCCTTCCAGGAAGATGCCGATCGCACCGCTGCTGAAGAAGTCCCTGAAAAACTCCATGGCCTTGTTCAGCAGCCCGGTGGTTTCCTCGGAGGCGGCAGATTGAGAAAGCAGAGAGGGGAGGTTTGGCATGGGGGTAGGGATTATTCGTCGTTCAGGTTCGCTTCGCGTTCAAACTGGGCCAGCATCTCGGGCAGGGCAAGCCGTCCGCGGGCATACTTGGCGGCATCGGATTCGGGGAAGTCCCAGCGGCAGCGGTTGTAACGCCGGAAGGCATTGGGGACGTCGTTGTCCATGCGGTAGCTTTCTCCTGCCCAGAAGAGTGCCTGGGCGGTGAGTTCCTCTTCCGGGAAGAGCTTGACGAACTCGTCGAAGGCGGTTCCCGCCTTCTCATAGGACTCGTCCTTGTAGTGGCACTGGCCGATGCGGAAACCCATCTTGGGCGTCCATTCGTGGTTGGGAAACTTCTCCAGGAATTTCACTCCCACGCTGGCGGCCACCGGGTAGTCCTCCTTGTTGTAGAAGTGCTCGTTGATGCGGAGCATGACATTGGCGATGAGAGGGCTCTTTGGATAAGTGGCCGCCAGAGTGACATAGGACTCAAGTGCCTCGTCCAGTTGGCCGGCCTGTTCGTAGCACTGGCCGAGCTTGTATTGTGCGTCCGGAGCCAGCTTGTGTTCGGGGTATCCCCGGACGATGGACTTGTAGGCCACGATGGCCTCGTCCCATTCCTTCAACTCCTGTGCAAACTGTCCCAGGAGGTAGGCAATACGTGGAGCATATCTCGGATGAGGGTAGTCCTCCTTCACCTCGCGCAGGACCCGTCGCCCCAGGGCCAGGTTGCCCAGGGCCTCTTCCTCCTGCTCCAGTTTGAGGTGGCTCTTGAAGAGTTCAAAGTAGCTCTCCGCAATGTGAAACTGGGTCTGGATGGCAAGATCCTCGTTCTTGTAGACCTTGCTGAAGGCGGACATGATGCCGTCCGTGCCCACTGCGACGGGAAGGTCCACCGTAATGATGGGTTCACCCTCGGCCGTGTGGATCACATTGTCGAGATAGCCCACCGTAAGGGCGTCACCGAAGAAGCACTCCACCTCACCCTGTGAGTTGCCCGTGACAGGCTGGTTCGAGGACTTGAGAGGGAAGGAGCCGCTGAAGATCCCGCTATGGCTGAGAGTCTCCTCCACTTCGAGGGTTTCGTCCTCCCCCGTCCCGGTCTTGACCCGGACCAGGGCCTTGTCCCGTCCGCCCGAGACGTCGAGGTCGGGGTCCTCAAGCCAGAGGTAGATCTTCTTTCCCACGTGGGCGATCTCCGCGTCTTCCTGGTATTCCTCGTCGGTAAGGCGGAGAGCGGCGGCGGTGGCGAGTTCGGCGTGGGCTGCTCGTTCTGCGGCTTCGCCGGAGGGTCGGCGCTCGTCCTGGTAGCGGGCCACGAACCTGTCCTGGCCGTTCACATTGAGGACGAGGAGACCAGGTTCCCGCTCACTGCCTTCATCCAGGAGATCATCCTCCTCTGTGGGTGGCGGCAGGACGCGCCCCAGTCCGGGGCGTGCCACCGTGCCATCGGCGGGGACGGAGGTCGCACTGTTGAGGTCGCCCAGGAGCAGGGGGATCTGCCCCACGAACCGCCCTTCCCAGAGGGCGGCATTCCCGACCTGGTCAACCTCCTCGGTGGCCGGGGCAAACCCGCGGGAGAGGACGCATTCCACCGTCACGATGGAACCCTGCGTGGTTTCCACCTCCACGGTCACCGTGCTCTGCGAATCCTTGGCCCGGTCCGGGTCGATGACTTCCACCGTGAGGGGCAGATGATAGTCGATCTTGCTTACATGGTCGGCGGGACGGGTTGCAGCCACCGGGATAAAGGTCCGTTCACCCTCTACTGCCTTCACGCTGTCAACGATCTGCAGGACCGCCTCCGTCGGCTCGTTGAGAAGGACCACCGCCTCGCGGTAGGAAGCGTGGCCGGGGAAGGTGTTCTGCTCGTCCTTGTAGCGGAGGTAGATCTTGTCACCCTGTTTCACGACCAGTTTTTCGCCGTCGGGCTGGGCGGCAGTATCGATTTCGGCCACGAAGATCCCGGTGGAAGTCCCGGTTTCGGTGGCGGTCAGGGAGCGGCGCGTATTGGCATTGACCTGGACCTGCATTTCGACGGAGTCCTTTCCGTTGGTGGTGTCCAGGTCGTAGTCGACCACTTCGGCCACGATGCGCTCACCAGGTTCGATCCGCAGGAGTTCCTTGCGCGCTCCGCTGACCGATCCGTCCCCACCGCGAATGAAATCGTAGCTGATAGGCGTGATTCCTCCGTTGTGGTAGGTGGCGGTCAGGCGGGCAGTGAGAAGCTTGTTGCGCTGGGCACCACCCGCGGTGATCTCGTCGAGGTAGGAAACCTCCACCGTGTCACCGGGGGCCAGCTCAAGAATGTCATTCCCGGCCAGTTGGAGGACATCCTGCTCCGGGGGCACGTGCAGGGTTGCTCCACCCCTTACCTCGACATGATTGACGGCGACGGCTTCCCCCCGGTACTCGAGAATTTCGTATTCAAGAAAGCGCATCTCGTGGGAGGGAAGGGACAGTCTCCAGACATTCTCCTGCTGGGTGATGAGGCCTTCGAGCGGTCCCTCGATCCGGGGGAAGTCCGCAGCCCGGTTCAGGTCGAAGTCCTGTTCATTGAAATTGCGGAGAGTTACGCTGGCAGTCCGGGCATTGTCCCGGGCCCGGGTGGCGCTTCCCGCTTCCCCTCCGGCCGAGACGATGGAGACAACGGTAATGGTGTGGACTCCCGCCCTGGCGTAGATATCCGCTTCCCGGCCACCCTCACCCATGGGCAATTCAAGGCGGCCATCGATCATGAGACCGGTGTGCTGACCGGTCACCGAGAAACGCATCCCCCCGTCCCTCTCCTGGAAGAACCTGCCGGACCAGACGAGGAAGAACGCGTCCTCACCCTCTCCCGGTGGTGACCAGGAGAGCCGGGTGACGTTTTCCTCAAGGTCAGGTTTGGTCTTCTCGACGAGGCTGACGATGTCCTTCCAGCTGTAACTTGGACGCAGCTTGGCCTTTCCGGTCTTGTAGAGGCGCATGGTCATTTCCCCCTCCCCGAAGGTGATGGGAGGATCCTGCTCCGGGGTTGGAAAGCGGGCCAGGGTGTACCAGAAACGTCCATCGTGGCTTCCGCGAAGGTGCAGGCGCACGGGGGCCTCCCTTTCGGCATCCGGTGACATGAGGGAGATAGTGTCGACCTCCCGAAGCTCCTTCAGGTCGATGGACAGTGTCTTGGGGGCGGCGCCGTCTGGTTCACTGCGCCATGCAGTGTCCTTGCTGTGGTCGATGGCCATCAGCGCGTTGTGGTCGAGGGCTGAGTCACTGGCCCGTGCCCCGGCGGGAAGTTCCCCGGTGGGCACGGTGGCGCTGAAGATACCACCGTGCTGGCTTTCTTCCGGGATTTTCATCTCTACCTGGTCGCCGCTGGAGGCTTTCAGAACGATGGGCACTCCATCCGGTTCCGTGGTCAGGTCGCGGTCGCCATCCTTCACCTGGGTGTAGATGAGATTGCCGGGTTTGATCTGGTCGCGGGGACGCTGATGGGCCTTGCCCTGGTTCTCAACGACCTCCAGGTCCTTTCGTTGCAGGGCTTCGGTGAAGGATTCGTCCTCCTCGTCGAGAATCTCGCTGCTGGCTACCGCAAGGCTGCCGTCGGAGGCCACCTTGAGACGGGTGGCACTGAGGAACTCGAACTGGAACTCCTTCTTGAACTCGGCCGGGTAGTCGACCGTGATGGTGTCTCCCCCGGTAACCTCAAGGGTTCCGCTCCCGGCCTGGGCCACCCCCAGGGCGGTGGGAAGATCGGACAGGAAAATACCCTTTCCGGCGCCGCCGCTGACGAGGAAGGACTCTTCCGCATCCCCGCCGGGATCGGTGCGCACGACCACCGGGATGCGGGTTTCTCCGCGACTGATTCCCAGATCTGTATCCTGGACCACGACAGAGAGAGCCTTGCCCGGGGTGTGCCAGAGTTTCGATTCCCGGCCGAGTCGACCCACCGTGCGCAGGGTTTCCAGCTGGGTGAGGTAGCGTTGTTCGATTCCGTAGACCTCCGCCAGGTTGAAGAGGGTTTCGTTGGCGAGCTCGGCGTTCGGAGTGCGCTCCAGCACGGAGAGGAAGATCCTGCGGGCCTCCACGTTGTTTTCCTGCCTGATCTCAAGAACACCGAGCAGGAACTCGGCGCGGATGTTGACCCGCGGGTTGGGGTTCTCGGAGAGTTCGGTGAATATTTCCTCCGCCTGATCGTAGACCTTCTGTGCCATGAAGGTCTCCCCGATGCCGAACCTGGCCTCCACGGATTCGGGTTGATCCCGGTAGTGGTTGAGAACGGTGGTGAACTCCGCGCGGGCAACGTCGTACTGTTGAGAGTGCTGGTAATTGCGGGCGAGGAGGAGCTGTATACGAGCCTTGTCCCGGACTTCCACGCTTCCCGATTCACCATTCCTGATAAGCCATCCGCGCAGGATGTCCTCGGCGCGCAGGTGATCGTCTTCCGTTCCCTGGCTGATGTGGGTCTTCGCCCCGAAGAGGATGAGTTCGACCGGCAGGTCAGCCTGGTTCTTGTCGAAGAGCTGTCTGTTCCGGTAGTAGGCCTGTTCCGCAAGTTCATCTTCGCCCAGCCGCAGGTGCAGAATGATCTGAAGGAGCGGCGCGATGGGGCTGTTTTCCGGGATGTCCGCGCTCAGGCTTCCCATCTTGCCGTAGGCCTTGCGCAGGAGGGTGCGTGCGTCATTCAATTCCTTTTCCCCCACTCCGCGGATGATGTGGATCAGGCCGTTGAGGACGGTGGATCCCATCTGATGGTCTCCCCGTGCGATGGCACCCTGGGCGTAGGGGTAGATGCGGCGCCAGCTTTCGTGGTGCTGGTTGGAAAAGAGAATGACGCGGTAGATTTCACGGAGGCGGTTCATGCCCCTGGGGGTGTTGGCAAGGAGTTCGAGGGCCGCCTCGGTGCTCACCCGTGGGAGATCGAGATTCCTTACGATGCGATAAACCTGCGTCTTCCTGGCGGCATCCCACTCCTTGGAAGCGCGCGCAGTTTCCAGCCAGCCACGGGCCGACCATTCGCCGAGGCGGTGCTTGCGGAAGGGATGCTTCGCCTGCTGGGCGATGGCCTGTTTCATGACAAGGTCCACCTTGCGCAGGTCATCCGCCCGGAAGGCGAGGTCGGCCAGGGAACCGGAATAGGTGCCCGGATGGTAGTTCGCGGATGACTGACGCTGTTGCAGGAAGGCAACGGCCTGTGCGGGTTCCATCCTGGCGGCCACCCGCTCCGCACAGCTGACGCATTCCTGATGATCAGGGTCAATGTCCATGCGGCTGCGCCACCAGTTGACGGCCTCCTTCTTCATGTCAATTTCCCACAGGATGTCACCGATGCGGGTGGTGTAATACAGGGGGTTGGAGCTGAGGGGGGTGACCTTTGTGATCCACGGCAGGGCCTTCCGGATGATGGCGGGATCGCGCACGTCGATCACCCGCAGCCAGGTCTCCCAATGGGTCGCCTGCGGAGAAAAGGTGAGGATGTGTCGTGCGGCGGCCACCTTCATCTCCTTGGCCTGGTCACTGTAGGAAGCGGCTTCCAGCCACTTCTGGGCTCCTGCGTAGTCCCTGGGGAACTCGGAGCAGAGTTGGCGGTAATGCCCGGCGGCCTTTTTCTGGGCACTGCCCCCGAAGTGATGGAGATAGTTGTAGGCCAGTCGGCTCAGGAGCAGGTGGCGCACCTTGGGGTCCTGTTTCTGCTGGAGGAGTTGTTTGCAGGCCTGTCCCGACTTCCCACCGCGTTCCCAGACCTGTCCCCACAATCGGGTGCTGGCTTCGTTGTGAAAGGCCTTGCGGGCCGTCTGCCAGGCCCGGTTGTGCTTGGTGTCCTTGAGGGTTACGTTCGAGACGCGCTCCTGGAAACCCTGGAGGTGGATGTGTTTCCGTGCGCATTTCAGGATGAGATCCATGTCTGACCTGAAGGCGGCCTCATCGGGGGCCGTTCGCAGGAGGTAGGCAATGGTGTATTCCGCCCAGGTGTCTTCGGTAGGGGTGTTGGCGAAATACTGCCGGGCCATCGCCCGCGCCTTGTCGCCGGCCATCATGCGTGCGTCATAGAGATCCAGGGCCAGGACGGCACGGATCTGGCCGGCGTGCCTTGAATTGGCACGAAGCGCCTGCAGGAGGACTTGTCCGGCCCGGCTGTGGTTTTCTCCGCACCAGTTGACGACTGCCTGCGCGATTTCGCCACTCATCCCGGGAATGGCCATCAGTTCAGCCCCCAGTTTCAGGGCCCGGGGCAGGTTCCCGGTTTCTGCATGGGTGGAGGCGGCCTTGGCCAGTTGCTGGTAGCGGTCGTTCGCAGTGGGATAGGCCGCCATGTAATTGCGGACCTCCCTTTCCACCTCGGCAGGTGGACTCTTGGCCCGGATGAGAGCGTCGATGAGGGTGTTGTGGGGTTGATGGGTGACGTTGCCGTGCGCCTTCCGGTGGGACGCCACCGCGTTGATGTGCTGTCCAAGCCGTGTCTCGAAGTTGGCCGTGTAGGACCAGAGCTGGTGCTTTTCCAGCCCGATGAGGGGAGCGTTGCGTCGCAGGAGCACCTTTGCGAGGGCCAGTCCCTCGGCCCAGAGTCCGGCCTGGTTCGCCATTTCCAGCCCAATCAGGCCACAGCCGGTCAGGACCGTGTCAACGGGCAACTTGTCCACCATGCCCTTGGCCAGGGCGGCGGCTTCGCGGAAGCCGTCTGCATTCTTGGCGGTTTGGAACAGCTTGAGCGCCCGCACCCCCTCGGGGACCACTCCTCCCTGGCGCCAATTGGCATCAAGTTCACGGGCCGCCTGCAGGGGGCGGCCGGTCCGCTCGTAGGTGGTAGCCATATATCTGCGCACCTCGAGGGTGAGCGCATGGCCGGGAAACATCTCCCGGAACTGGCGCCCCGTGGTGACCACGTCGCTGTGGCGACCTGTCATGGCGTAGCCTTCGATGAGCTTGACCATCACTGCGGGACGTTCGGGATGCTTGGTTTGCGCCCGGGAGAACTTCCCTGCAGTCCGGATGACTCCGAAGAGCTTCTCGTCTTCCTCGTAGATCCCGATGAGATCGAGCATCATCCGGGCGGCCGCAGGTGAGGATTCCGCGGTTTCCTTGAGGCGGGCTTCCAGGTGGGCCGCTCGATCCTGACCGGCGGCGGGGGGTACACTCGCGAGCAGGGCGAGGACGAGGGCGGACAGGATTGACGTTTTCAAGGTGAAAAGTTTTCTACTCAATAATCGTGATTGCGCAGCCACTACTCTGCCGGTGCAGGGGCAGCAGCTTTCTTCAGGGCATCGACAATCTTCTTGGCTTCCGGGGCAATTTCGCTTTCAGGAAAGTCGTTGATCAACTGGTCGAAACGGCGACGCGCTTCCTGCCTCCGGCCCAGCTTGTAGAGGCAGCGGCCATAGTTGAAGAGAATGACATCGAGGAAGTTGGCGTCGGGGTAGTCGGCAAGCACGTTTTCAAAGACGTCGACGGCCCGGGCGTAGTCTTCCTTCTGATAGTAGAAGGCCGCCATCTTGGCCACCGCGTCACCGATGCGGCCAGATTCCGGGAAGTTTTCGTAGACAGCCTGGTAGGCGAGGAAAGCCTTCTCGAAGAGCCTCGAGGCCTGCTCGGCAGTGGACTTGAGAGCCATCTCCTCGTAGCACTCGCCCACGAAGAACTGCCCCTCGCCGCGCAGGCTGCTATTGGGAAGTTTCGCGATGGAGGAATAGAGTCCGATGGCCCGGGAAAAGTTCCCGCGTTTCCGCTCCACGTGAGCCTGCTGCAGCATGGCCTCGTCGACGAAGGCGCTGGTGGGAAACTCGGTCTGCAGGCGCCGGCTCATGGCGAGAGCGAGGTTGAGCTCGTCCATTGCGAAGTAGATCCGCCAGAGCTGGACGTAGGTTTCCTCAAGGAGTTTGCCGCCGGCCTTTCGGGCCTCCTCCAGAATGCCCTCGCACACGATGAGGGCCTCGCCATACTTGAGGTCAGCCTTTTCCTTCAGACCGAATTCCTTGTAGTGGTTGCCCACCTGGGTAAGGGCTGTGGCGGTGCGGAGCCTGGTCTTGAGTTGCAGTTCCTCGTCGGAAATCTCGGTGCGGGTCACTCGCATCTCTCCCAGGTTGCCCTCGATCACCCGGGCCTCAGCAGTGCGGGTGAGGGAGTCCTCGCCGAGGTGCCGCTTGTCGAGGTAGACCAGTCGCACCACCTGTCCGGGATCGGCATGGAGGGCGTCGGCTACTCCGCTCCCCGGTTGCAGGGGGACGGCAAGGCGAAAAACCCCGTTTTCAGCACTCTCACGCAGTTGAACCGGAAGCGAACGCACCAGTTTGAGCGGATCGATCAGGTCCTTGAGGGTCCCATCCTCGGGGGCTTCTTCCAGTTCGCCGTTGGCGACCCGCTCCGCGATCTCCTCGTCGATTTCATCTGCAGTCTTGCGGCTGTAGACGTGCACGGTGGCCGCCAGGCGGTCGGCCTGCGGGGTGAGGTCGTGGTCGGCATCAGAGACCTGGAGGTGGAGGCGCTTGCCCAGGACCGCCGCCTGAAGGTCGTGCTGGTAGGTTCCATCCGCGATGCGGGCGATGCCGTTCCCTACCACCAGAACTTCCTTGAGGCGCTGCTCGTTGGTGCCCTTGTCGGTGGTGTGCCTGTCGAGGTAGGTGACTGTGATGAGGTCTCCACCCCGCACCTCCAGAATGCCGTTGCCGGGTTCGGGGCTTCCAAGCTGTGTCACAATGCTGCCCAAAGTGATCTTGGCATTCCGTCCGACAGTATCACAGAGAACCTTTTCCCGGTCCCCCGTCTTCGTCTGGCAGATCACTTCGACCTGCTCTCCCGGTTCCAGGATGGCGAAGTCCCTGTCATCGATCTTGATGAAGAGGCGTTTGCCGGCCTCCACTTTTTCGATCCTGGCATCGTTGTCGGAAAGGGCGGTGCCCACCTTCTCGAGGGCTTCGATTGCGCGGCTGTAATGCCCCTGTTTGAAGTGGCCCAGCCCGATGTAATAGTAGGCTTCATTAACCTCGGAAGAAGCGGGGAAGTTCTCGATCACCTGCCGCATGATCTTGAAGCAGTTCCCGTAGCGGCCCGCTTCGTAGTAGCAGGTGCCCGTGTTCAGGAAGGCGTAGGCCCGCAGTTTGTCGTCGGGATTGGTCTCCCGGGCAGCCGCCTGGTAGTGGGCCCGGGCCTTGTCGAACTGGCGGAGTTCCTTCAGGAGATGATCGGCGAGGCGAAGGTGCGCTTCGAAGCGGACCGGGCTGCGCGGATAGCGCTCGATGACGGATTTCCAGATCTCGAGAGCCTTCTCGTTTTCACCCACCTCCAGGCGGGCATCCCCGGCCTGCAGGAGCTTTCGGGCGGCCCGGTCTTCAACGATCGAACCGCGTTCCGCGGCCGCCGGCTGTTGTGCAACCGCCACCGGCAGGAGGGTGGCGACCGGGAGGAAAGCGAGGAGAGAAAGAACTGCGTATGGCACGGTGCTTTATACGAACAGTTCCCGGATAGGCTGTCCATCTTTCCGCAATAAACGCATCGGCCTACCCTGCTGGGTGATGGTTTCCCGGTTGAGATCAATCCCGAGGGCATGGCAGACGGTGGCGTGGAGATCAAAGGGCTTCACAGGATGTTCGGCCGGGTTCATGCCGTCCTCGTCAGAGGCGCCGATGATGGTGCCGCCCTTGATGCCGCCGCCGGCCATGAAGGCACCGAAGACCCGGGCCCAGTGGTCGCGTCCACCGCCGTCGTTGATTTTCGGCGTCCGCCCGAATTCGGAGAGGACCAGCACCAGGGTCTTGCTCAGCAGGCCGTTGGCCTTGAGGTCGCTCAGGAGAGCAGCGAGGGCGGGATCCATGGTTGCGCCGTGGTTGCGCATGGCTTCAAAGATGTTGCCATGGTTGTCGAAGCCGCCGCGGTTGACCTGGACAAAGCGCACGCCCTTCTCCACCAGACGACGGGCGAGGAGGGCGCCTCGTCCGAACTCGGTGTTTCCGTAGCGCTCCACCGTGGAGCGATTCTCCCCGTTCAACTCGAAGGCCTTCAGCGCGGGGCTCTCCATGAGGGCGATGGCGTCCTTGAGAGCGGTTTCAGAGGCCTTGAGCGTGGTGGTGCCGAGCTGTCCCGATGTGCGTGCGTTCATTCTGGAGAGAATTTCGAGGCGCTTCTTGCCCCGCGCGTGGTGAATACCCTCGGGGAAGGCCAGGTAGGGATCCTTTTCGCCAGGGCGTCCCACGTAGTAGGCCTCACATTGCTGGCCGAGGTGGCCGGCACTGGGCGGGTTGCCACTGATGCTGATGTAGGCGGGCAGGTCGCCCAGCGGATCGCGCTCGTGCACCACGATGGAGCCGAGGCCGGGGTGTATCACGTTGGGGGCCTGATTGAAGCCGGTCTGCAGCTCGTACTGCGCACGCCCGTGATCTCCATTGGTCCCCCGGATGGAGCGAATGAGGGCGGCATTGTGCATCTGCTTGGCGAGCTCCGGAAAGATCTCGGAAATCTCCATTCCGGGCACGCTGGTCTTGATCGGGTTGAATTCGCCCTGCACCGGGCGTCCCGGCTTGGGATCCCAGGTGTCAAGGTGACTCATGCCACCGCTGTTCCAGAAGAGGATCACATGTTCGGCACTGCCACCGTTCCCGGGTGTCGCGGCGAGGAGATTGCTGATGGGCATTCCCAGGATTGAAGCGCTGAACATCTTCAGCATGTTCCTTCTGGTGTGGACGTAATCCTGGCAGCTCATTTCAGGAGAGGTTCAAGTGTCAGATTCAAGGTTTCAAAGGGTGGGGACTGCTAGGGCAGGTAGCGGAACTCGTGGCTGTTGAGGAGGGCCCAGCGGAGATCGGCCATCCCATCCTCCGGTGTCTCTCCGGTTTTGAGAATCATCTGTGCGTCGGCCAGTTCCCCGGTGGCAGGCAGGCGAGTCAGGATTTCCTGGTAGGCCCACTCAATGGCGCGCCTGTAGTTCTTGCTCTCAAGGAGCCTGTGAAGGGGTTCCATCGTTCCGACCCGTGATGCTTCGTGCGTCATGCGGCCGTTCATCATCATGAGTTGCTGGCGCAGGGAGGTGTGCTCACTGCGGAACTGGCCCAGTCGTTCACGCGCCGGCTGTCCAAAGACGCGCAGGAAGTGCGCCGGGGGAGCAGGGGTGGCCATTCTCATCGCACTTTCGAAACGCGGGTTGTCGTCGACCATCTCCTCCACCTTCTCGGTCCTGTATTTCATGACCGTCCGCCGTTGCTCGGAGGCGACGGCCGCCATCTTTCCGGCTTCGATCCGTGCATTGGACTTCCGGCGCATCTTCTCCAGTTCGCTCATCTCCTCTTTCTTGAGCAGGGCGCTGAAATCGAGGGAGAGAGAGGATTCGAGATCGTAGCCATCCGCCCGCACAGGTGGTTTTGCAGCCGCCATCACCTGAGGCGCGTTGCTTCCCGGACTGACGGTCACCATCTCGCCGGTAGGCACGCGGACTTCACGCAGGATCTTCTTCAGATTGGCGCCAGCGGGCCACTTGTGTTTGCCGATGTTTCCGGCCAGCACCACGCTGTCGTAGAGAACTTCGCTGAGCATCCGGCGCAGCGTGGCAGCTGCGAAGTTTTTCTCGGAGTGCTCCCGCTGGACGACCGGCAGGGAGCCGGAGAGGTGGGAGCGCTGGTAGGCGTCGCTCAGCATGATGAGTTTGATGAGGTGTCGCATCTCGAATCCGCTGGCGATGAATTCCTGGGCCAGGAAGTCGAGGGTGGAGGCGTGCCGCAGTTCGTTGTAGTTGGAGAAGTTGTCGAGTGGTTCCACGAAGCCGTGGCCCATCAGTTCGGCCCACATGCGGTTCACGAAGGATCGGGCAAAATAGCCGTTGCGTGGACTCGTGATGAGATCGGCCAGCTGGTTGCGCAGGATGCTGGCACGGTAGATGTCGCCAAGGACATCAAGTTTCCAGCTCTCCCTCCTGGCTTCCTCGAGGACCGTGTTCTTCTTGCGGCCGACTACCGGGTTGACCGAGTCGAGGAGGGCCTCAAGGGAGGCGTCCTTTGTGCCGGCCTTGGTCACGGCATTCTGGGTCGATCGCTTCTTTTCGAAGCGGCTGAGAAAGGACTGGGGTTCCTGGTAATCGGTCAGGGCAAAGGGAAACCGGGGATTGACGGGTTTGCGCTGGTCGTCCTCCACCTTGTCTTCCGGCGGCCAGAGGACCATCATCTCATGTCCCTCGGTGGTGTAGACCTGGTTGCGCTGTCGGCTGCGCACCTGCCTGGTCTTTCCAAAGAAGGCCGCCAGTTCGTAGAAATCCTTTTGTTCCCAGTCGTCGAAGGGATGGTCGTGGCACTGTGCACAACCGATGCGCACTCCCAGGAAGACCTGCGAAGTGGTGGCTGCGAGTTCCATGGGATCGGTATTGTCTCCCAGGATGTAGCCAACCGCAGGGTTGGAACCGGGTTTGCCCGAGGACCCGATAAGTTCCCGGACCATGATGTCGTAGGGTTTGCCCTGCTCGATCGACTTGTTGACGTAGGCGAGGAGTTGGTTGCCGCCCGTCACATTGGAACGGATGCGCAGCATGTCTGCCAGGAAGATGGTCCAGCGATCGGCAAAGCGGGGATGCTCGCACAGCTTCTCGATCAGTTTGCCCCGACGGTCCTTTCCCCAGCCTTCGTAGAGCGCCACCTCCTTCATGGTTGGAATACGGCCGATGAGGTCGAGGGTGGCCCGGCGCAGGAAGGTCCTGTCGCTGATCACCGGAGTGGTGATGACGTCCTCCCCGAGGTTTTCCCGGCGGAGGATGTCATCGAGCATGCGGGCGGCCTCCACCACGGTTCCGGGAGTATTTCCGGGCATGGCCACCCGTATGACGGGAGCGGGATTTCGCTCGGTCAGGGTGATGTCCTCAGGCCACTGCGCACCGGACTTGATCCAGGCGGTGAGCAGGTCGAGTTCGTTCTTCTTGAGGGCCTGGCCCTCGTCCGGCATGAAGCCCTCGTCGATCGGGCGCAGGTGCGTGCGCCGGATGATTTCGCTCTCCCCGGGTTTGCCGGGGACGATGGCCTCGCCCTCCGCGCCGCCCTCCAGCATGAGGGAATGAGTTTCCATCCGCAGATCGCCCTTGGCCTTGCCCTGTTTGTGGCAACGAACGCAGTTGGTCTCCAGGATGGGCTGGATGTCGCGTATGAAATTGGGCGCGGCGTTTACCTCCAGTGGAAGGAGCGCAAGGAGGAAGATGCAGAGGGACTGCAGGGTGTGAGGTTGCACCAGAATAGCCTATAGGGACTAGCATGAATATTCCACCTTTAATTCGTCCCGTGCGATCAATTTGAACGGATCGGGTGGCCGGTCGCTAACTCAATCGGGGCGGGATGTTTCCTGCGGTTCCCATTCATCCGGTGAATGGCGCTCCCGGTAAGGAAGCGATGTTCGTCGAGCTCGCTTCCGTTCTGCATCCAAAAGGTTTTTCGACCCGTCAAAGATCGAACGCCAACAAAGTGCCGTAAAGAACGCAAATAAGATACTCCAAGAGCGAGGCTGGAACTTACTGTTTTACGCCGGCAACTTATTTTTTGCGTGATGGGATCAACCGTTCGCGGACAAAGGCGGGCAGGCGCCTATCCTTGGTGTAAACGATCCTGGCGTTTTTATCGTTCTTCAGTTTTGGACCGAGTGTGCTGCGGCCGTTTTCAATCTGATTTTTCAGCAGTGCAACCATTTTTGAGACACGCTCCGGATGCTTTGCCGCGAGGTTTTTGTCCTCATGTGGGTCATTGGCGAGGTTGAACAGTTGAACAAAAGGCACCTTGAGTAGATCGTTCTCTTTGAGCTTACCCTCAAATCCGCCCAACGCTTTGCGCCAGGCCACATCGGGCGAAGGATCATTCCCTTTGGCGTTTCTTTGGTCTGAAGGCGTGCCGGCTCCGGGGCAAAGGCAGAGCTTCCAATGACCATCGCGCACGGCAAAGGAGACCACCGATTGCATTACCAGATTTTGCCGTGTTCCCTCGGTCCTGGGTTTAGGGAGCAGTTTAGCAAAACTGATCGAGTCAGGTGCTTGATTACCATTCAATTCCACTCCGGTTAGTTCTGCAAACGTTGCCATCAAATCATTCAAACCAACCAAGGCATTACAAGTCCCTCCTTCAGCGATCACTCCGGGCCAACGGGCGATCAATGGCACCCGCAAGCCACCTTCATAAACCGAAAACTTATAGCCACGATGAGGTCCACTTGGAAAATGCCCCTGGGCTTCGAGTTTCCTGATCTGCGCAGGGGTCGCTTTCAGGATATTCCCCGCATAGGGCGCGGGTCCATGATCAGAAGAAAACAAGATCAGGGTATTTTGCTCCAGACCTCGAGCTTTCAAGGCATTCACAACCCGCTCAACAGAGTGGTCCACTTCCATGACAAAATCGCCATAAACACCCAGCTTACTTTTGCCGCGCCATTTTACTCCGGGGCTTGTTGGCGTATGAGGAGCCGTCAAGGCTAGAAAGAGAAAGAAGGGAGAATCCCTTTTTTGCTTACCGATAAACGCTTCGGCCTCGGCATAAAATATTTCCAACACTTCATGGTCCTGAAAATCCTTTTCGGCCGGACCTATCCGATTGAAGGCACTCCAACCTTTTTGCGCGGTGATTTCACCCTGCCAAACATTGTTACGGGCGAAGGCGTAGGGATACATATCCAGTGATCCAGGTAGAATAAAACTGTAATCAAACCCGAACTGTACTGGTCCGTAGATGAGCGGTTCTTCAAAATCCACGTTGGTGAGACCCTGACTCTTTCCATCCTTGGTGACCATGGTCGTTCCCAGATGCCATTTACCTACATAGCCGGTGCGGTAACCGGCTTTTTTAAGCAACTTACCCAGAGTCCATTTTTCGGTATTCGGTCGGGGTCCACAAAAACCCCAGGGACCATTATTGACCGTCGCTCCGAACCGCCAGGGATAGCGACCAGTCATGATTGCTCTACGCGTAGGACCGCAGACTGAAGCGTTGGGGTGAGCATCGGTGAAACGCAAGCCCCCGGCGGCCAATGCATCAATATTGGGTGTATCAATCAGGCAACGGTTTCCCCCATAACAACTGACATCCCCAACCCCCAGATCATCAGCAAGAATAAATACAATATTGGGCTTTTTTGTTTCAGCAAAAGCTGCAACGGGAAAAATTAAAGCCACTAGAATCGAATAATATTTATTCATCGGGAAGAAGGATTGTATCCATCATCGAAGATTTTCACCAGAAAATGGTTAACCTTAAACCTCAGTCAACGTTCCAATGCTGCCGCCAAAAGACTTGGATAACGTTTGAGGTGACTCACGCGCGTCAGCGCGTTGAGTCCACCGTCTTGTTCGCATCCTTGAGTTTCTCCCCCGTTTTGGGCATTGTCAGGGTGGGATCACCCTCGAGATAGCCGAGAGCCTTCAAGAACCTGTCCGCTTCAATGAGAGTGATATCGGTCCAAGGTTGCTTGTTAAAGAAGCCATGCCCCTGCCCGTCGGCGATCCGAACGTCTACGGAGTCAGCAATGTTGAGTGAGGATATCTTCGCGCTCGCAGCTTTCCACCCATTTTTCAACCACCTGTCCTCGCTCCCAAAAAATACAATAGCGGGTGGGAGGTCATCCTGGAGGTGTTGCAAGAAGTCGACTTCTGAATCCTTGGCATCTGCGGTACTCAGAGCCGGATTGAATAAGAGGTAAGCCGCGACAGTTGTGTCGTATTTCTTGGGGTCTCTGGGATCGCTCAACCCGGGATTAGTAGTTGCCAGCAAGCTGATATGGCCCCCGGCCGAGCCCCCGCCTGCGACAATTTTCCACGGATCTATGCCAAGTTCTTCCGCATTCTGCTTGTACCAGCGAATGGCACTTTTCGCATCGGTTATGCAGACGCGCTTCCGAGATTCTGTGCTTTTAGCTTCTTCGGTGCGGGCCTTTGGGGCGAGCTTGTAGGTTACAGTGGCGGCGACGAGTCCCCTTGTGGAAAAGTAATGGCAAAGATAACGGAACTGTTTCCGATGTCCTCCGCCCCAGCCGCCCCCATGAAACATAATGATGCCCGGAACAGCCTTCGTTGCCGGGTCATGATCCTTCGGGAAAAAGATTTCCATCTCGCGAGCGGTATCGCCCTCATGTTTGTAGATGTGCACTTTGCCCTCGGGAGCGTCTGCACTGTTGGCCTGCTCGGCATCAAGGCAGGACAACGCCAGCAGGATCAGGAGAATCAATCGTGGCATGGCATGTTTCACGAAAAAAACGTTGGCGGAGTAAGTTGAATTCATAACTTCAGCGCCACTTGCCAGTCAAACGTCTGGCGATGCGGCGGGAAAATTCGTATTCCGACTCCTGGGCGGAGGCGATGGCGGCTCGGTGGGCTTTGCCGGCGTCGCCGAGTTCCTCGATGGCTCGCAGGGCGAACATGCCGACCAGCAGGTTGGGATCGTTGATATGCCCGATCAGGAGCTTTAGGTGGTTCAGGTCGCCGATCTTGCACAAGGCCTGGGCTGCAGCGATGCGGATGGCGGGCACGGGGTCGGCGGTCAGCTTCAGCAGGGTGGCTTTGCCGTCAGCCCTCTTGTTGACGCCCAGCCAGACAGCCGCCCAGTAACGCGTCGATGGATCCGGGGATTCTGCATATTCCAACAGCCTGGCACCGGCGTTCGCTTCCCCGGCAGTGATGACATCGATCAAGCGACGAGTCTGCCCGCTGTGGTCGTTGTCGAGGAAAGCCAGGTACTTGTTTCCGGCCTCGCGCCCGACGTCCTCGAGGATCGGTTCGGGGATCAGGCCGACGTCCCGGGTCTCGGTCATCCGCTGGGAGAGGACCTTGCGCATGGCAGCCAACTTCTTCTGATGCTTTGGGATCCCAGCCAGGTTAACCAGTTCGTGCGGATCGCTTTGCAGGTCATAGAGTTCTTCCGGTTCTCGACGGGGAGCAAAGGGTCGGGCCTGCTGCTCGTTCAGCCTGCCTTCCTTGTGCAAGCCACGAATGACCTGCAAGATCTTCTTGCCGTCCTTGTACTGGCTGGGCTGGGCGTGGGAAACGTGCGACATGAAGTTGCGAATGTACTTGTAACGGGAGTCGCGCACGCAACGCAGGATATCGACCGTTTCGTCGCAACGGTCCCGGCCCGCAAAAATTAATTTCCGGGGCTTGTAGTCCGCGGCCAGAAAGGCGCGACCCTGAATATTACCGGGGATCTTGATGCCGGCCAGTTTGAGAGAACAGGCGGCGACGTCGATGTGCTCGATGAGGTCGTCCCGCACCGTCCCGGCGCGTTGCTTCCCCGGCAACCGGATGATCATGGGAACGCGAATGCCCTCTTCATAGAGGAACTGCTTGCCGCGCAGGTGGCTGACACCGTGGTCGGTCCAGAGGAAGACCGCGGTCGAGTCCAGACGCCCCGCCTTCTCGAGATCTGCCAGGATTCGTCCGACCTCTTTGTCGGTCTCGACCCAGGAATCCAGATACTTGGCCCAGTCCTGGCGAAGCTCGGGGTGATCCGGGTAGTATGGCGGCAGAACCATCTTGGCGGGATCCGCATGGCTTTGTGCTTTGCGGTTCTTGCCGCCTTTCAACTGGAATTGGGCGAAGATGGGTTGGTCGGCTGGCGCCTTCTTCCAGTCGCTGCCGTGATAGAGCTTGCTCGTCGGGATGAAATTGTAGTCCGTCTTGCTCTTGTTTGTGACGTAGTAGCCGGCATCACGAAAGATCTCGGGGATCAACTTGACCGACCTGGGCACCCTGTAGCTGTCGTAATAGGCCACGTTCCCTCCGCCTTTTCCGGACGAGACCTGACTGCGGTGGTTGTGGACGCCGAGGGTGGTCTGGTACATGCCGCTGACCATGGCCGAGCGACTGGGTGAACAAACCGGGGCCGTGACGAAGGCGCTACTGCAGCGAATGCCTTCCCGAGCCATCCGGTCGATATGCGGTGTCTGGATGAGCGTTTCACCATAGCAACCGATATGAGGGGACGCATCCTCGATGACGATCCACACAACGTTGAGGGGTGCAGGTTTCACCCCAAGAACATTTGAAGCAAAGAGGGCCGAGAAGGCGAAGAGTAGGAGGCGTTTATTCCTATACCCCGACACCCCTAAACCTATCAAAATTGGGACCAGTAATTTCATTACATGGAAATTCTACCCACCATCCCGATTCAGGGAAGGTTAGAGAATTAGACGTGGGAACTACTGTGTAATCTGTATCGAGATATATGAGATCTCCCGGGAGACTTGGGGGGTCACCGTGATTAATGATTTTATACCTATAGTGATGGATTTTGAGCATTCTAGCCATCTTGCCCTGACATGATTTAATCGTTAGCCTCAGAGGCATGAAACAGATTCTGTTGATACTGGCGATGTTGATGGCATTACCAGGTTGTGTTTCCACGGCAAAGACGCCAGTAGATCAAAAGTCACGTTTGCCAAACATCCTTTTCTTGTTCGCCGACGATCAGCGCAACGACACCTTGAGCTGCGCCGGGCACGCCATTGTGGAAACACCCACGATCGACCGGCTCGCTGCAAATGGAGTGCGTTTTGAGAACATGTTCGTAACCCGTTCGACCTGCCATGCAAGCCGGACCACGATTCTAACGGGACTGACCTCGCGATCGTCGGTTGAGCCGAATCAATCGGACAGGGTCAGGCCCGAGGCGCTCGGCGAATTATTTCCTGACCTTCTTCGAGAAGCCGGATACCGAACCGGGTTGTTTGGAAAATGGCACGGCAAGATGCCGAAAGGCTTCAAGCCCCAAGATCATTTCGACGAATTCGAAAAAATCTTTCGCAACCCTTACTTCAAAACCATGCCGGACGGCTCGAAACGGCATGCTACCGAACTCATAGGTGATCGCGGGATCGCATTTCTGAAATCCCAACGCGATCAGAAGAAACCCTTCTGCCTCAATCTCTGGTTCAATGCCGGTCATGCCGAAGATCGCGATCGAAAACCGGGTTCCGGTCACTATCCCTGGCCCAAAGCGATGGATGGAAAATATGACGACCTTAAGATTCCCCCGCCGCGCTTGTCTGATCCGGCGATATTTAAAGCTCATCCGCAATTTTTCAAAACGTCGAACCACCGCGAGCGCTTTCACTGGCGTTGGGACACTCCGGAAAAATACCAACTCAACATGCGCGCCTACTTCCGGATGCTCTCCGGAGTCGACCACGTGATGGCGCGTGTATTGCAGACACTCAAAGAAGAAGGCCTCGCTGAAAACACCATCGTGGTCTATGTGGCCGACAACGGTTACTACATGGGTGATCGCGGATTCGCCGGAAAATGGTCCCACCACGAGCAATCCCAACGCGTGCCTCTCGTCATCCTCGATCCACGGCAACCAAAGCAGCATCGCGGGCGCACCGTCGATACGATGGCGCTCAACCTCGATCTGCCAGCCACCTTTTTGGATTGGGCCGGGGTGCCGATTCCGGCCAGCTACCAAGGCGCCAGTTTGAAACCAATGATCGAAGGCAAAGTCACTCTCGAAACATGGCGCGAAGACTTTTTCTGTGAACACTTCAATCCACGCTACGCAATGTCCTGGGAAGGCGTGCGGGGGCAGCGTTTCAAATACGCGCGCTACTTGGACCAGAACCCAGCCTACGAATTTCTCCACGACCTCAAAGATGACCCTGACGAGCTGATCAATCTGGCGACCAATCCGGAGTATGCGGCACAATTGAAGTTAATGCGGCAGCGGACCGATGCGCTGGCCGAAGGCTATGCCAATGCCTTGGATTGACACCGTTCCAGCAGAACAATTAAATTTTCTATCAAATATAAATGCGATTCACTCTGGATAATCCGAACCCATGAAGCTACTCACTCTCATAATCCTCCTCACTGCCCTGCTCGCACCGTCCGCTTCGACCGCGCGCAGCGCAAAAAAGCCCAACATCGTATTTGTCCTGGCCGACGACCTGGGCTGGCGCGACGTAGGCTTCCACGGCGCCAAGTTCGCGGAGACTCCGAACCTCGACGCGCTCGCCCACGACGGGATGATCATGAACCAGTTCTACTCCGGCGG
>MPMF02340443.1_pt1 | contig 35578 bp, 28 predicted proteins | sample 1617271 | NCBI WGS metagenome assembly MPMF02 (sample SAMN05944812, study PRJNA350692) | marine metagenome | biome: marine; feature: ODZ; material: water; isolation source: 120 m water sample prefiltered with 30 um filter, filtered on to 0.2 um... | place: Pacific Ocean | collected 2012-04-09... | reverse complement strand
TGCACGCCGCTCATCTGCAGCAACTCCCTCGCAGAGGTCACCGAGTTCGCCTCGCACACCGCGCGGCTCACCAGCAGCCGCAGCGCCGGTGTGGAGCGCTCCTTGATCCCGAGCGCGTCCAGCACCGGGTACACCCCCGTGCCCTGGGAACCCCGCCTCTTCATCGGTACCTTCCCTCGTGGTCTCGCCGTCGCGTACGGCGTCACCACCTCCACCTGGCCGCTGAGCGTACGCACCTTGGTCTTGCGGACCCGCTCCACCCGCAGCTCGATGCCACGCTTGCTTGCGCGGCTCCGGACCTGGGCGAGGGCCGCGGCCCGCCGCAGCTTGTCGTCGGAGAGGCGCTGCAGGGCCCGCCGAGTGACCTCTGCCGCGAGCTCCAGCGCGAGCGCATGAACCTCGCGCTCGCACGCGCAGAACTCCGCTGGATTCTCGGCCGCGTCCATCGCCTCCATGGCCTCGAGAAGCCGTGCCCGAAAGGCCTCGACTACGTCATCTACGAGCTGGCTGCGCGGGTCCACCCCCGAACCAGATCACGCTCGGCAACGCAGCCCAAGGTCGACGCCTGGATACGATCCTTCAACCTCGGATCTCGTGGGCCCAACCGGCGCCACACGGCTTGCGCGGATCGCGCCCCAGCGCCGGCAGGATCTGGTTGATGGGCTCTGTGGTAGCCAGCGGACGTCGAGCTCGCCCCGCCTCAGGGGAGTCGGACATCGACTAGGGCGTCACAGAGAACTTGTTCGACGCCGTGATGCCGCCGTAGTTGAAGTTGCCAGTGTAGTCGTAGGTCTCCTCCGCGAGCCGTTCGTCCACCGGCACCGCGAAGCTCGTGATCTCTCCGGGTCCCAGCTTCCAGTCTGTGATGACTGTCAGGCAGCCCGACGCGAAGGTGAAGGTCCGGCCGCTTCCGCTCTTCACATCGAAGGAGCCGACGAGGCAGGAGTCGTTCGTGGTGAAGGTGATGGTCTCGGGGCAGGTGTTCTCGACGATCCCGACCAGCTGGATGCGGTCGCCCTCGCTGAAGCTCGTCTGTGCGACGTTGCTCGAGTCCCAGGCCTCCACCGTCCAGTTCGCGTCAGAGGCGTCCTTGCACTCGACGTCCGTGTCCGCGTCCGTGTCGGCATCGGCATCGGCATCGGCATCGGCATCGGCGTCCGTGTCCGTGTCCGTGTCCGTGTCCGAGTCGGCGTCCGCGTCCGCGTCCGAGTCGGTGTCCGAGTCGGTGTCCGAGTCGGCGTCGGCCTCGACGGCGGAGTCTCCGGGCTCGGGGTCCTTGTTCGTGCAGGCGAGGAGCAACAGCAGCATGGGGCCAAGTGTAGTGCTATTCGGAAGCCATGGCGTACTTCGGAGAGAAGCCCCTGCAGGATCTGGTCGACAAGGCCGATCAGCGAGGTGCCGTCAGGGCGATCTCGCTGCGACCGACCAGGCGCGAGGCGGTCGTCCAGGTGCAGCAGTGGCCACTCGGGGACAGGGACAAGGACCACGCCCGCGCTGCCAACCGAGCCGTCACGCTGATCGCGGTCGAGGACCTCGAGGCCGCCTCCAGGACCCTCGGCGAGCCCGTCGAGCACGCCGCCACCCGGCGCAACGTGCTCGTCGAGGGCATCAACCTGCTCACGCTGATCGACCGGGAGTTCCGCGTCGGAGAGGTCGTCCTGAGAGCAACGCGCACCTGCGATCCCTGCCCGAACATGGAGCAGACCGTCGGCCCGGGCGCCCTCGCGGCGCTGGTCGGGCGCGGCGGACTCTGCTGCGCCATCGTCGAGAGTGGGACGATCCGGGTCGGGGACGAGGTCTCCCTGAGATGAAGCTGCTGGTCACCGGCGGGTCCTCTTTCGTCGGCGCCTGGTTCTGTCACCTCGCCTCGCGGGACCACGAGGTCGTCGCCGTCTACAACCGCACTCCGGTGCGCGTCCCCGGGGCCGAGTCACTCCACTGCGACCTCGGGGCCACAGGCGCTGTGGAGCAGCTGCGCGAGGTGGGAGCCGACGCCGTCGTCCACCTCGCGTGCAAGGTGAAGGGCACCGGCGACGGCCGCCGCCAGACCGAGGCGAGCCGCCTGAACCGGGCGATGATGGACGCGGTCCTCGGCCTCGAGCTGCCCTGTGTCTACGCCTCGTCGACCTGTGTCCACTGGCCCCGGGAGTCGGGCTACAAGCGCTGCCGCGTCACCGACGAGCTGCGCCTTCGCGACTCTGGAGTCCCCTTCGCCATCCTGCGGCCCTGCGCCCCCTACGGCCCGCGGCTGAGCTGGCACCAGCCCAGCCACAAGGAGTCCTTCCACACCCTGTCCGAGCTCGTGGAGCGCTCGCCGCTGGTGCCCGTCATCGGCGACGGCAGGTACAGGCGCCAGCCGGTCCACGTCGACGACTTCAACGGCAGCATCCTGCGGCTGTTGGAGAAGGGGCTGCCTGGCGCCGCCTTCGACTCCGGGGGCGCAGAGGCCCTGACCTTCGACGAGCTCGTGCGGGTCATCGCCAGGGCCGCTGGCAAGCGCCGTCGGCCCCTGCACATCCCCAAGCCCGCCATCATCGCGGCCTCTCGGTTCTCCCCCGACTTCGAGCCCGAGCTCCTCGACACCGCCGACACGGACGACGTCGCCGACCCCCGGCCCCTGGCCGAGGCCACGGGCCTGTGGCCACGGAGCTTCAGAGCAGGAGTGGACTGCCTCCTGCGGCGCTGAGCCACCTCAGCCGCCGAAGTGCTCCAGACACGCCCGAACCCGCGCCAGTGACTCGTCCCGCCCGATGCCGACCAGCGTCCCGTAGATCGGTGGGGACACGGGCCCGCCGGTCACGGCGATGCGGATCGGCTGGGCCAGCTTGCCCAGGCGACCCTCGTGGCGCTCTTGTGCCGCAGCATTCAGCGCGCTCTCGAGCCCGGCCTCCGTCCACTCGGCCCCAGCCAGCACCTCGCCCGCGTGAGCCAGCCGCTGGAGCCCATCACCCTTGAGCAGGTGCTTCTTCACCGCCTTGGCCGGCCCCCACTGGCTCGGCGCGGTGAAGAAGTAGGAGGCGGAGGTCTCGAGCTCGCCGAGGGTGCTCAGGCGCTCCTGGAAGAGCAGGAGCAGCTCGCGCCGGCGCTCGGCCGATGCGCTGTGCAGCACCGAGTCCGCGTTGCGTCCGAGCCAGTCCTCCAGCGCCTCGACGAGCCGATCGATGCCGGCGGCCCGGATGTACTGGCCGTTCATCCAGCGCAGCTTGTCGCGATCGAAGCGGGCCGCGGTCTTGCCCACACGATCGAGCGAGAACAGCTGCTCCATCTCCTCCAGCGAGAAGATCTCCCGCTCCTTGCCCTCCTCGTCACGCACGCCGGGGTTCCAGCCGAGCAGGGCGAGGAAGTTCACCAGGGCCTCTGGCAGGTAGCCGGCACGCCGGAAGTCCTCGACGTCGATCTCCGGCAGCTCGCAGCCCAGGGCATCCGAGACAGCAAGGGCGATGGTGACCTCGTCGGTCCTCTTCTTCAGGAAGCGCCGAGCGGTCTCCTCGTCGAGGCCGGTACGGGCAGCGAGCGCGGCGGCGTCGAGGCCAGCCTCCCTCGCGGCGGCGCGGGCCGCCTTGGCCTTGTCGCGCTTGCTCATCTTGCCCCCCGACATGGAGAAGATGATCGGCATGTGGCCGTGACCGGGGAAGCCCTCGTCCCAGCCCAGGGCCTCGTAGAGCAGGCGGTGCTTCAGGGTGTTCTTGAGGTGCTCCTGGGCCCGCAGCACCTGGGTGATCAGCATGTGGTGGTCGTCCACCACGACGGCGAAGTGGTAGGTCGGGAAGCCGTCCGCCTTCTTGATGACGAAGTCGTCGACCTCGTCGATGTCGACCTCGATCGGACCCAGGATGTCGTCCGAGAAGCCGATGGTGTCGCGATCGGCAGGCACGGCGAAGCGCACGACCGGCGTGCGGCCATCGGTGGAGGGCCCATCGGGCCGGCGCCGGTACTTGAAGCCCCCCTTGCCAGCGGCCTCGCGCAGCGCTCGGAGCTCGTCGGGGGTCTCCCAGGCGAGGTAGGCAAGACCTCCGTCCAGCAGTCGCTGGATCTCCGCGTCGTAGCGCGCCAGCCGCTCCGACTGCCGGTATGGCGCGCCGGGACCGCCTGCCTCTGGACCCTCGTCCGGGACGATCCCGAGCCACCGCAGATCCTCCCGGATCGCCTGCTCGGAGGCGACGGTGGAGCGAGCCCGATCCGTGTCCTCGATTCGCAACACGAAGCGCCCGGAGCGGCTCCTCGCGTAGAGGTACGCAAAGAGCGCGGTGCGGGCGCCGCCGACGTGCAGCAGCCCCGTCGGGGAGGGAGCGAAGCGGCTACGGGGGATCATCGAATCGTCCTGGTCGATCCGGCCAGGAGGCGGCCGGTGCGCAGGGTGATATCCTGCGCCTCCACGGCTTTGGGAGCCCCTTTGGCAACCGCGACGAGGACGGTGCTCTTCACCGACATGGCGAACTACACCGCGTCGGTCTCCCGCGCCGACCGGGAGGGCCTGCGCAACCTGCTCGCGGCCCACGAGAAGTTCGTCCATCCGATCCTCACCCGCCGCGACGGCCGGATCGTGAAGTCCCTGGGCGACGCCTACATGGCGCTCTTCGACTCCGCGACAGACGCCGCGCGCGCCGGCCTCGACGTGGTCGAGAAGGTCGCCCAGGCCGGGACCCTCGTGATCCGGGTCAGCTGTGCCACAGGTGACGTCGAGGAGATCGACGGTGACGCCTTCGGCGACGCGGTGAACCTCGCCGCGCGGATCAACTCGAAGACCCCCGCCGGGGAGTTCTGGTTCGCCGAGTCCTCGCGCGTCTGCATGAACCAGGCGGAGCTGCCCTACGAGTCGGTCGGCCAGTTCCAGCTCAAGGGCATCACCGGCGACATCGCCTGCTTCCGCGCCGTCGGTCGAACGCGCTGCTGGCTACCGGCCCAGGTCAGGCAGTCGGTCAAGAACCGGACCCTCTGCCGCATCCGCAAGGGCGAGCCACTCCCCCCGCTGCCGCCGGATCCCATCCTCGTGTTCGAGGGCTTTCGACCCGGCTCGCCGGAGCTCCGACACGTCGTCGACTCCCTGCCAGTGCTCGACCCCGCCCGCCTGTGGCTGTCGAGCTACCACATCGCTCCGCAGGATCGCTTCGACTGGCAGCAGTCCGGACACGGCCTCATCGTCGGCACCCCAGAGGCCCTCGAGCGCACCATCGCAGAGGTCCACGCCGTAGAGAGCATGCCCTCGGGCAGCAACACGATCATCCTGGACCTGGGGGCCCGGTCCGAGGTCGACCTCGTGATGTCCGGTCTCGCATTGCCGGCGGTCCCAATGGCCGAGGTCGTCGCCGGCTACACCTACGACCTCCTCCCGGACGGGCGCTGGGTCAACCGCTCCGACCAGTCCGTCCTGCGCGCGGACATCAGCAGCGACGGGGTCAAGCTGACCCCGCTGACCTCGGGCATCAGCGTCGACGGCCGCGCCATCCCCAACGGCACCCTGACCCGCCTGAACCACGGCATGGTCGTGAACACGCCAAGCGGGGGCGTGATCTTCCACGAGCTCGGAAACGGTCCCTACGCGGGCCTCTTCGTCGCCGACACGCCGCTGCGAATGGGCGTGGGCCTCGGCCAGAGCACGGAGCTGGGACGCGAGCCCAACCACCCCGGCATGGCGCTGCCCGACCGCCGCGGTCAGGAGAACATCCGGTGGTGCAGTGGCCCGCGAGCCGCCCGGGCACGGGAAGGCGGCTTCACCCTCGACCGAGCGCTCGCCGGTCGTCGCCACGCAGCCATCGAGGTGGGGCCCCAGGGCACCTGCACCCTGCGCGCCCTGCACGACCGCTGCCCGACCTACATCTACTCGGACACCCACCCGCTGCGCCGGGTCGACCCGGTCGCGCCGGTCAAGCTGGGGGACTTCATCGTGACCGGAACCACAGTCGTCGCGCTTCGCAGCCCCGACGCGTAGCACCGATCGAGCAGTCAGATCCGCCGAACGCCGCGGGTCTCCATGCGGCCGGTCTCCGCGCCGAACTCGAGACAGAGCCTCACCTTCCTGGCCCCCTCGGGGGGATCGAAGGTGGCGTCGATGCGGGTCCACTCCTCCGTCCCGACGGCCTGGTGGGCGACGTCCATGGTGCCGTCGATGTAGACACCCTTGTCGTCGAACCACCGCAGCTGAACCTGGGCCCCCATGCGCTCGCGGCTGACTTCCTCGCTGCGGACCTGACCGACCACCTGTACGGGCCCGAGGATCGCTGACCGACCGGCCTCGCAGACCCTGTAGGGCCCACCCGCGGCGGCGAGCGACACGCTGTCCTCCTCGATCGTGGCCGCCCCCTCACCGCTGACGACCCACTCGATCGCGGAGGTCTCGGCGACAGGCTCGGATGCCTGGGCTGAGCCCACGATCGGGACCATGGGACGCACCCTGGCGACCGGACGGGACGCGGCGCGACAGGAGTCCAGCTCCAGCGACGGCAAGGCACCACCGAGCTCGTCGCAGGCGGCCTGCAGCTGCTCCGGGCTGCCGTGCTTGAGCGCAATGCGTACGCGGCGCTGGTGGAGGAGCTTGAAGCGCGGCGCGCGCTCGACAGCCGTGGCCAGGGTCTCGAGCTGCTGGTCCCAGCTCGGCGCGGGCACATCGCGACGCCGGTACACCCTGATGCCGGCCAGCTCGGCGTCCACCTCTGTGTAGTGCTCGGCGAGCCAGTCGGCGCCTCGGATCGCACCGAGGAGCTCCCACCCGCGCTCCTTGAGCACGATGACGTCGGGCTGCTCCTCTCCGAGCCAGGCGACGACCTCGTCGAGGTCCATGCCGGTGGCCCCGGCGACCTCGCGACTGGTGAGCCCGGCGAGATCGACGACCTCCCAGTCGGTGGCGTAGCCGACGATGCCGATCTCGGTGTAGGCCACCGACGCGCCAGGAGGAACGACCTCTGCGAGGCCCGCCAGGGCGTAGCTCATCGAGCCCTCCCAGCTCTCGGAGAGGCTCTGGGGCGCCCGGTGCTCGTCGGCCCGCATGACCACGTCGAGGTTCCGAGCCTGCTCCATGCCGACCGACGCGATGCCTACGGCTGCCACGATCCCAGCCACGGCGGCCTGGGCCCAGACCCGCTCTCGAGCCAGCACGGCGGCGCCAGCGGCGAGGCCGATGGCCAGCCCCGGAATGGCCGGCAGCACGAAGCGCCAGCCCTCCATCCAGTCCGTCCCGACCCCGTAGAGGAAGGCGAACTGGGCGACAACCATCCAGGCGACCACCAGGGCGCGCTTGCGGAGCAGGGCGAGCCCGACGATGCCACCGATCAACAGCGGCCACTCGAGCCCGACCCAGCCCCCGATGTAGTCCCAGAACACCGCGAAGTCCCAGCCCCGGTGGACCTTTCGCCAGGTGGTGTTGGGGAGCAGCGTCCCGTAGTAGGCCAGCCTGAAGAGCAGGTAGCCCACGGTCGGCACGGCGAAGGTGGCGAGCCAGCGCGTCGGGACCTGCCGCTGCCGGAGTGCGATCCACCCGCGGTAGGCGACGAGGCCCAGGACCAACAGCGGCGCCTCTGGTCGCGAGATGGCGGCGAGGCCCGCGACGAGCGCGCTCACGGGCAGGCCGCCGAGGCGCTCCTCGCGCAACAACAGCCAGGTGGCCAGCGCCAGGCAGGCCGCGTACTGCGTGCCTTCGAGGCCACCGGTAGCCCACATCACCCCCGGCAGGCTCACCGCCAGCACCCCCGCCCCGATGACCAGCGCCAGCGACTCCTCGAAGCGCTTCGGCAGCGCCAGCTCGAAGGCCGCGCCGACCACACCGACGATCATCAGCCCAAGGCCGGCCAGGCCGATGAGCTTGGCGCCGAGGAGGCCGTCCATTCCCAGCCAGATCGGCAGCGCGCACAAGAGCGTGAAGACCGGGTTCGAGAACCCCTCGACGTACTCGCCGGGGTTCCACACCAGCCCGTTTCCATCCACCAGGTTCCAGGCGTAGCGCAGGCTGATGTAGGCGTCGTCGACGCTCGTCGCGAACAGCCCGGCGGCGTTGACGAAGGCGAAGACGACGACCACGGTCGTTCCAACGATCAGACACAGATGGCTTCGGGACATGATCTCTCCGACTCCATTTCTACGGCAAGGTCTCCCCCGACGCGATGTCCGCGCGATTTCACGAAACCGGGGTGACACTCGGGGGACACCGATTTCACGCGGGGTGACTGGTAGATCCCATTCATGTCACGAATCACCGTCGCGGTCGCCCTTGGTCTGTGTGGACTCACCTTCGCAGAGGAGCCACTCGGTCGCTACAAGGCGGCCCCCGACGCCGACATGTGGGCACAACTGGAGGCCATCGGCTACCTCGACGGCGTCGAAGTGGCCTCGCAGAAGAGCGGAGTCACGGTGAACAGCCCCGCGGCTCATGCCGGGCTGAATCTGTACACGAGTGGCCACGCTCCAGAGGCCACGCTGATGGACATGAACGGGACCGTGCTGCATCGGTGGGCGAAGTCCTACGCAGAGGTCTTCGGCGCCCCCAAAAAAGACGCCAGCGAGTTCCATTGGTGGCGGCGGGCTCACCTCCTCGACGACGGCTCGCTGCTGGCTGTCTTCGAAGGCAAGGGGCTGGTCAAGCTCGACCGCAACAGCGAGGTGGTCTGGCGACACAAGGGCCGACAGCACCACGACATCGAGGTGCTCGACGACGGCACGATCGTGACCCTGACTCGAAGGCCGCGCTCCCACGGCGGGACCTGGCGCGCGGACGACCACATCACCTGGCTCAGCAGCGAGGGCGAGGTCTTGCGTGAGCTGTCGCTGTTGGACGTCGTCGACAAGACCGACCTCACCGAGCACTACGTCGACGACCCCGATGTACTCCACACGAACTCGATTCGCGTGCTGGACGACAGCGTCGACCACCCGGCGTTCCGCGCTGGCAACATGCTGTTGTCCTTTCGCCACCTCGACGCCGTGGCTGTCTTGGACCCTGACTCGGAGGAGCTGGTCTGGATCGCCCGCGGTGACACCATCGGCCAGCACGACCCGAGCGTCATCGGCCCACACACCCTGCTCGTCTACGACAACCGAGGCCCTCGTTGGAACTACAAGAAGACCACCGTCCGCGAGAGCCGGGTGGTGGAGTTGGACGTCAGGGACCAGTCCATCGGCTGGAGCTACTCTGGCAGCACCGAGACCCCCTTCTTCTCGGCGACCTGCGGGGCCGCACAGCGCCTGCCGAACGGCAACACGCTGATCACCGAGACGGACCGCGGGCGGGCCTTCGAGGTCGACCGCACCGGGGCCATCGTCTGGGAGTTCGTCTCCCCTCACCGGGCCGAGTCGGATCCGACGCTGATCGCCACGCTCCAGGAGGTGGAGCGGCTCCCGAGGACGCTGGGCTGGCTATCCCAGTGACAGCGCCGAGAGACGGTCGGTGAGCTGCAGCGGCCAGGTCTTCGTGCAGGGCCACGCGCGCACACCCTCCGGCAAGGCCTCGAGACCAGCCCGGCACAAGGCCCGCGAGGTGCTGGGATGGGGCACGTCCGCAAGGCGCTCGCCGCGCTCGATCAGCGGGGTCAGCAGCCCTCGGCCCCCTGCGAGCTCCTGCTCCGGTTGCTCGTCGGCGAGACAGAGCACGTCGTGGTCGGAGAAGCGCATGATCTGCTTTCGACCCGGGTACTTCGCCGCCCCCTCGTGGAGCGCGGGCTCCGGGTCCGTGCCACGCCAGATCTCGGAGAGCCGATAGACCACGCTGGTGCCGTCGAGCCCCCGCACGAGGTGCTTGCCCACACCGAGCAGATCGAGGGGAGCGTTGTTCCTCGAGAGCCGCGCGATGGCGGCCTCGTCGAGGCTCCCCGATCCGAGCAGCAGCACCTCCTCCATCTCCAGCCGATTCAGCGCCTGGCGCACCTTTCGCGCTTCGCTCTCCAGGTTGTCGCTGTCCACGCGCACGATGCGGAGCACCTTCTTGTAGGGCTCCAGGCGCCGGACGGCCTCGAAGGCCGGTCCCGGCGGGAGGTTCACGAAGCCCACGTCCGGGAAGTGCACGCTGAAGGCCTCCAGCGCCCGATCATCTGCGCCGTAGGCCGCGAAGAAGCCCTTGGACAGCGTGCCCATCGCCGGGATGTCGAGCTCTGCGGCAGCCAGGGCGTTGCTGGTGGCGTAGAAGCCCCCGACGTAGGCCGCGCGGGCGGCCAGGAGCGCGCTCTCGGGCCCCGGCATGCGACGGCTGCCGAACTCGTAGCAGCGGCGCTCCCCGGCCAGGTCGACCATGCGCGCGGCCCTGGTCGCGACCGCGGTGGCGTGGCCGACCATCTGCAAGAGCAGGGTCTGGGCGAGCGTCGCCGAGAACAGCGGCGCCGTCACGCGCAAGATCGGCTCGTCGGGGAAGACGATCGTGCCCTCAGGCACGGCGTCGATGTCCCCCTGGAACTGGAAGTACTCCAGGCTCGACCAGAAGCCAGCGCCCGCGTCCTTGAAGGCTCGCTGTCCACGCAGCCACTCGATGTCCGCCTCTGAGAAGCGCATAGAGCGCACGGCGTCGACCGCCTCGTGGATGCCCGCCGCGACGAGATACCCGCCGCCCTCTGGGAGGGAGCGCGGGTACAGGTCGAAGGTGGCCTCTCCCCACAGACCGTCCGCGTGATAGACGGCGCACAGCACGAGCAGGTAGAAGTCAACCTGCAGCCCGGTTCGGTCCAAGGCGCTGCCGGCACTCTCCATGGCCCGACCCTACACCAAGCCCAGACCAGGAACCGACGACGCCGTCGTAGTCGACGGCTACTCCGAGCAGTGGCTGCGCCAGGGATTCTGCTGGGTCTACCCCAAAGAGGTCACCCGACGCCCGAAGCGCTTGAAGCCCGGGATGTCCGTGGCGATCCGTGCGCGCTCAGGTCAACCGCTGGGCGCCGGGATCTGGGACGAGGGCTGGATCGCCGTGCGCCGCTTCCGCGAGGAGATGGGCCCGATCGACGCCGCCTTGATCGGTGAGTACCTGGACAAGGCCCGCGCCCTGCGCGACGCGCTCATCGATCCCGCCACCACCGCCTACCGCCTCGCGAACGCCGAGAACGACGGCCTCCCGGGCATCCGGGTCGACATCTACGGCCACTTCGCGGCGATCACCCTCGACAGTCCCTCGCTGCGCGGGCTCGCCGAGGTCGTCGCCGACTGGCTCTCGGACCGCCTCTCGCCCCGCGGCATCTTCCTCGCGTGGCGCCCCGACCCACGAGAGACCCGGGCGGGCGACCTCGCCGACCAGCTCCTCCGCGGCCACGCACCGACCAGCCCGGTCCGCGTCACCGAGAGGGGCGTCGCCTGCCTCGTCGACCCCGGCGCAGGAAAGGACATCGGCCTGTTCACGGACATGCGGGACAACAGGGCGTGGCTCGAGCCTCACTGGGGCGGTGCTCGCGTGCTGAACCTCTTCGCCCACACGGGCATGTTCTCGGTGTGCGCTGCGCTCCACGGGGCCACAGAGGTCGTCAGCGTCGACCTCTCAGAGGCCTTCCTCGACCGCGCAGAGGCGAACTTCGCGGCCAACGATCTGGACCCCGGGGACCACACCTTCCTGCCAGAAGACGTGCGCCGCGTCCTCGATCGCCTGCGCCGTCAGGGCGAGCGCTTCGGACGCGTGGTGCTCGACCCACCGAGCTTCAGCCACGGCCCCGCCGGCCCGTGGTCTGCGAAGAAGGACTACGCGCGCATGGTCGCCGCCTGCGTGCGGGTCCTGGAGCCGGGTGGCTGGCTCATCGCGGCCCTGAACCTCGGCGAGGTCAGCCCGAAGGACTTCCACACCTCCTGCCGGCAGGGGGCTCGAAAGGCCGGGCGGCAACTCCAGCTCTTGTACGACGGCGGCCAGGCCGCGGACCACCCCGCGCTCGCGAGCTTCCCCGAGGGCCGCTACCTCAAGTTCGCAGTGTATAGAGCGCTCTGAGAATGCCTCAGTCCCTCGCCTTCCTGAAGATCCCGAGCAGCACGGGTCGAGGTCCGCGAGAGGTCCCTGTGCTGACCTACACGGCCCCGAAGGCGGGCCCGACCGTCGCGATCACGGCAAACGTGCACGGCGACGAGGCCACTGGGGTCGGTGTCGTCCACGAGCTGGCAGGACGCCTGGAGCGCCTGATGCTGCGCGGCACGGTGCAGCTCTACCCGAGCCTCAACCCGGAGGGTCTCATCCAGCGCTGCCGCAGCGTGCCGGCGGACGGTCGGGACCTCAACCGGGTCTGGCCAGGCGATGCACGCGGCGGTCCAGCGGAGCGGCTCGCCCACGTGCTCTGGGGCGACCTCTGCGCGCGCCACCCCGACGTGCTCATCGACCTGCACGCCGACGCGCCAGCCAGCATCCCCTACGCGATCGTGGACCGGGTCGTGCGCGGCACCGCCCGCAAGCGCAAGGCCCTCGGGCGACGCAGCAGGAGCCTCGCCGCGGCGACCGGGCTCACGGTGCTCCACGAGTACCCCGACGACCGCTACCTGAAGTACCACCTCGACCAGTCGCTCTCCGGTGCGGTCACCAACGAGATGGGCATCCCGGCGGTGACCATCGAGTCGGGCCCGCGCCTCTACCTCGCCCCGGATGCGGTCAGCCTCGCCACCGAAGCGGCCCTGGGCGTGCTCACCGAGATGGGGCTCTGCGGGCTCCCGGCAGGGGCCCACCCCTCTCGGCTCCCCGATGGTCCCTGGCGTCGCGAGTCCGGCCCGCGCATGGGTCATGCCGGGGTGTTTCACGCCCTGCTCCAGCCCGGAGGGGCCTTCGAGCCCGGGCAGCCGATGGCCGAGGTCCGCACGCTGGAGGGCCGGGTCCTGGAGCACGTCGAGGCCAAGAACTCCGGCTTCGTCGTCTCCCTGCCCGAGCGAGCGTGGGTGGTACCCGGCGTCGCGGCCGGGACCTACGCCGTCCCCGACACGTAGCCCTGCTCGAGGTACCAGCGCCAGCAGGCTGAGATGCCATCCGAGAGCGACCGCGGCTCGTAGCCGAGCTCGCGGCGGGCCTTCGCGCTCAGGTAGCGGCGGTTCCTCGCCGAGACCCTCGCCAGCGCCGGCGTCAGCGGCGGCTCCTTGCCCGAGAACGCCGCTCCGACGAGGAGGCAGGCGCCATAGGCTCTCATCAACCACTCGGGCGCGACCCGGGTCGGCGCCGGCTTGCCGACGACCTCGCCGACCGCCTGGAAGAGCTCGACGAAGCTGGGAGTCGCACCCCCGAGGACATAGGCGTTCCCTGGCTCTGCGCGGTCCAGCGCCGCGAGGTGACCGGCCACGACGTCCTCGAGCACCGACACCGTCGTCGCTCCGGGTGGCACCCCGGGCGGGCCGCCCGCGTGGACCTGGAGGCACATCCGTCCGGCGTTGACGTGGAGGTCGTGGCTCCCGAAGGTGATGCCCGGGTTCACCGCGAAGCCCTCCAGCCGCGTCTCCGCCAGGACGAGGTCCTGGGCTGCTCTCTTCGTGGCGCAGTAGGGCACGTCGGCCAGGTTGAAGGGGGTGGTCTCGTCTCCGAGCCCATCTCCCTCGACGTAGCCCAGGGCCGCGATCGACGAGGTCAGGAGGAAGCGCTCCACGCCTGCAGCCGCCGCCGCGTCCAGCAGCTTCTTCGTGCCGCCGACGTTGACGGCCTCCTGCCATGCGGCCTTCCTCTGCCAGTAGCTCACCACCCCCGCGCAGTGGACCACCGCCCTACAGCCGGCGACCGCAGCGCCGAGGCTGTGCTCGTCCGTGACGTCTCCGGGGACGACCTCGACCTCGAAGTCGAGCGCGCCGAGGCGCTGGGGGTCACGGACCAGGCAGCGCACCTCTTCGCGCTCGGCGAGTGCCTTGGCGACGCGGGAGCCGATCTGGCCGGTGGCTCCCGTGACCAGGATCACGGCACGCGCCGTGGGGGGAGCCTCTTTTCTTCATCCAGGACGAACCACTCCACCTCGCCGAGCGAACCCCGGCATCCGCCAGCGTCGAGCACGACCGTGAGCTCGGCCTCGACCTCTGCCGTGAGGATGACCGTCGCGCAGTCGAGCAAGCGGACCGCGCAGGTGTCATAGCCGACAGCGAGCTGCTCCTCGCAGCTGGTCACCGCCTCCTGGCCCAGCAGATCCACCGCCAGCTGCCGGTCCCCGTGCAGCTTCCAGATGACCGCCTCCCCTGCATCGGAGGGGAGCACCACGCGCTCCAGGGGAGGAGACGGGGGCCTCTTCGGACCGCAAGCCAGCAGGAGGACTATCTGCACAGGTTCCGGTAGTGCAGCCAGACCGAACCGCCAACCCCCTCGAGGTCGGATCGCCACGTGACGATGAGGTCATCCAGGCTATCGCCGTCGAGGTCCGCGAGGGTGTACCAGGCGTCTCCGGTATTGCCCGCCGGGCCGGTGAAGGCCTGGTCCGGGTAGCCGTTGGGCAGGAGCCAGTTCCGCGGAGCGCTCGAGAAGCCGGTGCCGGTGTTGTCGTGCATCAGCCACTTCGTAGTGCCGACGGTCGCGTTGTTCCCGCTTGCGGTCTCGGTGTGGACGAAGAGCTCCAGGGCCCCGTCACCGTCGAGGTCGAGAAGGGACCAGACGAGGCCATCGCCATAGGGGTTCCAGATGTCGGTGAAGCTCCCGTCCGCGTAGCCCTCGGGCAGAGGCCAGGACTGGCTGACCTCCTGGAAGCCGCCCTCATCGCTCGGGGGGTAGACCATCCACTGGGTGCTGCCGACACCTTCGAGGCCTTCGTACCAGGTGACGACGAGCTCCGGCGTGCCGTCCCCCGTGAGGTCGCCGACGGCCCAGTTCGGAGAGGCGGTGGATCTGTCGTAGGCCGTGCTGAACTCCCCCGCCACGAAGCCCTCCGGGAGCGACCACGTGTCCCCCGAGCCGGAGAAGCCGGGGCTCAAGTTGTCGTAGGTGAGCCACCGCGTGTCGCCCAGACCCTCGATGCCCTCGTACTCGGTGCCGACGAGGTCCAGGTCCAGGTCGCCGTCGACGTCCATGAGGACCCAGTTGGGGCTGGCGCTGCTGGGGTCGCTGACCTGGTGGAAGGTCCCGGACGGGAAGCCCGTCGGCAGATCCCAGTCCACACCCGAGCTGCTGAAGCCCACGCCGGTGTTGGAGAAGACGCGCCAGGCGCTGTCCCCGAGCTCGGGGATGGCGTCGTACCTGGTGACGACCAGCTCGGACAGCCCGTCCCCGTCGAGGTCCACGAGCCCCCAGTTCGGTGACTCGGTGCTGGCATCGTAGGCCAGGTAGAAGGTGTTCTCCGGGAAGCCCGTCGGAAGGTCCCAGTCCGTCGCCGTGGTCGTGAAGCCCGTGCCGTCGTCGTGGTAGACGAGCCAGCGACTGGTCCCGACCCCCGTGAGCCCTTCGTAGTAGGTGACGACGAGCTCCATCGCGTCGTCGCCGTCGATGTCCAACAGCCGCCAGTTGGGTGACTCCGTCGAGGTGTCCCAGGAGGTGGTCAGGGCGCCGTCGGGGAAGCCCGCAGGCAGCAGCCACTCGCCGCCGAGGAGATCGAAGCTCGAGCCGAGGCAGTCCTCGTCGACTTCGCTGTCGTCGAAGACCGGGGCAGAGTCGGGCCGACCGGGCAATCCGGGCGGTTCTGGGATCTTGTCGAGGCCATAGCAGGCCAGCAACAGCCCAATCATGGTGCCTCCGCAGAAGTCCTTATTCTAGCAGGCTCCGCCGACCAGAGCCTCTACGACCTCGTCGAGGCCGCGGTGGCCGAACATTGCGGGCCAGGCGGGGTCCAGGTCGCGGATGGGAGCCCTCCGCAAGTAGCGGGGAGAGCGAGGCAGCTCCTCGCCCCTCGAGACCATCCCGCGCAGCCGCTCACCCAGCGGTGTCCGCGGAGAGACGACCACTGGCTTTCGCTCGGTCCGCTGGCAGAGCTTGCGGTGGACCTGGCCCAGGGAGGCCAACAAGCCGACCGCGTCGACCCGGTGGAGGTTGGCGACGAGGTGCTGCTCCCCCGGCATGGGCAGACCGTCCACCCTGGCGATGATGGCCCGCGCCAGCTCGTCGACGTGGACGAAGGGGAGCAAGGTCTCGGCGCTGTCGAGCTCCAAGCGCCCGCTGCTCTCCGCAGAGGCGGCGGCCGCCTCCAGCCAGCCCGTGAGCGGCCCGTCGATGCCCACGGCGCCGAAGGCGTGCCCGCTCCGCACCACGACCGTCTCGTGGCCCGTGCGGCGGGTCCAGTGGTTGACCCGCGCTTCGGCCGCGCACTTCCACGCGAGCCAGGCCGAGCCGTAGCGCTTGGGGTCGACGTCCGGCTCGTCCGGGGTCCCAGCCCCGATCAGCGCCGAGCTCAGGTGGATGAAGGTCCCGGGCGAGCCATAGGCGCCGAAGCCGTGCAGCAGCGACTGAGTGCCCTTGAGCACGACCTCGAGGACCTCTGGCTCGGGGGCCTGGCAGCGCTCGGCGAGGTTCACGACGACCTCGACGCCGTCGATGTGGTCGCCCCAGCGGTCGGGAGTGCAGCGCTCGACCGTGTCGTGAAGGACCAGCTCGTGCCGCTGCTCCAGCCCAAGGACCACCCGGCGTCCGAGGGGGCTGTCGTGACCGGAGACCAGGACCTTCATGCGGTGAGCGCCTCGACGAGGGCGGGCCGGACCCGCTCCGCGCGCACCGGGCAGCCCTCGACCAGTGCCACGCCGTGGGCCTCGGCGAAGCCGCGTGCGCACTCGCCGACAGCGACGCAACGATCCCCAGAGGGGCGGCGATCGGCGGGCTGGTGGCCCATGTAGACGTCGACGCCGTCGACGTAGAGCGCCTTGGCGAGGCCCGGCAGGTCACGGACCTCGATGTGCTCGAGCAGGCTGGATGCGGCGACGTGGCAGGTCGCGCAGGAGTCTCCGGGCCAGACCCGCACCGCCCGGGTGACGGCGAGCATGCCCTTGGACCGCTCGAAGGCCACGACGTGGGGCTCGAACTCCTCCGGGAGCGGCGGGAAGGTCTCTCCGAGGCTCGCGAGGTGGCCGACCTCGGCCGGATCGACACCCATGAGCCTGGCCGCGACGCAGTCGAGCTCGAAGAGGTCGTCGCCGGCGAGCACATAGCCGCAGTCGACCGGAGTGCCGTGGTGGGGCCCCTCCCCTTCCATGCCGACATCGGCCTCGACGATGCTGAGTGTCGGCGGCAGGACACGCGCGAGCTCGGCCAGCAGGACATCGAGGCCGTCGCGATGCATGCGGAGGTGCTCGCTGTCGGGCAACAGCCCCATCAAGCCCTTGCAGGCGACCGCGATTGTCGTGCCCATGTGGCTCTTCAGGCGCACGCAGTTGATCACGACGTCGTGTTCGCCGAGGGCCTGCGGGACGAGGAAGCCGCCCTGGAGCTGCATCGGCTCGATCTCGAGGTCGACGAGCTTGAGGTGTGGGAAGTCTTCGAGCAGCTCCACGCAGCCGGCGATCTCGACCAGGTCCATGAAGCTGGTGTAGGGGGTATCCGGCGGCGTGAGCAGCGAGCTGTGGCCGATGCTCAGGTGCTCGACCCCGCGCGCTTCGAGCCACGACAGCACGGCCCGCAAGAGCTCCGGAGTGGTGTTCTCGCCCGGCTTGGGCTCGCTCCGGGCGTTCCAGTCCGGCTTGACGAGGACCGAGGCGCCAGCAGGCAGATCTACCAGGGCGGCGTCGAGGAGTCGCTCGATGCAGCGCTCGCCGGTGGGCTCCAGGAGGACCATGGCCCCCCTGTATCAGGCCGCCGCGCGAGAGGGGACGGCCACCATGTGTCGGGCGAGCTCCGTGGCGTGGTCGAGGGAGGCGGACAGCTCCCGCCCACAGGTGGCGTCACGGCGGCGGCGGATCTGGAGCTCGCGGCCGCGGATGCAGGCGACGTGGCCCTGCTCGAGCACCCGGGCCCAGGCCGCGCGGGCGACCTCGTCCCGCAAGCTCGGCGTCGGCAGCGCCGCGCCCCGCTCGACGTCACGGATGTGGCTCAGGAGCCCACGCGCCGAGTGAGGGAAGCTCGCCTCCACGGCGCTTGCGATGCGGCAGGCGACCACGACGCGGCTGGCGTCGATGCGGACCTCGACGGGCAGACCGTTCCACGCACCGCGCAGCACGCGGCCCCCCTCCTCGAAGCGCAAGCCGTGCTCGCGAGCGAAGCCCTCGAAAGGGCGACGGCTGGGCATGAACATGTCCTGGGGATCGGATCCCCCGATGCGGACAGTAGAGTTCCGCCGTGATCCTGCTGTTGGCCTGCGCCGCGCCCGAGGACCGCCTGGCTGGCGAGCGCGCTCCCCTGTCGGCGGAGTGCTCCTCGCTGGACCCCGAGCACTGCCTGCTCCCCTGGCCCGACAACACCTACACCGTGACCGACACCTCGACGGAGACGGGTCTCAGGCTGGCCATCGAGGTCAGCTCGATGCCCGGCGAGGACGACCCGAGCTTCTTGAACCTCGCCGACGGCTTCTCTCGCGTGACCGGGGTCGCGGTCGCCTTCGACACCACGGTCGAGATGGACCTCGCCACGACCGAGGTGGAGCCGCAGCTCTCGGCGGACGGGGTGCTCCAGGTCTTCAACGCCCAGCCCGACTCGGAGCGCTACGGCCAGCGCCAGGCCTTCTGGATCGAGCTCATCGACGCCGGCGGCCTCGGGGTCGAGCGCACGCTGTTGATCGGTCGCCCGGAGGAGGTGCTCGAGGCCAACGCCGACCACGTCGCCATCGTGCTGGACTCGGTGGGAGCGACCCCCACCGACGAGGTCCGCATCGCCCTGGGTCTGGACAAGGCCCGAGGCGCCGAGGAGCAGGCCCTGGCCGCCTACCACGCCCCGACCCGCGCCTTCCTCGAAGAGCAGGGCATCGAGCTCGAGCGCGTCGCGCGGGTCTGGGACTTCACGACCCGCAGCGCCACCGACTCGACCTTCCGGACACACGCGATGATGGAGCAGCTGGACGCCGCCCTCGGCGAGCTGACCGTAGAGTTCGACAGCCTGGTCATCCCCGGAAACGACGACCAGGCCTGCATCATCCGCGGTCGGCTGAAGGGCGCCCCCGGCTTCCTCGACGAAGATGGGAGCCTGGTCCTCGACGACGACGGCCGCCCCATGGTCGTCGGCGAGGACGACATCGAGTTCCGCATCTCGATCCCGAGCGGCCCGACCGAGACGCCCTACAAGCTCACCCTCTACGGCCACGGCACCGGCGGCGATCTGTCCGACTCGGCCTTCGACCAGGAGCTGGCTGCCTACGACATCGCGAAGCTGAACCTCCGCTTCGAGGGCTGGACCGACGAAGACTTCATCCAGACGCTCATGGGCTTCGACGCCTTCGTAGAGGGCTCGGGGCGCAGCACGGCGGGGCTGATGCAGTCGATCGCCGGCGGCACCGTGCTCATCACGGCGATGGACGGCGTGCTCGGCGAGGCCCTGGCTGCCCCGGAGATCGCAGGGGTGGAGAACCCGGCTGCGGGCCGCTACCCCGACACGGACTTCGTCGTCTGGACCGGAGGATCCCTCGGAGGGACGCTGGGCGCTGTCATCGTGGCCGCAGACGACCGCCTGAACACCGCTGTCCTGAACGTGCCGGGGACCGGGTGGTCCCACATGATCCCGCACTCGATGCTCTACGAGGTCGCCCTCGAGGAGCTCTTCACGGTGAACTACGGCTCGCCCCTGCAGATGCACCTCGCGATGGTGATGGGACAGGGCGCCTGGGACGACGTGGACGGCGCGGTCTGGGCCGACGAGGCGCTCGCGGTGGGTGGAGCCTTCCTGCTGCAGGAGTCGATGGAGGACCCGGTGTTGCCGAACCTCGGCACGAACCTCCTGGCCAACGCCCTGCATGCCACACAGATCGAGCCGGTGCTGGACCCGATCCACGGGCTGGAGAGCATCGACGGCACAGTCACCGAGGGCGCCGCCCTCGAGCAGTTCCGGGTGCCTGACACCGGCGTCTACGACGTCCATGGGTTCGCCGCCCGCGACACCATCGCGGCCGAGGCCGCCATGGAACAGATCCTCGGCTTCCTCGGTTCCGCCTGGGAAGGCGACAACCCGATGGTCCATCCGAGTCTGTGCTGGGAGTATGGCAAGGACGGCACGTGTGATTTCACGGAGGCGACACAAGAGTGGGACTGATCCTCCTGGCGCTCGGTTGTGCCTGCGAGCCCCCAGCCGACGGCGACTTCCCAGAGGGCACCTACAACGGCTTCGACGGGGAGCGCCTCCGGATCCGCATGGACGGCACGGGCGAGCTGCAGCTGGGCTGCACGTTCTGGCTGGCCGAGGACCCGATAGCGGTCGCCGATGGGGGCTTCGAGGCGGACCTCGTCACGGACGAGTACGAGCAGACCTTCTCCGGCTCGGTCTGTGGCGAGTCCGTGCGGGCCACCTTCGACGGCCGCGACCTGGAGCTGGAGCTCGACGGCGACAACGTCATGGAGAGCTGCGACTGAGGGTCACTCGCGGACCAGCGTCACCCCGCTGATGATGGTGTGGCCGTCGCCGGTGGCGGAGCTCGAGACCAGCACATCCAGGCTGTCGTCGGCGGCGGTCAGCTCCAGCGTGTACACGAGGCCGCCCCTGTTCGACATGGTGTGCACGTCGAGGTCCTCGACGACGACCTCGCCCTCCACCGTGATGTCCTGCACCCGATTGCCGGTCCAGCTGTAGTAGGGCTCGAACATCAGCAGCTGGACGGTCAGCTCCTCTCCCGGCTCGACGGGGAAGCTCAACTCCAGCACGTAGCCCGGGCTCGCGTACTGGCAGCTGTAGAGCACCTGCTCGATCCCGGTCCAGCCCTCTTCGAGGTCGGGCACGTTGCCGGAGTAGCTGGTGCCTGGAGTGTAGGTGGCGACGAAGTCGACGTCTTCGATGGCGACGGTCTCGCCGCCGTAGTTCCAGCCCTCTGCGCCGTCGAGGGAGAGCGCATCCGGGGCGGTGATCACCTCGACGCTGCCAGCGGAGACCGTACCCACGGTCACCTCGGGATCGGCGACACCCCACCAGGACTGCACGGCCTGGCTGCGCCAGGTGATCCAGTCGCGCATGATGTCCTGGTAGTAGTAGGCGGTGTCAGCCGAGATCTCCTTTCGGGGATCCGCCTCGATGTACGGCGCCGCGAGCTCCGCGGCCTCGTCGATGCGCTCGGCGAAGGGATAGGCATCGGCCATGTCCGTGAGGACAACGAGCTCGTCCAGGAAGCCCTCGGTGCACGTCGAGTCGTACAGACACCAGTAGCCGAGCGTGCTCCGAGGCGTGGTCCACGTCCGCCAGTCGTGGAAGACCCAGTCGTGTCCCCAGGGCAGCAGATCCGCCTTGCCATCGTCCGGGTCGAAATACAGACGGTAGTTGTTGGTGTTGTAGTTGTAGCCGTCCCACTGGCCCAGCCAGACCTCTGTGGCCCAGAAGCGCCAGAAGTGGGGCCAGTCGAGGAACTCGCCGGTGGTCTCGTCGTAGTCCTCTGTCCCGGCGGTCGCCTGGACCGAGTCGACGATCTCGAGGATGTCCTCGAAGCCGACATCAGTGCCCTCGTCGAGCTCGAAGAGGTGGTACTGCGTGGGGGTGAAGTCGACGAGGTCGTAGGACCCGTCCGGGTACCACATGTAGTCGGCTTCGTAGAAGTTGCCGTCGTCGTGGCCGGAGTAGACGCGCTCGAGCCAGTGGTCGTCGGGAGTCTCGATGTTCGCGTACAGACCGTAGTCGGAGTCGTTGATGGTGAGCCAGGCGTACCCCACTCGCGGCGCGGCGATGCCGACGTGCTCGTAGAAGGGATAGGCGACGATCTCGTGAATCTGTGCGTAGTCGTTGACCATGTTGTTCAAGGTCATGGCCTTCAGGCCCTTCCAGCGCCTCCCCTCCACGAAGCGGTCGAAGTCGACCCGGAGGCCCGGCTTGCCCGAGAGCGTCCGGTAGCTGCCGATGCGACCCTTGATGCGGATGGCGACGTCATCGAGCCACTCTCCGCCGTCGATTCGAATCGAGACCGGCACGTACTCGAAGGGGTCGGACGTCAGATCGCTGGCGGACGCATCGGAGATCTCGATCTCGACGTCGACGACCTGCTCCGTGCCGAAGAGGAATGCCGCCTCGTCGGGAGCCGAGCCCACGCTCTCGATCCCGGTGTCCTGTTCCAGATCCGGGACGAGGAGATCGACGTCGATGGTGCCGACGCTGGGGGGACCACAGCCGAGGAGGGCCAGGAGCATGCTTCAATCTACGCGATCTCGGATGGCAAGCGATGCTGATACTGATCACGAATGTCGCCCTGGCAGGGCAGCTCACCCCCCGACGGTGAAGCTGGAGTGGTGCAGGGTGATGAGCACTCGCCCGCCTTTCTTGTGGTAGCCGAAGGTGTAGTCGGCCTTGGTGGACTGGCCCGCGACGTCGGTGAAGAGGTAGTGGCCCATGTCGCGCCAGCCGATGCCGCCGCCACCCATGCGCGGGCCGCGGGCGCTCTCGAACTCGACGGATGCCCAGTCCCGAAGGAGGAAGCCGGTGTCCGCCGGGTAGCGGGGATCGCCGCCGACGAAGTAGCTGCGGGCCCCCTCCCGGTCCGTGCGAATGGCCGCTGACATCGTGGGCTTGAACATCAGCACCCCGTAGTCGTAGAGGTCGCAGAGGGTCTCGACGTCCCCATCGACCACGGCCTTGGCCCAGGCGTCCTGAGCTTGCCTCACGTCGGCGAGGCTCATGGGCTCGAAGCGGTCGAGCTGGTGTTCACGCAGCCGGGGCAGGAGCTCGGCGAAGTTGCAGGGACGGAAGCGGGAGTCGAGCTGCGTGGCGAGGATGCCGTCCCAGGCGTCCTTGCAGGCCCCGGTGCTCCCCGGGATGGCGAAGAGGTAGGTGCCGCGGGCAACGCCGGCTGTCGCCCGGGACTGGATGGCGGAGGTGCCGATCTTCTCGAAGCCCTGCAGGCGGAAGAGCTCGCCGAAGCCAGGAATGAGCTTGTCACAGACGTGCTCCACGGCCTCTGTCGTGACGTCTCGGCCGGTGACACCGGTGCCGCCGGTGGTGAGCACGACATCGACGCCCTCTGACTCGACCCAGCGCCACAGCTGCTCCTCGATGGAGTAGCGCAGATCCGGCACGATGCGTCGCTCGACGACGCGGTGACCGGCGGCCGTCGCCCGGGACTCCAGGGTCGCGCCAGAGGTGTCGGTCTCGAAGCTGCGGGAGTCCGATACCGTGAGGATTGCGATGTTCAGCGGGACGAGCTCGCGGCTGTCGTCGATGGCCATTGGGCTGCTCTCCTGTGTAGCCCCACTAACAACTCAGAAGTCGAGCCAGATCGAGGTCGAGTAGGTCCCGCTCGGCGCGGTCACCGTGACCACGAGCTCGCTGCGGGAGCCGCTCGCGAAGCCCTGGGTGTTGAAGGGCGGACAGGTCGCGAAGCCGCCGTAGCTCGAAGAGGTCGTGTTGGTCGTGCCGTTCAGAGAGCAGTCGATCTGGGTGACGCCGTCCTCTCGCAGCATGACCACTGGCTCCAGCGCGCCCCCGACCAGCGTGTTGGCACGCGGGTGGACGATGCTCACCAGCGGCAGCGCGTCGATCCCCTGCGGGTTGTAGAAACCGCCTCCGCCCGCGTAGGTGGCGTCGAAGTCGCCCATCACATCCAGACTGAAGGGAGAGAAGGTCGCAAACGACACGCTCTGTTCATTGCTCGCCGTCATGTAGAGGCCAACCCCGTTGTCCAGCCACTCCACGTTCTCGGGACGCTGCCAGTAGCCGGAGTCCGAGCCGTCGGTGGCGTACTTGATGGTGTAGGTGCCGGCGGTCTCCCAGTTCTCGGCGTAGGTCGCTCCGCCGCCGACGTTCTCCAGGATCACCAGCTCGGCGCTGTCCCACGCCGCCGCGGCGAGGTAGTCGCCGTCGAGTGGCTCGAAGCTCGCGTCGTAGGGCTTCTCGAGCGGGATCAGGAACTCGTCGCTGCCCACCCGCATGTAGAAGTCCTGGTCCGCGGGGGCGGACAGCCCCGTGAACTGCTCGCTCACGTTGCGCTGGACCTCCAGCATCACGAGCTCCAGGTCCGTGTTCGGCGTCCCCGAGTAGGTCACGGCGAGCTGCTCCCCGTCAGGGTGCAGAGCGAACCCGTTGGGGGTCACTCCCGCTGCGTAGCTGCCCGAGAGATCCAGGCTGTTCCCGGCGTCGTGGGTGAAGCTCTCGCCCGGCCCATCCAGCTGGACGACCTGGACGAATCCAGGATCCCGATCGGAGGTCAAGATGCCGACGTACAGGCCGGTCGTGTCCAGGAGCCCGCTCCCGAAGACCTCGCTCCCAACTCCGATGTCCACGCTGTCGAGGAGCTCGACGCGGGCCACGTCGATCACGTCAGCGTGGATCTGGCCGAATCCCTGGACCGGCACGACCAGCAGCCCGTCCGGCGTCATGGTGGCACGCCCGTGGGCGCCCACGTCCGCGGACAGCTCCACGGAGCCGACGTGGCTCCACCCGAGCAGGCTCCAGACCTCCACCGTGTCGGTGTCCGAGCACACGGCAGCGAGCCGGAGTCCGTCCGGGGTCGCCTCCACCGCCACCGGGTTGCGACAGTCCTGCAGCACCGAGTCCACGGGCATGTCCGTGGCGTTCCAGAGCCCGGTGGTGGGATCCAGCGGGACGCGCCGGAGGTAGCCGTCGACGTCGTCGTCGTTGCCCACGACCAGGTAGGGCTCGGTGTCGACCTCGAGGTAGGGGCTCTCGAGGATGAGCTCCAGCATCAGGAGCTTCGTCCAGTGGATGCGCTTGGCCGAGGTGGGAGCTGGAAGCGGATTCGCGACCCCTGGCACTGCGGGCCCTGCTGTCCAGTTGGCGATGCCGGCAGAGATGAGATCCGTCCCAGACCCTCGGACCAGCGCCGTCACGAACGAGGCGCTCAGATCGGGGCGGTGTGCCCGAATGAAACCGACCAACGCAGTCACCTCGGGAGCGCACGCGCTCGTCCCGTCGAACAGCTTGTAGGCACCACTCCCATGAGTCGGCGAGTCCCACGGCGCGAGGTACTCCTCCTGCGCGATCACCGTGACGGGGGTGCCTCCGAATGTGTACCAGGTCGGGTCGTCCGCGACTGTGCTCCATCCAGAGAAGGACCCGCCACCGGCCGTGGAACCGACACGGTTTGCGGCGCCGACCGTGATCACGTGGGCAGGGTAGCTGCTCCCGAACATCGCAGGCATGCGGCGACTCGCGTTCTTGGTCGGCCCGACGCCGGCGGATCTCCAGTTGCCGGCGCTCGTCACCCAGCCCGAGTCCGGGGCACACTCGATGGCGATCATCTCGGGGATCGACTCCCCGGGACTCAGTACGTGGTAATGGCCAAACGACATGTTGATGGCGGCATAGGCCCCCGCTCCGACCCGCGTCATGCGCTCCGGGAGCGCGACCGCGACCCCGTCTCCACCCTTCGCGTAGGAATCGACGATGAACGGCATCGACTCCGAGTCCTCGTCCACCGTGCCGTCACTGTCATCGTCGACACCCGCACGGTCGAAGCCGGACAAGGCACCATTCCCGTGGCCGTTTCCGACCCCACGCCCGTTCTGGGCGCCGATCACACCGGCCACTCCCGTGCCGTGCGCGTCGTTGTTGAACCAGTCAGCCCTGTCCTTCAGCTCGGTCCCACCAGCGGTGAAGGCGATGTAGTTGTGGACCGAGGAGAACCCTGCCATGGACTCGTCCGGGAACTCCTCTCCCGACCACGCCCCGGTCGTCGGCGCAGACAGCAACCCGGTGTCGAGGGCGGCCACGCGCACGGCGGCCGGCAGCGGCGTACCGCCCATGCTGTTGTACAGGCGCCAGGCGTCGGCCAGTCCAGTCCCCGACACCGCCGAGTGCAGGCCGGCATAGGTGGCGTTGGCAGTCGGATATGGATCCGAGTCGAGCTTCAGCCCGTCGGACTCGAGCGGGCCCAGGGATCCGATCCTCTCCACTCGGGAGTCCTGAAGGAGATCCTCGGCGAGGGCCTCGAGATCGTCGACCCCGGCGAGCGCCAGGAGCCGCACCTGCCAGAGGTTGATCGAGGGCCCCCATCCGACGACCTCGTGGTCGATGCCGACGAGCACATCGGCGAGGTCGTCCTCGGTCGATTCGGGGGTCATGTCGATCACGAGGCGGTCCTCGGCCCACTCGACGCCGTCGGAGGTGGTGTCCCAGCTGGTGGGCTCGTCCCACTCGATATCCGGCCGGTCGATCTCATCGAGAGAGAAGCTGGCGTCAGCGTCCTTGCCCGCCACGCGCACGCGCACATCGTCGCTCATTGCGCCGTAGGGCACGAGGACCTCGAGGGTCTGCTCGTCCACGAGGCGGACCTCGGAGACAGCCCCGCCGACGAAGGCGACCAGGGCGTCCTCGTCGATGCCAAAGTCCTCGCCCGTCACCGTCAGCCACTCCAGAGGCTGCGCGGAGCCAGGTGAGACCTCGTCGATCGCCGGATCCACGACGTCGAAGTTCACCCCGAAGAACAGGGTCACGGCCACGTCGCTCTCCACCGCCACGTACCAGTCGCGGGGCTCGTTCTTCATCACGCCGACCTCGCCGAGCCCCTTGTCCAGCACCGAGAGATCCGCGTCGTAGATGGTCACGACGACCTCGGCGTCCGGATCGGAGACCTGGTAGGCGAAGGTCGACAGCGTCCCAGCCTGCCCGGCCTGCAAGACGAACCAGTCGACCGGGTCGTCGTCACCTCCGACCTCCAGCACGTCGAGGGTGCCGTAGTTGAGCCGGATGGCCGTCTCTGGCGTGTCGTTCGGCTCCGTGTTGATCTCGGGGATGTCGAAGGGGCTCCACCCGGGCTCCTCGTCCTGCAGCCCCGTGTCCGGGATGGAGGTGTCGGGAGGGGGTCCGGACTCGGCGCAGCCGCGGCAGGCGATGAGCAACAACAGCATGGGCACAGCATATGCCAGCGCCGCCAGGCGGACGTGTCGCAGAGTGTCCCAACGACATCGCCGCGGCCGCCCGGGGATAGACTCGCGACGATGCAGCGGTGGAAGGACTTCGTCGAGCGCTGGTGGGTGCTCTCGGAGCGGACGGCGAAGCTCCAGCGCGTGCTGGCGGTGGTCCTGCCACCGGTGCTGCTCGGCGGCTGGATGTGGGGAATCCACCGGACCGGACGCTGGCCCAGCGGCGACGGTCCCCACGTGCTCGGCGTGGCGATGAGGCTGGCGCAGCAGCTGCGGGAGCTCGATCTCGGCACCTTCGCCTTTTGCCTCGACAGCTTGCTGGCGCCCCATCCACCCGGAGCGTACCTGCCCGCGACGCTCGCCTACACCATCCTCGGCACGTCGCTGCCCTGGGCCCACCTCGCGGCCGCGGCGTTGGTCCTCTGGCTCATCTGGGATGGCATGCGCCGGCTCGGAGGCGGCCCCCTCTCGGCGGTCTGGCTCGCTGCGGCCGGGGGGGTCTGGCAGCAGGCCGAGATCTACGGAGTCGACTTCATCGCCGCGGCCTGCGTGGTGCAGTCCCTCTCCCACCTGGTCGCGTCCAAGCGACTCCACAGGCGGCTCCACGTGGTCGGCTGGGCAGCATGGATGGCGGCTGCCTTCCTCACCAAGTACAGCGCGCCCTTCTTCCTCGCTCTCCCCTGCCTGGTCGCCGGGGTGCACGTGATCCGAGAGAAGCGCTGGAAGGAGCTGGGTGTTGCCATCGGCGTCTTCGCCATCATCGCGCTGCCGTGGTGGGGACCCCACTTCGGGGCGGTGCTCGGCTACGTCGGAGCGGACGACACCAACAACTCGATGGTGCAGAACAAGCTGGTGCTCACGGAGTGGAACCTCGACCGCTTCAGCTGGTACAGCGCGGTCATCGCGGACAACCTCGGCTGGCTTGGTGTCATCGCAGCCGCCGGCGCCCTGTTCGCCTGGCCGCGGAGGCGCGACCTACCCGTCGACGCCTGGCTGATCCCCATGATCGCGGTCGTCAGTGGCTACCTGATCCTCTGCGCCCAGACCCAGCGGCAGGCCCGCTACCTGCTCCCCATGATCCCGCTGGTCGCAGCGGCCGCGGGAAGCTCGCGGTTCCGCTGGGCCCTCGCCCTGCCCGCGGCCATCGGCGCCTACGGCTCGGCGGCGCTCTTCTTCCAGGTCGCCGACGCTCCCAAGACCCGTGCCTTCGAACACAGCCTGGCCACGGCCGGAGAGAGCTGGCCATGGCCTCCAGAGGCGCTTCGGCCGATGTCCCTCGATCCGTCCAGCTGGCAGCTCGACGAAGCCCTGGGGCGGGTCCGAGAGCTGCACGGCTCCGACGAAGGCACGGTCGGCTTCATGCTCAGCGAGGAGCACGGCGGGCCCGGTGTGGGACTGGTGCTCTACAGAGCGGGCGCCCTTGGCTACCGCTGGCACGTCTCGACGCCGAACATGCGCGGCGGCGAGGGCAGCCCGAGCTTCTACGTCCTGCCCTTCACCACCGGAGACTGGCCCGATCGGGACTGCGACGTCGTCCTCGCCATGACGCGACCAGGAGACGTCCAGAGCGAGCAGTGGCTCACCCGCTACGGCCTGAACGAAGTGGAGGTGTGGCCTGTCGGGTACCTCAGTGCCTCGCTCTGGCAGCGAGCGCGTCCGCGACCGAGCGAAGCGCAGTGACAGGCCGTCCGCGCTGCTCGGCCTGGCGAATCCAGGTGCCGAGCGACGCCCTGGTCTGATCCCCGACCTTCGTGAAGTGCCACTGGAAGAAGGCCTCGATCGGCACTGGTGCGGCTGCGACGGCCAGCTTCGCGGCCAACCCCAGCGCGAAGCCTGGAGGGGCCATGCCGGCGCTGATGCCGTGGTAGTCGGCAGCGACTCCCCTCGCCTCGCGGACACAGGCGGCGGCCTGGGCCGAGCGCTCTGTCAGGCGCCCGAACTTCCAGTCGACCAGCTCGAGGTTCGCGACGATCGGGAGCAGGGTCGCCGAGCCGAGCGCCATGTCCTGGTGGACCGCGCGGCTCACCTTGCTCGGACAGCCCCCTGCCCTCAGCCGGCGCACGACGTCCTCGGCTCCCGGACCGGAGAACGGAGTGGGGCTCAGCCAGGGAAACCAGTAGCGGATCCCTGGTGGATCGACGCGCTGGCCCGGCAGCGGTGCCTGCCAGGCCATGTAGCTGATCATGCCGGTGACGAGACGCTCCGGCGAGATCATCGACAACAGCCGCGCCCGGTCCTCGAGCCCCGGCTGGAGGAAGACGACCCGCGCATCCGGGCAGGCGCCCAGCACCTCCTCCAGCCAGTCGCCCTGTGCCAGCGCGGTCGAGGAGACGCAGAGCCAGAGCTCGTCCACCCCACCGATGTCCTCGGCCCGCGTGATCACCCCGTCGGGTACGAGCCTCACCGGCTCGCCACCCTCGGGGTGCATCCACAGACCCGCCTCGACCTCCGCGCGGTACTTGTCGCGGACGAAGAAGGTGAGGTGGTCTCCAGAGGCCTGGAGGTGACGCCCGAAGACCTGCCCGACGGCGCCAGCGCCGACGAGCAGCGCCCTCACTCGCAGCCGCCGCCGACCGTGCAGGTGACGCTGTAGTCGTCCTCGAAGTCGTAGCCCCAGGCTCCGGTGTCCGCCGTGTCGTAGGTCCCGGTGTCGGTGTAGATGTCGTCGGGGCTGTTGTTGTCGCCGCCGCTGTTGGTTCCGAAGTCGCAGGTGTCCGCCTCGAAGAGCGCGCCGGAGGCGAAGACCCGGATCGCGCCACCGCCGAAGCCGGTGCCGGCCGTGTTGTTCCAGAAGCCGGCGATGCTGGTCGTGCTGCCGTAGCAGTAGGCCTCCGAGTCGATGTCCAGCATGAGCGCGCCGCCGTAGTAGACGGCGCTGTTGCCGTAGACGGCGGTCTCGTCGAAGCTGATCACGTTCGAGGACCCGGTGGTGTAGCCGTAGAAGACGCCGCCGCTCGAGCTCGCATCGTTGAGGAAGACCTCGCTGTCCTGCAGCTCGATGAGGCCGCTGAAGGCGAACACCGCCCCCCCGAAGTCTGCGGAGTTCTTCGACAGTTCGACGGAATCGAGGCTCAGGGTGCAGCCATCGACGAAGATGGCCCCACCGATCCCCGGGGTGGCCGCGACGTTGGACTTGAAGGCGGAGTCGCTGATGTTGACGGCGGCGTCGGAGTTGCAGACCAGGCCCCCGCCGATGCCGTAGTAGCTCATGGTGGTCTCGGTATCGACGGCCAGGCCGTTCTCGAATGAGACCCCGCTGATGTCGACCGTGATCGAGTCGGTCTCGATGGTCAGGATGCCTCGCGCCGAGCCGCCGTCGAGCACGGTGACCTTCTCGCCAAGCCCCACGATGTCGATGTCGGCCTCCAGCGTGATGTCAGAGTCGAAGGTGCCCTCGCACACGTACAGGGTGCCCGCGTCCGTTCCGACCCAGCCGTTCAGATCGGCCTCTGTCCAGCTCCCGTCGGAGTCCGCGTGGAACCAGGCGTCGGTGGCGCCAGCCCAGGCGTCCTCGTCGCAGTTGCTGTCGGTCTCGCTGCAGGACTCCTCCTCGCCGGGGTTGACGTCCATGTTGCTGTCGTCGCAGTCGCCGCCGGTCTCCGAGAGCCCGTAGGCAAGCTCGCAAGCCAGCACGATGTCGTCGCCGTAGCCGTCACCGTCATCGTCGGCGAAGAACTCGGAGACCGAGCCGGGATCGATGCTGTCGTCGTCACCGTCGACGAGCCCGTCGCAGTCGTCGTCGATGCCGTTGCAGATCTCGTCCGCGTCGGGGCTGATCGTGTCGAGGGCGTCGTTGCAGTCGTCGGCGTTGTCGACGTAGCCGGAGGGGGCCTCGCAGGCCGTGGTCACGTTGGCCTCCCAGCCGTAGCCATCGGAGTCCTCGTCCCGGTAGAACTCCAACTCGCTGGTGGGGTCCAGGCTGGCGTCGGCGTCGTCGATGTCGTCATCGCAGTCGTCGTCGATGTCGTTGCAGACCTCGTTCGCGTCCGGGTTCACCTCAGCGTTGCCGTCGTCGCAGTCGTCTCCATTGACCACGTAGCCGGAGCCCGGGCTGCAGCCTTCCGTGGGGTTGTCCGCGTCACCAAAGCCGTCCTCGTCGGCGTCCGGGAACAGGTCGATCGTCGTGTCCTCGTCCACGAGGTCGTCGCAGTCGTTGTCCACCTCGTCGCAGACCTCTGTGGCCTCCGGGTTGATGGTCTCGTCGTCGTCGTTGCAGTCCACGTCGCTGGCAAAACCGTCGGCGTCGGCGTCGGTCTGGCCCGAGTCCGGGTTGTTCTTGTTGCAGGCGAAGCTGGCGAGCAGAATAAGGGTCATGGTGGTCTCCTCGTGACCTTGGCGACCACGAATCTAATCGAGGGTGGCGGGGGGTGTCGGCACTTCGTCACCGCCATCGGCAGATCCTGCCGCGAGGCCCGGTCAAGTGGCTGATCTTGCAGGATCCACCTGCGTGGCCCGCGGACTGCACCTCGACCAGGCGACCCTCGAGCCCCGGAGCCCGCATGTTCGCCTTCATCACCTTCCTCTGCACCGTCACCGCCGGCTTCGTGGCCGGCATGCTCGGCGCCGCCGCCATGCGCCCCGCCCGGCGAAAGCAGCCCCCCGCTCGACGGCGCGCCCCCGCCCCAGCCCGCCCGGACCTGGCAGCCACGATCATCGTGCGTCCCTCCTTCGACCCCGACGCGCCGACCGTGTGCATGGACCCCGAGGAGCTCACCGCCGCCTGGATCAGTCAGCCGAGCCCTGGCGCGCGCTAGGCAGGCGAATCGTGAACGCCGCCCCCCCTTCGGGCGCCTGGACCTCGAGTCCAAGGCGCCCGCCTTGCCTGCGGACCGCGTCCCGCAACTCCACGAGCTCCGAGCGCTCCTTCCGAGGGAGGAAGAGCCGCTGCGCGAGCTCCAGCGGCGTGCCCGGCCCATCGTCAGCGACCCGGATGCGCACGTCCGTGGCTGCCTCGACCGTGAGGAAGATGTGGCGGATGCCGTCCTTGGTCCCCGCCGCGGCGACCGCCTCGCCAGCGTTGCGAACCAGCGTCTGGACTACACGCCGCATCCGCTTGGGGTCCATGTTGGCGATGGCCGCACCACGGCTGTTGTCGATGAAGTGGACCTCCACTCCACGACCTGGCGCTCCGCCCGACGCAGCCGCAGCAGCGCCTCGATGCGAGCCTCCAGCTCGGAGAGATGGAATGGCTTGGTGACGTAGTCGTCGGCCCCGAGGTGGAGACCGCCCACGAGATCCTGGAGGGGCGGACGAAGCGACTCCGACCAGAGACCGTCGATGAGCACTCGGTCCTGGCGCTGCTCGACCTGGTCATCGCGCTGTTGCGGGCGATGGTGGACCCGGACGACGGCGTGGTCCATGACTGGAACCTGGACCGCTGGAACGACATCGAGCTGCGCCAGCTGCTGAAGGACCACGGCGGGAGCCCGGAGATCGTCGACCACTGGTCGGGGCTCCGGATGATCTACGACTCGACCTTCCAGTACAGGGGGGGCGATCCGCGGCAGCCGGACTTCGCCGCCGGGACCGGGACCCGCGCCATGCTGCGCACGATGACGACCTACAAGGGCTCGGTGCTCTACCACCTCGCCGCCGGCGCGGGAGAGATGGTCATCTCACCGCTCTACGAGGTGCTGAAGAGCCGCGGGGTGCGCTTCGCCTTCTTCCACGACGTAGAGCACCTCCACGTCCACCGGGGGCGCGTCCGCGGCGTCCGCATCCGACAGCAAGCGGACAACACCGGCTTCGAACCGACCTTCGTCCACAACGGGCTGGTCTCATGGCCCCACCGCTCCGGGGTCCCGGGCGAGCTCGAGCGACGCTGGGGGCGACCGGAGGGTGTGGGCACGCTCACGCTGCGCGAGGGCCAGGACTTCGACGACATCGTGCTCGCGATCCCGCTGGGCGCACTGCGCCACCGGAACATCTGCGACGAGCTGCGGGTCCATGAGCCCTTCGGGCGCATGCTGGACGCACCCTCGCTCGTGCCGACGGCGTCACTGCAGCTCTGGATGAACTCCAGCCTCTCCGAGCTGGGCTGGGAGCGCCGGACCCCTGCCCTGGTCGGCTGGACCCATCCGCTGAGCGTCTGGGCCGAGATGAGCCACCTCCTTCGGCACGAGGAGGGCGAGTTCGGCTCGCTGCACTATCTCTGCGGACCACTGGACACGGACCTCTACACCAGCGAAGAGAGCCCGGTCCTCCGAGCCCGGACGCTGGCGCGACTGCGCATCCTGAAGCAGCTGGAGCGGGACCCGCCCTGGCCCTCGAAAGAGCTCCCGGCCGACCACTACCTGCGCGTCAACATCGACCCGAGCGAGTGCGTCGTCCGCAGCCCCGCGGGCTCCGTCGCGATGCGCCTCGCCCCGAGCGAGTCCGGCTTCGGGAACCTCGCCCTGGCTGGAGCCTGGACCAGGACCGGTGTGGACGCCAGCTCCGTGGAGTCAGCCGTGATGAGCGGAATGCAGGCCGCTCGCCACCTCTCGGGAGAGGACATCGAGGTCGTCGGCGAGGGCTTCATGGGTCCGGGCTAGAGAGCTACTCGGCGCAGATCCTCGAGGCCTGGGAGTGGGCGTTGCGGTCCTCGAAGGTCCACATGGCGACAGCCCAGGCGGCGTCGCCGTAGCCATCACCCCGCACATCCACCAGGGTGCCGCTCGGGCGCTCGTCCACCGGGCTCTCCTCGACGATGCAGTCGGAGCCGACATCCCAGCGGGTCGGTGAGCCGTCGTCGGTGAAGCCCCAGCCGGTCACGCCATCCTCCGAGGGGGCGAGCCCCATCGCGCCGGAGGAGACCTCTGCGATGCAGCCATCGACCTGTACGACCCACTCGCCGGTCGAGTCGGTCATGCGGTACCACCACTGGCCGTCGCCGCCCCAGGTCAGCGACCAGGCCTCGGAGTTGTGGTCGGCCTCGCTGGCCGCACCGACGCTGTCCCAGCCACCGGATTCGTAGATCCACACCATGGTGCGGTTGCTGTCCGTGTCCCCGATCAACAGCAGCCGGCCCTCCCGGGCGTCGAGCGCGCGGACCTGGTTGAAGGCGGTGATCACCTCGTCACGAAGGGGCAGCTGTAGCTGCTCGGAGGTCCACTCCTCCGCGTCGTAGAAGTGCAGCTTCAAGGGCTGCTCCTGGACGATCCATCGGAGCTGTGCCTGGGTGGCGAGCACCGCCGCGCCCCGGAGGTTCTCTGGGGCCTCTTGCCAGCTCCCGCTCCCGAGTTCCCCGATGCCGTCCGCCTGCAGGGTGAAGACCTCGTCGTCCCGGACCCTCACGTCCCTGAGCGCGCCCTCGCCTATCAGATCGGCGCTTCCGTAGGTGTCCCCTTCGATGTCCACAGCCACCACGTCGAAGCCAGAGGCGACCTGCCTCAACCCCGCATCGCCGACCAACAGCGTGTCGCCTTCATAGATGCAGTCGGCGCAACCCGCAACGAGCCAGATGAGCATGGGAGCCTCCAGAGCAGCAGCGAGCATCCTACCCTCATCGGCAAATGCCTGGGAGGCGCCCGAAGCGGGGTAGAGTGCCTGCTCCCGGAGGTCTGCCATGCTGCTCGGACTGCTGTTGTCCCTCGCGTGCAACAAGGACCCCGACCTGAACTACGGCGACGACTCGACGGTCGAGGGACCCGACAGCGGCGAGCTTCTCGACCAGGACGGCGACGGCTACACCGCCGACGAGGACTGTGACGACTTCGACAGCAACCGGGCGCCGGGGCTCGACGAGGAATGCGACGGGGTCGACAACGACTGCGACGAGGAGATCGACGAGGGCGCAGGCTCGGACTGGTACACCGACGCCGACGGCGATGGCTTCGGCGATGAGAACGCCGAGGTGGAGCTGGCCTGCAGCGAGCCGGCCGGCAGCGCCGACAACAACGGGGACTGCAACGACGACGACAGCGCGGTCAACCCGAACCAGTTCGAGGTCTGCGACGGCATCGACAACGACTGCGATGGCGAGGCTGACGGCGAGTCCGCCCTCGACGCCGAGACCTGGTACCGCGACGCCGACTACGACGGCTACGGCGACCCCGACGAGACGACCCTCTCCTGCGAGGAGCCCACCGGCTACACCGACAACGACGACGACTGCGACGACTCCACGAGCACGAGCCGGCCCGGAGCCGACGAGCAGTGCGACGGAGAGGACAACGACTGCGACGGCGAGATCGACGAGGGCGAGGGCGCAGGCGACACCTACTACGCCGACACGGACTCCGATGGCTACGGCGACCCCGACGACACGGTCGAGGCCTGCTCGGCCCCCACCGGCTACGTCGAGTCCGACGACGACTGCGACGACGACGACGCGGACATCCACCCTGGCGCGACGGAGACCTGCGACGGGGTCGACGAGGACTGCGACGGGGACATCGACGACGGGGCGACGGGCTCGGCGACCTGGTACCCCGACGCCGACAGCGACGGCTACGGCGACGCAGACGGGTCCACGCTCACCCAGTGCGAGCAGCCCTCCGGCTACGTCAGCGACGACACAGACTGCGACGACACCGACGGCGACGTGAACCCTGGCGCCGACGAGGAGTGCGACGACTCCACCGACAACGACTGCGACGGTGACACGGACGAGGACGACGCGATCGACGCCTCCACCTGGTACGCCGACGACGACGGAGACGACTACGGCGACTCCACCGACACGACGACCGCCTGCGAGCAGCCCTCTGGCTACGTCAGCGACGACACCGACTGCGATGACACCACCGCAGACGTGAGCCCCGAGGCGGACGAGGAGTGCGACTCCATCGACAACGACTGCGACGGAGACATCGACGAGGACGCTTCTACCGACGCCTCCACCTTCTACGTGGACGACGACGAG
>MPMF02136974.1_pt1 | contig 35598 bp, 34 predicted proteins | sample 1617271 | NCBI WGS metagenome assembly MPMF02 (sample SAMN05944812, study PRJNA350692) | marine metagenome | biome: marine; feature: ODZ; material: water; isolation source: 120 m water sample prefiltered with 30 um filter, filtered on to 0.2 um... | place: Pacific Ocean | collected 2012-04-09... | reverse complement strand
TCATCTGACCTCCACGTATCACGTTTACGTTGGACCTCCAGACCTTATCGGCCCCGATCACCTCGGTGCTGTGACCGAGGTCGGCTTCATAATCAGGACCTACTTCCTGGATAGCCCTGACCCAGCGGCTATTCAGAAGGCTGCGCAGCTGAGGCTCATTGACGGCGAGCGCCAGGTGTGGAAAGTCTGAAGAATCCATGTCCACGAACTCTTCATCCAGGGCCGGCTTCATAGCCGACACTATTTTGTTCTGGAGCCTCCTGATCTTGGCAGCCTGAGCCGCCTGCGCGGATTCGCTGAGACGGTGGGGATACTCCCAGTCCATATGAAGCATGACATTCACACTCAGTGGATTGCGTTCATGAAGTCTTGCCATCAAAGTGGCAGGGGAATCCCCCAACTCACCTACCATTGGACCCTGGGTGTAAACCAGCACGGGCTTACGTGGGGGGTCACCCGCCTCAGCCGGCAGAGCGGTGTACCCGGCACAAAGCAAAAACCATGTGCACAGAATCTTCAGGGATCTTTGCAATCGTGCCATGATCAGGGGGCGTCTCAGGCGGTTATCTTGTCGAAGGATAACGCCTTACTTTGGTAGGTGGTTTCCAAAACCATGATATCAATATTCCCGCAGATATGGCAGGGATCACCTGGCGATTTGTGGTTCTGCTGAAGGAACTCTCGTTTGTCATGGGGCGATGAATCCCCTTCACTCGGTTGAACACCAAAACGCTGCCACCGCCCGGTTCCAGTCAGCATTGTGTATGCACTGCGGGTAGGCGAGCATGCTTAAGATTATCGCCACACTGTTATGGTGCCGAATGTGACGGGCATCACACTCAAACGTTAGGAGTAACCTTAACTACAACAAGGTTGTCCCGCCGTCCACCATAATCGTCTGGCCGGTGATGAAACGGGATGCGTCCGAGACCAGGAACAAGATTGTGCCCACCATGTCCTTGGGTTCGAGGTTTGCGCGTAATGACTGATTTCCCGCAATCACCGCCAGCGCCTTTTCTCGCTTCTCGCCCATGTAGTCTTCGGTTCCTTCGGTCAGGACCGCTGAAGGGGCCACCGAATTCACCCGGATCCAGTCTCGGCCGAGTTCCCGCGCTAGACTCCGGGTCATGCCGATCACGGCGGCCTTGGACATCGCATAATCCAACGCATAGGGCATGCCGTAGGTCGCCGCCAGAGAGGAGATGTTGACAATGGTGCCACCCCCGGCAGTGCGGATATGCGGAACACACGCTTTGCAGCACTGCCAGATCCCCTTGATATTGACATTCATGACCTTGTTCCACTGTTCATCCGGAATCTGGTCAAATCGCCCGCCGGAGATATCCCCGTAAAGTGCGGCATTGTTGATCAGTGAGTCGATTCCGCCAAACGACTCGACCGCGGCCTGGGCCATCGCCTCGCAACTGTCCATCTGTGCCACATCGAGGTCTACGCCGATGGCGCTGCCGCCCGCCGACGTCACGCTGTCAACGGTCTCTTGGGTATCTCGAATATCCGCTGCGACCACGTTTGCTCCCTCAGCGGCCAGGGCCTCGCAGTAGGCCCGGCCGAGGCCTCGCGCCCCGCCTGTGACGACCACCGTTTTATCATTGAGTTGCATGGAATCTCTCCAATTGTGTAAGGGCCATGTAATGCCCCTTATCGGATGGTGACTTCAGAATCGGCATCTCACGAGGCCACTTCTGGGCCGGACCGCCACGAATAAAATAATTCAGACCGGTCGCAGCTGACTGTATAGTAGCGTGACAGTTGAGTTAACAACAACTCAAGCGTGACTTCTGCAATGGCCCACCACAGCGAGCTGCCCAATGACCGCCACGGTTGATTATTACTTCTCTGTTGTCTCGCCCTGGAGCTATCTCGGTGACCCTCGCCTGAGGGAGATGGCAGTCCGTTGCGGCGCGGCCTTGAAGTACAAACCGGTCAACACCGCGCTGATCTTCTCGCGCACTGGCGGTCTGCAACTCAAGGATCGGTCGGATCAACGTAAGGCGTACCGAATGCAGGAGCTCAGGCGCTGGAGGGATCACCTGGGCGCCGAACTGACCCTTGAACCCCGCTATTTCCCAACCAACGACCAATTGGCGGCCCGCACGGTCGCTGCAGCGCTCCAGTCCGGGGAAGACCCGTCAGAGCTGGTCCATGCGCTGATGCGCGCCTGCTGGGTGGAGGACCAGGATGTCGCGGAACCCTCGGTGGTCAGCGCTGCCCTGGCGACAGCCGGCCTCGATGCCGATAAGCTGATGAGCCTGGCCGAGAGCGATGCGTGCCGGAACGAAATCGACGCCAATACGGAAGAAGCCATTTCCCGGGGCGTGTTCGGTGTGCCCGCCTACCTGATCGGCGACCAGCTGTTCTGGGGACAGGACCGCCTCGACTTCGTCGAGCGGGCGCTCGCCAAGTAAGTCCCTTTTATCTTTCTGACTGGAGCACCTGGACCCATGCCGAAAAACACCCTTGACTTCAATGTGATCGCCACGGGGCTTGAATTCCCAGAAGGGCCCGTGGCAATGCCCGATGGCAGTGTGCTGGTGGTTGAGATCAAGCGGGGGATCATCACCCGGGTGCTGCCGGATGGGAGTACAGAAACCGTGGCGACGCCTGGCGGCGGTCCGAACGGCCTTGCCATGGGGCCCGCCGGGCGGTGCTTCGTCTGCAACAACGGCGGCTTCCAGTGGCATGTCGATGAGATGGGGATACGACCGACCCTACAGCCAGCCAACTACAGCGGTGGGCGGATCGAAGTGGTTGACCTTGAGACCGGACGGGTGGAGGTCATATATACCGAAGCGGACGGGGTGCCGCTGTCTGGGCCCAATGACATCGTCTTCGATGCACATGGCGGGTTCTATTTCTCGGATCTGGGCAAGGTGCGGCCCAACGACCAGGATCGCGGGCGGGTACTCTATGGGCTTGCCGATGGCAGTGGCGTCAAAACCGTGGCGCAACCGGTGGAGATGCCCAATGGCGTGGGCCTCTCGCCCGACGGCAAAACCCTTTATGTTGCAGAGACACCGCCGGCAAGGCTGTGGGCTTTCGACCTGTCAGCCCCCGGGGAGATTACCGCCGAGCCTTGGCCTTCGCCGCATGGCGGGCGGTTCGTCGCCGGGTCTGCGGGCTATCAGCGTTTCGACAGTCTGGCCGTGGAAGCCGATGGGCGGGTCTGCGTCGCGACCCTGATCAACGGCGGTATCAGCGTGATCTCTCCCGATTCCGGCGACGTTGAGCATATTGCGTTTCCGGACCGCTATACCACCAACATCTGTTTTGGTGGGCCAGACCTTAAAACGGCGTACATCACACTCTCGCAAAGCGGACAGCTGATCGAGGTGCCCTGGCCGAGAAGCGGCCTGGGACTCGACCACTTAAACACCTTATACTCGTTTCAGTCGCAACCCGTGTATCGGGCTGAATCTAGGTCAAGTTTTCAGGACAGCAGGGCGCGGAAGCAACGGTTCAAGGCACCACTTCAGGTTCTATGGGACTTCCAGTCGGTGCCGTGGTAGAGAATCTGGCGCCGAACCTCTTCAGTCTTCCGGTGAAACTCGACCGCAACCGGATCAAAGTCATAACGTGGCTCCGGCTCGGGCTCAAAGCTGCCGAAGCGATCCGTGCCACGGACCAGGGCGGCACTGTCCTGGTCTGAATGGGCCTGGCGTGTATTCGGAGGAATATAACGAATGGCCAGCCCGATGCGCCGGTCATCGGTCTGGTTGGGATGCGACGCATGGGCGATCCGGAAAGCAAATAATGTCGCCTCACCGGTGTCGACCTCGAGGTTTACCGCCTGGTCCTCATCGATACCGGTGATCTGCTGTCCCCGCGTCAGCATGTTGTCATCGTGATAGGTCTCTTCATGCTGCAGATCAGGACCGGTGTGACTGCCTGGGAGAACACGCATGCAGCCACTTGCTTTTGTAGAGGGCGAAAGCGCGACCCATACGGTGACTAGCTTGTCCGTATCCAGACCCCAGTACTGGCTGTCCTGGTGCCAGGAGACAAACTGTGAAGAGCGGGGCTCCTTAATCCACCAGTCAGTCGACCAGACCAGGATATCGGGTCCAATAATGTCCTCGACGGCATCCAGGATGGTCGGCGTACGGATGAAATCCGACAACCACTTGAAGAGCAGGTGGTTCTTGAAACGGTTCGAACCCCGCAGTACGCCGCCGTTGTCCTTCTCGAATTCTTCAAGTTTGGAGCGCATGGGTGCGATCTGATCTGGTGACGCCACCGGGAAGGCCGGCAGGTACCCGTCTTCGTTAAACCGCAGGATCTGTTCTTCGGTGAGGTGTTTGCCCATAAGCCTGAATCCCTGCAATGATTATGCGCCGGAGGCGATCAAAGGTACTTTCCGCCGACTGAGGAATCGGATAGATTTGCCCATCATTATCGTCAAGTCTACCTTTATGATCCAAAGAATCCAGCCCTCGGCCGTACCCCGCTCAGCGGCTCCTTTCAGCCAGGTCGTACTGGATGACCGCTATGCCTACCTGGCAGGCCTGGTGGCTGCTGATTTTCCAGCTGGTAATGCCGTTCTGGGTGATGTCGGTCAGGAGACCGAGACCGTCATGAACACTATTTCGAGCATTCTTGACGAACTGGGCCTGTCGATGGCGGACATTGTGCGGGCAGATGTGCACCTCTCAAACCTCGACGATTTCGACGCGATGGACGCTGCCTATAAGCTCTTTTTCGAATCGGCTGAGTACCCGGCCCGTACCACCACCGAGTCGCCGCGGCTTTTCGGCGGCAGCAAGGTGGAGATCACCATCCAGGCCAGGCTCAAGGCCTGAGCCAACGGGGGCGATATGGGCATCGACTGGCGTATTACGATTCTTCTGATCGCACTGCTGTGGATGGGCTATGCGATCGTCCAGTGGATCCAGGGCTGAAAAACCGATTCCAGATCAAGATGGCCAGAAACGAATCAAATCCGCCATTTGACTGGCAAGCCTGGTATGGCGCCTGCGGGGGACGGGTGGATCACACGCCCGGTGCCAGCGAGATCGTCGCCGAGATCTATACCAAGCAATCCGTCGAGTTCCAGGGTCCTGCAGCTGAAGAGAAAACACCGTTCGATACCGCTGAGCAGGCCGCCCGGTTCGTTAAGACCGCTGCCCGGGCCGCCGGTGCAGCTGCTGTGGGCATTACCCGGATAGAACCATCGGATGTCTACCACGGCAGAACGGTCTCGGAGACCTATGCCATCGCTATCGGACAGCGGATGCGCTGGAAGCACTTTCAGACCGTGCCTTCGATCGACAGCGGTGTGGAATGCTGCCGGGTCTACCAGGACCTGGGGGAGATCTGTATCAGCGTTGCCAGGGCCCTGCGGGACCGGGGATTCCCGGCCAGGGTCGAGGACCCGGTCGGTGATTCGGACCTGATGCACGTTCCGATCGCCCTTAGGGCAGGTTTTGGAGAACTCGGCCGGCACGGGTCCATCATTCACCCGGAACTGGGACCGTTGTTCCGGCTGGGTACCGTGGTCACCGATCTGCCGATGACTTGTGATTCGCCGGTCGATATCGGTATTGCCGCCTTCTGTGACCGCTGCAAAGCCTGCCGGAAGTTCTGCCCGGCCGATGCTATTCCCGATGAGCGAGACCCCCGGGCCGGGATTGACCCAATCGGAAAGCCCCGTTACGTGATCGATACAGGCCGCTGTTTCCCTTACTTTGCCAGGCAGCATTACTGCTCGGTATGTCTTGCCGTGTGTACCTATAAACACAAAGTATGGGCCAGAGACCTCGGCGGTGCCCAGACCAAACTTAGGCCACAGACTGTACTGGCAGATCCACCGCCGACCGTGGACCCCGATCCCCCGGCCAAGGTCCACGACTACCCTCGGTTCAAAGTGCTGTACAACCGTAAGCACCCCGACAGGGAAAGACCGGCCTGATGGTTTTGGCCGAGGCGGTTTCGGCCAATTTCGTTACAGCTCTGTCAATCTGGCTTACCCCTGACACCTTCGGGACGAGTCCGGTCTTTTGAATCGCCATCATTTCTTTGCTTTAGCAGCACCTGTGTTCTGGAGTATCTCGGGTGTTACGGTTCGCTTGATGGAGAGCGCCACGGACTGGCAGATCAACTTCTACCGCTGTGCCTCGCTGGCTGGATTCGTTGCCGTCGTACTACTTCTGCGTTACAAGTACCGCCTGTTTCAGATCATCAGAGCGGCCGGTATAAAAGGGCTGGGGGCCGGCGTGCTTTTAAGCGGTGCGATGCTCTGCAACATCGTCGCGCTGATCCACACCAGTGTTGCCAACGCGGTGCTTCTGATGGCAACCGGCCCGATTTTTGCCGCGGTCCTGGGCCGGTTTGTTTTGGGTGAGAGAACATCGTGGAGGTTGTGGATCAGCATCGGGTTGGCCCTCACTGGCATTGTGGTCATGGTCGGTGGGGGAATTGGACGCGGCAGTCTTTACGGTGATCTGATTGCCCTGGTCGGTGTTGGCTTTTTTGGCTGTTACGCCGTCACGCTCAGGCTTGGTAAGGCGACCGACATGTCCCCGGCGGTTCTCCATGCCGGACTCAGCGGGGCGCTCGCAGCGGGGTTGATCGTTCTGATCAGCGGGCAGGGTTTTAGCGCGCCGACGACAGACATCGCTCTTTGTATCATGCTCGGCATCTTTCAGGTGGGCATCGGGAGTGTACTCTTTGCTGTCGCTGCGCAATCCGTGCCGGCCGTCAATCTGACACTTTATGCGCTGGGTGAACCGGTGCTCGCACCCCTGTGGACTTTTGTCGGGGTTGGAGAGATACCGGCGACCGCCACGTTTCTAGGCGGCAGTATTTTATTCGTGGCATTGCTTTTCCAGGTACTGACCGACTCGAAGAGCGCTCGGTCAGATACTTGAACCTGCTGTTATGTGCTCAGATCAACTAAGGAACTAGAATGTATAAAGAATTACAAGGAATAAACTCTCGCCCAGCGCCATTTCAGTTTTATACAGCAGATGAGCTATGGACCACTGAGCATACCTCAAAACAAATGCTTGAATACCACTTAAATGGCGATATTGACTTCTCCTCTAAGAATAGCGGTTTTATCGAAGATGCCATTGAATGGATGACTTCTCACTTTAACATCAACGAGAAAACGACTATCGCTGATTTTGGCTGTGGCCCAGGGCTCTATACAACAAAGCTAGCAGAAAAAGGCGCAGCCGTTACCGGTATAGACTTTTCAGAGCGGTCTTTACAATATGCAAAACAGATTGCAGAGAAAAAGAAACTCGACATCAACTACATACAGGCAAATTATCTGGATTTTGAGACTGATCAGAAATTCGACCTCATCACGATAATCATGTGTGACTTTTGCGCGCTGAGCCCACGCCAAAGAAATATCCTCCTGAAAAAATTCAACGTCATGCTAAAACCTCATGGTTCAATACTCTTTGATGTGTTTTCTTTTAATGGCTTTGAACAACGAGAAGAGTCGGCAAGCTATGAACTGAATCAATTAAATAGCTTTTGGTCTGCCGAGGATTATTACTGTTTCGTGAATATCTTTAAGTACGACACCGAGAAAGTCATTCTTGATAAGTATTCAATCATAGAAAAGTCACAAACACGCACTGTTTATAACTGGCTACAGTACTTTAGCAAGGGCTCATTAAGAAAAGAGCTTGAAAATGCTGGGCTAAGCCTAAAGCAGCTCTATGGTGATGTCAGAGGCAATCCATATAACCCTGACTCAGAAGAGTTCGCTATTGTTGCCAATATAGGGTAAAACTTGACACACATAACAAGTCAAAGCATCGGACAAAAAAATGCCTGCGGTCATTTTTGGTCCGCTGTTTGAGGCGTTCAAGCAGCCGTCAGGCCACCGTCGACCACCAGTTCCGAGCCCGTCACATGGCGTGATTCGTCAGAAGCCAGGAATAGGATGCACTGGGCCACGTCTATCGGCTCCCCAGTCTCACCGATAGGCACCCGCTTGCGTGCTGTCTGCCAGTTGGTCTCGATGTCAGGGCCGTCGATATAACCTTTGAGTCCCATCAACTCGTCCCCCATATCGGTTCGAATGGGGTCCGGGTGAACGGAATTGCAGCGAATCCGATACTTTTTCTGACCGCAGTGAATCGCCACGGACTTGGTCAACTGCCGGACCGCTGCCTTGGAGGCGCCGTAGGCCACCAGGCTTGGCGTAGCCACCAGGCCAGCGACCGAGGAGAGATTGATGATCGACCCCCCGGAGTCTTTCATCGCCTGCACACCCGCCCGGCACCCGAGAAAGACCCCTTCGACATTCACCGACTGAATCGCCTGCCACTGCGCCAGCGAGGTCTGTTCGATATCCTGAAACGGCTCGGTGCTCAGGATGCCAGCATTGTTCACCAGGATATCCAACCTGCCGTGCAGATCCTGCACGGCCTCCATCACTGCATTCCACGATCCTTCATCGCAGACGTCCTGCTGAACGAAATGCGATCGCGCCCCCAGTTCGTCCCCAGAAACTTCACCGGCTGCGACATTGCGGTCAGTGATGACCACCTGGGCCCCTTCATCGATCATCAACCGTGCCGTACAGAGCCCGATGCCGGTTGCAGCGCCCGTGATCAGCGCCACCTTGTCATTCAGTCTTGCCATGATATCTCCAAGTCTTAGATTCAGGTGAGGCGGCAGAACTGTTGCCGAGATCAGATTCTATTAGAATCGGTCGCCGCTCGAGTCCGCCCATGCGCCCCGTGTGTCAGATTCCTGCCGTTGTGCCGAGGTACTTAATTGGGATTCTTCCAGAAAGCCGCAGCAATGCTTCCAGAGGACCGATGCCCCATGCTTCAGCCACTTCAGATAGAGTGATCTGCTCCTGCCGATCACGGCCAATGAGTGTTACGGGATCCCCGGTGGCCGCATGACCAACACCGTCAAGGTCGATCGTAGTGTGCTCCAAGGATACCGACAGCACCTGGCAGCGGTGACCATCAACCAGGGCCGCCAGATCCTTGCCAGGGATCGGACGGCAAAGGCCGTGTGCCAACCCGAGTGGTAGAACGCCAACAGTACGTGGCGCCTTTAGACCGTAGAGCCCGCCGACTGCGACATCAGAGCCTGCGTTATGATGCCCGATATGGATCAGTGTTGACTTCAACCCCTCCAGCACTGGTTTCAGATCAAGGGCATCTTCAGGGCTACCAGCTGAGAAAGGCGACAGCCCGTAGAGGATGTGCCCGACACACACTGCTGTGCAGTTGTCTTGCAGTCCGGCAAGCAGGCAGCAGCTGGCCATCGCCTGGGTGACCGGAAAGGCATAACCGGCCCTGTCGAGCGATGCAAGAAAACCGTCAAAAGCGCTGAGCTTCTCGGTAGCCCAGTCCGATCCCGATACTTGTGCAAACGGCACATGGGTATAGACGCCGTCAATCTGCAGTTGCTTGAGAGCCGATGCTTTCTCGATAAATTCCCTGGCTGTGGCGAGAGGCTCGCCCAGACGCCCGAGCCCGGCATCGATTTTAAGATAGACCGAAACCGGCTCTGTGACTGCACTGGCGAGCGTCTCAGCTGCCGGGAAGGACGTCAGGGTAGGCACAAATCCTTCCCGCGCGGCCTGTACGGTGAGCTCGGTCGTTGAAAACGCAAACAGCAGGACAGGCAGCGTGACCCCGTGGGATCTCAACACTCGGGCCTCATCGAGACTGCCGGTGGCCAGGGCATAAACACCGGCTTCCTGGAGCGCTTGGGCCACGGTCAGCACACCGTGCCCGTACGCGTTGCCCTTGATCGAGGCGATAACTTGCTTATCTGGGCCCGCAAGCTGCTGTGCATGGCCGAGATTATGAATCAAGGCATCGAGATCGATCTCGACATGGCTGGGAGGCCCGGTGTTCATTATTCTCGAATGTTCTGGAAGTCGCTGTTGAGTCAAAACCGAAAACAAGTCAGATATTGTACGATCATGGCGACTCTCTACAATCACTCCCAAACAGAGCATATTTGGTGGGATTGTTGACTGTGACCGTTCCCTGCAATGCAAAACAGTACATTACCACTCCAGGAACCGATCTTAGATACCCGAGTTCAGTCGGTTTGATTGCAGTACTACCACCGGGTGTTTATTCTTAAGTGATTTGATACCTACTTGAACGGAGGGGAGAAACCATGCGACTTAAAGGAAAGACGGCAATTGTTACTGGCGCTGCTTCGGGTATGGGCGCGTCGACCGCGGAAATTTTTGCCAGTCAAGGAGCCCGGGTGGTTCTGACAGACATTCTGGAAACCGAGGGAGCCGAGGTCACCGAGCGGATTTGCGGAGCAGGGGGGCACGCCCAGTTTTTTGTACACGACGTCACCAGTGAATCAGACTGGGAAAAAGTAGTCTCCGGCACGGTTTCAGCTTATGGGCAGGTCGACATCCTGATCAACAACGCCGGGGTCAGCGGCAGTCATCCCGATCTGCTCAACACTGAGACCTGGGATCAACAGATGAGTATCAACGCTCGGGGTGTTTTCCTCGGAATGCGTGCCGTAATTCCCCTGATGCAGGAATCAGGAGGCGGCTCGATCGTCAATACCTCATCGATCTCGGGGGTGACGGGACAGAGCTTCGTGCACATGGGCTACAACGCGGCCAAGGGAGCCGTTCGCATGGCGACCAAGGCAGCCGCCGTACAGTTTGCGCCGGACGGGATCCGGGTCAACTCTGTACACCCCGGGCTAATGCCTGCGATGCGCAGCTCGATGATGACGGCGGACCCGGCGGTGCGGGAGAAAATGCTCTCGGCAGTCCCGGCCGGGCGCGTTGGGCGGGTTGAAGAGGTCGCTTATGCGAACCTATTTCTCGCCTGCGATGAATCCTCTTATGTCACCGGGGTCGAACTCCCCGTGGACGGAGGTTTCCTGGCCATGTAAAAAACTTAAGAATTATCCTTACCTGAGATGTCCCGGGCTAGTTCGATAACATGGTGACCTCGGTGGACTCGAGAATATGACCTGACTTTGCAACTTCGGCTCCGGCTTCAGCAAAGAAGCTATCCATGGCTTCTTTTGAAGGCACATGGCATAGAACGAAGCAGGTTTGCGGGTCGTCTTCGGCCATCCCGTGAAACAGTTCAATGATCCCAGCGCTCCTTGCCATGGGCTGCGCAGCATAGAAAGCCTGTTCCCACTCACTGAAGTCATTGCTGATCTTAAATTTGATTAAAGCGTAAGAAGCCATGCCGATTCTCCGTTGTAGAGGTTATGTCGTGTAAGACCAAGAAGCCCGAAAGTATAGGAAGTGTCTTCTTTTCTGCGCAAGGTCTCTAAAGACCCCTTGTCATCAGGGTCGGTTAGGCGATATCAACCGGTGCAGGGTATCGACTCCCATAGCAGTGGTAAAATCACCAGTAGATCAAAAGGTATTTCGACTCAAATACGTGCATCGATAATGCAACTGCATTCTTCAGTTTCCAAACCGCCGAAGATTTGCCTTGAAACGACGTTGCCCGGGTGGCGAAACTGGTAGACGCAAGGGACTTAAAATCCCTCGGCCGAATGGCTGTGCCGGTTCGACTCCGGCCCCGGGCACCATTATCAATCGAAAAAACGTCATTGCCGGCAAAGACGATCACTCCATTAAAGCTGAATTAGATCATCGGGAGCAGCTATGAGAACTCGTATGATGTTTCTTTCGATTGCTCTTTGGATCCCATTGAACCTTCCTGCTGCCGATTACAAGGTGACACACCTTGTTGAAGACAAAGTCTTCAAAGGCACAACATTGCTCGCGGATATGTCCGATCCTAGAAACCCGAGGGTTGTCGAGGTTGATTTCAATGGCAACATCTTGTGGAAATTTATCCCACCCAACTCGATCCGTGGCGCAATACTCGATGCCGCTAAACTTCAGAACGGCAACATACTGATCACTGTGCACGACTCCGGGATCTATGAGATCAGCCGCAGCCGCAAGATTGTCTGGCAACACAAAGACCCCGGTGCCTCCCATGATGCCGACCGATTGCCAAATGGAAATACTCTTTACAATTTGGGCTGGGGGAAGAAAGGCGATGATGTGGTGCGAGAGGTGGACCCGGAAGGAAAGGTCGTCTGGTCCTGGAATGGGCTCGCTGATTACGACCGCGATCCGTTTGCGAATATAAAGGCTGAGGGTTGGATGCACGTCAATGCTGTTACACGGCTGAAAAATGGGAATACTTTGGTCAGTATCCGCAACTTCAGTACGATTGCAGAAGTGGCGCCCAATAAACGGGTGGTTCGAGACTGGACCTTTAAAGGAAACAATAAGCGGGCCGGCTTACGCACCAAGGGCAGGATTGAAGGTCAAAGAAATCACGAGCCGGAGATTCTAGACAACGGCCATATGCTGGTAGCATTACGCGGACAGAACCGATTTGTTGAGTTCGACCTCGACACCGAAGAGATCATTTGGAGCTGGCAACATCCTGGCGGTAGGCGGGAGTTGCGAACCAATCGTGATGCAAACCGGCTTCCCAATGGGAATACCCTCGGTACTGCCGGCAACAAACTGATCGAAATCGCTGCGGATGGAACCATTGTCTGGCAAATGATGGCCCCCAATATTGGCGAAAATCGTCGGAAATTTCACAAAGCGATTCGCATCGGGATCAACGGCACGAGCTTCGGAGGCTAAGACCAAATGGACGGCAATGGATTGATTGCGCAGATCCTGCAAAAGGAAGGGGTTGAGTGGCTGGCGTGCTTTCCAAACAACCCGCTGATCGAAGCTGCGGCGAAGGCAGGGATCCGGCCGATCGCGTTTAGGCATGAGCGTGGGGCCGTGATGGCCGCAGACGGCTTCAGCCGCACCAGCCATCGAAAGCGTTTTGGAGTTGTCGTGGTTCAATCTCAGGCGGGTGCTGAGAATGCGCTGGGAGGCATCGCCCAGTCTTTTGCCGACAATATTCCCATTCTCGTACTGCCTGGCGGTGTCGACTTATCCGAGATCGGTGTGCGACCTAATTACTCGGTGACCCAGAATTATTCCGGTGTCGTAAAACGGGTCGAGGCGATCTACCACCCGGACCAGATCCCGGCAGTCATGCGCCGGGCCTTCAGCGCACTGCGCAACGGCGCCTCGGGCCCAGTAGTGGTTGAACTGACCGGTGATGTCTGCAGCCAGAGTAATGCGGAAACGATCGGTGGGTACACGCCCCCGGCGATGCTGAGGCAGGCGCCCGATTCGAGCGACATCGCAGATGCCGCCGGCGCTCTGATCAGGGCCGAACGGCCGATGTTATGGGCCGGCAGCGGCGTTTTGTTTGCGGGAGCGACCGAAGAACTCAAGACGCTCGCAGAACTCCTGGGGACGCCGGTTTTCACCACGATGGGGGGTAAATCTGCATTTGATGAACGCCATCCGCTTGCACTGGGCGCGGGTTGCGGAACCACCACAGGCCCGGCACACCATTGGATTCAGCACTGTGACCTGCTGCTGGCGATCGGTTCCAGTCTGACCCGTTCACCCTATGCACAACAGATCCCGAACGAGCCATTGCTGATTCAAAATACCAACAATCCGGATGAGATCGGCAAAGACGAAAACATCAACATTGGACTCGCCGGTGATGCCAAGCTGACCCTCCAGGCCCTTATCGATGCGGTGAAGGGCGAGATTGGAGACTCCCCAAGGGACTCTAAGACGACCCAGAAGGATATTGCCCAGCTGCGCTCGGACTGGTTCGCAGAGTGGATACCTTTACTGGAGTCTGAATCCCTACCTTTGAACACTTACCGGGTCATCAGGGAGATCGATCACAATCTGGATCGAGAAAACAGCATCGTGACGCACGACGCCGGTGCACCGCGCGATTCGATCGTTCCGTTTTACACAGCAACCACACCGCACAGCTACATTGGCTGGGGCAAGACCACGCACCTTGGTTTCGGCATCCCCTTGATGATCGGTGCCAAACTGGCTCATCCCGAAAAATTCTGCCTGAATCTGATGGGCGACGGTGCGTTTGGCATGTCGGGCATGGATATCGAGACCGCCGTCCGGTCCGGGGTGCCGATCACCACGGTATTGCTGAATAACGGCGGCATGGCGACCTATCCTGGAGGGTTCCCCACGGCACGCGAACACTATGGCGTGTCCTCCATGACTGGAGACTACGCCCAGATCGCCCAAGGCATGGGCGCGGTTGGCATTACGGTACGCACACCATTGGAACTGGTCGATGCCCTAAAGACCGCGCAGCGACTCAACCAGGAAGGCAAGACCGTGCTGATCGATACACATTCGGATATGGAAAGCCGCCGTTCTCGCTGGAACTGATCGATCGACTGAAGCGTCACGGTGCTAATAGTAATCTTTGATCTGGTAATTAGCTGGGTGCCCGAGGTTCAAGGAACTTCCAAAACAACGCAAAGAGCATCAGTCAAAGCTCTGGTTGAGTGCATCAGGCCGGATTCCACTGCTTTCAACAATGCAGGCCGATGGAAAACCAGCTTAACGTTTGGGATGGAAGAGCCACGACTTTACAACTAAACGGAATTACACCATGAAACGCTTTCAGCGCTTATTAATAACCGGTGCCGCTGGCAACCTCGGCAGGCAGTTGCGCCAAGGCCTCGCTCCCCTCGCGGAAATAGTGCGGCTCACAGATCACGTCGAGATGGCACCAGCCGGCGTCGGAGAGGAAGTGATCGAATGCCAACTCGGTGACTTTGACGCAGTGATGGCAGTCGTCGAAGGTTGCGACGGGATCGTCCATTTTGGAGCGGCCTCAAACGAACGACCCTGGGCAGAGATTCTGGATTCCTCTATCAAGGGTGGCTATAACGTTTATGAGGCCGCTCGTCGACATAACATCAAGCGGATCGTATACGCCAGTTCTATCCACGCCGTCGGGTATGTGCGCAGAGAAGATGGTGCAGATACGGATACGCCACATAGACCCGATAGTCTGTATGGGCTCTCAAAGTGCTTTGTCGAGGACCTCGCCCAGTTGTATTTTCACAAATTCGGAATCGAGTCAGCATGCCTGAGGATCAACTCCTGCTTCGAGAAGCCGATCGACCGACGACAGCTTTCAACCTGGATCAGCTTCCGCGACCTCGTTCAGTTAACCGAGCGGTGCCTGGTTTCGGAAAGAATCGGGGTGACTGTGGTTTACGGTATATCCGACAACAGAGAAGCGTTTTTCTCCAACCATAAAATTAGACATCTGGGCTACAAACCGTTGGACAGCAGTGAGAATTACCGGGCAGAAGTCGAATCTGAAACTCAGCCCGGTGACCCGTTCGACCCGGCAGTCGAATATGTTGGGGGTATCTTTACGCGCTATGGGCACCCAGATGAAGGAGAACAGTAGCCAGGACGCACCAGACAACCCTCAGGAAGCGAATGAGAAGCCCTTGTACCCGTCTGCGACGACTTCATCGCATTCTTTCTTATAGGCGTCGACACCACCGACGTAAGGCATAAATACCAGCGGCTTGCCCGGGATGTTGGCGCCCATGTACCAGGAGTCGGCCCGGGGGTAAAGAGTCGATTCGGCGACCGCCTTGACGTGTGACACCCAGGCCTGTTCCGCGGCCGGTTCCGCCTCGACCTGACTCATACCCCTGGAACGCATGTGCTGCAGACAGGCGGCGATAAAGTCTACGTGCTGCTCGATCGACAGGATCATCTGGCTTTTGACCCCAGGGCTACCCGGCCCGGTTATCGTGAACAGGTTCGGGAATCCGGCTACCATCAGTCCCAGATAGGTCTTTGGACCATGCTGCCAGGCATCTGCCATCGATGCCCCGCCCTCAACCTGGATATCGATATCCAGCATCGCCCCGGTCATGGCATCGAAACCGGTTGCAAATACAATCGAATCGAAGGTGTAGTTGGTACTCGCGACCCGCAACCCCTCGGGGGTGATCTCTTCGATCGGTGACTCGCTGATGTCAACCAGGGTTACATTGTCGCGGTTGTACGTCTCGTAGTAATTGGTGTCCAGTATCAGCCGCTTGGTGCCTATCGGATGGGTTTTCGGCGCGAGCAACTCAGCAACCACTGGATCATTGACAGTGCGGCGGATCTTCTCACGGACAAACTCAGCAGCCGTATCATTCGAGGCCTGGTTCACCAGCAGGTCGTTGAAGGCGTACAAAAAACTGATCTGACCCCCCTCGGCCCACTTGCTCTCGTAGATTGCCTGGCGTTCTTCGCCGGTTGCTTCCAACGCAGATCGGGTCGGTGGTGGATAACCGGAGATTCCGAACGGTGTCTCATAAGCTGCCTTTCGCCTGGCTGGATATTCAGCCTTGTGGCGGCGTTCCGTAACGGGGTCTAAAGGTCCGTTGCGTGCCGGTAAAGTGAAATTTGCGGTGCGCTGAAACACGTACAGGTGACTTGCCTGACTGGCAATGTGGGGAATCGACTGAATCCCGGAGGAACCAGTCCCGATAATACCGACCCGCAGTCCGGTGAAGTCCACACCTTCGTGTGGCCACAGTCCCGTGTGATACCACCGGCCCTGAAAACTTTCGAGACCTGGGAAATTGGGGCGATTTGGTGTTGAGAGATTGCCCGTTGCCATCACGCAGAAAGGTGCCCGAATAACCTCCCCACGGTCGGTCGACACGGACCACAGTTTTAACTCCCGATTGAAGAGGGCCGAAACAACCCGGGTGTTGAACTGTATATCCCGGCGAAGGTCAAAGCGGTCGGCGACATGATTGACGTAGCGCAGAATCTCAGGCTGGGTACCGTATCGTTCCGGCCACTTCCATTCCTGTTGCAGGTCTCCGGCAAAGGAATATGAATACTCGAGACTCTCCACATCACACCGGCAGCCGGGGTACCGGTTCCAATACCAGGTTCCCCCGACATCTGAACCGGCCTCAAAGGCGAGGGCCTCAAGACCAAGGCCCCTGAGCCGATAGAGAAGATAAAGGCCTGCGATGCCGCCACCGACCACGACCACATCAGCATCCAGGTGGGATCGAGCATCGGCTGACGGCCATCGGGTGTTGTTCATCTTCCCCGCCCCCCTGGCTGGAACATCGTCATGGAAGTTATACCGGAATCAATCACGCCTGCTATTTTGCCACCAATACAGCTCTCACGTCGGGGTCGACAATCGAGTTTGATCCCATGTTAGCATCGGAAGACAAGACGGCTGGGCACATCAAAGGAAACCTGGCGAGGAGGAAGGTGGGATGCAGTTCGGTATCACATTCAAAGGGGACGGGAGCGCCGATCGAACCCGATATCTGGTCCGTCAGGCAGAAGCCGCAGGGTTTGAATATACCTGGTTCTTCGATTCCCACATCTTGTGGCGCGACCCATATGTGGCGATGGCAATGTGCATGGAGCACACCCGGACCATGCGCTTCGGTCCCTGTGTGACAAACCCTGGAGTCCGTGAATGGTCAGTGGCCGCGAGTCTGTTCGGCAGTCTCGCTTTTCAGAGCGGCGGTCGGCTGGATATCGGGGTCGGCAGGGGAGACAGTTCCCTGCGTGTCATGGGAAAACCGCCGGCCGACCTCGATGAGGTCGTTGCATTTTCAACGAAAATCAAAGAAATGGTGAAGGGCAACGAGACGACTTACGATGGCTGCGCCGAACCAGTACATCTGGAGTGGTGTCCCGGCTATGAGGTGCCGATCTGGATCGCGGCTTATGGCCCCAAGGCCATCAAAGTCGCGGGCGAGGCGGCCGACGGCCTGATTCTCCAGATTGCTGAGCCGGCGATCTGCCGGTGGCTGACGGACCAGGCGTTGCTGGCGGGCGAAAATGCCGGCCGGGATATGAGCGCCTATCAGGTGATGGCTGCTGCACCAGCCTACATCGGACCCATGGAGGTGTGCGTCGAGAGAACCAAATGGTTTCCGGCCATGGTCGGCAACCACGCTGCTGATATCGTGGAGCGCTACGGCAAGGACACGGACGCGGTGCCCCGCAGTCTGATTGAATATATCGAAAACCGGCGCGGTTACGACTATCGGAAGCATGGCCGCAGCGATAACCCATTTCTGGATTTCATCACCCCGGATGTGGTCCAGAGTTTTGCCGTTCTGGGCAGTGCCGAGGACCACGTTGAGAAGCTGACCCGACTCCAGGAGTCAGGCGTCACGCAGTTCAACATCTACCTGGACAACGGCGAAGAGGAACGACTCATTGCCGACTACGGAAGCCACGTGATCCCCAGCTTCAGATAAAGCGAGATATGCAAGCGGCCTGCTAAATGATCATCGCTGATCAGTGGAATAACTGCCCATGACATACCAAACCATGCTCTATGCAACAGACGGGCCCGTGGCGACCATTTCTCTCAACCGGCCAGAGCGCCTGAATACAATCGTGCCGCCGATGCCTGAAGAGCTCGGGAGTGGTGTGGATGAAGCAAATCTTGATCAAGCAATCAAGGTCATCGTATTGCGGGGGATAGGGCGCAGTTTCTGTGCTGGATTTGATTTCGGACCTGAATTTGCTGAAGGGTACGGGGAACGGTTTTACACAGATGGCGCCTGGGATCCCGGCAAGGATCTGATCGGCGCAAACAGTCACCAGCTGGGCTACGTTTCCAAGTTCATGAGTCTGTGGCACAGCCCCAAACCAGTGATCGCTCAGGTCCACGGTTCACGATCTTGCCCTGAAACTTGCCCGGCTGCCGGCATCGCAACTTGCCGCAATGAAACTGGTAGTCAACAAGGCTTACGCGGGTCTTGGTATATCCAACACACAAACGTTGGGTCTTGCGCTCGACGGCTACATGAGAAACACACCGGATGCCCAGCAATTCATGAAACTGGTCCGGGAGAAAGGCGTTGGTGCCGCGATCCGGCAACGTGACGAGCACTTCGTAGACTACAGTTCAGGGCCGGCGGCGATGCAGCCAGACGCCAGCCATGTGATCAAACCCTGAATGGCCGGAAGCCCAGAACGATGCGACTCGAGCCCAGACAGATCGAAGCGTTTAAGCGTAACGGGTTTCTCGCCGGCCTGCCGCTTCTCTCGGATGATGCCTGTACCCGCTTTCAGCAGCGAACAGAAGCATTCGAGCAGCAATACCCGGACGCCGCCCAGTGGGCGTTTGATATCAAGGCCAATCTCCTCTTCGACTGGGTCTACGAGATCAGTGTAACGTCCGCACTGCTTGATGCAGTCGAAGATCTAATCGGCCCCAATATTCTACTGACCAATTCAATATTTCGGATCAAGCCCCCGGGCTCGAACACTCACTATGGCTGGCATCAGGACGCGGCTCGTATCCAGGTTGAACCGCCGTTCATCCTGGCCTACCTGGCGATCAGCAACGCGACCCGGGCAAACGGGTGTCTGCGTGTCATTCCGGGGTCTCACCGGACGGTTGAACCCTTCAGATTGATCAGCTATGCCTGCAACCGGAAGGTGGCCCGTACTATCGACGTTGACGAACGACTGGCGGTGGATCTGATTCTGAATAAAGGAGAAGTCGCGCTATTTCACTGCAACACCATTCACGGTTCTGGAGAAAACCTCAGCCACCGGCCTCGAGTCGCACTGATTAACGACTACACCCCGGCTGATGCCCGCCAGTCTACCGGTACAGGTTCCGGTCAACTGGTCAGAGGCGTTAACAAAGGGACAGGATTTATGTCCGAAAAAGTACCGGTCGGCGCCTTCACGCTGGATAATATTCTTGCCCGGCGCCGAACGCTGATGCGTTACCCAGAAAATGTTCTGATGGGACCTCTGGAATCGGGCGAACAGCCCACCTTTGCCGATGACCTCCCCCAATCCGGCTGATCAGACGCCAAACCAGTCACACAACCCGGCGAAGTCATCAACCGTGATCTCAGGTTGGAGCGGCGACTCATCATAGGGCAGGTCATAGCGGTTGATATATGCGCCGCGATAACCACTCGCCCGAGCCCCCAGGATGTCGAACGAATGCGCGGCAACCATCATTATCTGTCCCGGTGGCAGGTTCAGTTGCTGCGCGGCAAACCGATAGACCGCTGGATGGGGCTTAAATTGACCCACCGATTCCACAGAGACGATCTCGTCGAATGGGATCTTGATTTGGTTGCGGGAAAGATGCGCCAGATAGTCCTGTTCACCGTTGGATAACATGACCAGGCGGAAACTTCCCGCCAGTCTTTCCAAGCCTGTTACGGCATCTGCAAAAGGTTCGAGTTCTTGATACGCCAGCATAAAGTCATCGATCTGGCTTTCAGAAAACGTCACCTTGAAGGTGCGCAATGTATAGAGCAGCGACCGGCGCATCACGGCGAGGTAGCCGCTGTGCCCGAGCATCAGAAGATTGTCCTGGTATTGCTCGATCCGCTGGCGCAGTCGCCAGTAGGACCACACTGTTGTTGCCTTTGCCTTTGCCCCGCAGTCATCAAGCAACTCGGATAAACGCGGCGTCAGGCTTCCGGCAAGGTCCAGTACTGTGCCAAAGATATCGAATGCGAGAGCCTCGGGTCGATCGTGAATACCGAACTCCATATGCAATACTCTCCCGAATAGATCAGGTCTACAAAGCGATGAGCAGGCTCGGGCTGGGACCGGTTGCCTCGAACAATAATAACCGGTCAATAACAGGCACGGGGCACAATTCTCCTCAGCCCAGTTATCATTCAGTCTCGAGCACTCGGCATATGACCGGGTCGAATAAGCGCAGCAACTAGACAAATTACATCATATTTCAGGATCACATCTAAATGAAATGTTTTTCCGAGGCCTGTGATCGAAACCAGGATCCAATTCTTGCAGTGTTGAAAGAGATTCTGCCAGGGTCGGGCAGGGTTCTCGAGATCGGCAGTGGCACAGGCCAGCACGCCGCATATTTCAGTCGCGCGCTACCTGACCTCAACTGGCAGCCCAGCGACCTTGCCGATGCCCATCTCAGTATTAAAGCCTGGCGCGAGGAATCCGGTGCACCGAACCTGAGCGCCCCCATTGTCATTGATTTACTCAGCGACAACGGCAGTCCGGGTGTGGTCGACGCCATCGTGTGCATCAATACGATCCACATCGTGGCCTGGGCAGGTGTAGAGCGTCTGTTCAGCTTGGCTGAGAGTATCCTGAAACCACACGGGGTATTGTATTGTTACGGCCCGTATCGATATGGCGATCGCGCACTCGAGCCCAGTAACGTGGCCTTCGATCACTGGCTGAAGGCCCAAAATCCGGTGAGTGGAGTCAGAGACTATGAAGTCATCAAGGCATTGGCCGAGTCCACTGGTTTTTACCTTGGCGGTGACAGATCCATGCCCGCCAACAACCGATCGATCTGGTGGGTCCGAAGGACAGCCCCCAATGCGTCCGCCCTCAGCGCCGCTTGACCGGTGTCCAGCTTTGCACCCGGCAGAGCGGTAGATAGCCCCCAGACAACAGCATGATCGCACTGATTCAGCGGGTTGCCGAGGCTCGGGTCCTGGTTGATGAGTCGGTAATCGGCCGCATCGGGCTCGGGTTGCTGGTTTTCACGGCAGTTGAGCCTGGTGACACCGAAAGCCTTTGTGAACGATTGTGCCGGAAGGTCACCGGTTACCGTGTTTTCGCCGACCAAGATGGAAAAATGAACCTTGATGTCCGCCAGGCCGGTGGGACATTGTTGATTGTCTCCCAGTTTACCCTGGCCGCAGACACGACAGGTGGGTTGCGGCCGAGTCTCAAAAGTGCACCACCAGAACAGGCAGAAACCCTATACAACAAGTTTGTCGAGTGCTGTAGGTCGCGGGGCATCCCGACCGAGACAGGATGTTTCGGTGCCAATATGCAGGTTCACCTGGTCAATGACGGACCGGTGACCTTTCTACTCAGAACCTGACTGCGCATGGCGGCTGCCAGTGATCCAGGACAATGCGGCAACCGCAGTACCGACCAGTGCCAGGCCGGCCGCGACCCCATAACTGATTCTGAAGGCGTAGATATAGGTCTCTGGTGGGACCTCAGAGCCCCCAATCCCTGCGACCCCATCTGGCGACCCACCCTGTAAAGTCGCGAACAAAGAGCCCAGCACCGCAACACTGGTCATCGCACCGAGGTTCCTGGAAAGGCCGGCCAGCGCACCGCCCATTCCAAGTTCAGAAGTATTAACACCGCCCATTACCAGACTGAGATTGCTGCTCTGAAACACACCCATCCCCACACCCAGGATAGCCATTCGAATGGCAATCTCGAACACCCCGGTCTGTTGATCAAAAAACAAAAATGAGACCAGACCTCCGAACACCAGTATTATCCCAAAGGTACTGATCAGTGCCGGATTTGTTTTATCCGCAAGTAACCCGCCCAGGGGTGAAGACACCAGCAGACACAGCGCCGGCAGTGCGAGCAGCAGCCCGATCACCGTTGCACTCGCGCCTACAACTTCGGAGGTAAAAAAGGGAAGAATGAACCAGCACACAAAAATAGATAGGTACAGAAAAAAGTTGGAGATCAAGCCGAGTGCAACCTGGGTGCGGCGCAGGATCGCAACGTCCAGTAAAGGCTGTTCAGCGCGCAGCTGCCTCCAGACCAGCCGGTAACACATCGCCAGGCCAAGAACCGACACGGCAATGGTTGCAGGGCTCAGCCAGCCGAGAGTCCGCGCGAAGTAGAAGACGGATAGCAGGACTGGAAAGCCGGTAACCAGTAATGTGGTGCTCGACCAGTCCAGTGTGCCGCGGTGTTCGGGTGTCAAAATGGGCAGCGTGCGAACAGCCAGCAACAAAGCCAGAAGTGTCAACGGGACTCGCCCGAGGAATATCCAGCGCCAGCCCAGCATATCGATAACCAGACCTGCTCCCAGAGAGCCTACGATCATGCCACCCATACCGATTGCGGTCATCATGCCAAGGGCGGTCCCTCGTACCCGGGCCGGAAAAACAGCTGTGATCAGTGCCGGGGAGGTTGCCAGAAAGATAGCGTTGCCAATGGCCTGTACCCAACGAAATGCCAGTACCGATTCGAGAGCTGGTGAAAACGCGATCATGGATACGGCTATTCCGTATGCCACGAGGCCGACCAGATATACTCGTCTTAAGCCATAAAGATCAGCGACTCGCCCGACCACCAGCTGCAGGCTTGCTGTTGCGCCGATGTAAACCGTGATGATCCAGTAGATCGACTGAAGACTCACATCCAGGTCATTTGCGATATCCGGCAACCCGACGTTGACACTGAAATCCAGGCTGCTGAGAAACATCCCGGCCGATGCCGCGCCCAATAAGAGCCAGTTCTTGCCCCCAAACTCTTGCATGTTAAGCTGACCTGTCGCCGTTGAGCCTGGAAAGCAACCCCCCAACTTCTGTCCTCCTGACCTTCATGTGGATATTTGGCTACGGCTCATTGATCTGGAACCCGGGTTTTCCCTTCGTCAGTCGACAGCCTGCCCGAATTGAAGGCTGGGTACGCAGATTCTGGCAGGGTTCAACGGACCACCGCGGGTTGCCGGGTGCTCCGGGCCGGGTTGTCACCCTAACCAGAAGTCCCGGTGCGGGCTGCATGGGAATGGCATACCAGTGTGCAGGAAAAGAAGCAGAAAATATTCTCAAGGTGCTGGATATCCGGGAGAAGGGCGGTTATCACCGCGAAGACGTGCGCCTTATTTTTCAGGACGGATCCGCTACCGACGGAATCGTCTATATGGCCGGACCGGACAATTCGGACTACCTGGGTGAGGCGTCGACCAGTGACATTGCAGCCCAGGTCAACTCGGCCCGCGGGCCCAGCGGTCCGAACAGTGAATACGTCCGGCAACTGGCAAACGCGCTGAGGTCGATGGGAGCCGATGAGCCGCATCTCTATGAAGTCGAACAAATGCTGGCCGACGAGGTTGCCGAAGAAGCTTGATTCCGACCGGCCCCGCTGGTCCCCACTCCGAGTCCAGCACCGCACCCCGTCAGGCGGGCTCCAATACCTTCAACGAGACGCTCTGAACGATATCTTTGACTTTCTCTCGATAATCCAGCATATGCGGCGCAATTGCGTGATCGTGCAATGCTTCCATGGTTTCCCACTTCTCGAGCATGATAACCACGTTGGAATCGTTGACCTGGGCGGCCATCCCGGATTCTGCATCCACCATTGGTAGGTATTCGATACAGCCGTGCTCTGCCCGCACACTGGGCAAATTATCGTTGATATGCTCAAGCAACTCCGGCAGGCCGCCTTCCCGAGCTGTGATTGTTGCGACTACGCTGATCATAGAATTGTTCTCCTGCATGCGTTGACTTCAGCTGAATGGTCTCCAAGAACCCAACCTGTTGATTGTGCCCCAAGGCACTGGCCGTACCAGCAATTATTTTGCGGTTCGGACACAATACACGCATTACACACGAATACGAAATGGACGGTCCTGGCGGGGGTAAGCGATGAAACTGGGTCTGACAGGCCAGCGGGTGCTGATCACCGGAGGTTCCCGAGGCATTGGCCTGGCCGCGGCGCTGGAATTTGCCGCCGAAGGCTGCATCCTGGATCTGGTATCCCGAAACCCGGACCACCTGGCTGCGGCGAGCGAGGCTATCGGCCAACGCTGGGATGTGCCGGTAACGACCCACTCGCTGGATCTGTCCAGTCAGAAAAATATCGCCAGACTCTTCGAAACCTGCCGCGATACGGACATACTCGTCAACAACGCCGGTGCGATTCCCGCCGGCGACCTGCAGCAGGTGGGCGACCAGCGATGGCGTGACGCCTGGGACCTTAAAGTCTTTGGCTACGTCGGGTTGAGCCGCCTGTTTTACCCGGAGATGAAAGACCGGGGGCATGGCGTGATCGTCAATGTCATCGGTCTGGCAGGCGAACGACCCGATACCAACTACATTGCAGGCTCAGTTGGGAATTCGGCGTTGATCGCCTTTACTCGGGCACTGGGCAGTCACAGCCTTGATGACGGGGTGCGGGTTGTCGGGATCAATCCAGGTCCGGTCCAGACGGACCGTATCGTGGCACTGCTCCAAGCCAGGGCCCAAAGGGAGAAGGGGGACAGCAGCCGCTGGGCGGATTACCTGGAGGCGCTGCCGCTGGGCAGGGCGGCAAAACCCGAGGAAGTAGCAGACCTGGTTGTTTTCCTGGCCTCTGAACGCGCCTCCTATCTGTGCGGTTCTGTGGTTACCCTGGATGGGGGACTGGGCGCCAGGAGCCACTGAGAGGCGTCAGGGGGCGTTTTTCGCGCCATTCGACTCCCTCACAGGATGCGAAAGGTGCCCCCAGCCGGACCCCGACTGTGTGGTCTTCTACAGGGGACCGGGGTACTGGTCCTCATCCCCCATATGAGCCCGATTCCAGGTCGGGCTGATAACGATCTCATTCAGGCACACGTGGGCAGGCATTTCAGCCACAAAGCGGATCGTCTCACCCAGGTCTTCGACTTGAAGCATCCTCTGGCGATCCACCTCACTGACGGGCACCGGCCGCTGATCCAGGATCTCGGTGGCGACTTCCGCCGGTTCAATGCAGCAGCAGCGGATGCCATATCGCCCCTCCTCAAGATTGAGGGTAGCGCTCATCGACGAGAGGCCATGTTTCGAAGCCCCGTAAGCCGGGCCGGCGATATAGGAGTCATAGCGGCCGGCCCAGGAGGAAATGTTGATGATCAGGCCATCGCGGCGCTCCCGCATGCCGGGCAACACAGCGTGGGTACAGTAAAAGGCGCCGTTCAGGTTGGCTGCGATGACCCGCTGCCAGTCTTCGACTGACATCTGATGGTAGCGCCGGTGGGCGAGGTTAAGTCCCGCGCTGTTGACCAGAATGTCGATCTCCCCCAGTTCCGTCCGGATCTGCTCGGCAGCGGACTGAACCGATGCTGGGTCCGCCACGTCCAGCGGTAACACGACGCCCTTTCCCGGGCCTACCAGTGCTTCAGCCAGAGCTTCATCCAGAACTGCCTTGCGGCGGCCCGATAAGGCCACACTGGCACCGGCCATAGACAGTGCCTTGCCGGCGGCGCGACCAATCCCGGTTCCACCGCCGGTGATCCAGGCTACCTTCCCCTCAAGAGAACCACTCATGCGCAACTCCTCATTACGATATGAACTCATTTGCCGGATCGACTCGGGTGCCGATTTCAGTCAAGCGAGTTGACTGTCTCCAGCATCATCGGTGCTAATACGTCGGCAGTCCGGCCTGCCCAGTCCCGCTCAGATACATGGCCCAGCATCTGTTCCTGGGCGGCCTGAAGGTGCTCCAACGCACTCGCATGATCCACGCTCTGGATGGTGCCGTCTCTAACGACCTGCTCCCCATCGACATAAACATCCCGCACGGCCCGATCAGCCGCCACCACCAGCAGTGTGCGCAACGGCTCGCGCACCGGCCTCATAGCAGGGTGATGCAGATCGATACACACGAAATCGGCCTTGCAACCGACCGCCAGGCGGCCTATATCGTCGCGACCCAGCGCATTGGCACCGGCGATGGTTGCCGCGTTGAACAGCTCGAGATAGGTAACATTCTCGACATTCTGGCCGGCAATTCTGGCTGTAATCGCTGCAGTTCGGACCTCGTCCAGCATATTGTGGGGATAGGTGTCCGTGCCGACAGCCAACCGCACTCCGTGATCCAGGTAGGTGCCGAAGGTGTTCAACGCTATGCCGCGGCGCGAGAAAACAGTCGGACAATGGGCGATCGTTGCTTCGGTCTCCGCCAGTAAACCGAGATCCCTCTGACTGGTCCAGTGCAGCCAGGGGTGATGGTCCAGAAAAATACAATGGGCTATTGTGCTTCGCTCATCCAGCACTCCGAGATCATCGAGCCACTGGATGGGCGTCGTGCCGTGACGCCGCTGCATCTCCAGGAATTCAGTGACTGACTGTGCGGCGTGAATGGTCCAGGGCAGGTTGCTTTCCTTGGCGAATGCGTGGCTGTCGCGCAGCAGTTCCTCCCCGCAGGTGTCGACCTGGGAAGGCGAGACCATGCCGGAGATTCTCCCGCACGGATGCGAAATGGCCTGCTCGATCATGCGCTGGGCACGTCGGAAGGCCTTCCTGCCGGCTGCCTCGTCCCAGTCGTATTCCAGTGAGTGTCCGTTACGGGTGTACCAGCGTGCATCTCTGAACAGCGGCGCAATGACTGCACGCATCCCGCTTTCGGCCAATGCCTCCAACCAGCCCTCGAAGGGCGGTGAAAGATCAGCGACGGTCGTGACGCCTGACAACAGCAACTCCGACATTGAGACATTCAGGCAGGCCATGCGCCCGGCATCGTCAAGCGGGTCGAATACAGGCAAATGCTCATACAATGAGCTATGCCAGAAACCGGGTGAGACGGTCTCGTCGGTAATGCCTTTTCGGATCGCCTCCGATGAGAGGTGGGAATGAATGTCGACCAAGCCCGGAATGACCAGCAAATCCTCGCCATTTAGCTCTCGCTCTGCGCGGTCCGCGTAATCTTCACCGATAAAGACGATCTCACACCCCTCGAAAACCAGATCGGCATCGCGGAGGTACACATGCCGGCTGCCATCCCAGACCACCAGCCAGGCTATGTTTCTTAGAGCGGTTCTTTCAGTCACCGTACCGACCCACTCAAGGGCAGCGTCCTAGCCTAGAAGACCATCCGCTCGAAGCATCTTCAGGGACTCCTTGAACGCCGCGACCGTATGCTCCAGATCGCTGTCATCGTGGACCGCAGAGATAACACCACCCGGCCAGCCGGCGATATCCACACCATTGACCATCATGGCCAGCCGGAATCGATCCGTCGCGGTCGCCGAATTGGATTTGAGCTCCTGCCAATCAATCTCACCTGGAACAAAAGCGAGGGGATCCAGGTGTCTATTTTTCGGATTAGTGAACAGATGAAAACCCGAAAAGGTCCCATAGGCCGCCCAAGAGACATCTTCGGTTGCCAGAACCTCGTTCAGGCGGTTTCGTAATCGCTCAGCGTATGTGTTGGCACGTTCACAGGCGTCAGTCACCTCGATGATCGACAGCGCGGTGTGTCCCGCCGCCGCCGAGACCGGATTGGCATTAAAGGTGCCCTGGTGTTGGATCTTCTCCCGTTTGTTCGCCAGAGAGACGCCAAAGTCAAGGGCTTCGAGCAGGTCTTCGCGCCCGGCCACCGCAGCTCCCGGCAATCCACCCCCAAGGATCTTAGCCAACGTGGTCAGATCAGGACTGATGCCATAGTGCGCCTGTGCGCCGCCCCGGGAAACGCGAAACCCGGTAACCACTTCGTCAAAAATCAGCAGCACCTCATGGCGCAGGGTCAATTCCCTCAGCCCGGTCAGATAATCAGCCTGCAAGGGCACCATTCCGAAGGAAGCGCCTGTCGGTTCCAGAATGATGGCAGCTATGTCGTTGTCAACCTGCAGTATCTCGGCGGCAGTGTCGAGGTCACTCGGATCGATGAGCTTTATCCCTTCGGCAATTCCGGGCAATACACCGGGTGTTGGTGAGCCATCAAAATGGGAGCTGTACCCTGAGGTCATGTGATCATTCCAGCCGTGGAAATGTCCCTTCAGGCGCAGGACCTTGCTCCGGCCGGTATGCGCACGGGCCAACCGCAGGGCCAGATGAGTCGCCTCTGTCCCGGATGAGGTAAACCGAACGCGTTCGGCACTTGGTATCAATCGCTGGACGACCTGGGCCCAACGCAGTTCATGCTGGTGGCCAGCTCCGAAATGCGAACCCGCATCCAGTGCCGAATGGGCCGCAGCGATGACTTCAGGATGGCCGTGGCCCAGCAGCAGGGCGCCATGTCCACCAAAGTAGTCAACGTACTCATTGCCGTCTACGTCCCATTTTCTCGAACCCTCGGCCTTTTCGACGTAGATCCCATAGGGCCGAAGATAGCGGGAATCGTGGGTTAATCCACTGGGAAATAATTGGCCGGCCGCCTCAGCGAGTTCTGCAGATGTGGGTGAATGTGCCCGGTAGGCAGAGACGATGGATGAATTGTCAAAATCCATGATGGCCCTGGTGTATGCTCATTTTGATGACTTGTGATTTTACCCACATTGGTCGAGGAGTGTTTTCGTTATCAGCCCAGAGGGGTATGATGCACTCTGAGCCGTGCACAGAGAATACCGATCCGGCACGTTGCCGAACCGATATGAACAGAGCTCGAGAGAAACATATAGACCCCTTTAAGGGAGCCACAACATGAAACCGACCATTCTGAGTTGCGCGGTAACGGGCAGCTTTACGACACGGGAACACAATGCCAATCTGCCGGTCACACCCGAAGAGATCGCGAACGAATGCATCGCAGCTGTAAAGCAAGGTGCTGCAATCTGCCACATTCATGTTCGAGACCCGGCCAGCGGCCAGCCGAGCATGGCGCTTGAGTACTACCGGGAAGTGGTCAAGAGGATCCGACAAAGTGATACCGACCTGATCATCAATCTGACGACCGGGCCAGGCGGACGCTACGTCCCGACAGACGGAGACCCCGCAAAAGCCGCAGCGACCACAACACTGTCGCCACCGGAGATCCGAACCGAGCACGTGGTCGAGCTCAAACCGGAGATCTGCAGCCTGGATCTCAATACCATGTGGTTCGGTGGTGGCGCGGTGATCAACTACCCCGCATCGATACGAGTGATGGCAGAGCGTATTTACAGCGCTGGAGTGAAACCTGAACTGGAGGTGTTCGATACAGGAGACATCCGCCTCGCCCGGGATCTGATAAAAGACGGCACACTCAGGATGCCGTTGCTGTTCCAGCTGGTCATGGGTGTCAATTATGGAATGGACAGCACAACCGAGGCCCTGGTTCAAGCTCGATCGATGCTGCCGGACGGTGCAGAATGGGCGGCCTTCGGAGCAAGCCGGCACGCATTCCCGATGCTGGCGCAGGCTTACCTTTTAGGCGGCCATTGCCGGGTCGGAATGGAGGACACAGTCTACCTGGATAAAGGGGTCAAAACACCCGGCAATGCGGCGCTGGTCGAGAAATCTGTCCAGATTATCCGCAGCCTGGGCGGACAGGTCGCAAGCGTTGCCGAAGCGCGCGAGATACTCGGCCTGACGGCTCCCACCGGATAACAACGAAGCGTTATGGTTTCGGTCCCCACTGGCATTTGCCTGAACACCCAGGACCAACCCACGACCAGGACCTGTCGGAACCCGCGGTGAATTTGAAGAAACTCCTCGAGCAGATACTCCTCTACGTACGTTCGAACCTGCTGGGGATTCTCTGGGTGATCGTCATCGCCGGTTCGATGTACTACTACACCACACTGATGGTCGGGGGGTAATCTGTCCGGCCGGGTAACCGGGAAGTCAGCGTTTATTGATCGGTGCCCTGGCGTAATCCACGGCTCACTCGTCGCGCCATAGCCTGCGCAACTGTTCGATTTCCGTTTCGACCGGAAACGGCAGAGTTAACTGTGGGTTGTACCGCTCGAAGTTGATCCTACGACAACGACGCCTGCGTATCCCGCGTTGCCGGGCTGTCCACCGTCTGCCGTTCACTCCAAATCCTTGATTAACTGAGCCTGGCTTCAGGCAGCCGTATAGCCGCCGTCTACGGTCCAGGCGGCGCCGGTAACGAAAGATGCCTCGTCCGAGGCCAGAAACAAGATCACGTTGGCGATCTCCTCGGGTTGACCCAGTCGTCCCATCGGGTGCATTTTGATGAGCGCCTGGTGCGTCTCAGGCGAGTCGGCGAGATTTTGGGTTAAATTAGTGTAAGCGAACCCCGGGCACACTGCATTGACTCGGATATTTTCCTTGGCGAGTCGAGCACCAAGATCGCGGGTGACCTGCAGTACTCCTCCTTTACTGGGAGGGTAGGGGGAAAACCCGTCTGATAGTGGCAGACTGGGGTCATAGCCCACCAGGCCCATAACCGAGGCCAGGTTGACAATCGCCCCGCCACCCATTCGCTGAAGGACCGGCACTGCAGCATGGCACATCAGCATTGTTCCTTTGAGGTTGACCCGGATAACCGTGTCCCACTTCTCCTCGAAACCGGCATTATCACCAAGTGATCTGGCTGTAATGCCTGCAGAATTGATGACGATATCCAGCCGGCCGAACTGGTCGAGCGCATCATTCACACGAGCAATGCACTCGCTGGCATTACTGACATCGCAAAGTGTGCTTTTGAAAGTCGGCTGATCCAAGGGTAGAGCCGAAAGTCCGGCGTCATCGATATCGAGGGCCAGTACGGAGGCCCCTTCGGCCAGGAGACGCTCGGCGGCAGCCTTGCCGATCCCGGAGCCGGCTCCAGTAACAATCGCGACTTTCTGATCGAATCGATTGTCAAATGTCGCCATGGTGAAATCTCTCCATCTGCTGCTCGATGATATCGATATATGCGCCTAGTTCAGTTTCGTCCATTCGGATCAGCGGCCTTGCAACAGCGCCATTTTGTTCCATTGTACGGTTCATTGAGCCGATCATGCACGATTCACCTCGGTGCCATTCCGGGATATAGTTCGACCAGTACGATGAAGATAAACAATCCGTGCCGTTTAGAGGTGCCCTATTTAACCCGGATACACATGGGCAATCGCTGATAATCCATTTCCCCAATGATGGCTACAAGCAATAATCTTCTTCATCGCTCAATATTAGCCCTTGGCATGGCCATGCTCTGCCTGTCGCTCCAACCCAGTCTTGGTCAGGCCAGCAATCCGACACGCTTTCTCAGCACCACAGAATGGGGATACCAGGAGGTTGAAGACCCGGCAGGAGCCGGCCAGCGTGAAAAGGTCCAGAGATTCGAAGTCCGGCCCGGCGATTGCGCTATCGAAAGGATCAGCAACGACTGCAAAAGAGAACTGGAACGATCCGAAATCGTCGCAGGGCCAGTGCCTGAAAGAGCTCTGGCACAAGAACAGTGGTATCTGTGGCAGGTCTTCTTTCCCGAAGACTATACCAACGTTTATCCCGCGAGAAGTATTCATGGTCAGTTTCTGAACCACCGGGCGGAGCCTGTCTGGACGTTTGAAGTCGGCAGCACGGGTGTACTGTGGCTGGGCAATCGAGTTGAGCAGGAGCCCAACTATATCTCGCTGATTGACGAAGATCTGCTCCTTGGTCGGTGGCATGAAATCAGCGTCAACGTCGAATGGTCGCAGGATGAGGGGTTTTTCAGGGTCTGGGTCAACGGCCAGCAGCGAGTAGACCATCGTGGACCGACTTGCTCTAACTGCAAGGTTTTTTTCAGCTACGGCATTATGCGTTCGGAGCTCTCCAGGTTTCGCAGCCAGCTCAAAACCGAAAAACTGCCCGTTCAGGTGGTCTACTTTACCCCGGCAGTGAAAAGTACCAGTGGTATCGGCTTTCCTGGGTACGTGCCTCCGGCTCCCAAAGAGCAACCGGCAGATACGGCCTCCGACAATGAAACAATCAAACCAACTGTCACGGTAGAAACCAACGTGCTTCCGGCTACGGACCCACTGGCAGTGGAAAAAGATCGGGGAGAGGGTGATGACGAACGCCTCTGAGGCCCCATCCGCCTGCAACACTACACCTGGAATATTTTCTGACCATGGTCAATGACAAGGTATTCATCAAGGCCGAGGAACTTCTCAGGGACTCCTTCCTTCTTGCTCTGAGAATTCTGGAGAGCGGTTTCAGACCCGATTACATCGTAGGCATATGGCGCGGTGGAACACCAGTCGGTATTGCGGTGCAGGAATATCTCGACTATGCCGGTGTCGAGACTGATCATATCGCCATACGAACTTCATACTACACGGGCATTGAACGGACCGCCCAAAACGTCCAGGTACACGGGCTGGGCTACCTCATCCGGAAGGTCAACCAGGAAGATTCTCTGTTGATCGTCGACGATGTGTTTGACACCGGAATGAGCATCGAAGCGGTTCTCGATGAACTCAAGAGTCGAGCCCGTTTGAACACCCCTTCAAATATCCGTATTGCGGCACCGTGGTATAAACCATCGAAGAACAAGACCGGTCGGGTGCCTGACTACTATATCCATGAAACATCCCACTGGCTTGTGTTTCCTCATGAATTGAGAGGCTTGTCTGAACGAGAGGTTCAGTCCGGTAAGCCTGACGTGGCAGATATTGTCAGGTCAATCAACAAAACTTAAGCTGCAGGTAATCCCGTGCGGGACTGCTTCAGCCCGTTTCAGTTCTCGGAAACGTGACGGCGACCTCAACTCCAGAGGCATCTTTTCGATTCTCCGCAATGGCACTGCCCCCGTGGAACTCAGCAATTAATCGGACAATGTAAAGACCGAGACCGAGATGTGTCTGCCCGGCATCTTTCGCGCTGGATACCATTGGATCGAACAGTCGATCCTCCAGGTGGGCTGGTAAAGTCGATCCTTCATTCACGACCGAGAGACGGATAATATAGGCAGAGCTTTTCAAGCTGACTAGGATCGGCCCCTCTTTATTACCAAAGCGGAGCGCGTTATCAATGAGTTTGTCGAGCAACTGTGCGAGTCGGTCTGGTACCCCGCTAAATTGCACCTTCCCTGGAAACACTTCTGACAGGATCTCGCGTTCTGGATTGACCTGTTGGTATCCCTCTACACAACCGGTCACCAGTTCAGTCAAATCAAACCACTCGAACTGATCCGCTTCTTGTTCGAGGGCATCTTTAAGGTTTGCGGCCTCGGTCAGGGAGGTGAGAATGCTCCGTAGCCGTTGAATTCCTTTCTTCGCTCGTAGGAGATACTTGTCGTCGTCGAGCTCGCGGTGACTGTACTGTAGATTCTCCAGTGAGGAATTCACCACGTTCAACGGGTTGTGCATCTCGTGCGCCAGTGTGTCTGGCAGTTTCTCGAGGTAGCGAGTGTACTGTGCCAGGTTCTGCAGCATGGATGAAACACTCCGTGTCAGGCTTCCCAGTTCATCCGCAGCATGAGTGCCGGAGCGTATCCGATCCTTCAACAAACGCCCTTCGGGAGTTGTTGCCTGTTCGGTTTCACGCTGTAATTTTCCGACCCGGTAAGTCAGGCGACTTGCGAACAAAAGTATCGCTATGGCCAGGAAGATAAAGACCCCCAAAAATAGAAGGGTAAAACGTCGCAACGTCTCATACTGCAAGGACAGCAATCTGTTGCCGCTCTGCTTGATGAGAATTGCACCCTGTATCTCACCCTCGGCCCAGATCGGAAGTGCACTTACAATCAACTTTGCGTTGCCATAGCGCCGCCGTTCGCTCAACCGGTCGCCGTTGGTGATCACTTTTGACAGAATGCGAAGATCCTCCCCGGAAGAATCAACGGGCATGTCCTTTATACCCCCCATTGGTTGCCTCAGGATCCAGTCATACACCTCAACGGAAAAGCCTTCCAGTCGATCCAGCCACGATGACCCACGCTTGCTCCGGGCGCTGGAGATCAGTCTTTCGGGAAAAATACTCCCAAGCTCAGCTCTGAGGCGAAAATCCCGATCCCAGACCCTGATATTGGCCTCAGATATGTAGAGAGGTTCGACGAGCTTGGCCAGGGCCGGAGTCATGAGACGGACCTGGCCCAGACCATGCATGAACGGGTCCGGATCGGTGCTGATCGTGCCCACAATTTCCCTGTTTTTGGCGTCGTCAATATCGATCACTTCAAATTTGACCCGGGCCCGCGGGCCTATCACTTCCCGTGGAATGCGGATCTTTATCGCGTAACCGCTTTCTGTAAGCGCGATGCTTGCTGCAATATCTTTCAGGGCTTCCCCCGTTTCGGGCTCACGCCAGTCAGTCTTCATCAGATAGACACTCATGCGGCCTTCCTGCCGTGCGGTGAGTAGATAACGGCGGATGTCCATGCCCAGTACCTGTACAGTCAGGCGAAGCTGGTCACTTTTGTCGAGCCTCACCAGTTCCGGATCTCTGAAAATGATCACGTCATCGGAAACGTCGAAAAACGCATAAACGTGCTTATCGTGAATTCCCAGTCCGTGTCGTACGGCCAGCGAGTCAGGGTTATAGTCGACCGTACACTCTAAAGACCCGGCACTGGTGTAGTCTCGAGCATCCTCTAACGCAGCAACCCAGTCCTTTGGGGTTGCGTCGATCGACAGGGAAGCGTCAAGTTCTGTGGGAAGTACGTCGAATGACCTGCCCATGACTTCAGGAACCCCTACGGCTGGGTCGAACAGCTCTTTCCTGTTGCCGAGCAGGCTTGCGATGCCCTCAGTAGTAAGCTCAAGTGCCTGTTGTTGCCCATCGAGCAGGAATTTTTCCATCTCCCGAACCGACTTGTAGCCCATCCATGGGATTGCCAGCAACGATAGAACCAGGAGCAACAGCTTGGTTCTGATCTTGAGTCCCGGCCGGACACGATGCCGGTTGCGGCCACTGGGTCCTGAGGATACGGAAGAGGGCGGACGCTCCAGTGTGCGGGGTGTCAGCGGTTCATTCAGTCTTGAGCCCACTTGTACCCGGTACCGTGGACCGTCTGAATCCGATCAAAACTGCGGTCAGTTTCCCGAAACTTGTTGCGAATTCTGCGAATGTATCCATTAATAGTATTACGCTCGACCAGGCCCTGCCGGGTGACGTCGTTCAGTGCGTCGTAGGTCTTGACATGGCCAGGTCGCCGGGCAAGAGACTCGACGATCCAGAATTCTGTCAATGTGAGATTAATCAGTTCACCCCGCCACTTGACTGACATACTCTTCTCATCGATTTCCATTTCATTCACACTGATCAAGGATTCCTGGGACTCGGGCTGCTTTAACTGTTCTGCGATCCGCAGCAATGCATGAACCCGTGCAACCAGGAATTCAAGGCTGACCGGCTTGGTGATGTAATCCCACGCAG
>MPMF02134760.1_pt1 | contig 35605 bp, 20 predicted proteins | sample 1617271 | NCBI WGS metagenome assembly MPMF02 (sample SAMN05944812, study PRJNA350692) | marine metagenome | biome: marine; feature: ODZ; material: water; isolation source: 120 m water sample prefiltered with 30 um filter, filtered on to 0.2 um... | place: Pacific Ocean | collected 2012-04-09... | reverse complement strand
ACCCTTCACCTCGTCAAACTCTCGCTGCAACGCAGCGATACCGGGCGGCTGGATCGACCTTACCCGGAAAGGCTTCCAGTTGCTTGCTATGGCATAAAGTTCCTTTTCGATAATGGCTCAGAGCCTGGTTAACTGACTCTACGCCATTTTATCGGATAAACTGCAAACGCAAAAGTCGCTGGACTAGCACAGTGCCTCTCGATTCACTGGTACGATATGACCTCTGTTATCTGCGGCCAAACTAATGAGCAATCGGAGAGCAAGATGGACAACGACGTGACTCTCTCTCGACGCAGTTTTGTCCAGGCGGTTGGTGCGGTTGGTCTAGCCGCCGCGAGCACGCCATCCGTGTTTGCTGAACAGCTCGAACAAGTATCGGACATCGCAGCACGCCGTGAACTGTTTGTCGAGAATACGCTCATCTCAAGGCTGTCCGGCGGCGCGAGGCTGCAACTGCATCAACCAACACCGCGCGAGGTCTCTTTTATCTGTGACAAGCCGTGGGAAGGGGCGAGCTGTGCGTACATGAAAGTGTTTCAGGACGGTGACCTCTATCGCATGTACTATCGAGGCAGCGATGTCGTTTACACCAAGGAAGGCTACAGCAGCCCTCACCCCGAAGTTGCCTGCTATGCCGAGAGCCGTGACGGGATCCATTGGACCAAACCAGAGCTGGGACTGTTCGAGTATCAAGGCTCGAAGGAGAACAATATCATCTGGATGGGATCGGGCAGCCATAACTTCGCGCCGTTCCTAGACGCCAATCCCGATTGCCCGAAGGAAGAACGATTCAAAGCACTTGCCGGCGATTTCAGGAAGGGTCTTCAAGCGTTTGTGTCCGCCGACGGTGTGCGGTTTACACCGGTCGGGCAGAAGCCGGTGATTGCAAAAGGGGCGTTTGACTCATTGAATCTGGCATTCTGGGACACCATAGCCGGCACTTACCGTGAGTATCACCGCGACTTCCGCCAGGGACGCGACATTCGAGCCGGCACGTCGAAGGACTTTGTACATTGGACCGACCCTGAGTTTCTGTCGTACGAAGCGCATCGTCATGGCGGCGAGTCAGATGCGGCGCCCCCTGTCCGAGATGCCGATCCTGCCAATCAGCTTTCAGGCCGCGTCAGCCAGCTTTACACCAATCAGATCATCCCTTACTACCGTGCCCCGCACATCTATCTGGGATTTCCGACGCGCTACATCGACCGCGGCTGGACTTATTCGGCGACCCAACTGCCGCGCCACGAGTATCGCCAGCTGCGCGGCGCCAAGTCTCGGCGCGAAGGCACGGCGGTTACGGACGGCATGCTCATGGCAAGTCGCAACGGAACTCATTTTCACGTTTGGCCCGAGTCGTTCATTCGGCCAGGTTTGCGGAAACGGCAGAGTTGGTTCTATGGCGACACGTATCAGAACCACGGTCTGGTCGAAACGAAGTCAGCGATTGAGGACGCGCCGCCGGAACTATCGGTCTACGTCAGCGAAAACTCGCACCAGGATCATCCCGGTCAGTTTCGGCGATACACGCTCCGCATCGACGGATTCGTATCCCTAACGGCGCCGCTGGCCGGCGGCGAACTCGATACCACGACCTTGAAATTCCAGGGGAACCGACTCTCACTCAACATGTCGACCTCTGCTGCGGGAAGCGTTCGCGTTGAGATCCAGGATGAGAAAGGCACCGCGATCCCCGGCTACACGCTGCGAGACGCTCACGAGTTGTATGGCGATTCGCTCAGTCTCGCAGCGGCGTGGAAGGATCGCGTTACGAATCTTGGAGAGTTGGCCGGCAAGCCGATCCGTTTGCGATTCGTTGTCCGCGACGCTGACATATTCTCGTACCAGTTTGAACAGGGGTAAGATCAAGAGTGAAAAAGCATGGACTACACGCATTGCTTTAGGAGCCGACAGATGCCTTCCACCATTGCTCGTCTACGAAGACTGGTTTTCCTTTTCACGGTGATCGTGCTGGCGATCGCGTCCTCAGGTTACGCTCAACCAAAGATTGAGACGCCGCCGGGCGTGGATTATCCGCGCGACAATGTTGTGTCTGGTTACCGTGTCGAGGCCAAATGGCCGCAGGGTAAGTCGGCTTATCCGTGGAAGGCGGTGCCGGGCATCGCGATCGATGAGGAAGGGCTCATCTGGACAGTCAACCGCGGCGAGATGCCGGTACAGGTCTACACAGCGGACGGAAAACTCGTCAAGCAATGGGGCAGGGGTTACTTTGTTAGTCCTCATCAAATCCGTTTCGGTCGCGAAGGACACGTGTGGATTGCCGACTCGCACGCTCACGTCATTTACAAGTTCACGCGCGGCGGTGATAAGCTGCTGACCATTGGTATCCCCAACGAACCCGGTGACGACAACAAGCACTTGAAGATGCCGACCGACATGGTGGAGGCGCCGTCCGGCGAGGTCTTCATTTCCGACGGCTATCGCAACAATCGAGTCGTGGTTTGCAATTCGAAGGGAGAGTTTATTCGCACGTGGGGCGAACTCGGTACGAAGCCGGGTCAACTCAGCCTGCCGCATTCCATCGCGCGAGACTCGAAAGGCCGGATCTACGTTGCCGATCGGAATAACTCGCGGGTTCAGGTTTTCACCGAGGCAGGCAAGTTTGTCGAGCAGTGGGCCAACCTCTGTCAACCGTGGACCGTTCGCATAACGGCCGACGATGAGGTCTACATTTGTGGTGCGTCGCCTTCACGATGGCGAGAAGAAGATGTGCAACTGGGAATTCCACCCAAGGATCAGATTGTGATGAAGTTCGACACGACAGGCCGAGTGCTTGCGTGGTGGCGTTTCCCACAAGGTCCTGACGAAGCCGATATGGGAGTCAAGACGGGAGAGTTATCTTGGGTCCACGGCTTGGCGATTGACCCCCAAGGCAACCTGTACCTCGGCGACATCATGGGCCAACGCGCCCAACGCTTCTTGCTCGTGAAGTGAAATCAATAATTGGCGACTTTGATGTTAGTTCAGCGTAATTCTAGCGACCATCGGGAACGAGTTGTTACAAACCGAGCGATAGCTCGCATTGATTGGCGGTCCTTCCGCCTTATGCGACACGCATTATTCGCATTACTGTCGCCAATCATGTTGGCTGCTCCCTACGTTTCGAGTCAGGCAGCAGAGCCCGAAATCTCCTCCGTCGTGAAGATCTGGGATCGCGCACCGCATAACGCATTCACAGACCTGATCCGCTTTCGCGATTCCTGGTGGTGTACGTTTCGCGAAGGAAAAGGCCATGCCGGCGACAACGGCAAAGTTCAAGTCATTGTCGCGGCCGACGGAGTCAAGTGGGAGTCGGCGGCGCTGATTGCACAGGATGGAATCGATCTGCGCGACCCGAAACTATCGATCATGCCCGATGGCAGGCTGATGTTGATCATGGGCGGCAGCGTCCACGACGACAAAGGAACCTATCAGACTCGCTCGCCACGCGTCGCGTTTTCACAGGACGGCCACAGATGGACGGAGCCCCAAAAGCTGCTGGACGAAGATCACTGGCTGTGGCGTGTGACGTGGCACAAGGGCAAAGGTTACAGTGTGTCGAAGCTGGGAAACGGACGTGATCCCAGACGCGTCATGCTTTACCGCACGGCAGACGGCATCCGATGGGAGTTGCTGACCGAGTTCCGCGACATCCCAGCCTGGCCGAATGAAGCAACGATTCGATTTCTTGACGATGACGAGATGGTTGTTCTGTTGCGCCGCAACAAAACGGCGTGGATTGGTACAAGCCGGTCGCCTTACACCGAGTGGAAGTGGAAGGACTCGGGACATCAGATTGGCGGTCCCAACTTCATCCGGCTTCCTGACGACAGCCTGTGGGCGGCCGGCCGTCGTTACGGCGACAAACCCACGACCGTGCTGGCTCGCATGACGCGAAACAGTTACGAGCCCGTGCTCAGCTTGCCAAGTGGAGGCGACTGCAGCTATCCCGGTATGGTCTGGCACAACGGTTTGCTCTGGATGAGCTACTACTCCTCTCACGAAGGCAAGACGAGCATCTACCTGGCGAAGATCAAGGTCCCACTGCCGAAGCCGAGTGGAGCACCGCGCCCGGTCGGGTCAACTCATGGCCTGAGTGTCACCGTCACATCAGAACTCCCCGGCCCAAAAGTGTGCGCCGATCCAATGATCGATTTTGCCGACGAAATCAACATTGCGGGGATCAAAGGAGTGCTCGACCCGAACTCGATCGAGGTCGTCAACCTCAGCACGAACACCGTCGTCCCGCATTCGCTCAGCCGACACTTCCAGCACGGCGACAAGGGACGCGTGCGGTGGGTGATCAACGATCCCAAACACACGGATTATGGAATTCGCTTTCGCACCACAGAGCATCGCCCGCTTGTGCGATCGCCGAAGCATATCCCGCTGATCGGTGTTGGCGACCTGCTACATTACAACGCAGGAGTTCCACGTCCCATCGGAGGCCTGACTACGCTGTCACGCTTCGCCGATCTGATGGGTGACGGCCGCGAGGACTTGATCTTCGCCGGGATGTATACCTACGAGTCAAGATGGCCGGAAATGAGAATCCCGCAGGATTGGGGAGGCATTTTTTGTCGTCCAAGAGTTGGAAACACCGAGCAGTACCTGTTCGGTGAAATGATCCGTCTGCGCTACAAGATGCGTCGAGACACAAGCGAGTTTCACGATTTCTCGACGGGCTACATGCACGCGGACGTCGCTGATCTCAACCGCGACGGATTACCGGATCTGCTCTTCACAACGGCGGTCAAATCTTCCGAACCGAGCCATATTAAGAACGTGCATCAAGATGTTCACTTCTTCCTGAATTCAGGAGATCGCGACGATGGCGGGATGCCGATCTTCATCGCCACGGGCAGAACGCCCCATCCTGACGGTTGGTGGGGACCGGTGCGAGCAGTGGATTTGAACGGAGACACTGCGATCGATCTGGTCTTTGGCAGTATGTACCGTGACTCGGCCAGCGCTCGGCCCGACACCTCCGCTTACTACGTGAAGAATCAGAACCCACAGGGTTGGCCGTTCGAAGCCGCAAAGCCCGTGCAGCTTGAGGTGGGGCGACGTCCTTGCTTCTACGATGTTGATCGCGATGGTCGATTGGATTCGGTTTGCCTGATTCACGATCAACGCGCGAAGCGATTCAACGTGTCGGGCCGCATGGGCTGGCGTAGAAATCAAGGCGGTGATCCGCCTCGCTTCGGCGCGGCGAAAGTTCTGGAGGAGATCGATCTCGCTCATTGCTACTTCACCGCGGCGGTTCGGGGAGACTCTGGGCAAGGAGTCATCGTCTCGTACGACGCCTGGCAACGAGCGGCGTTCCTGGAACAAAAGCAGAAGACCGTGGCCTCGACGTCAGGGCGGCCGCGATTCGTGGTCCGCGACATGCTCAGCCATTCGGCGGAATTGGCACTGGGAGATCAAGCCACTCCATTCCCCTGTGATTGGGACGACGACGGGGATTGGGATCTCCTGGTCGGTGGCGGATATGGCCATGTACGAATTCTCATCAATGCCGGGACAAACGCGCGCCCGCAGTTTGAAACGGTCCGCGCGGTGCTGGCACATGGTGAGCCAATCGTTATCCACATGAGCACTGTGTTCCCGGGGCTTGACGAGTACGGTCACAACATGGGGTATCCTCATCCGGCCTTTGTTGACTGGGACGCCGATGGCCGACGTGACCTGATGGTGCCCAACATCACGAACCGCATTTTTTGGTACAAGAACGTTGGAACACCCAAAGAGCCACGCTTCGGTCCGCGCCGGCAGGTAGTTTGCGACGGATTCCCGGAGAGCGGCATGACGCTGCATGCGACAGCGCGGTTGCTCGGCGCCGAAACGAAGCAGTGGACAAAACGTGTTCCCGATCCTAACTCGCCCTTCGGTTGGCGCAGCCGCGCCGGCTTTGGCGATTTCAACGGCGATGGATTGATGGACATGGTAACGACCGACGCCCAAGGCCCCAGCGCCCCGAATGGCTACGCCGAACAGTCCGCGTTGTTCGTTCAATGGCGCGATGGGCGGGGAGAACTCCGCCTGCGTCGCGACCACGTAATCACGCTACCCGACGGCAGCCCAATGAAAAACGTCGGCGGTCAACCGGCGCAGACGATACCTGTCGACTGGGACAGCGATGGGAGGCTTGACCTGATCATCAATCATGGCCGAACGATGGACACCGCGCCAGCGCTCGTTCGCAACATCGGCACAACAACCGATCCTCGTTTCGATTATCCCAAGCGTCTCAAATGCTGGGGCATTGAGTTGTCGGGCATCGCCAAACATGGCCCTTATTATGGCGTGGGCGATCTGGACGATGATGGAAAACCTGACCTGCTAGCTTGCCCGGAGATGGGAACGTATCACTTTTTCCGTCGCACCGCGCTAGACATGCCGCGGCGACCGAGCATTATGATTGGGAGCTCGATTATTGGCAGCGACGAAGAGCGATAACATCAAGAGAATTGGAGTTGATAAAGTGATCTCTTTGCACCCGCGATGGGAACTCGTGATCGGAATGCTGGTGGCTGTTCTGTTGCCGAGCCTCGCGCACGCTCAGCACGACGTCCGCGCGTGGCCGGACCCCGGTTACGGGAACCTCGGCGTTTATGCGGGCGGACCGGATAGCTATTTCGATTACCGATTAGCAAAACTCAGCCTGGGAGACACGTTTCCGAATAAGAAAGCATACTGGGCCGCCTTGCAGGCGAATGAAAAGAAAAAACGCCTCAAGAGTCCGCGCCGGCACGACATCTACTTTGTCTACTGCGGCGAACGGAAGGAATCGCCGGAGACCTGCAAAGCTCGCATCGATGCATGGCTCAGGCCCAATGCGGACATTCCCACTTATCCGGAATTGATCCCAGCCATCTGCCTCGGCGAAGAAAATGTCGGCAGCCACAATGCAGTTCTCGACGGTCTGGCGCGGCATATCCGCGAGACCTACGGCATCCCCGTGTTTCAGTTTTACTCGATGCCACTGGCGCCCAGTTCAAACCTCACGGCGGATGGCTGGGTGTTTGATGCCTACGGCATGCAGGACGTGCAGTTTCGCAAGCATCTCATGAAATTCGTCGCGTTGGGCAAGCCGGTCGTGTGCATCCCGTGGGCCAGCGATCCGCACTGGACCGGTTGGACCCGCAGCAAAACCACCGAGGCAATGATCAACCGCGAGTGGCATCAGTTTCCGATCTGCATGGAATTCGACGTTTCCTGCGCCGTGTTCGCGGTTGCCGGACCGGGTGCGATGAACCCGTGGCTGGGCAGCCAGACCAAGGACATGACTAAACTGAGAAACTGGCTGCTGACAAAACGCGAACAGATGCACGCGTTCGAAACGGGTGACCTGCCATTGCCAACCGCCAACTTCTCGGCTCGCGATCGCTGCGTTGCGGTTGGCGGCGATGCGGATTCACCGAGCGTCTATGAAGAGAACTTCTCGGGATTCGGTTGGATTCACGATGCCGACAACCGCGGTTTCCTCAACTTGCAGCTGACGAGTAAGCCGGAGCAACCGGGCTTCCTGCGCATGAAGCCAAGGCCGGGGAAACGTGTACGATCTTCACTGACTTGGCGGTTCGAATCGTACTTTCCGCTTGAAAGCGTCAATGTCACGCTCGACGCTGCCGCGCCGTCTGCGGCCGGCTGTCGAAACACGTTGGCGATCACGACGGATGAAATCGGCCGAGACTGGCCACATCGAGTAGAACAGGCCGGCACCAATGAAACACGACGTTTGGTACTGAGCGTACCGAACAAGTTGCAGGGCAAGCGAGCGTTCTATGTACGGCTCGACATGGAAAACAACGCGGATAGAAATGGGTTGCCTGGTAACCAAATCGATCGGCTGCGCGTCGAGTGTATTCATCAATCTCCTCCACTCGGAGCGACCGCCAAACTGGTCGCAGACGATTACGGCAATCTCTCCTACGAAGACGACCTTTCAACGACGCGCTGGCGTCATCTCGGCCAAGTCACCGTTGGTCACAAGAATCACGGCGGCCACCGTGGCGATGAATTCTGGGTCGGTATGGTGGGTGGATACGCGACGTCAACGGAGCTGTTGCAGCGATTCTCGTCGCCCAGACCGCTGAAAAAGCTGGTCGTTACGGCCGACTGCTATGCGGACGGAAAGAACCTGGGCGGCCAGATCATGTTGCAGGTTGCCCCTCGCGGAGCCAAGCCCAACTGGCACGCCGTCACGCAGGATCTACACCGCGGCCCTCTGCAAGTTACGGTTCCGACCAGCGAACTCGGCGGCTTGCAGGAATTCGACGTGCGCATCGTACTACGAAGCAGCAGCGGCGTCGAACACGGCACCAAAGCCTGTGCAACGCTGCGCGCACTGACAGTGGAAGGAAGGTGATGTCCGCATGACTGCTAGAACGGACTTCAATCGCCGAGTGTTCCTGGCATCGACAGCCGGACTGCTCACCTGTCCGGAGTCGGAAGTTCTCGCGAAGCACAGCGAACGTGAGGCCGTGGCGCTCAGTCGTGAACATCATCGTGCAGTCAACCTACCGAGACCGATTGTTGTGCAATACGATGCCTGGAGTCAGTTGGGGATCGATTTCCAACAGTGGCTCGACTATCGCTTCGACTACATCGACGAGCCCGGTTCACAGATCGATTTCGTATTCTCCGTGAGTTGGCCGAGAATTACGTGTTCGACGGCTTCCAAATCGACTTCGCTCGCCACGTACCCTATCTTCCGCCAGTCCGACAATGGGAACTGCGCGATCAGGTCACGGAGTTTGTTCGCATGGTGCGACTAATGCTGCTGGAGGTTGCGCAGAACCGGCGGCGGCCGCTCCTGCTGGCTGCCCGCGTGCCTTGTAACCTCGAAGGCTGCCGGCAGGACGGCTTCGACATCGCCATGTGGGCTCGCGAGAATCTAGTCGACATTCTGACGCTCGGATCGCGCAGCATCGATTGCGACATCGACGAATTTCGCCGCGTGACGCGCGGCCGAAATATCAAATTGCAACCGTGTCACGACGATCACCTCGCCACCGACGCCTATCAGTACGCGATCGAGGCCGGTTCATTACGCCGGATACGGTCCTGGACGCGGTGCAAGACATGGAAGATCCTCATCACCGGTTGATGCCTTTGTGCGAGAGAAATGCGTCGTCGAGCCCGCCCACCGAATCGACGTGGACAAGCTGTATGCGGCTTGGAAGCACTGGTGCGAACGGGACGGCCGGACGAATGCAACCACCAAACAGCGTTTTGGCAAGGACTTGGCTGCCGCTGTTCCCGGAGTCGCTCGCCGCCGAGGTTCGGGCAACGTTTCGTTTTATGCCGGGATCTGCCTCAGGGAGGACGCTTGATGGACCGCTACCGTCGCGCACCGTCACGACAGTTCCCATTGTACCTGACGTACGCGCGAGCGCGTGAGCAAACACAAAAGAACATCTACGTTGAGCGCAATGCATACCGTCGCGACGGTGCGCGACGGCGCAGTGCTCCTGTTGTGCCGTTCTTGTGGAGCAAATGACATGAGAGTCGAGTACTGGAAGACCATTGACGTACAACCCTACCATAACAACCCGCGCATCAACGACGATGCTGTCGCGGCCGTGATGGCATCGATTCGCGAGTTCGGCTTCCGGCAGCCCCTCGTATATTCATGTTCACGTTTACTTTTCCTTCATATTGCTGAGTGTAACCGGCATGGCGGCAATGGCGCGGATCATTTGCCGGCACGAAGTCTTCTTACCCAGCAACTGTTGCAGACGCAAACATCTCTGCCGCATGTGCCCGCGATGTCGTGGTATTCCAGCGGAGTAATGGACGCATCCACCAAAGCCGCCATCTTCCGGTAGGCGGGATCCTGCTCTGTTGCCCAGCCACCCTCTTCGATTTGGCCCCAACCGCCGGCCTTCGCAGAAAGTGGCGCCATGAGGATTCGGCTCTCATCCGGTTGCCCAACATTTACCAGTGCCGCAAACGGCTCGCAGGAAAGTTCCTTCCCGAAGCGTTCCGCAACATAGTTCCGCAAAGCCTTTTCGCCCTCGGGGGACGGCGTGCGGTTCTCCAGACGGTTGAACGAGTAGTCACCATACTGCTGAGCGTTCAAGTCCAGCCATGTGATGATTCGTTTAAGGCTTTCTTTCGGGAGATTGAGCTTCTCGTGCCCCTGAATAAGCATCGGCGCCAGCTTGCCCGCATGTGCGAAATAATCCTTTGGTTTGCTGTAGAACGTCTCCTTATTGCTCAGTGCGATCGCCACCAGCCCGCGGCGCGCGGTCAGGGATGCGTACGCGTGGTCCCCGAGCAGGTTGAGCCCTGCCGCCGGCTTTTCGTTGAGTCCGTGGCAGAGGATGCAGTGGCGATCGAGCGCCGGTTGTACGCTGCGCATGAAGCTGAAGCCGCCTTCGTACTGGGGGCCGGGCAGGGGCTCGGGCGTGCTGACGGCGATGTCCGAGAGGGAATATCCGGTCCCGGGCGAGGCCGATGATCGGGATTCATGGCATCCGGCGCATCCGATCACCTCGCCGGGGCGGACGTACATCAGGCTGCGCATGGTCATCACGGCCATGCCATTCGCGTCCAACGCCTGGAGTTGGAAACCCGTATCCGCGGGAACCTTGAAGGCGACGGAGCCGTCTTCATTGACCGGCACGGTGCCAATGACACTCTTGACGACTTCTTGCTTCGCCCGGCTTCTCAGCGTGAAGAATGCCGACGGTTGGTCATGAATCCGGTTGATGCGCAGGTACTTGATGCTGCCGTCCGGTATCGGCTGGGTGCTCTGGTAGACGTTCTGGACGTAGCATGTTCCCGTTGCGGGTGCTTCGTCTGGCGACGGTAGCGTTGAAGGGATGACCGGGGGCACGGGCCTCGGCCGGACCGGGATCGGCGTGAAACAGGAAACATCGGCATCGCGGTAGATCAGTTCGCGGCCGCCGAGGGAATCAACGAGATAGATTCCAAATGCGGCGTCGGACGGACGATCACCATAATCGACCACTTCCGGCGAGTAGGCCGCGAGGAACATCTCTTCGCTGAGCGGATACGGTGTGGCAAAACATCCTTTGCCGCCCCAACCCTCGGTTTCTGGAAACTTAACTTCCGGCGTAATCCGGGTGAGAGGCTCTGGACCGTCCTGCCCCTTCCGGGGATCGACCGTAATGATCGATCCTCCGGTAATGAAGTGATGAGCGGCGGCCGTGGCCACAACTTTGCCCGTGCCGGGAATGGAGCGGGACTCGGCGATGACGCAAGGATTTCTCGTGTAATTGCCGTAGTAGTGGGCCGTTGCGGTTCCGTTGGGTTTTGTCACCCAGAGGCTTTGGAACCAGGTGTTGTGACGATTGATATAGTCCCATCGCGTGTAGATGATTCGACCGTCGGGCAGAACGCTCGGGTCCCACTCGTTGGCCTCCGCGAACGAAATCTGCCGGATATCCGAGCCGTCGGCGTCGGCGCGATACAACAGGAATGCGGGCTTGTAGACACCACCGTGGCATCTTCCGAAGTTCTGGCAGCGCGTGGAAGTAAAAACGAAACTGCCGTCGGGCAGGTAACAGGGATCGAGGTCTTCGATCTGTACGGTTGCACGATCGTAGGCGGTCTCCATCCGATCGGAGGGCGCTCCGGTCAACTGACGGACCGTCTTGCCGTCGATGCTCGCTTCGTAAATCGAGAAACGGCGTGCTCCCGTCTTTTGGTTGCTGTACCCGTGGCGGATTTCGGTCCGATGGATCGGCAATCGGATGTTATCGTCAACCACGGGCGCGTGATCGCAGAACGAGAAGATGACGCGCTTCGCATCAAACGAGAGGTCGGGATGCAAAACGGAGCCTTCGGGAAGCTCTCCTTCAAGCAGGACGGTCTGCCGTGGTTTGTCTTTCCATGAATCCAGAATGACGAGTCCCGGTCCGGCAGCGCTGTGCCGACCTAAATACTGTTCGCACATATGTGCGTGAGCATTGGGCGGCGGCCGTTTGTTGATCAGAAGCCGGTCGAAGTCCAATGCCGGATGCGAGAGGATCAGTCCGCGTCGGAGGTGCCTTATCTCGATGTACAGCTCCTGGAAATCCGTGCCCGGGGCCGCTTCGTCGAACTTCCTTTGGAGGTTGGCCAACGCCGTATCAAAAGAGGCGATCCGATCACTATCCGCCATGAGAGTGCGGGTGGCGGTCGCCAACTCCAGGGCATCGCGGGCAGCAAGCCGAAAGGAATCGGATGCGGGCTTCTTGCGCGGTGTCGACCAGGCACTCGTGCTGCTCTGGGTGGCAGGGCGATCGAAAGCCAGATTCGTTTCTGGGTCCTCCGCTGCGAATACTTCGACTTCGTCCAGATGGAAATATTCGTTGTCCGCCAGCCCGACCCGCACGAAACGGGCCTTATTGCCCGAGGCCGAGACAGTCAGCGGCGGGCCACCCTTGATGCCATGGAAAGGCGTGCCATCGTGCCGATAGATTTGTTCCCACGCCTTGCCATCGGTCGATAGCCGCACCACCAACCGCTTGGCCCGTTGCGTGGCGAGCTGGGCTTCTGTCCGATTCCAGATCACGATCCGTCCGAGTTTCGCGCGCGAGCCGAGGTCCACCTGCCACCAGGGATTCTGCTCCTTCTGCGTGTGGAATCCCGCCGTACCGTCTTTGATTCCGTCGCATCCCCCGGCCGCATCGTCTGCCACGGTGAGAGGTTTGCTCTGGCTGCGGGCCTTGGCTTGGCGCACCCAGTCATCCCGGGTCAAGGAGGCCGGGTCGATGCCTCGGTCTTCATCGGCCAGTAACGAGGTCGTGCATAGTGTCATCGCCAGAGCCAGACAACATAGGACAGGTCGGCGTAACATGGGATTTCTACTCCTATTGGTTTGGTCGGTCACTTCGTTTAGAGGCAGGCTAAGGCTTGACTCGTTCTTCAGGGTTTTCGCCAATATAGAATTGATCGCTCGGCGTTGCCGTCATTTTATCACCGGGCACTTGCCACTTCAAAGTCAATGCAGTACGGAACCACTCATGGCCGACTCCCTCGAAGACAAGATCCGCGAAAACGTCGAAGGGCCGGCGAAAGCATCTGGCGATGCGGGCAGTTACGGGCATAGACCCGTTGTAGTAAGTTGGCAAGTTGTTTTGAAAGTCCAAAGCAAGCATGTTTCACGCTCCATCCGGGAGGGTCGCGAGGAAGGAGCCGGGAGCGCGACTGAATTCGCGATTCGTGGGGTACGCAGGTCATCGACCTCAAGCCCGAGCAACTTGAAGCTGCTCAAGAGAACCAACACCGTCCGGGTGGGCGGTCCCGGTGTCGTCGCCGACGCGTGGAAGGTCCGCAACCTGACGCTGACCGTACGACTCAAGAACGGCACGAGGACGTCCACGAAGCCGGACAAGACGGTCTATACCCGTCCGAAAGGTCGGGCATACTTCGAAGGCACAGCCATTCCAAGTAAGAGCGAAGCGCCGGCGATCGTGTTACAATTCGCCGAAAGCGCAAAGGACTCACCCCCAACTGGAAGCGAAGTAGTGTTCGCATCGCCCGGCAACGGCACGCGATCTTACCAGCGGATGGCGAACGGAAGAGTAGGATCGAATGAAGGTGACCGGGATGTTTTTCGCCATTGTGAATTTGGTTTGGCTTGTCAATGCAGTCGTTGCAGGTGCCGAAGACAAGGGTTTGTCGAGCCACATTCAGGTCACGAAGTATGCGCCGAAGAGCGATTCGTTCCCAGGATGCACGCACATCGCCTTTAGCGGCAAGACCGAGATTGTGACCGCGGGCGATCGGGTGTTCTTTCGGGCCGATTCACAGTCACCGTTTCGCGAGTCGGCCATCAAAGGATTGAAAGACGCACATTCGGTCGTTTTCAACCCGCACGATCGGCTCTTCTATGCGACGGACACGGGGAACCACCGGCTTATCACTTTTCGTGATCCAGCGAGTTCACAGGTACAAAACCGTCTGACCTCGCTGGCAGAGACCAAGCTCAAGCGTCCCCACGACATCGTGTTCGATCAATCCACCGGCTGGCTGTACTCGCTCAACCCAGACAGTAGCCAGGTGTTTCGGTTCAAGACCGCCGGCAAGACAGCACACGTGCTGGATCTGTCCCGGCACTTGGGCTATTCACGCGCGCTGACGATCGTCAGCGGCAGGCTCTACGTCATTGGGTCAAGTGTTGGTGCTGTGGTCGAAGTCGTCGACTTCGGCAAACAGAAGTACAAAATCCACAACAGCTTCGAGAAGAAGAAAGATGTGACGGCTGGCAGTTGGAAGTCGACCGGTCTAGTGCTAAACGACGTGGACTTCTTCCAAGGCCACTGGTACGCCACATCTTATTTCTGCCCCACCTACGCTGGAAACCAAGACTACGACGAGAACAAGTTCATTCGATTCCAAACCTGGCGAGATTTGAAAGAAGGAACATGGGATGATCTCAGTCAGTTTCTTCCCAGCAAGGTCGTACCGTACTACTTGACGCCTCGTGCTGCAGCACTTTTCATTGCTGTTTTCAACCACGAACATCCGGGCACTTTTGACAAGGTGTACCAGCTGACGATATCCGACTAGACCAAGCGTCTGCGCAAACACAGAAAAGCACAGATCGGAGACAAACATCCCATGTCTGTTTTCACTCGCCGATTCCTCTCGCTGATTCTGTGGACAGTTATTGTCAGCCCGGTCATGCCGTGTGCGTCAGCTCAAGACGAGTCAGAGCCGGTCAGACAATCCACACGATCTCGGCGTGTGCTCTACAACTTCGACGGCGATTCGTGCCTGTCGACAAAGGCCGGCAGCAAGGGACCGGTACCGGTCAACATTGACGACGTGAAGCGGTTGATCGAGGAAGTTGCTTATGAAGGGAGCCGCGTTGATACGGTGCTGGTCTGCGTTAACGCCCAGGTTATGTACTACCCGACAAAGGTCGGCACGATGCGCGGGACGTTGTCGACGCAGGACGAGCGAGCGAAATGGCCAGAATCGGAGAAGCAGCGTTTTAAGAATCTCAAAGCCTTTTTTGATGCGGGAGTCGATCCCTACGCGATCATGTTGGCCGAAGCGAAGCGGCGCGGTTGCGAGGCGTTGCTCACGTTTCGGATGAATGATGATCATGGCAACGACTTTCTCCACACGCAGTTCCTGGTGGACCATGCCGACTGGCGGCTGGGCACAAAGCAGTATCAGGGCAAAGGCGCGATGAATTTCGCACGCGACGAGATCCGCGATTACACGTTTCGACTGATCGAGGAAGCCGTTGAGCGCTACGATTGCGACGGTATCGAACTCGACTTCAACCGCTTCCCTCGGTTCTTCAAGGACGGGTCAACGGACGAACGTGTCGCAAAGATGAACTCTCTGGTCGAGCGAGTTCGCAGAATGCTCGACGAGGTCGGACGCAAACGCGGTCGCCGGTTGGTGCTCTCGGTGCGCCCGCCGTCGAACTTCGGTCGCACTCCACCCACGCCCGAAGCCGCAAGAAAACTCGGCTGCGACGTGCCCGCCTGGGTGAAACACGGCTGGGTCGATTTCGTCGCGGTTTCTGAGTTCCTGCACGAACGCGGCGATCTGCCTATCGACAAGTGGAAACAGGCCATCACGACCGTGCCGGTTTACGGAGGCATCGAATGCACGAAAGGCGGCGGGGCGAAAAACCTCACCGCCGACGAATACCGCCACGCGGCAACTCAACTCATGAAAGCAGAAGCCGACGGCGTTTACCTGTTCAACTTCTTCACATCGCGTGAAGGCGGCAATGCGGCTTATGAACCCCCGTTCGAAGTGTTGCGCGACCTGGCCGTAAAAAGGGAAAGCGACCAGACGGATTCGTCGCGACCGAACGGCTGGCAGCCGCACGAAGTCCGGCAATTGACTGGCGAGGCAAGTAGCGTTCGGCTGCCCGCGAGATTTCAGATCGTCACCGAGAGTTGGAACCGAGTGGTCGCAGTTCCCTACATGGTCAACATGCCGGACAAGGACCGGCTGCTGATGCTGGTCGGTTGTGACTATCCGCATCGCGCCTTCGTGCTGACCAGCGACGACCGCGGAGCGACATGGACGGATCCTCGTCCCGTGCGCGAGGGCGACGATGGCAAACCATCGATCGGTATGGGAACGGGTCTGGCTTACGTCGGCAACGGGAAGTTAGTTTTTTATGAAGACGGCATTCTGGCGGCTGGTCCGCCCTCGCGCTGGTTCAGCTCCGACTACGGCCGAACTTGGGGCGACCCCGTGGCGATCGAACTGACGTCAGACGAGAAGCCCTGGTACATCTGGGATCCGCCACTGGTTGATCGTCATCCCAAGACCGGCAAGATCACCCAACTTGCGGAGACGGGCTACACACAGTCCGGCACCAGCTCTCAAGCCTACATCCGCTTCAGCGTCGATGAAGGGAAAACGTGGAGCAAATCAATCAAGGTCCCGCAATGGCAGGGCGTTAATGAGGCTCACTTGTTTCGCGCCGGCAACGGCGATTTGCTGGCAGCCTGCCGGACCGACGTTCCGCGACGGCTGAAGGGAAAGACTTTGGACCATTACGAAGGGCTGGGAATCTCGATCTCCAAGGATGACGGCCGCACGTGGTCAGCCGTTAAGAAGCTCTACGACTACGGTCGCCATCACCCGTCGTTGGTCTTGATGCCCAACCAGGACATCGTGATGACCTACGTCGTGCGACTGGGATATGTCGACGACCAAAACGGCTTCCCGCAATTCGGCATCGAGGCAGTGGTCAGCCACGACCACGGCGTCACCTGGGATCTCGATCACCGGTATCTACTGCATGTCTGGTCCGGTAAACGTAAGGGCGAGACCTACTGGTGGCCCAGCAGCCAGGCAACGTCGTCCACACTGATGCGCGACGGCGCGATCCTGACAGCTTTCGGAACCGGATACCGCATCAACGCTGGTAAAGACAGTCCACAGGCTCCGCGTGACGTCGGACTGATCGAGTGGCGGCTCAACACAAAGCCGGTCAACGCCGAAAGCACAATCCGAGACGCCGCCTTCGACTCCGATCTGCGCAACGTTTTTGATCCAAAGGAGTAGGATCATGTTTCGACAAGACAAGCGCCTTCGAAACCGTAAAGACATACCATCGGCTTGCACGATGTTTACCGCAGTGCTGTTTATTGCAGGCGGTGTAGTGGCTGTAGTGGTCCAGCGATCTTTCAGGTGAACAGAATTGCACTAATCTGGGCGATGTTGATGAGCTTTTGCCCAGCGCAAAACTCGCTGGACCACCACACGCATTGCTATTCCCTATTCTCAGCGACGAATCGGTATGTGGTTCGCGTTTCCGTTCGCACCGAGACGGCGAGTCATCGTGCGATCTTTCGAATGCGAATGTCTTTCCAAAAGACTCGGTCACCAGCTTGCCAGTTCTTTCCCCCGTGGACCTGTAGGCCGATCGAACCGGTGGGTCTGATGACGCTCATCGCACGGTCGCGATCAAACTTCGGATGCGTCGTTGTGGCCGCATTGAAGCGGCAAACTTTCAGACCGTTCACCCAGGTTTCGATCACCGGCAACTCTCCCCCTGTACAGCGGACGCGCAACCGGTTCCAGTCGTTGGTCTTCCACACGTGAAGCCATTGCTCCTGCGTGCACGATTCTTCGTACACACCAGCGGGCCAGTTTGTCGTGCGGGCATCAACGTCCATCTCGAGATCAGGCTTTGCCGGATCGATCCTCGAGAATCCCCAAGGACGAAACGGCAGACTGTATGGCTTTGTCTCCAGTCGAATGTGACCGACATTTCCGTGGTCGTGGTGATCGACGTAAATCTGCCAGCCGCCTCCGCGTTCGTCCGTGCGAACGAACACACCGCTGTCCGGTCCCCAGTCGGGGCGCAGTGAGAGTTCCAGTTCAAACTCGGAGTATGTTTCGTCGGTCAGTAACAGCCCGCCATTGCCGGAGCCCGGTGGACCCTGTTCCCCAAACAGCACGCCGTCTGTCGTCACGCCCCAGTGACCGCCGGATCCGTGCTGGCCACGCTCCTTCTGCTGATGCCAGCCGGTCAGATCCTTGCCGTTGAAGAGTGATGTCCAGACTTCCTTATCCTGATCAAGCACACTCGCCAGATGATTTGGTCTGGACCAGCGGATTCTAGCGAGCAACACATCGCCTCGGTAGCCGTTGCGGGGCATCCATTCGCCAACGGTGACCCACGATTCTCGCTCGCTCGCATTGACGACCTGGAAATTGCCCATCAGGGCAACTTTGTCAGGATCGTTGACGCCTTCGCCGACCAGCGGAAGGACAACCTGCTCAGTCGATTTAATCAGGCACTGTCGATCGACGTCCACTTGCGCAACCCACAGTGGTGAACGCCAGCGAATGACGTTGATGTTCGAAGCATCTTTGCGAGTGTAAACGAGGAACAAGCCGTCGCTGTGCGTCAGCCAGTGTTGCTGCGTGGTGGACATGTCGAGAGGCGTTCCGTCTTCCCAGGCCCAGGCCTGTTTCTCGGCCCAGTGGAGACCATCGTCGCTGGTGCTCACGTAGCCACGGTTATCTTCCGCCCGCATCGTGATCCAGAACTTGCCGCCAAACCGTGTCACGCTCGGTTCGAGCAAGCCGCGGCCTTTCGGGTTGTGTAGCGATGGACCCACTTCACGCACAGTCAGCAAGTCGCCGTCGAACGCGGCGCGAACACCGGCCACCATGCGATGCTCGGCCTGCGGGCCAAAGGTGAATGACATTTGCACGTCGCCGCCTGGAAGCACGACGCGCTGGCCGCAGTTGTTGGAGTAGATGTGACCGCCACGCGGATCGTTCCACTCCAGGATCTTGCGTTTCGACCACGTCCCGTCCTTTCCACGGGTTACGTAAACAGGGTAACGCGGAAGATGTTCCTTTCGCGCGAAGTAAGCTCCTTTGTAGAACACGACATGGCCGAGCGCGATGACCGTGCCGCTCTGTGGATGGTACTGCGGTGTCACATCGCAGACGCCGGCCTTCAGACCGTCGCCGCGGCCTGTCACAGGATCACGACCCAGCGCAGCGATCGGTTCAGGTTCGCTCCACGTCTTGCCAAGATCCGCCGACAACGACCGGTGCACTTGTCCGAAATAATCAGATCCGCCGATCTCCTGGAGTGTCATCAGGGCAACCGGCTGGCCGTCTGGCCCTGGCATCATGCACGCTCGCGGGTGAAACCAGGTGCGGCTTTGGCCGTCGCGATTTCGCCACAGCGTCTCTTTGGAAATGGACACGATCAATGGTTCGTCCGCGCTGGCGAGCGTGGACGGGAACACAAGCAAACTCAAAATGACGGCTGCTGCGAGACGATGATCGGTTGCCCCTTTGGATCTGCGAAGCTTGTCAACTTTCGTTCGTCTTCCTTTCATGTCGCCGCTCGCTCGAGATATCTAACAGGGGTTCCAGAACAGTCTACGGTTTGAGGTCTTGCCACCGGCAGACGTACTCCAGCGACTTGCCTTCGCAACTCGTGTCGAGTTAATGCACTTTCCTACGGAAGCTGCACGGCTCACAACTCTTACCGTTGTTGATTTCCATTGGAGGCACCGGCCGCGCTATATAGCCAACTGATCGGGACGCGAGTGATCTGGAGGGAATTCAGTCCCGGATATTCACAGTGCGCCAGCAGCACATGGTCGTCGATAAACTCGATCGCGGTGTAGCAGTACCAACCCTGCGGATCGGTTCCAAGGTTTTGAACGTGCTCCCACGTGCCTCCTTCGTCTTTGGAAACAGCGGCTGCAAATGGGCGGCGACCTACCGGCTTGACCGCCGCCAACGGATCATCGCCGTTGTTCCATACCAACAGCAGATGACCGGTAGAGGGGATCCGTTCAATGGAAGCCGGGGATACGGTGGGCTGTGTAAAGCTTGAGCGTGTCAGCGGCGACCAGGTCTCGCCACCGTCCTTCGAATGCGAGAGAAGTTGACAATCGCGATTGCGGCAGAACATCAACAAACGACCATCGTTCAATTCGACCACGCCTGGTTCCTGAGCCAGAAATTCCGATTTCAGCGTGCTTTTGCTGGCCCGCCATGACCTGCCCTGATCGTCGGACAAATAGCAAACGATATCCGCCGAACTCTGAAAACCGGGCCAACCCGGCAGGTAGTGGACCGCCAGCGGCACGACCAAACGGCCACTCTTCAATTGAATCACTCGATCATTGTTCAACACGCGATAGCCAGGCTGGTCTTTCGGCACGATGTGTGTCGGCTCGGACCAGGTGGCTCCTTCGTCCAAACTGGTCCGCATCAGGATGTTATCCAGATACGGATATTTCGAGCCTGACGGACTGTTGTATTTTTGGATGTAGAACATCGCGATTCGGCCATCGGCTAACCGCAGAAGCGAGACGGACATCAGATTCGCGTCACTACCCTTTCGGGCAATGATCGGAATGTCGTCCGTCTCCCAAGTTCTTCCGCCGTCAGAGGAATAACGCCCTGCAAGTTCAGCCGGCGCGTGGTCTCCAGTTCCTATGAACTTGGAGTAGACCAACAGCAGGCGGCCATCCTTCAAGCGGATAAAATCGCCTTCGCTGTTGCGCCCGTTTCCCGGCCGGGGAGCAATCCGCATGGGTTTCTCGACTCCCGGAGTGACGCCCTGCGGCTGGGCAGAAGTGGAATCGGCGGCAACGAGACAGACGACAATTGCAACGACAGCGATGCGACAGCAGTTTTCTATGGGCATGGTGGTTGGCTTAAGGAATGTGGGAGAATTTCGTTTGGTAGCTACGCTTGCCTGAGCGTGATCCGCGCAACACGTCCACCGTCTGGCGACGGTAGCTACGGCAATTACCGACGTTGTTTTTCCCACGGTCCCAGGTGCAACTGGATAGGAAAACGGGGTGCCCGATTGTGTCATAATCCGCGACCACGATCTGGTATCTATCATATCTCGCTGTGCTGGTCCACCATGCTGTTTCTCACGACATTCTGGGCTTTTCGGCACGAGTTCTCAACACCACGGCTTCGGTCGGTGCCTTGACCTCTTTCGAAGGATGACACGGCGCGCGAGAATCGTGGCATGTCCACAATGACTCGCAAGCAACGCACCTATGACCATCGCCTTCGAGAGCTCGTGGAAACCACACGTGACATCCAACTTGCAACTCAGCACGGAGTGCCGGCGTCAACAGCGCGCGGCTGGCTCAACAAGCCAGCCACTGAAGTCGTGTCGCTCGACGTTCTTGATCTCGACACCATGCGGCTCCAACATGAAGTGATTCAACTTCGCCGTCGAGTCACCAAGCTTACTGCATTGTTGCCTCTGGCCATCGTCGTTGTGAGAGTGATAGGCTTCTCCTTCCACAGAATCCGGATCGCTTGGAGTCGTGACGAACGCTGCGCACTCGATGACAAGACATCCTGTCCGAGAAGCTCGCCACAGCAACTCACTTCCCAAGAGGTCAACGCGATCCAAGAGATGGTCACGTCTCCTGAATACCGCCATGTACCGACTTCGAGCCTCGCACGTCTCGCGCAACGACTTGGCAAAGTCTTCGCGTCCTCGGCTACCATCGAGTACCGGAACCCTTGTCCGAGTATCCAGCGGTCGCCTTCGCCGACTGGTCACAATGGACGGACGCAGGACATACGTTCGGCACGCACTTGATTCGCTACGGAAGCGATCAAGACGTCGTTGTTTGAAATGCTCGCCTTACTAGATGGACTTCTCGATACGCGGGTCGGACCGGAACACGAAGTGGAGTATGTCCTGCAGGCTCGCATCGTGGATAGCGATCATGCGCCGGTCAAGACAATTGAATTGGCGCCGGATGGTGACGGACTTCAGATGGGGCTGACCGGATGGTGGCGAAACGAGTTCTTGTGGTAAGTGGGTGGCGGGTGCTGGGTGGCACGTGACACCGACTCAGCGCGGTTACCGGCAGACATGGAGAGTTTGCACGCAGATCCGGTTTGCAACGGCGATCCTCACACACTATCGTGAAATCAACGGGACGCAAGCCCAACGTTGATCGCTGCACCATAGATCTGCGAGACCCACCATGACCCAGCACCCTTGGAATCTGTCGGCCCTTTCGTTCCTCGCCATCATCGCGACGTCCACGGTTTCCCGCGCGGTCGACGTCGACGACACGAGATTGCTGACCAATCCGGCGATCGGCAAGAAACACATCGCTTTCGTCTACGACCGCGACCTCTGGATCGCCAGAACGAACGGCAGTGCGCCACGCCGTCTGACCACGCATCCCGGCACTGAATCGAATCCGGTGTTTCTGCCGGACGGCAAGCGTCTTGCCTTCACCGCTCAGTACGACGGCAACACCGATGTTTACGTTGTACCCATCGCCGGTGGAGTTCCCAAACGTTTGACGTGGCATCCAGGGCCGGATGTCGTGTTGGGAGTCACGCCCGGTGGCGATTCGGTGCTGTTTCGTTCGGGGCGAGCCGTGTTCACCAACCGGCATACGCAACTGTTCGCAGCGCCGTTGTCGGGCGAGTTCCCGGTCGCGCTGAAAATTCCCCACGCGCACAAAGCCTCGTACTCCCCCGATGGCAAGCGACTGGCATACACACCCTTGTCCGAACGATTTCAACAGTGGAAGAACTATCGGGGCGGCACCGTTTCGCGGATCTGGTTGTACTCGTTCGCCAATCATTCGGTCGAACAGGTGCCGCAGCCCGCCGGACGCTGTAACGACACCGACCCGATGTGGATCGGCAACAAGGTCTACTTCCGTTCGGACCGCAAGAGTGAATTCAACCTGTTCGTCTACAATACGAAAAAACAGTCGATCGAACGGCTGACCAACCACGACGATTTCCCCATCCTCAATGCAGCCGCCGGCAGCGGCACGATCATCTACGAACAAGCCGGCCGTCTGCACGTCTTCAATCCGGGTAACCGGTCGACGACGACGCTCAAGATTGGTGTGGCCGCCGAACTACTCGAAGCCCGCCCACGCTACGTAAAAGGGACGGACTACGTGCGCGGCGCCGATATCTCGCCAACCGGGAAACGTGCCGTGCTCGAGGTCCGCGGCGAGATCGTTACGTTGCCCGCCAAAAAAGGCGATCCCCGCAACCTGACCAGCAGCACCGCCGTGCACGATCGCTCGCCGGCGTGGGCGCCCGATGGGACGAGCCTCGCCTATTTCTCCGACGCCTCGGGCGAGTACGAATTGCACGTGCACAATATGAGCGACAAGGGCGCGGTCAAGAAGTACGAACTGCCGGGAAGCGGATTTTACTCGACGCCGCTCTGGTCGCCCGATAGCAAGGCCATCGTCTATGCCGACAACTCGCTGAGCTACTACTGGATTGACCTCGAATCGGGTGCGTCGAAGAAGTTCGGTCAGCAAAACCTGTACGGTCCGGGACGGTCGCGATCCAACGAATACAGCTGGTCCCCCGATTCCAAATGGATTGCCTACTCGCTTAACGGACCGACCTACTTTCGCGCCATCCGCGTCTATTCACTGGAGCAGGACAAGTCTTACCCGATTACCGACGGCTTGAGCGACGCCGCCCAGCCGGTGTTCGACGCCAGCGGGAAGTACCTCTACTTTTTTGCCTCGACTGACGCCGGACCGGTGCGGCAGTGGTTCGACATGTCCAACGCCGACATGCGGATGACCCGCTCGATCTATCTGGCCGTCTTGCGCAACGACCTGCCGTCGCCATTGGCCAAGGAAAGTGACGAAGAACAGTCCGCCGCCAAGCCGGAGGACAAGGCCGAGTCCGAGCCGACGGCAACGAAAGAGGCGGATGGCGAGAAGAAAGCGAACGAAAGGGACGAGTCCACGGGCGCCGTGCGAATCGACTTCGACGGCCTCGATCAACGCATCCTCGACCTCCCCGTGCCGGCGCGGAACTACTTCCTGATGCGCGCCGGGAAGGCGGGCGAAATCTACTATCTCGAACCGCCCGAAGGGTCGCGGGGCCGCGCCGACAGCCAGTTGAAACGATTCTCGCTCGAAAAACGAAGCGCCGAAACGGTGTTGTCCGCGGTGTCTGCCTACTGGCTAACTCGCGACAACAAGAAAGTTCTCTACTCCGGCGGCGAAAACTGGGCCATTGCTCCGACCGTCGGCGCCAAGCCGGGGCAAGGAAAACTCAACGTCGACGCGATCCAGTTGCGAATCGAGCCTCGCGCAGAATGGTCGCAGATCTTTCACGAGGCCTGGCGGATCAATCGCGATTATTTTTACGCCTCCAACTTCCATGGTGCCGACTGGGAGGCGATGCGAGAGAAATACGCGACGTTTCTGCCACATCTCGCCACGCGTGGAGATCTGAACCGAGTCATCCAGTGGATGTGCAGCGAACTCGCCGTGGGACACCATCGCGTCGGTGGTGGCGATCGCATCGACGACCCTGCCCAAGTCGCGGGCGGGCTGTTGGGAGCGGACTACGAAATCGTAAACAACCGCTATCGCTTCAAGAAGGTCTTTGGGGGCTTGAACTGGACGCCGGAGCTCCGCGCCCCGCTCACCGCTCCCGGCGTTGCCGTCAAGGAGGGCGAATACTTGCTGGCTGTCGACCGCCAGGACCTGGCGCCCCCAACGAATTTGTACAGTATGTTCGAGAACCGGGCGGCAAAACTCGTCGAGATCACGGTCGGCCCCAACCCCAACGGCGACGATGCGCGCACCGTCAAGGTCGTACCGCTGTCGAACGAGTACGCGCTGCGCAATCGCGATTGGGTTGAAGGCAACCTTCGCAAGGTCGACGAAGCGACCGGCGGACGAGTCGCCTACGTCTACGTCCCCAACACGACGACGCTGGGCCATACCTACTTCAAGCGTTACTTTTTCCCTCAGGCCGACAAGGACGCGATCATCGTCGACGAGCGCTTTAACGGCGGCGGTCAGATCGCCGACTACTACATCGACCATTTGCGGAAGCCAGTGATTTCCTATTGGGCGATGCGGCACGGCGATGACCTGAAGACGCCGAGCGCGTCGATCCAGGGCCCTAAGGTGATGATCATCGACGAAACGGCCGGTTCCGGCGGCGACCTGCTACCCTGGATGTTCCGCAAATTCAAGCTCGGGCCGCTGGTGGGCAAACGGACCTGGGGCGGGTTGGTGGGGACGCTCGGGTTCCCCGCGTTTCTCGACGGCGGCGGTGTCACCGCGCCGGACGTTGCCATTTGGACCGAAGACGGTTGGGTGGTCGAAAATGTTGGCGTCCCGCCCGACATCGAAGTCGAACAATGGCCCGCCGACGTGATCGCCGGTCGCGACCCACAACTGGAGAAGGCAATCGAGGTGGTGTTGGAGGAGTTGAGACAACATCCGCCTCAAAAACTCGAACGACCGCCGTACCCGGTTCGCGTTCGGCGCTAGGCCGACGTTTCCCAACGCACACCCAACTCCTTACGCCATGATTGTAGGACGATCATTCGCGTCAGTCCGGTTCGACTAAGCCTGGAAGCGTTCCTATATGAAGGGGACCGTCGCCGGTCGGAGCAGTCGCAGCTTGGAGAAAGCCGATCAAGTCGGCCATCGATTGCTTGTCGATCTTCTGCTCGAATCCTTCGGGCATGAGCGACTTGCCGGTGCTTCGCAACTCGTCGATGTTCGTGCGCAGGATCGTTTCCGTCTTGTTCTCTTCACGTTTCAACGTCACGCTGGTTGCCGACTGTGACGCAAGCATGCCCGTCAGGATTCGACCATTCGTATCGACGACAACGTAATTCTCATAGTTGGGCAGTAAGTATTGATTCGGTGCGAGGACATGCATGAGAATCGCTTTCGCGTCGCGACTCGGGGATGACGCAAGATTGGGTCCAATAGCGTGGCCGACATTACCAAGCCGATGACACGCGGCACACTGTTGTCGGAATACCTTTTCGCCGTGGAACGGATCTTCATCCAAAGTTAGTGCTGCCTGGTAAGCACTGACCACCTCGCCACGGGCGCCCGGCGCCGCATCGCCCAGCAGCTCAGTAGCCAGCTTCCGGATCTCCTCGTTCGTATCCTTGAGCAAGAGCGATCGTCGGTTCAGATCAACTTGAGCAACCGACGCCTCTCCGCGTTTGACGGCGGAGAGATACGCGAGCGTTCGCGACGGTCGGGCGAGCAGGGCTTCGATGACTTCCTTCCGTACGGTCGGCGTTTGGCTTCGCCAATCCGCAAGCAAGATCGTTGCGACTTCCGCGTCGGAATTCGTCGCCAGACTTCGGATAGCTTCGAGCTGCACGAGTTCTGGCTCAGCGACATCCAGCAGCTTTGCCAAGACGTCACTCGATTCAGCAAACGGAACTACACCCAGCAACTTGATCGCTTGCTGTCGGGCACCAGCTCCGGCCGACCGATCCGCGGCGGTCGTGCGGGCTTCGCCGACGATTCGTTTCAGAAACTCGGCAACTGTTGGCGAAGTCGCTTGCGTCATCGTTAGTCGTCCGCCGTTGCCCAACATGCCGGACGCTAGTGATTGCAGTAACGTTAGCTGCAGCCGGTCTTCCTTGACGAGTGCTTCGAGCACGCGAATCGTTTCAGCGTCCCGGCTCCGGGCTCCCACCAGGACAGCAAGCTGCGAGAGGAAGGCAATCCCGGACGAAGTTGTTGCGAAACCGCGATCGTTCAACAACTCGCTCAGCATTCGATCGGCTAAGCCACTGGCGGAACTCAAGACCGCTGTCCGCAGCCACACGTCGCCCGCCGACGACCGAGCAAGACGAGCCAGAGCTTCTGCAGCGAGCCGGCTCTTCGATTGGCCGAGTGAGAAAGCAGCTTGCAAGCGAACGCGCGCATTCGCGTCGCTCGATAGCTCAATGATTCTATTGAGCAAGCCAGGTGCACTGTCCAAGCGAGGTTCCGCCAACCGGATTGCGTGCTCGCGCACGGCCGGATGCGCATCGTTGAGGGCTAGCCGCAAGTCGTCATCGCTAACCGAAACGATTCCGTCAAGCGACCAAAGAGCGTGCAACCGAGTTTGCGGAGACTCGTGCGACAGAAACTTTCGCAACGGGCCAACCGCTGATTTATCCTGCCGCTCGTTCAACAGGCGATGAGCTGTCTCGCGCCACCATCCATGAGGGCTGGCCAGCGTCCTAACCAATTCGGCCGTTGTGGCATCGCCAAGGTGCGGCGGACCAGGGTACTCGAATTTCGGTGGGGCCAACCGATAGATCCGCCCGTGCTGCCGACCGCTTTTGAAGTCGATGAACTTCGTCACGTCGAGCGGAACGTGGATCGTCTCCAGAATCTCGCGGCTCATGTCGAGCACGTATAGCGTCCCGTCTGGTGCGTTGACAAAGTTGACGGGGCGAAACCAGTTGTCCGACGACCGTACGAACTCCGTCCCTTCATCCGCCCGCGATGAACTGAACGTCACGCCGTCCGGTTTCAGCGCGCGGCGATGAATCAAGTTGCTCTGCGCTCCGCCGATAAAGATGTTTCCGTAGTACTCCTTCGGATATGCTCCGCCCCGATAGATCGTCACACCAGCAGCCGCGTCGATCACGTGGTGGCTGGCGCCGGCAGAGTTGGGCGAACGAGCGCCGACGGCAATTCGTCGGCTCGAACGAATCATGCGCCAGCGTTCCAACGGACTGATGCGGAAGATCGGTACCGGCCCCGGAGTGAGGTTGTGAATTGGGTTGGGTACCGACAGGTGGGGGTTGCGCTGGAGGTAACGTTGCGGAAGCACGGCGTTGAGTAGCGGTCGCGATTCGCTGCACAGAAAACGATTCCCCCAGTCGTCGAACGTATTGCCGAATTGCACGGTACCAGTGATCGCCTCGAACTCACCGGTTTTCGGATCGAACCGGAAGTCACGGCCACTCACGGAGATCGGCTCTGGAAAGTTACCAGGATTCTCGACGTAGCTAACGCTTCCGCCGTTGCCGGCCGTCGAGCCGTAGATCTTGTGATCCAGACCCCACGTTAGATTGTTCAGCATCGCCTGCTGATTGCCGGTGCCAAAGCCCGTGTAGACCTTGCGTCGCACATCCGCGCGATTGTCGCCATCCGTATCCTTCAGATACCAGATGTCTGGCGCAGCCGCGACAAAGACGCCGCCGTTCCACGGCGCGACACCTCCGGCCCACAACAGCTTGTCCGCGAAGATGTGACTCTCGTCGAAGGCGCCGTCACCATCGATGTCCTTGAGCAGTCGCAGCGTTCCGATCGGATCGCGGCCCTCCTGTGGCTTGTACGGATAGTCGCGCATCTCGCAGACGTATAGATTGCCGTTCTCGTCGAATGCCGCGGCGATTGGGTCCTTCACGAGCGGCTCGCGGGCAACGAGTTGCATCTCGAAACCGCCGACCGTCTCGAACGAAGCCAGTACTTCTTCGATCGGTTTGGCAGGTTGAGGCTTGAGAAACTCACGAAGCTCTTCGTCGGTATGTGTCCGACGCCCCGGGTCGCCGATCGTTGGCAAGGCGCTCGCCACATCGGACGGATGTCCCTTCGACAGGGCGCCACCGGTTGCGCGAATCTGCATCAAGATATCACGAGACTTTTCAAAGTAAGCGATCACTCGTGCTTGCTCGGCGAATTTGCGTTCTTTGTGCCGACCGATCTGTTTGTCGATGGCTACCACCAGAGCGTCAAGCGAATCGCGGTCGTACGGAGCTCGGTCGTTTAGATAGACGTAAACCGGATTCGTGTGTGATTCTGCGTCCGGCGTCCCGAGCGCTGACGTTGAAAAGGCTCTCGCGGCGATCCAGGCTGAGACATCGAGTTCAATCGTCTCTTCCAATTCGAACCACTGCCCCTGCCCAACAATGGACGGCACTCTCAACTCGCGGACATTGCGCCCGTTGACGATTAACTGAATATGGGTGACGGGCGTTACTTCGGATCGAACGCGCACGCGTGCGGTGACGCGACGCGGTTCGCCACCCCGCATACTGATCCGCGAACCGGGGCGTTGGCCATCCACGTCCAACAAGAGCAATGGCCCCGAGGTGAAAAAACTCTGACCAGCTGCCATGCTTTGAAGCCACTCCTGGATGTACGGTCTGCTCGCTTGCTTCTCGGTGGCTCTATCAGGATCGAGATAGGCGTACGTTTTGCAATCGCCGAGCTTGCGACACGCCGGATAGTCACACGCCCCTGCGGCAGGCACACGGAAGCCAGCGTTCAACATGTGATACCAATCGTTCAGGCCAATGCCGCGGTAAACTCCGAACTGAAGCAACTCGACGCCATCAACGTTTCCCTGTACGACGTCGGCATAGATTTCCTGCGCGTAGCCGCCATGTGCATAGAATGCGATTCCGCCCGCCTCCCGAGCCTGTTCGACAATGTGACCGTACGGCGGCCAGTTGTTAGCGTTCAGCGATTCTCCGTTCATCACCAGGCGATCGAGCAGAAAAAGATTGAGATGGCCGTAGCTGCCGCTGCGATATTCCTGTCCGGAGAGAATGTGATAGCCTCCGCGAGATAGGATCGATCTTTTTCCCAAGCCCCGAAACTGCGGCGAGTCCATTTGCTTCATGAAGCCCGCATAGGGCCCGGCCGGCTCGTTGTAGGCCAGTACCGTGCCGAAATGTATGTCTTCGGCCTGCAATAAGCCGAAGATCCGTTTCTCGTCTGTTTCGTCGTGACGCTGAATGTGAATGTGGGGATCGCCAGACCAATAACCGTGCTCCGTCATCGACGCGGTTCTTGAGAGCTTTAATTTCAACTCGCGAGTGGCCCCAGCTCGGACGGTCGCAGTCGTGACGACCGGGCGATACTCAAAGCCCTTCCAGACTTCGACGCGCACGGTTCCTTGGGGTACGTCTATCGAATCTAAACCGTCCGAATAGAAAAAGCGGCCAAGGTAGCGAATGGGCGCCTTGCCCTGCCGGTTTCCCCACCCCGACTTTGGCCATACGCCAGTCAAGCTGTGAGCCTTCAGCTTGTTATTGGTTGGCTCGTAATAGTTGCCATCCGGGCCGATCACATTGACCCGACAGAACGTTGGCTCGTTCGTGTCGCCGTCGTGAACGGTCAGCCTCAGCTTGCCGGTCATCGGACCGGACGCGACTTTCGGTGTTCCGACCTTGTCGAAACCTGGTGGTGTAAAGAGTAGAGCTTCGTCCTTCGCGCCGGCAGCAAGAAACGAGTACTCAGCGCGCGGCGCATCTTGGACGCGAACTCCATCTGCTCGTGAGCGAGTCCGAAGATCGGCGAGATGTTTCTCGAACGCGGCCGAAACCGCCTCGCTCCCTTCTAGTGCTCCAGCGGGAAGGGGATGCTTGGCTCCGAACACTTGCAGCTGTTCAGGTGTCTCAACGGTGATCTTTTCGAGATCCTCGGGCAAGGCTTCCATCTCTTTGTCCGAGTCGCCGGGAGCGAGAAATCGGTTCCGCTTCATTTGCAGATGTTTGGCAAAGAATTGGTAAACGAGCTTACGCTTCGACGGACCAAAGTCGTGGCCCTCGTCGGCGAAGTGGGCGTTACTGACTAGATCGCCCGCACCCGCAACGTTGTACATCTCTTTGATGAAGGGGAAGCCGACGGTGGGGAAGTCTTCTGTTGGGTCGTTACCCACAGATATCAGCAACTGCGGGCGCGGGGCTATCGACGCGGCAAGTTCGATGGCGTTTGTTTTCGCCGCTTGCATCACTGGCATACCTCCTTCACAGAGACATCCCTGTGGGGCGGTCCACGGGTAGACTATGACCAGCGGCGCACAAGCCTTCACACGGCGATCAACGAGCGATAGGAAAAATGTCTGTGTTCCGCCACCGGAAGCGCCCGTGACACCAACTCGCTCCGGGTCAACTCGTTCGAGGCCCGTTAGAAAATCGACGGCGCGGATGCTGTTCCATGTCTGCAACGCAAGGACAATAGGATCGTGGTGAGTCGTTTGCTGCGAGTCTTGCCACCCGACCATGCTGTAGGAAAAGACCGTCGCGCCCATTCTGGCTAAATGAGCGCAGCGGATTTGATGGTTTTCGCGATACCGTCCCAGCGGACGAAAGTGGCCGTGCGGACAGAGGATTGCTGGGCCGAGATCCTTGCGACCGAGCGGTCGATAGAGATTGCCGGTGCAATAGAATCCGGGCAGCGTCTCAATCGCCACATTTTCCACCGAGTAGCCGTCATGTTCGCGGTGGCTGTGGCGAATTGCTGCGGCAGCCGGGCGATCCGGCAGAGGCCAGAGCTTGGCGCCCTTCAGAAACTCATCACGCAGCTCTTCTCGCCGCGTCGCCCACGCTTGAGCCGTCTTGTAGCGGCTTCGCGACAGACGTAGTTGGTCGCGAACTGTCGCTTCATCGGCGGCGGCGAGGAAAGGGAGTGTTACCGCGAGGAGTAAGGTCCAAGATCGTAACCAGTGGCTATTCTTTCGCAATCTGTTCATGTCATCTATCGCCCTGCGTTAGTCGCGGTCGAGTTTCGCTTGCTGCTGGAGCAGGGCTGTTAACTCGCGAATGCGGCCGGGGTGCTTCTCGGCAAGGTTCAGGCTTTCGTAAGGGTCGTTGGTCATGTCGAACAGTTCGTTCGAGTTGTCGCGACGATCAATGATCAGCTTCCAATTGTCGCTACGAACTGCGGCACGCTGTCCGTTGTAGTACTTCCAGTAAAGCACCGTCTCGGCTACGTCTCCTTGACCGGATAGCAAAGGCCAGATGTCTCGACCTTCCAAATTCCAGGCATCGTCCACAGCCCCGCGACCGAGCGCCGCCATGGTCGGATACCAGTCGAGTACACTCGTCACCGAATCGACGACCCGTGGCTCTAAAACACCCGCCCAATTGACCAACGCTGGTGTTCTCACACAGCCGTCGTATAGTTCGCCAATCCACCCGCGCAGCGGACCGTTGTCACCCAACACGGGATAGGGACCGAATCGTCCCTCGTAGTTCTTAGGTTGCTCTCCCCAGCTTTGTATGGCGCCGTTGTCGCTAAAGAAGATCACGATCGTATTCTTTCGCTGTCCGGTGCGATCGAGCGTGGCGATCAGTTCTCCGATCGCCGCGTCCATGTGCGTTACCGACGCCGCATAGAGTCGTCTCGACAGACTAGCGATCACGTCTTCATAAAGTCCGACCCATTCAGTCGTTTCTTGCAGTGGCGGATGCGGCGCTCCGAACGGCACATAAAGAAAGAAAGGGTGGTCGCGTTCGCGTTCAATGAAGTTGATCGCTTCGGCGGTAATGAGGTCGAGCGAATGCCCCTCTTCGTCGAGATACTTGTCGTTGCGATGCCAAGTGCGATCGCCGTTTTTGTACCGATGCGTGAGCTTGTCGATCTGTCCATGAAAGAAGCCGTAGGATTGGTCGAAGCCATATTGCAAAGGTCCAACTTCCGGTCGCAATCCAACGTGCCATTTACCGGTGATAGCCGTTTCATAGCCGCAGGCTCTCATCGTGTCAGCAATGGTAACGGTCTCCGGCGGCAGAGCTTGCCGGCTGCGGTGACCGATAGCACCCAGGATGCCATAACGAGACGGAGCGCGACCGGAAACGAATGCCGCTCGTGTCGGCGAACACATTGGATAGACATAGAAGTGATCAAGCCGAACCCCCGTTCCAGCCAGCTTGTCGAGATGTGGCGTCCGGATCTCCGAGGCGTTGTATCCGATATCCTTCCAGCCTTGATTATCCGAGACGATTACCAGCATGTTGGGCTTAGGACGCGCCGGCTTGGATGCGATCGTGACGCCAGGCAGTGCGAACGTCGCCAGGGCGGCGATGAGGACGAGCCAAGTTGGCGTTGTTTTATGCATGTTGTGCTCTTAGGTTCAATTGGCGTCGTGGTTGGTCAGCTCCGATTCTGGGTCATTTCGCTAACGCTTCAACACTTCGTCAAACAACGGAAATGCGATTCTGCCGCTCCACTCATGACCGCCTTCGAAGCGATCGAAGTGCAGCTTATCGGCGGCGCCAAGCACCTTGTAACTTCGTCGCAATCGATCGCGGAAGACTTCGTCCCACTTGGGAACGATTAGCCCATCCTTCGAACCTGTTTCCCAGACGCAGGGCCGCGGCGCGATCAGCGACCCGATCTCCGAATAGTCGCCGTACTTGAGCAAACTAGGAATCATTTGCGAGCCGCAACTGTGCCGTAACGTCATTCGTTCTTGAAGCAAATTCAACGCACCGCTCACCGACGCGACACGAATCCGCTCATCCACCGCCGAAACCATCATCGTCATTCGGCCTCCATACGACAGTCCTGCGCAGCCAATCGCATCGTCGTTCACTTCCGGCTTGCTTTGCAGCAAGTCGATCGACCATCGCAAGTCGCGGATGTTGGATGTGATTGATAGCTGGCCGAGCGATTGCATGCGAACAAAAGTTACAGCACATGGATCCTTGCCACCGTAACTCTCGCTGTTAACACGCCGACCGAAAGGAATCATGCAAGGCGCGGCAACGACATATCCTCGCTCGGCGAACTTTCTACCATAGTCATAGTTCAGCTTATCGATGTGTTCGGCCGCCCCCACTAGATCGCGACGGCCCACAACTGCATCGTTGCCAAACGGACCGTGGCCATGCACACAAAGCACTCCAGGTGCCTGTTGGCCCATCTTCAACCCGTTCGGCACAAGCAGATATACCGGCAGTGATGGCACCCCGTCTGCTTTCAGAAGCAATTCGTATCGCGTGTACTTGTCGAACTCTTCGCGACTCTCTTCCGCAGTCGTCCACTTTGGTGGAGTTGTTGAGTCGCCAAGCAACTTCATCAGCTTGGTGCGAAACTCCTTCTGCCAGGCTTGGCACTCGTCCGCCGTACTGCCGTGAAACAGCATCGACAACTCTGCCTTCTCCATCGCCGTCGCCAAATCCTGATTCACGATCGTCGACGAATCCTCACCTCGGCCTACTCGCGGCAACAGAGAACACGCTCCAGCACCAAGCAAAGCGTGTGTCACAAACCCGCGGCGAGACATCGACGTTGGACCATGATGAAAACGCATGGCGGCGACTCCTGACTGGGTGTGAGTGGTGGTGTGCGCAACCAGTATATATGCGCGCACCGCCCAGTGCAGATTGCTGCCCGAAGAGTGCGATGAAGCAGTGCAGTTACTCCGCCCGCTTCCACTTCGCGGTGATTTCCGCCCATGAAAGAGCCTGTTTATCGTCGAGCGACAGGGTTCGAACCTGTAACCTTCGGCTTCGGAGACAACAAACATTGCCATGCAAAAATACTGGAAAGTCGAATGCTGATTGGAGGATACACGATTCAGTGAGTTTCGCAAGCTGTTGCAAACTTTCGCATATAATTGCGAACTGTTGGGGTATTGACGGAGCAAAGGGGTAGTAAAGGGTAGTCGCTTCGGACCGCTTCTGTTTATCGAAAGCGACACGTCAAGACGGACCGCAACGGCGAGGCGCACGTTCCATCGGGTCACCGGCACACCGCATTGCGTAGGGCTCGTAAGCTTGCGGCGACCTTCGCCACAAAGCGTACCAACTCGAAGTCAGGTGCTGTCTACACAGCCTACGATGTATCGGCAGGCGCACCTGGTCTCATGGGTCGATTGAATTTCCGCTGCGTCGAGAAAATTGGCATGCTCTTGACCAGTTGTCCCGCTGCGCACGAGCGACTCGATCACAGATTCCTGATTTTGCTTGGTACCTAAATACGCGTTGTTCTCACGCGAACCACCCAGGCCGTGAGAGAACAACACGACAGGCTGAGGCGCCCGCGACTTGCCCAGATGGACTTTGACCGGAACGGCTCGTGAGCGTTTCACATCGATTGGCTCGAAGCGTAGCTCTGGAACGGCAGCAAGGTCGTCATCCGCTGCCGCAGATGCCAGCAGCAAGACCACAAGTGTCATCGGGGGAAATCTGTAAACCTGAGGAGTCCGTCCGGATTGGCTCATTGGTTGTCCATGCTGCTACCGGTCTGCGGACTCAAGCGTCTTGATGAGATAGTCAGTCGGGTTTGCGTGTTGCACATGCGGAGCCTGCGGATAGGCGAGTTCACAGTCGACACCGATTGCCGCGCAGTGTTCATGCAGCTGCACACCGAAATTAGACGTGTGAGTTGGGTCTCGCTGGTCCTGACCAAGAGCGGGCGGAGCAGAATAGACCAGATATACAGGCGGATCGTCGTTCGTCACAAGCGCGTACGGGGAATACTCAGCGATCCAAGGCAGGATGTTGTCCCGCTCGGCGAGAAACTTCGGGAAGCCCTGCAGGCCGAAGGCATGCCCTCCGTACCTGCTGTTGGGTGTCCACTCCTTCATTTGTTTCGGGTCGAGCGTTGTCTGCGCTCCAATGACGGCAGCACACCACAGTCGAGTGGACTCGCGAGCCACTGGATCATCGCTCGTTGAATCTGCCAGATCGTCGTGAAAGGCGAGCCAGAGGCTGGAACATGCTCCCGCCGAGCCACCGGCCGCACCGATCCGTTCTTTGTCGAAATTCCATTCCTTCGCTTTGCTGCGAACGAACTGCAGTGCGCGTGCCGCGTCGTGCAACGGCGCTTTGACCGGAGGCTTCATGCCGGCCTCGACACCCTGCCGGACATATCGATAGTTGAGAGCGGTCACCGAGATTCCGGCCTTCAGCAGTGCCGCGACATCGGCGAATCGCTGCACACGCTCTTTCGAGCCTCCCTGCCAGCCACCACCGTGAATGACGGACACGAGCGGCGTCGGCGTCGAGGAGTCGGCTTTCCAGAAGTCGAGGATGTGTGAGCTGCGCTCGCTCTGGTGGACACTCCAACTGCTTGATTCTGCCGCTAGAATTGAGTAATTACAGGAGAGTGTCATGCCGAAGAAGAAGAACGTT
>MPMF02104400.1_pt1 | contig 35648 bp, 25 predicted proteins | sample 1617271 | NCBI WGS metagenome assembly MPMF02 (sample SAMN05944812, study PRJNA350692) | marine metagenome | biome: marine; feature: ODZ; material: water; isolation source: 120 m water sample prefiltered with 30 um filter, filtered on to 0.2 um... | place: Pacific Ocean | collected 2012-04-09... | reverse complement strand
GTTGATTGCCGTCCTGTGTTACAGTTCCACCAGCTTCGCTGTCGGCATCGAAGGAGGACAGGGCGAGCGGTTGTCCGTTGGCATCATGGTCGTTGCTGAGTGGGGTTATGGTTGTTGGCGGGGAGGGCAATCCGGAGTCGAGTCCGGCAAGCAGTTTGGCCTGAATGAGAAAGTCGCTGCTTCCGGTGCTTTCATTGAGGCCGTGGATGGCGAGTATGTTCTCTCCTGCCTGCAGGACATCTAGGTGCTCTGTGAGGTTGAACCTCTGGTAATTGATGGCTGAGCTGTCTGCGTTGGTTTGCGTTGCGGAAGAGAGATGGCCCGGGTTGAGGGGGGCGTTGACGGACAAAACCTGCCTGCCATTGAGATAGGCGATGAATCCATCATCATATCGCATCTGAAGGATCATCCTGTTCCAGGTCGAAAGACCTTCTTCATCTGCAGTGAAGGGGATACGGATGAAGCAGCTCGTGTTGTTCGCCATCTCAGGATTCACATCTGTCCTGATGTAGGAACTGTAATTGATTGCGTTGTTGTTGTTGCGTTCATACCCCACGCCATTCACGCCGGTTCTCCAAGCCTGGTCATTGTAGGGCTCATTGCCGCCGTGCCACGTAGCCCCGAGGTTGCGATGGGGGACGAGGACTCGGACGGGATGATTATCTGATACCAGCACGGAGCCAGTCATTGGCCGCTGGAATTGGACGGTATCCATGCTTGCATATGGTGGAAGCTCCACTTCGCTGTAACGGCCTCGTTCCCTCTGAATAACATTCGCATTGGCTATGGCGTTGCGATAATTGAGGATCTGGTAGTTTTCGCATCCGCTGATCCGGGCAGGTCCGCCGTTTTCCATGATGCCAAGGCCTTCAGGATTTCCTCCTGCGCTAGGCGAGGAATTCCAGTTGTAGCCAAGTTGTCTTCTCAGGGTGTCGTCAAATTCTCCCGCAGGTCCGCTCTGGACAGCGCAATATCCATTATTTGTTCCAACCGCTCCTGTCCAGGACCACCCATTGAGAGATCCTCCTCCCCAGACGATCGCCACGACGTGGCGGACAGAATCAGCCTGGTTGGTGTTCCATTCATTCCGCGCCCGGGTCGCAACATTATAGAAATTGGACGCGCCGCTATAGGGATCCTGGATTGAGTCTGTCCGCAGGATGACGCGTCCCAGGTAGGGACGGATCAGGGCATCCCTCATGTAGATGGCCCTTGTGAGGGTCACGGTGAATTCCACCCGCTCCAGGGCACGTGCTGGTTCGTTCCCTGCCTGAGTGTAATAGTTACTGGAAACGTCAACAGCGAGGTCGAAGGCATGCATCAGGGAGCCTCCCTGGCGTGAGGTGACGGTGGGTCCGACAGGAAACCTGTAATCGGTAAAGTTTCCGTAGGAGAGCGCCTGGGTTCGGATCACGCTTTCGCCAAGGGTGTACCAAGTAGTGCCCCGTTCGAACAGGACAGCGCCCTTGAAAGTGCCGTCATCGAGTTGGATACCACAGGATACGGCGCCTGGAGCCCCGTCCACGGTTCCCAGGTAGGAGCGCTCGGGAACGGGAATGAGACGACGGGATCCGCCGTCCTGCTGTGACCTGAAGTCGAAGTGCGCGCCGCGGAGGTCCTGCCGCGTAAGGCGCATGGTTACAGTCTCATTCTCCAAGGTCACTTCCTGGACGATTGCATCCGGGGCGGCACGTAGAGTGGCTGCGACCGGGCATAGGGAGAGGATCGAGAAGAGGGCAACCCGCCTGATGGGTGACGGTGTGTGTGGGGGGGGGTCATGGCAATGAGTAACTCTCCCCTACGATATATAGATAATCCTTCTAAGAAAAATCAAATTTACAGAGTAAGGATTTCGGGCGCTGGTGGTTTTCCGCAGGGTGCGAGGCGGGATCTCCCGGGACGCTCGACTGACAGGGCGCGTCCAGCCCGTCAGGGGAGAGATGGTGCTCGGTACTGGATTTGAACCAGTGACTTCATCCGTGTGAAGGATGCACTCTACCACTGAGTTAACCGAGCGACTGGGCGGAGACTTAGCGCAGGGGTGCGGGGGTGGCAAGCGTGGATCATTTTTCCGGGTGCAGGCCCTCGGCCTTCCCCTTCTTGATCTCGGCCCCGCGCAGGACGATGTCGTCGAAGTAGCCCCTGTCGTCGAAGGAGCCGATGCCGACCTGTCCCCAGGTGAAGGTCTTGTCCACCGCCGACTTCACGGGCTTTTCCATGTCGTCGAAGTAGACGTCGATCTTGCCACTCTCGACGTCGCGCACGATCTTGAGGTCGTGGAACCGGCCGTTCTTCCAGGGGATGCCTTCCTTGGTGAGGATGAGGTTCCTGCGGGCGGCGTGGTTGACGATGAAGATCTGGCTCGAGTTGGGGTCCGGCTTTTCGCCGAGGTGGAGGTAGTAGAAGTGGGAGGGGTCCTGATAGTTGAAGAAGAAGCAGAGGTCACGGTGTCCCCGGGAGGTCTGGGTGGTCTGGATCCGGGCGGTGAGGACGAAGGAGCCCACGATCCGGTCCTTGAGCAGGGCGATGCTGTGGGGGCTGCGGAAGGGGGGACGATACTTGGAGACGCCGAGGAGTTCAAAGACCTGGTTGCCCTCCACGGTGGTGAGTTTCCACTTGCTGTCGTCGGTGGTCTGCCAGGCGCTGGCGTCCTTGGAGAAGTCTTCCTTGTGGATGACGGGCAGTTCCTTGTCGGCGTGGACCGGGAGGGTAAGGGAGAGGGTGAAGGCGGTGAGGATGAGAGATAAGCGCATGGTTTTCACGGTGGTAGTGTAGTGGGATTCGGGGAATGGGGAAGGGGGAATCGTCCTGGAATGGGGTGGTTCAACCGTCTGTGGAGGCCCGGGCTTCCTCGAGAAGGGCGATCCATTTCCCGACGAAGTGTCCGCTGTCGTGGTAGGTGCGGCCGCTGATGAGGTTTCCGTCCACCACGCAGGGTTCGTACACGAAGATGCCCCCGCAGACCTCGAGGTCGAACCGGCACTTGGGAACGGTGGCCATCCGGCGGTCCCGGACACAACCGGCAAAGGCGGGAATCTCGACCCCGTGGCAGACGGAGGCGACCGGTTTGTTTTCCTCGAAGAAGTGCCGGGTGATGCGCACGAGGTCCTCGTCGTAGCGGATATACTCCGGGGCCCGGCCGCCACTGAAGAAGACGCCGAGGTATTCGGCGGGGTCGATCTCGCTGAAGGCCACGTCGGCCTCGATGGAGTAGCCTTCCCATTCCCGGGTGATGGTCCAGCCCGGTTGGACCTCGTGCAGGACCATCTGGTAACGGCGCTTTTCCGGGGCGGCCACCACCGGTTGGAAGCCGCTCTCGATGAGGCGGTAGTAGGGGTAGAGGGTGTCGACGGTTTCGGTGGCGTCGCCGACGATGATGAGGACCTGGGACATGGTGGAACGGGTGGGGACCAGTGGATCACTTCAGGAACCGGTGTAAAGCGCGGGTTGCGATCGTTGTGCCGGGATCAGAGGTTGTGCAGGCACTTCTCAAGGTAGTCCCGGGAACGATTGATCTCGGTGGTCACCCCGGCGGTGGAGTCGCGAATGGGAATGCCGCGGGGAAAGGGATGCATGAAGGGCTCGGTAAAACCGGTGAAGTTGATCTTCTTCAGTCCGCGCAGGAGAGGGGTGAAGTCGAGGGGGCCGCGGCCCGGCATCTGCAGCAGTTCCTTTTCGCGCGGTTGCTTCCGGTGGGAGCCGGTCCCGTGCTGTTGTCCGTAGAAGAAGGCCACCTTGTTGCCGAGACCGCCAAGGAGATCGCCCTGCAGTTTGGCCTCCTGGGGAAGATGGTGGGGGGCGAAGGCGAGAGCGAGATGAGGGTGGGTGGCCAGTTCGGCGAACCACTTGATGCCATCGGGAGTGGAGAGGATCTGTCCGCTGTGATTTTCCACCGCGATGGTGACGCCGTGCCCGGCGGCGGCGTCGGCATGAGGCTTCATCTCTTCGGTGAACTTCTTCACTTCGGCCTTGAGGGCCGGGCCGGTGGCCTTGCTGTTTCCGCGGGCCCCACAGATGATGACCCGGCAACCGAAGCGCCGGGCCACCGGCAGTTCAGGGCCCAGTCCGAAGGGGCCGAGCTTGTACTGGGTGAGCACTCCCAATTTGACCCCGTGTTTGGCGAGAAGTTTCTCGAAGGTCTCGAGACCCATTTCGGCGACCTGTTCGCGATGGTTGGCGTGCGGACGGGGCCAGATGTCGATGAAGTCGGTCCCGATCTTTCCCGCCTCGGGGAGTACTTCGGCCAGGGTGGTGGTTCCATACATGGCCGAGGAGAGGAGGTAGTTGAGCTTGAAGGGTTGATCTTCCCTGGCGGCTCGCACTGGTCCGGCCAGGGCGGTGGCCCCGGCGAACTGGCAGAAGGTGCGTCGGTTCATGGCGGGAGTCACTCTAGGGCAAGAGACCTCCCTGCCGAGAAAGAAGGATCATCCTTGTGCGGTCCTTCCGGATGAAGAGGACGGTCGAATGACTTGAAATGTTTCCTCACCCCGCCAAGCTCGCTTTTGCTGCAAGTGACGAACCTGAAATGAAACCTCTCGGAATGCAGGGCCTGGTGGCCGCGGTGGTGACGCCGATGATGGATGACGGGGAACTCAACCTCGCACTGGTGCCGGAGATCGTCGATCACCTGGAGCGCAACGGAATCGGGGGCGTCTATATCGCGGGGAGCACAGGGGAGGGGATGTCGTTGACCGACGACGAGCGCATGGCGGTGGCGGAAGCCTATCTCCAGCATTGCAAGGGACGGATGCAGGCGGTGGTGCAGGTGGGGCACAACAGCATGAAGGCGGCGGCTGCCCTGGCAGTTCACGCGCAGGCCAGCGGGGCAGATGCCATTTCGGCGACTCCCACCGGTTACTTCCAGGCCGAGGGGGAGCGCGGACTGGTGGAGTTCATGGCTGGCATCGCGGAGGGGGCCCCGGCCACGCCCTTCTATTATTATCACATTCCCGCCCTCTCGGGGGCCGCCATGAATCCGATGCGCTTCACGGAACTGGCAGTGGAGGGGATCCCGACCTTCTGCGGAATCAAGTACACTGACGCGGGAACATCCTATAACCTGTCCGCTCTCCAGAAAGCCGGGCCGGACCTTGAGTTCCTGAGCGGAACCGACGAGGCCTACCTGCAGGCGTTGGCGCAGGGATACGAGGGAGCGGTGGGCAGTACCTACAATTACGCTGCCCCGATCTATCACCAGGTGCGGACCGCCTTCGAGGCGGGGGATCTTGACGGGGCGCGGCTCTGGCAGGCCCGCGCCCTCGAGATGCTGGAGGCGATGCTGGGGACCTGCGGGCGTGCCAGCCTGAAGGCGATGATGTCGATGGTGGGAATCGATTGTGGTCCCGCCCGTCGCCCCGTGGAGCCCGCCAGCAGTGAGCAACTTTCCCAACTCCGCCGTCGGCTCGAAGCAATGGGCTGGTTTGAGTGGGTCAACTTGCAAGATACTGAAGTCTCATGAAGTCATTCATTCCTGCCCTCGTCCTGTCCGCGGCGCTGTGCGGTCCTTTGCTTCTCGCCAAGGAAACCGAAGAGGGTCCGCTGTCCTGGGATCACCTGCCCGCCCTTCCCGACGAAGAGGGATTCGCGGGGACCTTTGCCGGGATTGTGACCAGCAAGGAGACAGGAAACGACTATCTCGTAGTGGCGGGCGGAGCCAACTTTCCGAAAGGACGGCCGTGGGAGAAGGAAAAGAATCCTGAGAAGGTTTATTATGACCTCGCCTTCAAGCTGGAGCTGGAGTCCGGGAATGCCGCGTGGGAGAAGCTGGAAAAGCCCCTCGGACAGCGGGTGGCCTACGGGATGTCGGTCACTCTTCCCAGCCGGGGCTCAGCCCTTTTCATCGGAGGCAAGGAGAAGGCAGCCACCGATGCAGTGTGGGAAGTGACCGCCAACGAGGCGGGCGAACTGACCTTCAGTCCGCGGGTCAAGTATCCCCTGCCCATCGTGGAGGGTGTGGCCGGAGTGGTGGGAGAGACGGTCATCGTGGTGGGGGGAGCGACCAGCAAGGAAGGCGGCGGATTCAGGACGGCGCAGGAGGCCTACATGCTGGATACCAGCAGGAAGGAGGGCGAGTGGAAGTGGGAGCCGCTTCCCTGGCCGCAGTCCGGTGAAGGAGAGATGGCCCGGGGGCGCGCTTATGCGGTTGCGGGAGTGCGGGGAGATCAACTCTACATGTTCGGGGGACGCGACTATGCCGACTCGGCGGAGCCCGCCCCGGAGAGAGTGCATCAGGAAAAGCTCGATATCCTGACCGACTGCTACGCGCTCAGCCTGAAGGGGGAAAAATCGTCATGGAAACGCCTTGCGGCTCTGCCAAAGGGCATGAGTGCGGCTCCCTCGGCCGCCCTGCCGGTCGGGGTCTCGCACCTGCTTATGCTGGGGGGAGTCTCGGCGGATTACTGGAGGCAACAGTTTGAGGACCGCCCGGAACTGAATGGGGCAGGAGAGGAACACCCCGGGTTTGAACGCACCCTCTGGGCCTACGACACGATCACGGATACCTGGGCCGCTACCGGGAACCTGCCGGAAGTGGCGGGAGAGCTCCGGGTCTCGGTCCCGGTGACCACCCCGGTGGTGAAATGGAAGCAGAAGTTCATTGTTCCCACCGGTGAGATCAAGCCGGGCATTCGTTCCCCGCAGGTGCTCATTGCCGAAGTGCAGAAGCTCGATTCCAGGTTGGGGTTGGTGAACTGGATCGTGGTGGGCGTCTATCTCGCGGGGATGGTGGGGATCGGCTACTGGTTCATGAGACGCAAGGCGGCCGCTACGACGGAGGCCTACTTCCGTGGAGGGCAGAAGATTCCCTTCCTGGTGGCCGGTCTCTCGATCTTCGCCACGGTCCTCAGTTCGATCACCTTCATGAGCATCCCGGCGAGGGCTTATGGAACAGATATCACGTGGTATATCGGCCAACTGGCGATGCTGATTCTCATCCCGGTGGTGGTCTTCTTCTACCTGCCTTTCTTCCGGAAGCTCGATCTTACCAGCGCCTATCTCTATCTCGAGCGGCGCTTCAACCTGGGTGTGCGTCTCTTCGGGAGCTTGTCCTTCATCTTCGCGCACATCGGACGCATTGCGATCGTGCTCTACCTTCCGGCAGTGGCCCTGTCCGCGGTGTCCAATATCGATATCTACGCTGCCATCATTATCATCGGGCTGCTGTGCGTGGTCTACACCGTGATGGGAGGGATCGAGGCGGTGGTGTGGACCGATGCCATCCAGGCGGTGGTCCTGCTGGGGGGGGCGATCCTCTGCTTCATTCTGGTGGTGACCCGGCTCGAGGGAGGATTCGGGGAATTGTTCTCGATCGCGAACAGCGATTCCAAGTTGTTGCAGAACCTGACTTTGGAGTGGGACATCAGGGACGGGACCAAGGCGGGGTTCGTGATCTTTCTGGCCTTCGGATTCAATTCCCTGATCCAGTATACCTCGGGCCAGGATGTGGTGCAGCGCTACGTGACGACCAGGGACATTGGCGGGGCGCGCAAGTCGCTCTGGACCACGATGTGGATGTCGGTCTGCTTTTCGATTGTCTTCTTCCTGCTGGGGACCGCCCTCTACGCCTTCTACAAGACCCAACCGACCCTGCTGGATCCGGCGATGGAGCGGAACGACGGGATTCTCCCCTTCTTCATCATGCAGCAGCTCCCCGTAGGTGTGGCGGGCCTTATCATTGCGGCGGTCTTTGCGGCCTCCCAGTCCTCGATCTCGAGCTCCCTCAACAGTATCGCCACGGCCTGGACCAAGGATGTAGACGGTCGCCTGATCCGTCCGGAGGCCAGCGACGAGGATTATCTCAAGTCCGCGAAGTGGGTCGTCATCATCGTGGGGATTCTCGGGATCGGGGGAGCGGCGCTGGTGGCAGCCGCCAACATCAAGAACGCCTTCGATACCTTCATGGCTATCATCGGGTTGGCGACGGGGTCTCTGGGGGGCATCTTCGCTCTGGGAGTCTTTACGAAGAGCGGAAATGGAAAGGGGGCCATGACCGGGGCGGTGGTCGGGATTGCGATCGTGGCCATCATCAAGTTCGGAGGCTTCCCGGTAGCCGGGATCCTGAACGCCTTTATTGGTTTCACCTCCTGCCTGGTGGTGGGCTATCTTGTGAGTCTGGCAACCGGGGGAGGAACGGAGCAGGGCGAGGAGCTTTCGATTCACGGGGAGAGGGTCGAGGAATAGACCGGTGAGGGGTTGTTCCTGCGGTCCGGCTCCCAACAAGTGATGAAGGGATACCAAGAGGAAGAACTCGCTGAGCTCGGGGCGTTCTATCGAACGAGCCTGCTGGAGGACACCCTGCCGTTCTGGTTGCCCCGGGTACTGGACGAAGAGCACGGTGGTTATCTCACCATGCGGGAGCGGGACGGATCCCTGCTCGATGAGGACAAGCCGGTCTGGTTCCAGGGGCGCTTCGCCTGGTTGCTGGCGACCCTGCACCGGACGGTGGAGCCCCGGTCGGAGTGGTTGGAGGGGGCCCGGAGCGGTGTCGATTTCCTGCGGGACCATTGTTTCGACGAGGATGATCGCATGTTCTTCCTGGTCACGCGGGAGGGAAAGCCCCTCCGTAAAAGGCGTTATTTCTTTTCCGAGGCCTTCACCGTGATGGCTCTGGCTTCCTACGGGGCGGCCGCGGGTTGCGGGGACTCGACGGAGCAGGCCCGACAGTTGTTCCGCCTGTGCCTGGAGTATATCGAGGGGCGTTTGTCGGCCGGGGAAGCAAAGTGGACCGGGGAGCGCTCGACCCGCTCGATCGGGGTTCCCATGATTTTCCTGCATGTTGCCCAGGAACTGGTGGAAACGATCGGTGATGAGCTGGCAGAGGAGGTCATCGATGAGTTCCTCGAGGAGATCCGCCTGTTTGTGGATGACGATCTGGAGTGTGTGTTCGAGCAGGTCGCGCCGGATGGCTCATTGAGTGACCATGTGGACGGGCGGACCCTCAATCCCGGACATGCCATCGAAGCGGCCTGGTTCATCCTGCACGAGGCGAAGCGGCGGGGGGGAGACGCGGAGCTCACGGCCCTCGGGTGCCGGATGCTGGATTACATGTGGAAGCGGGGATGGGACGAGGAGCACGGTGGACTCTTCTATTTCGTCGACGTGCATGGCAGGCCGGTCCAGGAGTACTGGCACGACATGAAGTTCTGGTGGCCGCACTGCGAGGCCATCACTGCCACCCTGCTGGCTTACCAGATGACGGGAGAAGATCGTTATGCCGGGTGGCATCGTCTCGTGCATGACTATGCCCACCGGACTTTTGCGGATCGTGAGAACGGGGAGTGGTTCGGTTATGTGCACCGCGATGGAAGGCTCTCCAATCCGGCGAAGGGCAACCATTTCAAGGGACCGTTTCACCTGCCCCGGATGCAGTGGTACTGCTGGAGGTTGTTGAGCGACTGGTAGAGGGAAAGCTGGATTCTTTGGGGTGGCAAGAGAGCAGGAACCGTGCAGGCTGCGCGGTGATGGCACGTGCAGTTCTCCTTGTGGTCGCCTGTCTGTTTCTGCAGCCAGCGACCGTAGTGGCGGTTGAGAGGGCGAACGTGATCCTCTTTCTGGTTGATGATCTCGGGTGGAGGGACCTCGGCTGCCAGGGGAGTAGCTACTATCGCACCCCCAATATCGACCGACTCGCGGCCCGTGGCATCCGGTTCACCGATGCCTATGCGGCCTGCGCGGTGTGCACGCCCACGCGGGCGAGTATCATGACCGGCAAGTATCCGGCGCGGAACCTGATGACCCAGTGGCTGCCGGCTGGTCGCTGGAGTGCAAGCGGACACCGGATGCGGGAAGGTCGTTTCCTGCGCGGCCTGCCCCTGGAGGAGGTGACCCTGGCCGAGGCCCTGCGGGAGGCGGGTTACCGGACCCTGCACGTGGGGAAATGGCACCTGGGAGGGCCGCCCTTCTCGTTGCCGGCCCAGCACGGGTTTGAGGTGAATGTGGGGGGGAGCGAACACGGGGCCCCGGGGAGCTACTTTTATCCCTACAAGGGGAGTTGGAAGATTCCGACCACCGGGGAGCGGGTGCAGAAGATCACCCTGCCGGATGGCAGGGAGGGTGAGTATCTCACCGATCGCCTGACGGATGAGGCCCTGGACCTCATCGAGAAGAGCAGGGAGAAGCCGTTCTTTCTCTACTTTCCCCACTACGCGGTACACACGCCCCTGCAGGCCAAGAAGGAACTGATCTCCCGCTTCAGCAGGATCCCCGAGCCGGAACGGCAGGGCAGTCCGGTCTATGCCGCCATGGTGGCGAGCGTGGATGAGAGCGTGGGACGGGTGATGAAGAAACTCGAGGATCTGGACCTGGACCGAAAGACTCTCGTGATCTTCACCTCCGACAACGGAGGGTTTGCGGGTGCCACGAGGCATGATCCGCTGCGCGCCAACAAGGGATCCCATTACGAAGGGGGAATCCGGGTGCCCCTCATCGTGGCGGGTGCAGGGGTGAAGGGGGAAGGAAGAGTCAGCGAGGCCCCCGTGATCACGAACGACCTCTACCCCACCATCCTCGAGATGGTGGGGTTGCCCCTCCGCCCGCACCAGCACGTGGACGGGGTCAGCCTGGCATCGATTGTCAATGGTTCCGGTGGTCTCAGGCGCAAGAACCTGTTCTGGCACTACCCGCACTACAACAAGCATCCCCAGAGTGCTCCGGTGTCGATCGTGCGGAGAGGAAAGTGGAAGCTCATCGAGTTTCTCGAACGGGAAGAATTTGAGTTGTATGACCTGGAAGATGATATCGGGGAGAAAGTGAACCTGGCGGCGAAGGAGACGAAGCTGGTGAACGAGTTGAACGCAGTCCTGCAAGGGTGGAAGCGCAGGGTGGGAGCGGAGGACATGAAGCCGAATCCTCAGTTCCGGGAAAAGCGATGAGAGGACTGGTTCCCTTTCTCCTGTTCGGATGGACGGCGCAGGTCGCCTGGTCGGCTGGCCTGGAGAATGGGCAGGAGAGGGCCCGGCCCGATGTGCTCTTCATTGCGATCGATGACATGAACGACTGGATTTCGCTCCTGGATCCGGAATCGCCCATCAGGACGCCCAACCTGGAGCGGTTGGCCAGGAGAGGGGTGCTCTTCACGCGGGCTTACTGTGTTTCGCCAGCCTGCAATCCGTCCCGGTCGGCCCTGCTGACGGGGTTGCGACCGTCGACGACCGGGATCTACGCCAATAACAGCGACTGGCGCAAGGCGCTACCGAAACGCCGGACGATCATGCAGCAATTCCAGGCGGCAGGATACTCGGTGCGGGGAGCGGGCAAGATCTTCCATCACAAGGCGGAAGGTTTTCACGACAAGGCCTCCTTCGACGACTTCCAGATGATGGCTCCACAGAACATGCCCCCCAGGAAGCTCAATGAGGGGTCCGGATACGGGTCGCGCAACACGGACTGGGGGGTGTGGCCGCCGGATGAGCGGAACACGATCGACTTCCGGACCGCGGACTACTGTATCAAGGCCCTGCGGAATCCCCCCGGGGACAAGCCCCTCTTCCTGGCCTGCGGAATCTTCAAGCCCCACTCGCCCTTCTTTGCACCAAAGAAGTATCACAGGGGAATGGAGAATGTTCGTCCGCCGCCACGACTTGCCGATGACTGGAAGGATCTTCCGGACGGGGCGCGGATACTCATGGGCAACACGAAGTGGTTCTGGAACGGGATGACGAAACTCGACCGTCGCCTGCCGGGATCCTTCGACCGGTTCGTGCAGGCCTATGCGGCCTGCTGTGTCTTCGCAGACACGCAGCTGGGGCGGGTCCTCGATGCCCTGGATGCCAGTCCGCGGCGGGGACGGACCATCGTGGTGCTGTGGTCCGATCACGGGTTTCACCTCGGGGAGAAGAATCACATCGAGAAGTTTGCTCTCTGGGAAAAGAGTAATCATGTCCCCTTCATCGTGGTGGCCCCGGGGGTGACGGGGGAAGGGGAGCGCTGTCAGCGGCCGGTGGATCTTTCGGTGATCTATCCGACCCTCCTCGAGTTGAGCGGATTACCCGGGGCGAAGTGCGATGGATTGAGTGCGTTACCCCTGCTTCGTGATCCGGACTGCGAATGGAAGCAACCGGCCCTCATGACCTATGGCCGGGGAAACCATGCGGTGCGGAGTGAGCGCTGGCGTTACATCCGCTATGCGGACGGATCGGAGGAGCTTTACGATCATACGATTGATCCGCACGAGTGGCGCAACGTGGCCGGGAGTCCAGAGTGGGAGGCCGTGAAGGCTGAGCACCGGGCCTGGTTGCCGGCAAAGGAAGCCGTGGCGGTCTCCAACCTGAAACGATAGACAGCTTCCGGGCGCCGGATAACCGATGGCGGTGAGGTCTGTTGGAGGTGGTATACTGGAAAGAAAACATTCGAATTTGCGGATATTCCGTCCATTTCCCGCATACATGAACGAGGCTGCGGGTCTCGTGACCTGGAATTCCGGTGATTTCCCGTTTCCAGCGGACAATTTTTCAGTCGAAAGGCGCTATCATCCCTGTAACTTACCCAGCAAAACAAGTATCTATTTAATGAAAGTGAAGTTTGAACGTCGCGACAGCGCCCAGGCCCGGGGGGCGCAGGGATTCACCCTCCTCGAGATGGTCATCGTCCTTGGGATCATCGGATTGATTCTTGGAGCCGTCATCGGGCTGAGTGGAAATTTCATGGGATTGGGACGCGAGGTCCAGACCGAGGGCAAACTCCAAACCATCAATGCTTCCCTCAAAGCATATCGGATCAGGGCCAATCACTTTCCCTCTGAGTCGCAGGGCTTGAAGGCCCTTGTTGAAAGACCGACGACCGCCCCGGAGCCCCGGAGGTGGGAGAATGCGTTTGAGACTCTGCCAAAAGATGGCTGGGACCAGGAGTTCGTCTACAAGTATCCCGGATCGAAGGACCCGAGCCAGCCGGAAGTGATCTCGAAAGGAAAGGACGGCGAACTCGGTACTGGGGACGACCTCAGCAGTCAGGATGCGAAGTAGTCGCACATGGGGGACTGAAAGGCGGAGAGGTTTCACCCTTCTTGAGGTCATCCTGGCGATGTCCATCATCCTCGTGGTGATCGGGATTGGCTTGGTCTACCAGTTCAACTCCCAGGACAAGGAACTGCTCCGCAAGACCAGCGTGAAGATCGAGGCGATGTCCTCCCGCGGCCACGCCATGTCGGTGCTGCACCAGAAACCCTTCTGGCTCCGCATCGAGCACGACAAGGTGGTCCTTGCCGGGGCAGATGTGCGGAACCAGGACCTGCTCGATCCGGATGGCTTCCCGGAGTTGACGGAGGACGGGGAGTTCAGCGAGAGCAACGAGGAGATCTACGACACCCTGGAGGCGGGAGAGGCAGTCATTGCGATTCGCCGCTGGGGAACCAAGGAGGATGCCTGGATCCGCCCGGAGAAGGGGGAATCGGTGATCTGGCAGTTTCAGAGTGCGGGATTGTGCGAACCGGTTTCGATCCGGGTAGCGAGAGAGGACAGCTACATCATCATGCACATGAATCCGCTGACGGCCCGTGTCGATGAGGAGGAATCGTTGATCATGCAATGAAGAGGGGTATTACCAGAGTGCGGCGGCGTGGTTTCGTCCTGATGGAGGTCATCATTGCCCTCACGGTCTTCTCGATGGTGGGAGTGTCCTACATGGTGGCTCTCAATGACATTGCGGAGATCCTGCGCGAGATGCGGAGGGACGCCAAGATGGGGCGTATCCTTCACAGCGAACTGATGAAGTATGCCACCTTGCCGGAGATCGAGGAGATGGAGGAATCCTATCCGCTTGAGGAGAAAAACGAGTTGGAGATTCAGGTCGTTATCCGGCCGCTGGAGGACGTGGTGGAAGAACAACGGATGACGACGGAAAAGGGGCGGGTCATGCAGCAGATGTATCACTTGCAGGTCATCGGGACCTGGTATGAGGATCTCATGTGGCACGAGCGAATTGCTGAAACCTGGCGTTATGCGAGACTTTACCAACAGTAACCACGGGAGACGATGTGTTCGCCGTTCCCGGCGGGGGATGCTCCTGCTGGAGGCGGTCCTTGCCCTGGCTATCGCCGGGATGCTCCTGGTTTCGATCATGTGGATCGTGGACGGGGCCCTGGAGATGTCGAACGTGATGGCCGACGACGGACGGCAGCACATGACCCAGGAGGCCCTCATTGCCTTCCTGGGAAGGAACTTCAGCCAGTTACCGGGGAATGCGGAGATAGAACTCCTCCGGGAGGATGCAGGCTCGCATTTCCTGAGCAATCTTACCTTTCAGAACGTTCCTACCTCCTTTTCATGGTCTGACCAGGCCATCTCGGCGGAGGCCGTCCAGATTTCCACCGTGCCTACGCGCAGCGGAGATCTCGACGTGGTTCTGCGTTATTATGAGGAGGCCATCCTCGATGACAGCGACTCGACCGCGAACGTGAGGGCTGAGCCTGTGGCGGAAATCATTCTCCTGCGGGACGTCTTCTGGTTCGAATGGTGGGCGCGGGATGGCCGGGCGCTGAATGACGAAAACCAAGGTTATACCGAGACCTGGGATGTGCAGGGACGCCTGCCGATCCAGATGGAATTGCGGGTGAAGTTCGATGAAAACTCCGATGAGATCGTCCATCATTTCTGGCTCCCCCCCAAGTTGAACCCGGAGACGGTCATGAGATCCCAGCGTCGGGCGGCCCCGCAGCAGTCCCAGGGGGCAGGCGGCCGGGGATCTTCCGGGCGCGATAGCGGCCGGGGACGGGATGCAGGACGGGACGGAGGAGGGGATCGCCGGGGTGGTGGCAGTTCACGAACGAGGTCGGCGCCTCCTACGCCCGGAGGCGGTAGTCGCCCTGGGCCACCGCGACCGGGATCCCCAGGAAGATGAAAGCAAACGTTCCAGTGCAGGGAGAGATGACGGTCGGGATGACCGTGCACTTCCGTGTGCGGGGAAGGCGGGGCACTACCTTGGTGGCGGTGTTCTGGCTCATCAGTATCATGGGCCTCTACATCTTCACCACGATCCAGTTGCTGGATTACGAGGACCGCCTTATCTCCGGCCAGGTGGAAGGGGTCCGGGCGGCCCAGATGGCCGAGATGGGAATCTCGGTGGCCTGTAACCCGGTGGTGGAGCGCTCGGACTATCTCCTCCTGGAACAACGCTTTCCGGGGGATGTGGGTTTCTCGGCCAGCATCGAGTCGGAGGGGTCCCGCTTCAATATCAACTCTCTGCTCATGAACCGCGGGGATGGGGCCGATCCCGACAAGGCCCTGCTGCGGGAAATGTTCGTGGAATGGGGGATCGAGGAGGATTTCGCCCAGGAAGTGGTGGACGCCCTGGTGGACTGGGTGGATGAGGATGAACTGGAGGAACTCAATGGAGCGGAATTCCCCTATTACGAGGGACTGGGGTTTTTGAACCGGCCTTATAACCGCCCCTTCTACTCCCTGGATGAGATGAGACTGGTGCGGGGGATGGAGGATCTGGAACGCATTTATCCCAACTGGCGCGACTGGTTCACGATCTGGAGCAGTGGGGGACTGGATGTCAACGAAGCGGACCCGGAAAAACTGGCCCGGGCGGCGGAAGTCTCCATTGATGATGCCTCAGCCATCCGGGACCGGGTGCTGGGGGCGGACATGATCCGGGGCACGGAAGACGATCAGCCTTTTAATAATAGCAGAGAGGTGCTCGATTTGCTAGGAGTCCCGGACATCCAACGGATGATCGTCGAGCCCCGCCTCACGGCCAACGACCCGACCACCCGCATCGAATCAACCGGTTGGTCAGGTCTCGGGGGAGCGCAGATCAAGCGTCGGATCACCCTGATCGTACGGAATCGGACGGGTCGTCCGTCCATCCTGGAGCGAAAAGTGGAACAAGTACCATGATTCCAAAGGCAAAAAAGAAAGGTGAGAAGGTTCTCCTGCTACCCGGAGCTGACGGGTGGGAGGCCTGGACGAGCCTGAATGGTGCCGGACTCGACCTCGCCCTGCGTTCGGGGATCACGCGCGTCCTGGACGTGGGTGGCATTCCCTCCGGGGAACTGACCATGGCGTTTCCGGTGCGCGATGTTTCGGCCCTGCCCTTTCGAGCACCCACCTCGGATGAGGCCCTGCTCAGCGATTTGTCTGAGATGCATCTGGAGCGGATGGGGATGCGACCCGGGATGAATGCGGGAGTGCTGAGCGATGTGTTCAAGGTCGGAACGCGTGGGGAGGAGAGCCTGGTGGTGCCGGTGGTGCTGGCCCCTCCCATGGAAGGACACCTGCCCCGGCGCTCACCGCAACACTTTGATATTTCAGCCCGCTGTCTGCCGTTGCCTGTTGATGGAGTGGTGATCTGGCGGGAACTTGGCCGCTGGGTCTTTGCCCTTTCCGAAGAAGGTCAGGCCCTGGAGTTTGAGGCGCTGGCTTCCAACCAGCTTGGCGAGGACGCGGGCCGGGAGATCAGCCTTACTCTCATGCAGCTCCAGATGCAGGGGGTGATTGATTCCCCGCCACGGCATTGCTTCGTCTGGGTGGGGGACGAGGAAACAGCTCCCGGCACAGAAGAACTGGAGGCCCTGGGGGTGGCCGCCGGCCTTAGCGGGCCAGCCACGGTGGTGACCAAGCCGGCCCCGATCATTCCGGCCCGGTCGAGTCAGTTGCTGCCGGCAGATGTGCGTGCCGAGCGCGTGGCCAGGCGCAAGAAGCAGCACATCGTGATTGCCTCGGCTGCGGCGATGCTGTTTTACCTGGCGGGAATCCTTGGCCTGGTATGGGACCTTAGGGGGGCCCAGACGGCGGCCGAGGAGGCCCGTGAGGCCTACGCTCCATACGCCGCAGTTCATGCGGAACAGATAATATATGAGGATAAGTGGAGAGAGCTCCAACCGGTGGTGGAGCAGGATCACAACACGGTGGAACTGCTCTATCATTGCATGAGGGCCCGGGGGGGAGAAGAAGGGGTGCGCCTTGATCGTGCTGACATTTCCAACCAGCTCGACGTTCAGGCTGATGGCGAGAAGTTGGAATTGACCCTTATTCGGAGCATCCGACTCCAGGGCAAGTCCGATGAACTGGGGCAGGCCACGGCCTTTGATGAGGCCCTCAAGAGTGAGAGGGGACTGGATGATTACCAGTGGACCACGCCGCCGCCCCAGGCCAAGGGGGACAAGTGGTCCTTTCATTATGAAGCAAGAATCAAGGGGCCGGAGGAACAGTAAGGATGAGTGATCGAGAAAAAAAACTGCTGGTGGTGGTGGGACTCCTCGTCTTTGGGATTATCAATATTGGGGCCTTCCAGATTTTATATTCTCCGCGAAAAAATACGGCGAAGAAGGACTTGAAAGGCTATACTGAAGACTTGGCGACGGCTCAGTTAATGACCGCGATGCAGGAGGAAAGGCGAGCCGAGATCGAGTGGCTCCAACGCAATGAGCAGAAGCAGATCAAGAGCCCGCAGAAGGCCCTCGCCGACCTGGAGGCGTTGGCCAACCGGGAGGCAAAGCGGCGGGGGTTGACCGTGAAGAGGGTCAAACCCATGACCGGGATCGAGGGCGGGAATCTCAACTTTTTCCGGGCCCGGGTGGAAATTGAAGTGAGTGGGCGGGAGCAGGTTCTGTTCCAGTGGATCGACCGCCTGAATTCTCCCTCGGACCTGCGAACCGCCACCAGTCTGCGAATCAATCCCAAGAAGGATGATGATACCCAGGTCGACTGTGCGGTGGTGCTTGAGCAGTGGTTCATTCCCGAGGGAAGAGATGAAACCGGGAGCACTACCTGAAGTCCTTTCCAACCAGATTTAAGCCATGATGAGATCCCTCCAATTCCTGACCGTCCCTTGCGCCGCCTCCCTGTTTGCGGTTGCAGTGCTCCCGGCGTTTTCCGAGGTTCCCACCAAGACGCCACTGGCCCGCTACAGTGAGCTGTGGACCAGGTCCGCCTTCACCGTGCCGCCACCGCCGCCGGAAGTGGAAGCGGAAGAGGACAATCCCCTCGATGAATACACCCTGGCCGGAACCTGCGAGGTGAAAGGAGGCTGGTTCGTGGTCCTGATCAACAAGAAGGAACGTGACAAGCGCATCCGCCTGCATCCGGAAGAAGAGAACGATCAGGGTTTCGAGGTGGTGAGTGTGGACCGGGGCAAGGGCTTCATGGATACCAAGGTCGAGATCAAGAATCGCAGCGGCAAGATCGGCACGGTGGAGTATGACAAGAAGTTCATCGTTCTCAAGAAGGCCACTCCGAAGGCTCCGGCAGGCAAAAAACCGACCTCGAAACCGACCTCGAAGCCGGGACAACGTCCCTCGAGCAGTCGTGGTCCAACCCCGCCGTCCCGCCCATCATCAAGACCTTCGCCCTCCGCTGGCAAACCGCGCGTCCGCCGCATTCCCAATCCTCCCACCCGCTAGAGGCCCATCAACCCTTACGACTTCAGATCAATGAGACCAACGACTGCATTCTGCCTCCTGCTCACCCTCGTGCTGCCTCTGGCCGCGCAGGACAACCAGGCTCCCGCGCCTGGAAAACCTCCCGCCCCGGCCCCAGCGGTGCCCGCGGAGAAACCAGCGGTGCCCGCGGAGAAACCAGCGGCGCCTGCGGAGAACCCAGCGGCGCCTGCGGAGAACCCTGCGGCGCCCGCGGAAAAACCAGCGGTGCCCGCGGAGAATCCTGCCAACCCTGCAGCTCCGCCCGCCCCGGCTCCGGTGCCTGCACCTCCTGGACTGGTTCCCCCGGTGCCTGGCGAAAATCCTGCCAACCCTGCAAATCCTGAACCGCAGGATCCAGTTCCCGGGCGCGCTCCCGTGGCCGCACCCAACGCCCCGGATCCAAATCTGCCAGCCCAGCTGAATGCCGCCAATCTTAACGGGCAGGATATCGCGGACCTCTATCACACTTACACGGGCAAGAAGGTCCTGGTGAGCCAGGAAGCCTCCGGAGCGGAGGTCTCCTTTATTGTGCCGGGACAGATGACCTATGCCGAAGCCGCCAGGGTGATTGAGAAACGTCTTGTGATGGAAGGCCTTGAGATCATTCCCGACGATGACGATGCGAGCTTTGTGAAACTGGTCCTCGCCAACTCCCAGACCAGCGGCCCGAAGCCCCTGGGTCCTCCGGTGGGTGACGATATTGACGACCTGGAGAGCCAGGTCTCTGCTGACGGCTTTGTGACCTACGTGATGGCCCTGCAGTATCTCAAGCCCGACGACGCGTTGCGCGCTTTCCAGGCGGTGGTGCAGCAGTTTGGTTCAGCCGGGACGGTAGCGGCTATTCCAAATGCCGGCTCGGTGGTGATCTCGGGTAATCTGCCGCTCGTGCGCATGCTGGTGGAATTGAAGGATCGGATCGACGTTCCCTCCGCACAGGTAGGCACCAAGTTCGTGGAGGTGACCTTTGCCGATGTGGAGGATCTGGCCACCCGCCTCAATGAGATCTTCAACAACCAACGGCAGACGAATGCTACGGCCGGGGTGCGACGGAATACGACGTCGGCCAACACCGGCAATCCGGCTGCGCCCCCGCTGCCAAACGCCGCCGCTGCTGCGAATGCTGCGAATGCTGCGAATGCTGCCGGAGGAGGCGCATCTTCCGGGGAGGATACGCCCATCAACATTATTGCGCAGCCGCGGACGAGTCGCATCTTCCTGATGGGGCGCCCCGTGGACATCATTTTCGTGGAAGGCCTCATCGCGGATTTTGATGCCCCCAGTTCCAAGCGGAACTTCCTGCGTAAGAAGCTGCGCTACCTGCCGGTGACCGAGTTCATCCCGGTGGCGGCCGATGCGCTGGAGCGCACTCTGGAAACCTCCAGCGTGGGAGGTGGAAGCGCTCGTCGCAGTCCCACGGGGGTTACCGGACGGACAAGCGGCACGAGCAGTGGCAGGACTACCGGATCGAGGACGACCGGTCGCACGAGTTTTGGAACGGGCGGAACGGGTGGAACCGGCGGTGGTTCGCGCGCGCAGCTTGCCCAGCAGGACATCCAGACCGCACCCGAGTCGATTCTTATCGGCAAGACCCTGCTGGTGGGTGACAACATTTCCAACAGCATCGTGGTGAATGGCCCGCCGCACCATATCGAGATCGTGCAGTCTCTCGTGGATGAACTGGACCAACCGTCGGAACAGGTGGCCATCACGGCGGTCTTTGCCCGCTACGACCTCGGGAAGGACCGGAGTTTCGGAGTGGACCTGGCCCGGTTGCTTACCGGTGACCATGACTTCAGAGGGGCCGTGCAGAATCGTAATGGCGTGCCCTCCGTGATCGATCCCAATACCCTGCTCGACTTCAATTCACTGCTGGGAGCGCCAGGTGCTGCCGCCGGTGGCCTTTCGGCCTATGCCGTGATCGGAGACAATTTCGGGGTGTTCGTGAATGCGCTGGAGACGAACCGGAACTTCACGGCCATCTCGCGACCGACCATCTTCACCACCAACAACGGGGTTGCGCGGATCAGTTCCGGATCGCGAATTGCGGTGCCCACCAGCACCTTTCAGGGGGGGACGCAGACAGGATTTTCCACCAACGTGGAGTTTCGCGATATCGTGCTCGAACTGGAAGTGCGACCGCTGGTGAACTCCGGAGACGAGGTCACTCTCGAGATTTCCCTGGTGAGGGACAATATCGGGGATAACCGTGCCATTCAGGGATTCGGGGAAGTGCCCGACATTGACACCGATGAGATCTCGACCCGGGTGACTGTGCCCAACCGTTCGACCATTGTGTTGGGTGGGCTCATCACCGAGTCGGATACGCGGACCGGTTCGGGAGTGCCCTTCCTGAGTTCGATCCCCTTACTTGGCAAACTGCTGGGGCTCAACAGCAAGGACATCCTGCGGGAGGAGTTGGTCATTCTCATCCATCCCTCTATCCTGAATAGCCAGACGGAATTGAAGCGTTACCAGGAGGATTACGATGCAGGGAGCGATGTTGCTCCGCGGGCCCGGGCCTCGGTCGGGCAGGGAGTCCTGCCCCCGCGAGGGGCCCTGCGGTCCAATCAGGCGAATAACCCGAATGCGGGTGCGGGTCAGGCTGTCCCGGTGCAGGAAACTTCGAAGGTCTCCCGTGGTTCGCTCATGACTTCTCCGGTTCACCGTGCCATGCGCAACAAGCAGGGTCGCTAGCAGGAAACAGGACAGAATCACTGGTGCGTTCGATTGAACGGGCCTAATTTCTCCGGGCCAACCGGGCGCTTGCCATGTCGGGCGGAAGTCGCTTCATTAGCGCCCCACGCAAAATCCCACTGTCATGGTCGAAGAATCCATTGAAGAATCAAGCCCCACCGAAATCGGAGTTGAAGGCCTTCCCAAGAACCTGAGTGATCTTGTTCTCAAGGCGGATGCAGCCATTGAGCAGAACAATCTGGGCTATGCCGTGAAGTTGCTGATCTCCGTGCTCAAGACGGAGCCTGGATTCATCGATGGTCGCAGGAAATTGCGCGCCGCGGAAATGAAGATCGCTGGCCCGCCCAAGAAGAAGGGACTCTTCGGAGGAGGGGGTGCCGGAAAATTGAAGGGCAAGGCCAAGAAGGATCCGATCGGGGTCATCGATGACATTGAGAAAGAGCTGGAGAAGGATCCCTACAACGCGGCGCTCAATGAGCTGCTACACGACGTGGCCTTCAGCGCCAACATGCTGGATACTGCCGCCTTCGCGCTTGAAACCATCCGGAGAGCCACGCCCGACAACACCAAGCTCCTGCACAAACTTGCTCAGTTTTATGAGAATCGTGACATGCCGGAAGATGCGGCCGGAGTCTACAAGGACATCGTTAAGGCGGACCCGACCGATACCGATGCGGTCAAGGGCGAGAAGGACATGACCGCGAGGGCCTCCATGGCGCGCAGTCAGGATTCTTCCGGGGCCCTCGTGAAGAAGGATGACGAGGAAGCCCTCGCCCTTGAGAAAGCCTCCCGGTCTGCCATGACCCAGGATCAACTTGAGGAGAAGCGTGACCAGCTCGTCCTCCGGTACAACGAGGACGTTAACAATTTCGATGTGGCCAAGGAGTTATCTGCCATTTACGAGCAGATGGAAGACTGGGCGATGGCGCAACAGATGTATGAGTGGGCCCACACCCTCTCGGCGGGAGATGCGGCCCTCAAGATGAAGGCCAACAACATGAAGGACCGCGCCGGGGAAGAGGAGATCAGAAATCTTGAGACCCGGGTGTCGGAGAATCCTGACGACGAGGAAGCTCATGCCGCCCTGGAAGAGTTTCAACAGACGAGGGCGGTCGCTCAGGTGGAGGAGCGCCGGAAGCGGGTGGAACAGAACCCGACTGATCCCCAGCTCCGCTATGACCTCGGCCAGGCACTCTACCATGCCGGAAAATACAGCGATGCCATTCCGCACCTCCAGCAGGCCACCCGGAACCCGCATATCCGCACCCGGGTGCTTCTGCTCCTGGGGCGCACCTTCGATGCCAAGGGGATGAGCGACATGGCCATCAAGCAGCTCGCGGACGCCAATGCTGAATTGACCGTGATGGACAAGACCAAGAAGGAGGTTCTCTATGAACTCGGTCTCATCCATGAGAAGGTGGAGAGCAAGGATGAGGCACTCGACTGCTTCAAGCAGATCTACGAGGTGGATTACGGTTACCGGGACGTCGCCCAGCGGGTGGAATCCTCCTACGCCGGGTAGGAAAATCATGCCGTGGTGAAGCCGGAAGATCCGGGTCATTCAGGCGCTGTGATCATTGGCGGTCAGACTGGTCGGCCTGTGGCGATCGTGCCGCGATCAGAACTCGTCCAGAGCATCCACGCAGAAGCGGGACCAGGACTCGAGTGAGTCGTAAAGGGGGCCTTTGAGCGTTTCGGCGTCCTGAAATTGCAGATCGGAGAGAGCGTCCTCGCGGGCGCTCACCTCGTCGTTGGACAACTCAAAGAGATGAACGACTCCGAGATGTACCTGTCCCACCGCATTGCTGTCGTCATTGAGTAGCGCAACAATCCGTTGCGTGACACGGGAGGAGAGCACGAGTTCCTCCTCGATCTCGCGCTCCACCCCGGCCATGTAGGTGGCGTGGCCAAGTGGATCGCCCCGTTCGTCGACGGGATTGATGTGACCGCCAATACCGAGGGAACCCAGGGCGTGGAGCCTGCTTTCTCCCCCCGACTTTCCGCGAACGTAGTGGAGGTAGTGGCCCTGGTGGCGAAAGAGCGAATAAGGGATGATCTGCTTGTGACCGGGATCCTTTTCCGCGATTTCGCGATCCATGAAGAAATTATTGGAGGGTTTCAGCAGGGCAGGGATGTAGCGCTCCGTTTCAGTGGTGAGGCCCTGAAAGTCTCCCAGTTCGTCGAACAGGCTGCGTGGAACGACCAGGATCTGTTCGCCGTCATACTTGGACATGGCACAGGCTGGGGCGGAACGGATGCGATCTGAAACGTTAATTTGGCGTCCAGGTGGGAACAGCTGTTAAGAACTGTCACAGGGTTATGGGCTCAATCAGGAGCGCTTTCCTGTGAGCCGCCAGCGTTGTTCCGGACAAGGTTGATGACCTTGTCATCGTTGTCGCCGGCGGCCCAGACGTTGCGGAGGAAGTCGGCTGGGTGGATCGAGTGCTCGCGGAGAAACTTACGATCGCCTCCGCAGCAGTACATGAGGTCGGGATCGAGTTCCCCCCGGAGCTTGGCCCGGGCCTTGGCCAGGATCCGTGGCAGGTAGGCGATGTTGCCAAGGGTGTCGCCGAAGGTTGGAAGGTCGTCGCGTGTGATTTCAATTTTGCTGGAAATGCCGTTCTGGATCACATTCAGGTAATCGCGGCGAACTCCAGCGACGAGAAGGGCGGTGCTTGGGGCGGGAGCCTGCTCGTCCACGTAATCCTCCACGAAGTCGAAGAGTTCGCGCGGTTTGCAGCCAATCTCCTTCAGAAAACGGAGATCGTCCCCGTCGTAGTAGTGGGCGAAGTCCGCGTCCCCGGACCGGTAGCGTTCGACGCAGCGGTCGAACAGTTTCATGAATTGTTCGTTCCAGGTCATTCTGTGAGAGCAATTCATTCCCCAAATGGCCTCCTGTCAACCGTGTGGAGCCTGCGGATGGGAACGTCAGGATCCCGGGGAGGGTCTGGTTACCCGCCTCCGGACTGGGGCAGACGATCAGAGTCGGCAACCGCCACTCAAGGGATCTCCGACTCGGCGATGATGCGCTTATAGGAGTTACGGGCGTGATCATAGGCCTTCCGGGCATCATCCAGTTCATCCTTATCGATGAACTTCTCCTTCTGACTCCAGCAGTCATTTACTCCACGCAGGCACCATTCCGCACTGCGCCGGGAAGCTCGCACGGGTCTGTCCGCGACCGTAACCCAGACCGGGTTGGTGTGGGAGGAAGGAAGGATGCGGGCGGCGACCCACGAACTGCGTTCGATGGGAACCTCGAAGGCCAGGTCCTTCAGGCTGCCGTCGGCATGCAGCGTGCGCTTTGCGGCGGCTTTCCCATTGACAAGAATTTCAACGGTTACGTCACGGGTGTCGCCCAGTCGGGAGCGTTCTATGTGCCAGTAGGGTTTGTTGTCGTAGGGGAGGTCCCGTATTCCGGGATATGGTTTCTCCGGCAGAAATGCTGCGGCCCTGACCCGGGCGGTCACCTTGCCCGGTCCGTCCAACCGGACGCTGCTGTCACCCACGCCCATTTCAGTGTCGTTGACCTGGAATCCAATCAGGTGTGAACGACCGTCCCCCACGTAGTTGCGGCCCTGGCGGATGCCTTCACACCATTCGTTGAAGGTGAGCCTGCCCTCAAGTTTGACGTAGGAACGTCCCAGTCCCACCCGTTCGCCATAGATGCAGGGAAAATCCGTTTCCCCGCTGATCCGGGTACGGAAGCCGCAATTGAGGGTGTGGTACCAGATGTTGAGTTCCCAAAGGTAGGGGGTGTCGACCATGGAGAGAAAATCGACCGCGGCTACCTGCCTGCCATCCGGGCCTTCCACGGTATGGGTGACATCGACGATGTATTCGTTGGCGCCGATTCCATCGAAAGGGGGGGGGTTGTAGTTTGGGAGTTCCTTGCCGGGAACGCTCAGGCCCCAACCGGAGTGAGCGGGGCCGACAAGGGCTCCCTGTTTCTTGGCCCATCGCAGGGTGTTCAGGCAGAGCTTGGGCCAGTGGTCCTTGGAATCTCCGCCGGGATAGATCTGGTTCTTCAGGCGGAGGAGACAGAGGTGACCGCTCTGGTGCGAACCGAAACCGGAGACCTCTATGTCGTAGCGGAGGAGATAGGGGTAGCGGGAGACCTTGTCATCCTTGCCGGTAAAGAATTGTTTCTGATAGTCGAAGCACGGTCCCCAGGTCAGATTGCATCCAACCTTGAGGTCCTCTCCCAGGCAGTGCCGCATCATGTCGGGAGCGTGAACGCCTTCGGTGGGGTTGGTGTAGTGGGCGCAGCCCGCGGCGTGGATGTGATGATCGCCGGACCACCAGCCCAGGAGGGAGGGGTCGATCCAGCGTCTGGTCTTGAAGGAGAGTTTCCCTGTGTTCTGGTCGACTTTCAGCTGACGCTCCTGCGGGAGCGATTCGGGACCGCGATAGGTTCGGATGGTGTAGGTACCGGTGGGCAGGCGGAGGGACTCCCCGTGGGCACGGTAAATCTGAGGATGAAAGGCGAAGTCGGGAGCGGTCCGCTTCGACTGGGAAGGGTAAACCCGATTCAGTTCGTCGCGGATCTCAAAGCCGGCGGTGGTGGGTTTGCCGTTCTCATCGAGAACTTCGAGCTCGATCTCATGAGCGGGTCGGCAGGTGAAGAGAATGCTGCTCTCGTTGCGAAAGCCCAGGTCCTGGGTTCCCTGGCCGACGTCGAACTGGAGTTTGCCCTCTCTCTTTCCCCGGTCCCGGCTGTAGAGCGAGAGGATACGGTACTCCAGTTTAAGTCCACCCAGTGTTCTGGCGAGCGGTTGCTTGTCCATGGTGGCGAGATCCAACCAGCGGTCGGGCAGGTCCTCCTTGGGCGAGTTGTGCATGCTTCGCGCGTTAGGGCTCTGCACTCCCAGGGGGGCGGTCACCCCTGCTTCGTTGTGCACCTTGATGAGGAAAACAGTCCAGCCACCTTCCACCAGAACAGGCTTGGCGGGACCGGGAACGACTTTCACGCGTGATTCGGGATTGATGGTCACTTGTGCCAGACAGAGGGGGTCCAGAGCGACCTGTACGCCGACACCCACGACGGCGTCAGTCTCACCCGAGTGGGCCTCTTCAAGGGCCTGTCGCCGGGCAGCAGTAAGGGGCGCGCCTATAAATTCGAGGGCTTGAGTCAGGCGTTTCGTCTGCGCGATGAGGGGTTGAGCTTCAACCCCGGAGATCTGACCGAGTTCGGCGGCGATGAGGGAGGAGGAAAAGAGCGAGAGGATGATGACAGGAAAGGAATTCATGGTGGTCGGTGATGGTTCTGCCGGTCATTCGCCGGTTGTCGGGCGAGAGGACGCCAAATGGGATTCGTCACCATAGAGATCCCGGTTGGAGGCCTGAAATTCCGCTTTCAGTTCTATTTTCAGCGTGGTGAGATCGAGGAGTTCCCAACTGGTAAAGCTCCAGGATCCATCCACACCGTCGTGGGCAAAGCCGAGAAGAAGGTGGTGGGCGTCTTCGGTGACCTTGGAAGGTTTTGCCCCAAGCTTGTAGTAGAAACTTCGCAGGGTGGATCTACGGCTCTCTTCCTCGTAGAGCTTGGGATCGAGATAGGCCACGGTCCCGGAATCGACATGTTCAATGCGCAGATCCGGATAGCCCGGGCGCTGTTCTTTGCCCCCGTCGGTGAGTGGAATGGTGCAGAAAAGGGAGGGGTGGTCGTCGATCCACTCCCGCAGGGTGTCCTCGAAGAAGCGCGAGCCCTCGTTGATGCGGCGGAGATTCCGCAGGGGGGAACTCTCCTCGCTGTGGATTTGCATGGCATGGTCGGCGGCATTCCGGATTGCCTCCAGGATGACTGTGGCAGCTGGCTCCCGGGCGTCAAAGGGAGTCACCGCCTTTCCGGTGGCCCCTTCGATCACGCGGGCAAATGAAAACCGGCGCTGATCCAGATTCTGGGCCTGTAGATTCCTGATCAGGGCGTCGTCGTCCAGCGTCGCGGGGGTGGAGGAAGGGCTGACATGTCTGGCTGCCACTTTCCGCTCGGCCTCCTTGCGGCTCGCCAGGCGGCCTAGTTCAAAAGAGCCGAAGGCGACCAGGAAGAGGACGCCGGGCGCAATGAGAAGGAGGCGCTCTCGGGTAGTCATGGGCGCGGAGCATCTCCGGGAACGACCGAAGAGGCAAGACGGGTGATTCGGGACAAATCGACACGCCATGCTGTCGCAGGGCCGGGGTCAGGATGTCCCTCCGCCAGGAGAATCCCCTGCATTTCGGGGGCCGGAGCACTGGTCCGCGAATTGCGAGAGAATGCAGCATGGGCCTCGATAAATTGACCATCAAACTTCAGGAAGCGCTCCAGGCAGCTCAGCGACTGGCATTCAAGTCCGCTCATCCCGAGCTCAGGAGTGCACATGTGTTGTTGGAACTGCTGCAGCAGGAAGGGGGAATCGTGATTCCGCTCCTGGAGAAGGCAGGCGTGGACCTTCCCGTCCTCAAGGCCAGCATCATCACCGCTCTCGACAAGGAGCCGAGCATGCAGGGCGCGAGTGCACAGCCGCAGATCAGTTACGGTCTGCGGGCGACCCTTGACTCTGCCGACGAGGTGCGCATGAAACTGGGGGATGATTTTCTCAGCGTGGAGCACTTTCTCCTTGGAGCCATGGAAGGCGGCAGTACTGCAGGCATCCTCCTGAAGGATGCAGGTGTGACCCGGGAGGCTCTTGATCAGTCTCTCAAGGCAGTGCGTGGGAGCCAGAAGGTCACCGATGAGTCGCCGGAAGGGAAATACCAGGCACTGGAAAAGTATGGAACGGACCTGTGTGCACTCGCCCGGTCCGGCAAGATCGATCCGGTCATCGGACGCGACGAGGAAATCCGGCGCATTCTCCAGGTTCTCTCGCGCCGCACCAAGAACAACCCGGTTCTCATCGGGGAGCCGGGGACGGGCAAGACCGCCATCGTGGAGGGATTGGCGCGCCGGATTGTAAGTGGTGATGTGCCGGAAGCCATGAAGGACAAGCGCATCATCGCGATGGACCTGGGAGGAATGATTGCAGGAGCAAAGTACCGCGGGGAGTTCGAGGACCGGCTCAAGGCCTTTCTCAGAGAAGTTACCGAGGCGGAGGGAGAGATTGTGCTCTTCATTGATGAGCTCCACACCATCGTCGGCGCAGGCGCGAGTGAAGGAGCGATCGACGCCTCCAATCTCCTCAAACCACAGTTGGCCCGCGGGGAACTGCGCACCATTGGAGCCACCACCCTCGACGAATATCGCAAGTATATTGAAAAGGATGCTGCGCTTGAGCGCCGCTTTCAGCCGGTGAAGGTGGATGAACCCTCGGTGGAGGATTCCATCGCGATCCTCCGGGGTCTCAGGGAGCGATATGAAGTGCACCACGGGGTAAGGATTCAGGATAGTGCCCTGGTGGCGGCGGCGACCATGGGAGACCGTTATATCCCGGACCGCTTTCTTCCCGACAAGGCGGTCGATCTGGTGGACGAGGCGGCTGCCCGTCTCAAGATCGAACTGGATTCCATGCCCACTGAGATCGATCAGATTGAGAGGCAGGTCATGCAACTCGAGATGGAGCGTCAGGCCCTGGAAAAGGAGTCTGATCCCGGGAGTGCGGAGCGTCTGGAGAAGGTGGTGGAGGAGATGGCCAACCTGAAGGAGAAATCGGCGGGCTTGCTGGCGCAGTGGCGCAATGAGAAGGAGATGATCGATGAAGTCCGCAGGTTCCAGGAGCGCATCGACCAGGTGAAGACGGAGGCTGAACAGGCTCAGCGCATCGGCGACCTGGCCCGGGCCTCGGAATTGACCTACGGGTCCTTGCCAGAGACCGAGAAGAATCTCCAGCAGGCCCAGGAACGTCTTGGTGGTCGACAGGTTGGAGGACAACTTCTGAAGGAAGAGGTCACGGAGGAGGATGTCGCCAGGGTGGTGGCCTCCTGGACGGGGATCCCGGTGAACCGGCTCCGGGAAGCCGAGCGTTGCAAGCTCGTGAAGATGGAAGAGCGTCTGGGTGAACGCGTTATCGGACAGCGGACCGCCATCGATGCCGTTTCGAACGCGGTGCGACGTGCACGGGCGGGTTTACAGGATGAAAACCGGCCCATTGGCTCCCTTCTCTTCCTTGGTCCGACCGGAGTGGGCAAAACCGAACTTTCCAAGGCCCTGGCCGAGTTCCTCTTTGACGACGAAGGGGCCATGGTGCGGATCGACATGTCGGAGTATATGGAGAAGCACAGTGTGGCCCGCCTGATTGGTGCGCCCCCGGGATATGTCGGCTATGAAGAGGGAGGTCAGTTGAGCGAACACGTGCGGCGCAAGCCCTACTCGGTGGTGCTTTTTGACGAAATCGAGAAGGCGCATCCCGATGTTTTCAACCTCCTGCTCCAGGTCCTCGACGACGGGCGTGTGACCGACGGACAGGGCCGGACGGTGGACTTCCGTAACACGGTTCTGATCATGACCTCAAATATCGGAAACCAGTTTATTACCGAGGAGGAGAATGCGGAACAGCGGGAAGCCGGGGTGAGCGAGGCCCTGCGTGCGCATTTCCGTCCGGAGTTTCTCAATCGCGTGGACGAAACGATCATTTTCGATCGACTCAATCGCAGGGAACTTGAAAGCATCGTGGGACTTCAGCTGGAGCGGGTGAGGCAGCGTCTGGACAGGCAGGGTCTCGGGCTCGCAGTGAGTGCGGGGGCCGCGGAATTCCTGGCCAACCAGGGCTACGATCCGGTCTACGGGGCGCGACCTCTCAAGCGGGCCATCCAGAAGCATCTCCTCGATCCTCTCAGCCTGGAAGTGCTGGAAGGGGCCTTTGTCGAGGGTGATGTGATCGAGGCCGAAGTGAAGGGCGGGAAGGTCGTCTACCGACGGGCGGTAGAGAAAGCCGCCTGACTGGACGATGAGCCCGTTCCCCCGTGCCCGGGGGAATCACTCAGGGGTGCTTCCCCTAGAAGACGGGGGACTCCAGAAGCACGTTCCGGAGGACAATCGAGCGGTCACCAGAGTGAGCGGCACAGGCTGGCAGTTGGTCGCGGATGGTGCGGAGTTCAGCGAGGTGGGGCGGTAGCCCCGGCGTGCTTCCGACGAGGGAGAAACGGAGGGTGGGCGATTTCTTCCAGGTGAGGACGATTTCGAGACCATCGTTGGGGACGCCGCGAAAGCGGAGCCATTGTCGATTGGAGCGGTCCGTTTGTGGAAGGGGCAGGTCAGTTCCAAGCGCGGAGATTGTCGAGAGTTCCTGGGCCTGATCCAGTCCGATCACGATCTCCTGTGAAGGCAGGGCTGGGGTGAACCGGATCCTGGCACTATGGGCGTCGTTCTCGTTGTTCCAGTTCAGTAATTCGAGTTTTGGGAGGGGAAGATCGGCCTTTCTCGTCTCGAAGGCCGAACCACGCAGGGGATATGCAAGGTTCCCCGGCTCGGGAAGATGCTTCAGGCCGCTGGTCAGGAGCGGAGGCAGGGAGCCTTCCTGGGATACGAAGGAGATTTGCCCGGTGCCCTGGTCCATTTCCTCATAATAGGTGAGGTTGAGTTGCTGTGGTAGGTCCGCGGTGAAGGCCGGGGTCTGGAGCGTCAGGTAACCCGTCCCCAGGGCGCCAAGTCCCAGCAGGAGGATACAGCGGAGCAGGAACTTTCGCGAGAGCGGAGCCAGGAGTGGGACAAGGGGAAGAAGAAGCAATGCCACCAGCGCTGACATGACAGGTGGAGATATCATGATTCCAAGTGCATCGGGGAGATACTTGAGGAAGGGAACGATCAGCACGGTCGTAGTCAACCCAAGCAGCAGGCAGGAGATGGTGAGAAGGAAGGAGTTTTCGCGGCGGGAATTGAGAAGAAGGAGCGAGGTGAGGGCGGCCGTGAAGGCCGGGATGAGGAAGAGGTAGGAGAATCCCTCTGCGACAAGGCTGAGGATGAGAGCTCCGAGTGCGAGAGTGAGGCCGTGAAGGAAAAAGAAGAGCGTGGGCCGGGGACGGACAAAACGGATCGTCAGGAGGAGCCCCATGGCCGTGCAGATACAAGGTACAAGCAGGTCCAGATACATGTGAGCAGGCCAGGGAGTGGGGGGAGGGTCGATGCGCTGCAGAGTCCAGGATGCGAACCAGCCCGTGACCACGCCAACCAGAGTGCACAGAATCCAGCAGGAGATTCCCCGTGAAAGTTCCAGCACACCCCATCGGTGATCCCTGCACAGGCGGAGAAAGGGAAGCAGGAGGGCGAGTAGAACGGCACCCGCAAACCAGGGGCCCCAGTTGCTCGGCCAGGCCAGGATGAAACGGGCGGCGATATCGGTGTAGACCGCGTCCTCCTCCGAGTTGGCGTCCTGCCAGTCGGAGGTCAAGAGCTGACGCACCATTCCCAGGGCGTTGTCACCGTGATGCTGCAGGCTTCGCCGATTGAGATTCTCAAGGTTATCGAGAGGGGTATGGTAATGCTTGGGGCGTCCAATAAAGGCGAAGTTGATGCCATCCAGACCCCGTCGCATGAAGACGGTGAGGTCGGAGGAGTTGGGCATCCTGCGGTAGACCGTGACGTAGGCAGAGCTGCTCATGGGACGGTGCAGACCATGCGCCATCTGGTCGATCATCCAGGAATTCCCTTTGGAGGTTTCGAACATGAGACTACCCCCGGAGGAGCCCCGGGCCTCGAAATTCATGATCATGCCGATGCGCTCCGCGGCTTCGTTGAAGCGTGAGAAGCCCAGGGCGCCGTCCAGTCCCAGTTCCTCCCCGTCGGTAAAGAGGAGGATCACCGGGCGAGGAAGAGGAGCTTCCTTCATCAGGATGCCGGCAACCTCGAGGAGGGTTGCCACCGCCGCTCCGTCGTCGCTGGCGCCGGGACCTGCAGGGACGGAATCGTAGTGGCAGGAGAGGAGAAGGGCGGGGAGGTCGGGATTGGAAGAGGGCAGCTCCGCCATGAGATTGCGAGCGAGGGCGAGAGTGGTAGTCGAGCCCCTTCCCGCCGAGACCCAGTGGTCATTCTCCTCGGGATCGAGACCGAGGCCCTCCAGTTCGCGGAGGAGTCGTGCGCGGAATCTCCGGTTGGCGGGAGAGCCCAGGGGATGGGGTTGCCCGTCAGGCAGAAGATGCTGGAGGCGTTCGAAGGCCCGTTCCGCGGAGAAGATGTTCCCCGGTGCCCCAGCCGGGACCACCGGCGGTGGTTCATAGCGCAGGGAGACAAAAAAGCCGGTGGCCGCCAGCAGGGCCGTCACCAACACCGCGGGAATCCATGTGGAAGGGGAGCGGCGTGAGGGTTGTTGGGGAGTGTTCTCACCATCCATGAAGAGGGGGCATCCTTGCGGTGAAGGCAGGGAGCGTCGATGCGGAAAACTTTTTAGAATTATCTACCCGCAGCTCAAAACTCTCCTTCGGCCTTGTTCCAGACTGACTGAGTTGTCAGTTTCGAACGATGAAGTCCGGGTCTTTTTCCTTCTGCTTCCGCTGGCTGTTACTTCTTGGGGTCCTTCTCTTTGCGGTCACTGGGATTGTCTCCGCCCAGGAGGACAATGCGACCACCGCGCCTCCTGTTGCGGAGGAAGCCAAGTCCATGGATGAGCGCATCAATGAGATAATGGCTCCGGTGACCGATTGGGTCTTCAAGTTTGTCTTCGTCAGCGTGGAGATCCCGGCAGGAAAGGATAAGACCATTGATTTGCCCTTGATTCTCCTTTGGCTTGTTGGAGCCGCCCTGCTCTTCACTCTAACCTTTCGGTTTATCAACCTGCGTGCATTCGGTCTCGCTTTTCGAACAATCAAGGGAAAGTACTCAAGTCCGGACGATCCCGGCGAAATTTCTCATTTCCAGGCCCTGACTGCCGCTCTTTCTGCTACGGTCGGACTGGGAAATATAGCCGGTGTTGCCATCGCAGTTTCCCTAGGAGGTCCGGGCGCTGTCTTCTGGATGATATTGGCTGGCTTTCTCGGCATGACGTCCAAATTTGCGGAATGCACACTCGGTGTAAAATATCGAACCATTGTGAATGGCAAGGTCTTTGGGGGGCCTATGTATTATCTGCGGGATGGCTTCAAGGAGAGGGACATGCAGGGACTGGGTAAGATTCTCGCAGTCTTTTTTGCCATAATGTGCGTTGGGGCCGCTCTGGGGGGAGGCAATATGTTCCAAGCTAATCAAAGCGGGCAGCAACTTCTGGGCGTGGTAGAGAGCAAGGAGCACCTGCAGGCTCAGAAAGAACTGGCCAAAGCGAAGGCCGACCTGACTTTCTTGGAGGAGATGAGTGTTCGTAGCGGCGAGCTGTCCGCCGATGCGGCCGAACTCGCGAAAAGCGAGGCGGAAGAGGAAAAGTTCCAGTGGACAGAGGAGGCGACCCGGGGGGCTCTTTCCTCGGTTCAGGAAAGATTGAATGTGGAACAGGTACGTCTTGCCGAGGATTCGACGAAGATTCAAGAGGCTGCCGCCGTGGTGGCAGGCAAAGAGGCAGAGGTTGAAAGAACTAAAGGGTTTTTCAGCAGAAATCGCTGGGTTTTTGGTCTAGTGATCGCGGTTCTTGTCGCGCTTGTCATTATTGGGGGAATCAGTGGTATTGCGACGGTTACCTCCAAGCTCGTTCCCGTCATGACGGTCACCTACGTTCTCGCGTGCGTAGTCGTTTTGGGGGCGAACATGGCGGAGGTGCCGGGAGCCTTTGCGTCGATCGTGCAGCAAGCCTTTGTGCCGACAGCCGTGGCAGGAGGATTTATTGGGGCCTTCATCCAAGGTATTCGTCGAGCGGCTTTCTCCAATGAGGCGGGTTTCGGATCTGCTCCGATAGCTCATGCCGCAGTTAAGACCAAACACCCTGCCTCAGAGGGCCTTGTTGCTCTTCTGGAACCTTTCATGGACACCATTGTAGTGTGCACCATGACCGGGCTTGCGATCGTGGTTACGGCTCCGGTTCATGAATACTCGGCGGGGGATGGAGGTATTCAGCTGACTTCGGCAGCTTTTGAAAGCGTGGTGCCGTGGTTCAAATACATTCTTCTCGCCTGTGTGGTTCTCTTCGCATTTTCCACGATGATCTCCTGGTCCTACTATGGACAACAGGCTTGGAGTTACCTTTTCGGCAGGGGGAAGATCGTGGAGTTAGTCTACAAGTTTATCTTCTGCGCATTTGTGGTGATCGGAGCTTCGCTGAGTCTGGGGAAAGTGCTCGATTTTTCCGATGGGATGCTCTTTGCCATGAGCCTTTTCAATTTGATCGGTGTCTATGTGTTGCTTCCGGTAGTTAAGCGTGAGTTGCGATCATACCTGGACCACGTGAAAGAGGTGGACGGAGGGGCCTCGTAGGAGAAGGCCGATGCCTCCGCCGATGAGGCCTTTCCTGACGAGTAAAAGGGACTGAATTGGAACTATGGCGCGCGAGTACACCCTGCAGCGCCCGACCACCACAGGTGCGTCCGGGATCAATTTCGCCGAGGAGCTGAACGAGCAGCAACTGGCGGCGGTCTCGTCTCCCCCGGGGCCCGCCCTTGTCATTGCGGGGGCGGGATCTGGCAAGACCCGGACGCTGACCTACCGGGTGGCCTACCTCCTGGACAGGGGTATCGAACCGCGCAACATTCTCCTCCTCACTTTCACCAACAAGGCGGCCAAGGAGATGCAGGAGCGGGTGCGAACCCTGGTTCCCCGGGATGTCAGCGAGATGTGGGGAGGAACGTTTCACTCGGTGGGCAACCGGATTCTCCGGCGGCATGCGGAAGAGGTCGGGTTCACCAGGTCCTTCTCCATCATGGACCGGGATGACCAGAAGTCGCTCATGAACACGGTCATCGCGGAGTGCGAGATCGACACCTCGGCGCGGCGCTTTCCCAAGCCTGATGTCCTGATCTCGATCTTCAGCCTGATCGAGAATACCGGGGTCGCTCTGGAGGATCTCCTCGAGGAGCGTTATCCCTACTTTGAAGAGTGGGGGGAGGAGATCGCACGGGTGGAGCGGCGTTACCGGAAGAAGAAGCGACAGATCAACTCGATGGATTTTGATGATCTTCTGGTGCTTACGCTCCGGCTCCTGCAGCAGAGCGAGGAATTGCGGAGCCTCTACCAGAAGCGCTTCCAATACGTGCTGGTGGACGAATTCCAGGACACCAACCAGGTTCAGAGCGAGCTGGTGGACCTGCTGGTAGGGGAACACCAGAGCCTCATGGTGGTGGGTGATGACGCACAGTCCATCTACTCCTGGCGGGGGGCCGACATGGACAACATCCTGAGTTTTCCCGAGCGCTACCCGGATGCGCAGGTCTACCGGATCGAGAAGAACTACCGGAGCGTCCCGGAGATCCTCGAGCTCTCCAACTCCGCCATCAAGGCCAACCGCCACCGCTTCGAAAAGGATTTGCAGGCGGCGCGCGAGGGCGGAGCCATGATGCCGGCCCTGGTGCCGCTGGAGGACCCCAATGCCCAGGCCCAGTTCGTGGCCCAGCGGATCCTGGAATTGCGGGACGAGGGAGTGGAACTGGAGGAAATTGCAGTGCTCTACCGGGCGCACCACCAGAGCATGACCCTGCAGATGGAGCTCCGGAACCGGGGGATCCCCTTCCAGATCACGAGCGGATTGCGCTTCTTCGAGCAGGCCCATATCAAGGATGTGGCGGCCTTCCTGCGCTTCGTGACCAATCGACGGGATGAGGTCAGTTTCAAGCGGATGGT
>MPMF02023426.1_pt1 | contig 35672 bp, 31 predicted proteins | sample 1617271 | NCBI WGS metagenome assembly MPMF02 (sample SAMN05944812, study PRJNA350692) | marine metagenome | biome: marine; feature: ODZ; material: water; isolation source: 120 m water sample prefiltered with 30 um filter, filtered on to 0.2 um... | place: Pacific Ocean | collected 2012-04-09... | reverse complement strand
GTCCACACCGATCGTCACTGCGGTTTCGCTCGTGATACCGTTCGCCATGCCAGCCTCCTTTGGGCCTTGAGCCCGTGGTTGATTTGGGGACCGCAAGATACCCCGTTTGGAGGCTGGCCCTCTCATCTCATCTGCAAGGCAAGGCTAAAGCCGTGCCCCACAGATGCCGGCAAAGCGGTCCCATGACCGCCAGTGTCGGCGGTCGTCGGCGCTATAATCTCGAAGTCGTTGCCCCTCCCACACGTAAGGAAGCCAATGCCATCTTTCGACGTCGTCTCAGAAGTCAACATGCAGGAAGTGCAGAACGCCGTGAACCAGGCGACTCGTGAGGTCGACACCCGGTTCGACTTCAAGGGTAAGAACGCGAAGTTCGAGCTCGAAGACGCAGCCATTACGATGCGCGCGCCAGACAAGTTTCAGCTCGGACAAATGTACGACATCCTCACCGCGAAGTTAGCCCAACGCAAAGTCAACGTGAAGTGTCTCGAGCGCGAGGAGCCGCAAGAGAACGTCGCCGATGCTAGGCAAGTCGTGAAGGTGCGTCAAGGGATCGAGACCGAACTCGCACGGAAGCTCGTCAAGACCGTCAAGCAGACGAAGCTGAAGGTGCAGGTCGCCATCCAGGGGGACCAGCTTCGAGTTTCGGGCAAGAAGCGCGACATTCTGCAGGAGGTCATCGTTCTGCTCAAGGAAGAGAAGGTCGACCTGCCGTTGCAGTTCACCAACTTTCGCGACTGAACGGAACACGATGAGCGGCACTGACATGGAACAGTGCGCGGTGCCGGTGGCCGGCGGCGAGCTGTTCGTCGCCCGGTGGGGCAGCGGGCCCCCGGTGCTCGCCGTCCACGGGATTACCGGGTCGCACGCATCCTGGACCTGGGTGGCGGACGCCCTGACGGGGAGGGTCAGCTTCATCGCGCCCGATTTGCGTGGTCGCGGGGCGAGCAACGCGTTGCTAGGTCCGTTCGGCATGGTGGCGCACGCGGCCGATCTCGTGGCGGTCCTCGACCACTTCGAGCTGTCCGGGGCGGTTGTGGTGGGGCACTCGATGGGCGCCTGGGTCGGGGCCACCCTGGCGGCGCGGCATCTCGACCGGGTGCGGTCGCTGATCCTGGTCGATGGCGGCGTGCCACAGAAACTGCCAGACGGGGTCGACCTCGAGACGCACGCCGCTGCCGTGCTCGGGCCGGCGCTCTCACGACTCGACATGACGTTTCCTTCCGAGACGGCGTATCTCGACTACTGGCGTGCCCATCCGGCGTTTGCCGCCCCGGGCGCCTGGGACGCGCATCTCGAGCACTACGCGCGCTGGGATCTGGATGGCGAGGCGCCGCAGCTCAGGCCCCGCCCCTCACGCGAGGCGGCGACAACCGATCTTCGCGACCTGCTCGGCGAGGCTGGGCTCGACTGCCGGCGTGTGCGATCGCCGGTACGGCTGATGAGGGCGCCACGTGGCTTGCTGAACCAGCCGGAGCCGCTCCTGTCGGACGAGTCTGTGGCCAAACAGCTGCCGACCATCCCGGGCGCACGTTACGAGATGGTCGAGGGGACCAACCACTACACGATTGTGATGGGCGTCGGCGCCCCCGTGGTTGCCGACCGGATTCTGGCGGCGGTTCAGGCCACCGCCGACCCCGCGTCCTGATCAGGTGTGGCAGGTGCCTCAATTGGTACCTCCGGGTGGTTCGGGGTTGCATCGGCCAGCGGATTACTGGAGGATCGGGCTCTTAGCGGTGTTGGGACAGAAGATCACACCGGGGCCCGAACGGGAGGTAAGGATGCAACAGGTGAGAGGACATCGACGACTGGCGCTCGTGGTGGCGTGTCTTGCGGTCGTCGGCTTCGTAGCGGTCGGGCAGGCAATGCTCGGGCGCACGGAGGCGGCGCAGGGCAATATGGTGTATGGCCCGGTCTTCGAGGTCGACCCGCTGTGGCCGAAGCCGCTGCCGAATCACTGGCTGCTTGGCACGACCATCGGCGTCTCGGTCGACAGCCGGGACCACATCTGGATTATTCATCGCGGCGACGCGCTGGCCGCCGGCGAGGTGCCTGCCGCGCAGGATCCGCCGACCGCCGCCGACTGCTGCTTTCCCGCCCCGCCGGTGCTCGAGTTCGATCAGGGCGGTACGCTGGTGGGATCGTGGGGCGGACCGGGCGAGGGCTACGAGTGGCCGGCGTCGAACCATGGGATTTTCGTCGACCACATGGACAACGTCTGGATCGGCGGTAACGGCGGCCCTGACTCCCACCTTCTGAAGTTCACCCGGTACGGGCAGTTCCTGCTGCAGCTCGGACGCTCCGGCGGCAACGCCGGGAGCAACGACCAGGAGAACTTCGGTCGCGTGGCCAAGATCTTCGTCGACCCGAAGGACAACGAGGCGTATATCGCCGACGGCTACCTGAACAAGCGGGTCGTGGTGCTCGACGCCGAGACCGGCGCGTTCAAACGCTACTGGGGCGCCTACGGCAACCGACCGGACGACGGCGACCTGGGTCGATACGACCCGAACGCCGAGCCGGCCCAGCAGTTCCGCAACCCGGTGCACTGCGCCGAGCTGTCACTCGACGGGCTGGTCTATGTGTGCGACCGCGTGGGCGACCGCATTCAGGTGTTCCAGAAGGACGGCACGTATGTCGAAGAGCTGTTCGTCGCCAAAGACACGCTGGGTGCCGGGTCGGTCTGGGACATCGCATTCTCGCGCGACGCGGACCAGAAGTACATCTATCTGGCCGACGGCGTGAACGAGAAGGTCTACATCATCGACCGCAAGGAGATGGAGGTCATTTCGAGCTTCGGCGACGGTGGGCGCCAGCCGGGTCAGTTCTACGGTGCACACAGCATCATGACCGACTCGCACGGCAACATCTATGTGACCGAGACCTTCGAAGGCAAGCGCCTGCAGAAGTTCGTCTACAAAGGCGAGGGCGCTATCCGGAGCCCGGATCAGGGCGTCGTCTGGCCTGCAAACTAGGGAAAGCGCTCCGAGGAGACTGGAGGCAGGAGGCAGGAGACAGGAGGAGCCGGATGGCTTCGCCATCTTCCGTTTCCTGCCGGTGTTCGATCCTCTCTGTTAGAACGACGTGGTTCGGCCGTGACTAGAAGGCTCGATCATGCAGGACGAGCAGTTCCAGATGCCGCGGAGCGCTCCTGTCTCCTTCTGACTCCTGCCTCCTGCCTCCTGTAGAGCGCTCTCTAGAACATCGCAATCGGATTGACCGGCGAGCCGGTGCCGTTGGGAATCGGGAGTGGCGCGATGGTCACCATGAATTCCCAGCGGTTCCGCGCTGCCGCCGCGGTGGCCAGCGCCTGGAAGTCGGCGCGGTCGAGCACCTGGATGCCCAGGATGGTCAGGGCGAAGTTGTGGAGCGCGAGGCGGGAGATGTCGCCTTCCGGTTGCGGCATGTAGCCCGGAGTCTCCCACCCGGCAATCGCAACATCCCGCTCGCGTAGCCACGGAATCACCATGTTGTCGAGACCGGCCGCCTCCCGACCGGTGTCGAATGGGCCGAGGGCGTCCTGTCGGGCCCACCGGCCCCAGCGGATGAGGAACGCATCGCCGGACCCGACCCGCACGCCGGTCTGTTCTTCCCACGCCTCGAGATCCGCGACGGTGATGCGGGTCCCCGGCTCCAGATAGGGCACACCCTTCAGACGGGGGATGTCGTACAGGACGCCCCGGGTCACCAGGCCGTCTTTGACGGTCATGATGGAGTTCTTCATCGCGCCATCTTCCATCGTCACCACGCCATCGACGTCGTAGCCGTTCCACATCTTGCCGTCAAAGAAGATGTGCGCGAAGGCATCGAGGTGGGTGGTGCCCGGCCCGTGGATGCAGGGGTAGGCGACCGTGTCGCTCGCCGAGGCACGCGAGGCCCGCACCATCGACCAGGCGATGGGGCACGGGTTGTCGAGGCTCTTGTATTTCTGGGCGTTCGACGCCAGAGACACGGTGAAACCCTCGCTGACCAGCCCGGCCGCTTCGGCCCGCTTGTCCGGTGTGATCAGGTTGGCTGCGCCCAGCTCGTCGTCGGTTCCCCACCGACCCCAGTTCGACAGCTCGGTTCGCCACTGTTCGTATTGCGCGGCCGTGACGAGCGGAACTGACGTGTCGGGCTCCTGCGCGGCAGACGGGAAGCTCATCACGGAGGCGAGCGCAGCGAGCAGCCCGATTGAGTACGCCAGTCTTGCGAACGTCGTCATGGTAGGCGCTCCATTTCGTTGATGAGAAACGGCGGCATTATACCCGGCTCTCGGGTTACCCGGGACGCTGCCAGCCAAGGGACGCACGAAGGAGGCGGGTGTTCGGTTGGCCCTCCCCGGTCGTTTCACCGTACAGAGATGACCGCCTGCTACAAGGGGGCACACCATGGAGATCACACAGACGGTACGGGGCTCGACGGCCATCATCGGCCTACGCGGACGCTGGGTATGCGGCTACGATCTGCGCACCGAGCTCCGCGCTCATATTCAGCGGCTCACCGAGGCCGGGCGCGTCGAGGTCGAGCTGGATCTGGGCGAGGTGACCTTTGCCGATTCGACGGTGGTGGGGGAGATCGCCTCGACCCACATCACCTTGCAACGGCGTGGAGGGCGGCTGACGCTGCTGAACCCGACATCGCGAATGTTCCGCCTGCTCTCGGTTTCCCGTCTTGCGAGCGTCATCGACATCCGGTACGAGGGCGAGTCGCTGACACGGGCATGGAACGGCTCCGCCGTTCAGTGTCCGGGCGTCGTCGAAATGGAGACCCCGGCACCGGTCTCGACCACGGCGCCCTAGTGGTCCCGGTCATAAGTACGGTCATGCACCGAGGGCTCGCTGAGTAGGGTCGCGCTCGCTCCGCTTTTCGCGAGGAGGGAGCACACCGGCAGTATTCGACCCCGCTGAGCAGAAGCCCAGCGCCGCCCTTGGTGGGATGCATCGGCGGCCGAATGCGACCGTATTTATGACCGTGGCCACTTAGTCCCGGTTCCCGTCCCCGTCCACCCTCGCGTCAGCCGGTTCCGGTCGACCAGCTCGACACCCCACGCTCTGCTGTCGTCGACAGGGGGCATGCCTGCCATCGGCACGTCAAATGTGGCCGCCTTTCCACTATCCCGGGCGGCGGCGGCAGACAGCATGGCCCGGAGCGTTATAATCAATAGATATAAAGTGTGGGGTGTCACGGCGCTCGGCGGCGGGTAGACTGGTTGCCACGCGAGACATGTGGGCCATCGCCGAAGGGCACGGGTTGGGGGACGATATGCGAATGAGGATCGGGTGGGTGGTCGCGGCCGTGTGCATGGTATCGTCGTGTGCGGCGGAGGCGCCTACCGGGCCGCCGTTCCGGACGGACACGACCGTCAGGATGCTGATGGCGAACATGGTCGATCCGGCGGCCGATCTGGTGTGGGATGCGGTGGGAACGGTCGTGGACTACGACGGGGAAGATCACTGGGAGCCGGAGACCGAAGAGGAGTGGTTGTCGGTTCGCTACGGCGCGATGTCGATGATCGAGGCCGGCAACCTGCTGATGATGGACTCTCGTGCTCGCGACCAGGAGCAATGGATCAGTTTGACGGAGGGGATGATGGACGCGGGCATGCTGGCCTTTCAGGCGGCCGAGTCAGAGGATGCCGACCTGTTGTTCGCCCTCGGTGAGGATGTCTATAACTCCTGCAACAACTGCCACATGCTGTATTGGATCGACGACGAAGACCGCGGTCGCGTCGTAGAGCCCTCGTCGGGCGGGTCAGCTCCGTAACGCGGACCTCACGGTTTTCCAACGTCCGTCGGTGCCGGGGAGCTGTGGACGACAACGACGACGACAGCAACGGTCTTTCGTGGCCACCTGCTTAGATCAGGCCAGCGTTTACGAGGTATTGCGTGCTGAATCACGCGCTCGGGCTATTGTGTGTCCTCGCCTCGGTCGTGTTTGCCGCCGGGATCACCCGACGATGGCAGGACTTCGTGGCCCTGCCGGCCGGGCTCGCGGTGGCGGTTCTCTGGCTGCCGCCCGAGCCGGCGGTGGTAGGCGGTCTCGTGGCCCTCGTCACGTTGAGCCAGTTGGGGCGACCGGGTTGGCACCTCGCGGGTGCGGTGGGCGCCGGCGCGCTGGCCGGACTATGGACGGTCTGGCTACGGGGATGGGGCTTGCCGACGTTACCCGCGCTGATTGTGAGCGCCGCGGTACCGGCAGTCTCTGCGTGGCTGAGCCTGAGAGAGGCGTCGTTTGCGCCCGTCCGGATCAGGGAGGATGCCCTGTTCGCGGTGGGCGCCCTTGGACTGGTCGTGGCGGTAGGCCCGACCGTGATGGCGGGTTGGAGCTCGGCAGCGGCCCTGAACGTGTCTCGCGGGGGCGCCGGGGCGATCGGACCGGGACCCTGGCTGTTCATCGCGGGAGCCGGGTTCATGCTGATTGGCGGTGTGCATTCGCTGTGGAGGCGTCGATAGATCGTGCTGGGATTCCTCGAGAATGGCCTCTTCGCGTTGAGTCAGGTCCTGCGGCTCCCGGTCATCGCGCTGTTGTGGGTGTGTGTGGGGGCCGCGCTGTTCATGGCCGGTGGGTGCGCCCTGGAATACTTGCAGCGTCGGCGCGAACGAGGCGGGTTCGACCTGAGCGCCTGGATGCAGTCGGGTCGTGTGCTCGATGCAGACCCGCAGCGCATGGCCCTGTTGCCGGTGCCGTTGCGAGGTTTGCTTCGCGAAGTGAGTCTGGAGCGAAATCAGGCCTCGTTTGAGTACGGTGGGCTCGAGCATCTGGTGCTGGAGCGAGAAGAACAGGTTCGCCGTACGTTGACCGGCTCCCGCCTGCTGGTGCGCGTCGGGCCCAGTCTGGGGCTGCTTGGAACGCTGATTCCGATGGGAACAGCGCTGGCCTCCCTGACGGCCGGCAACCTGGAGGCGATGGCCGGTCAGATGGTGGTGGCGTTCACCACCACGATTGTGGGTTTGTCGGCCGGCACCATCGGCTACGTCGTTCAGATGGTGCGACACGGCTGGGTGAACGCGATGATTCGTGAGGAGCGATTTCTCGCCGAGCGCATTGCCGGGGAGCTAGCCCGCGAGCCGGTCCAGGAAGGATAACCATGGCGCGCTTCCTTCATTTGCCCTCTCCCGACGAGGGGATCGACGAAGACCCTTTGGTCGGAGTGGCGAACCTCTTTGACGTGTCGGTGGTCTTTATCGTCGGCCTGATGATTACACTGTTCTCGGTGTATCGCATGGGCGATCTCATGGACCCGAACAGCGAGGTCACGCTGGTCAAGACCGACGCCGACGGGTTGCGCGAGATCATCGTCAAGGAGGGCACCGAAATCACCGCCTACGAGCTGACCGGTGAGACGATGGAGGGCGACGGCGAGCGCCTGGGCACCGCGTACCGCATGGCCAACGGCCAGATCATTTATGTACCGGACTAATACTAGACGGGGCTTCGCCCCGAACCCCACGCCGACCCTAGTGGGATCCCATCGCCCCACGCCGGGCCGGCGGGGCGCGCATTGTCGTGCGCCTGACGCGTGCGGTCAGGCGAAAGGCCCGGCGTTGTCCGACCGTCAATTACTGATATGAGGACGCTACTAGTGTTGTTGGGTCTCGTCGCGGGCGTCTCGTCCGCCGCGGCGCAGCCAGTGCGTCTCGCCTACCTGTTTTCCGACGGCAACCTGCCGGGTGTCCTTCAGGCCTACAAGGCGTTGCTCGAGGAACGGCCCGACCTGCGGGAGCAGGTCACCCTCAGTTTCCTCACCGAGTCGATGTTCGACGAGGTCGAGCCCGATGCGATTACCGGCGCGGACGTGCTGGTGTTCGACATCATGAACCAGGAGATGCTCGACCGGTTCAACACGACCCACGACGTGGACATCCTTGCCGACGTCGGAGGTAGGGGCATGGTCCTGGCGGTCGGACAGGGGCTGATGCCACAGGAGTTCTACACCGAGCAAGGGGCGGTCTGGGACGAGCGGGCTCGCGCTTTCTGGGCAAACTGGGGCTTTGGGAATCAGCTCGGCCTGCTCAAGCAGACGCTGAGCATCGCCGGTGTTCGTGACGTCTCGGTGCCTGAACCCCAACCGAGCCTCGAGGGCGGCTACTACTATCCGGATGAGCAGAGCGGCCGGGTCTTTGCGACCTGGGACGAGTTCGAGCGGTTCCGCGCCGCGGCCGGCGGCAGTCGTCCCGGCGCGGTCCGGGTCGCCGTCGCGTTCTACAAATCGACCTACTATGCGGGCGACACGGCGCTACTCGACGCGGTCATCGCGGAAGTCGAGGCGCAGGGCGCCGAGGTGGTGCCGGTCTTTGGCTACCCGAGCGCCGAGGCGTTCGCGGCGCTGCTGCTCGACGAGGCGGGCGAATCCCGTGCCGACGCAGCGCTGGCGTTCGTGTTTCGATTCGCTGACTTCGAGGCCACCCACACGCTCGATCGGGTCGACATCCCGATCGTCAGCATGGTCAGCCTGTATGGGCGCAGCGAGGCCGACTGGCGCGACTCGCCCATGGGGCTGTCGATGTTCGAGGGCACCTTCCAGGTAGCGGTCCCCGAGCTCGCGGGGCTGGTTGCGCCGACCGTGGTCGGGAGCCAGGAACGTCAGTACGACGCCGACACCGGCCTCACCATCGTGCAGCGGCGCCCGATCGCCCCGCGGGTGACGATGGTCGTCCGGCGCGCCATCAGGTACGGACGGTTGGGGACGACGCCGAACCCGGACAAGCGGGTCGCGGTGCTCTACTACAACTACCCGCCAGGCAAGGCCGGTATCGGCGCCAGCTACCTGAACGTCGCCGACTCGCTGTCCGCGATTCTTCGCCGGCTCCACGCCGAGGGCTACGACCTCGGTGCGCTCGACCCAGACACCGATCTGACCAGTGGCCGGATCCTGGAGGCGGTCACGACCCGGGGGCGCAATGTGGCCGGTCATGCTCCAGGTGAGCTCGACGAGCTGCTGGCCGCCGGTGACGCCGAGCTGGTGAGCGTGACCGATTACGAGCAGTGGCTCGGCGCTCACGATCCGGCGTTCCGGGACAAGGTGCTGGCCGACTGGGGACCGCCGGCCGAGAGCCAGGTGATGGCGACGACGGGACCTGACGGCCCCGCTTTTGTCATACCCGTCGTGCGGTTCGGCAACGTTGTGCTGATGCCGCAGCCGGCGCGCGGCTGGGGGGAAGACCTCGACAAGCTGTATCACGCGAAGGACCTGGCTCCGCCGCACCAGTATGTGGCGGCCTATGCGTGGCTCCGCAACGGCTTCCACGCCGATGCGGTGGTGCATCTCGGCACCCACGGCACGCTGGAGTGGCTCGACGGGAAGGACATCGGTCAGTCGGCCGAAGATGCGTCTGATGCGTTAATCGCAGACCTGCCGGATCTCTACGTCTACAACGTGGACGTCGTGGGCGAGGGGCTGGTCGCGCGGCGCCGCGGCATGGCCACCTTGATTGACCACATGGTGCCGCCGTTCACCGCAGGCGGGTTGCTGCCCGAGCTGGCGAAGCTGAGCGAGAGCGTCAACGACTACCACAACAACCTGCACAAGAACGAGCAGCTGGCCGACGCCTATGCGCAGCAGATACGCGATCAGGCGGCGGCGCTGGGCATTGTCAAGGATCTGGGTATCGACCTGGGCACCAAGGGCGAGATCGACCACGACCTGATGCACGAGGTCGAGGAGTATCTGGTCGCCCTGCGGGGGCAGTACATCCCGTATGGCCTGCACGCGTTCGGCCGTACCCCCGATCCCGAGATGCGCGCCAGTACGGTCGAGGCGATCGTGTCGGTCGACCGCGACCTGTTGCCGAACGACGCCGAGGTGCTGGCCGAGGACATGGAGCGCCGCATCGTCGAGTCGGCGCCACGCGAGCTCGACTCGCTGGCGGGCGCCCTGGCGGGCGACTATGTGCCAGGTGGCACCGGCGGCGAGCCGATCCGCAACCCCGACGCCTACCCAACCGGCAAGAACTTCTACGGGATCGACCCGGACAAGGTGCCGAAGCCGGCGGCTTGGGAGCTGGGTGTCTTCATGGCCGACCGGATGCTCGAAGAGCATCTCGAGGAGCACGGCAAGTACCCCGAGAAAGTGTCGTTCGTCATCTGGGGTGACGAGACGATGCGGCACGAGGGAATACTCGAGTCGCAGATTTTCCACCTTCTCGGCACCCGGCCAGTCTGGGACGTGCGTGGCAAAGTCATCGACGTCGAGGTGGTCCCGCAGAGCCAGCTCGGGCGTCCCCGGGTCGACATCGTTATCGCCTCGGCCGCCGAAGGGATGTTCAACAACGTCACCATGCTGATGGACCGGGCGGTCCAGCTCGTCAAGATGATCGAGGAGGCGGACAACTACGTTCGGCGGCACTACCTGAGCACGAAAGCGACGTTGATCGAGCGCGGCTACGATGAGGAGGACGCGGACCGCCGCGCCGGGGTCCGCATCTTCGACGAGCCACCGGGCACCTACAACCTCAACACGTCGAGGATCGCCGCGGCGAGCGGCACCTGGGACAGCGACGCGCCGATGGCCGACGAGTATCTGTCGAAGATGGGGCACGGGTTCGGAAACGGGTTCTGGGGCGAACCGATGGAAGATGTCTTCCGCATGGCGCTCTCCGGCACCGAGAAGGTTGTGCACTCGAGCTCGACCACCCTTTATGGGGCGCTCGATAACGACGACTTCTTCATGTACATGGGCGGGCTCGCCGCGGCGGTGCGCAACATCGATGGCGAGACGCCCGAGCTGGTCGTCACCAACACGCGTGACCCCGGTCGGCCGGAGATGACGCCGATCGACCAGTTCATTGGCGCGGAGTTCCGCTCGCGCTACGTCAGTCCGACCTGGATCGAGGGGATGCAGCGTGAAGGCTACGCGGGGGCCGGCGAGATGAGCGCGTTCGTCGAATATCTCTGGGGGTGGGACGCGACGGTCACCGACGTGGTCGATGACGCGATGTGGCAGGAGTCATTCGCGGTTTACGTGGAAGACAAGCATGACCTGGGCATGGACGAGTTCTTCGATGCCAACTCGCCGTTCGCCTTTCAGGACATCACCGCCCGTATGGTCGAGACGATTCGCAAGGAGTACTGGGAGGCGGACGAGGAGACCAAAGCTCGCTTGTTGACGGAGTATGTCGACAGCGTCAATACACATGGCGTGGGGTGCGCGGAGCACACTTGCGGCAATGCGCGGTTGTTGGAATACGTGCTCGAAGAAGGGGCGGCCGCCGGCGTGCCAGTTCCCGCGCTCGACCAGTTCCGTGCTGCCATGGAGGAGGCGATCGGCACCGACATCGAGAGCGCGGCCAGGTCGATGGAAGCGTTTGTTCGGCGCAACGAAGCCGCGCCCGCAGCCTACACCGAAAACCTCGAAGGCTTCCGCATGGAGGAACGCCGCGAGCAGACACCGACACCGACCGCGCCAGTGCAAACCGGACGCGGGGACGCGTGGGATGCCGTGTGGGTCGGCGTGCCGGTCATCGGTCTGTTGCTTGCCTGGCGGCTCAGGCGGCGGCGCGGTTAAGGGACGATGACTTCGTACCTGCTACGTACGGTGGCGGCGTGCGCGCTCGTTGCCGTGGCCAGCGGCGCCCGTCCGGTCCTCGACGCACAGTCCGCATCGGCCACCGAGACAATCCAGATCAGTCAGAGCGGCGGGGGCGCCTACGAGGTCAGCCTGGCGGCCGGAGCGTCCAGCCTCGTGGCCGCCTGGTATGACACCCGCAATGGCAATGCCGAGATCTATGCGCGCGCGGTCGACATCCGGGGCCATCCGACCGGCCCGGAGCTTCGTCTGACCGACGACCCGGAGCGGTCCTACGAGGCAGACGTCGAGCTGCTCGGCAACGACATCGTCGTGGCCTGGTACGACCGGGCCGCCACCGGTCGGCTCACGGCCCGTATCGGGCGCTGGACGGCCGACGGCACTCGTCTTTGGTCGCATCCGCTGTCCGAGCATGAGGGCAATACGCGCAATCCGCTCGTGCTCGTGCGGGGGGATACCCTGTTCTGCGCCTGGCTCCAAGAAGAGGGACCCGCGCGGTGGGCGGTCTGGGTGGGATGGCTGGACCCGGCCGGGCAGAGGGTCACGGCGCCCCAGCGGGTTGCTACCGCCGGAAACAGGACCTGGAACCTCAACGCGACGCTCGATGTGGACGGGCAGGCCTGGATGGTGTTCGACGCCGCGGTTGACACCCGGCGAGAGGAGCTGTTTCTGGTCCGGGTGTCGCGCGACGGGCACGAGGTCGTGCGCCTGACCGAGGACGACGGCTTCGCGTCGAAGTACCCGGACCTGGTGCTGGCCGGCGAGACAGCCGCACTGACGTGGTTCGACGAGCGGGACGGCAACCAGGAGATCTACCTGTTCACTGCGGCGAGCGACGAGCTGGCAGCGGGCGTCGATGCCCGCCTTCATCGCGTGACGCACTCGTCCGGCGAGTCGGTTGGCGCCTATCTTGGCTGGAACGGTCAGCAGGTCGGGCTGGCCTGGTCTGACGATCACGACGGCCAGAGTGAGGTCTACTTCCAGGCCTTCGAGCCGGACGGAAGCCCGCTCGCCGCTCCACGGAGGCTGACCGACAATACGACCGCGTCTCGAATCCCGGCAATCGAGGCGGTAGGCGATGGGTTCGCCCTGGTCTGGAACGAAGACATCATCGGCGAGCGAGCGCTCCGCCACGGTACCGGAGGTCGCTCGGAAATCGTCTTTCTGCGCGTCGAGTAGTCCACGCGACTGTGTCTGGCTCAGCGACGTTCTGGCGCCGTCTCCTCATCTACATACATCGTTGGCTGGGCATCGCCTGTAGCCTCTTGTTCGTGGTTTGGTTCGTCTCCGGCATCGTCATGATGTATGCCGGGATGCCGACCCTGACGACCGAGGAGAAGGCGTCACGGCTGCCGGCGCTCGATCTGTCCCTGGCGCGGGTTGGCGTCAGCGAGGCGGTCGCCCGGGTCGGGGCGACGCCGAGGCAGATCCTGGTTGGGATGCTTGGGGACCGGCCGGTCTATCGGTTGGCAGCCCGCGGCGGCTGGACCACGGTCTACGCCGACACCGGCGAGGTGCTCGACGCGCTTGACGCCGAGGGGGCCATGGCCATCGCTCGCCGCTTCGCGCCAGAGCATGCCTCGACCGCACGCTACGACACCAGGCTGAGCGACCCTGACCAGTGGACGTTGCAGAGCCGAGCCTTCTTCCCGCTCCATCGCGTGCGTCTGGACGACGCGGCGGACTCGGTGCTCTACGTGTCGGACCGGACCGGTGAACCGGTCATGCAGACGACGCGAGACAGCCGCCGGTGGGGCTATCTGGGCGCGGTGCTGCACTGGCTGTATTTCACACCGCTCCGGGCTCGTGGGGCGCTGTGGGCCGATCTCGTGATCTGGCTGTCGGTCGTCGGGTGCGTGTTGTGTCTGTCCGGTCTGGTGTGGGGGCTGTGGCGGGTTGCAACCGCGAAAACCTACAGGCTCCGGCACGGGCCGTCACACTCACCGTATGCCGGCCTCATGCGATGGCACCACTACACGGGACTCGTGTTTGGCCTGGTAACGTTTACCTGGGTGTTCAGCGGCGGGCTGTCTCTGAACCCCTGGGGCTGGCCGCCGGCGGGCGGACTCAACCGGGTGCAGCGAGAGGTGGTTACCGGTGGGCCGCTTCGGCTCGGGCCGCTGACAGTGGAACAACTCCGGGCCGGTGTCGAGGCTGTCGTCCCGTCGTTCGTTCCGACACAGCTGGAGGTCGTGCAGTTTCTCGGCGAGCCCTATGTGCTGGCGGTCGACGTCGGGCCGACATCGACCGACGACCTCACGGCGTCGGTGCCCGACACGCTGGCTCCCGCCAGGACCGAAGCGCCGCCGCAGCGGCTGGTGTCGGTCGAGCATCCCGAGCGTGGAGCATTCAGCCGGTTCGAGGCGGAGCTGTTTGACGAGGTCGCCGGGGCGGTCATGCCAGGGGTTGACATCCTCGAAGCGACTTGGATCCGTGCCTACGACGCCTATTACTACGATCGGAGTCGACGCCGACGCCTCCCGGTGTTGCGTGTCAAGTATGACGACGCGCCCCAGACCTGGATCTACTTCGATCCCCACCGGGGGGCAATCGCGCGGACGGAGCAACGCGTGACCCGGCTCAATCGGTGGCTGTATCACGGATTGCACAGCTTGGATGTGCCCTTCCTCTACTATCGGCGTCCGCTCTGGGACGTGGTCGTCATTGGACTCAGCCTCGGTGGCATCGCGGTAAGCGTGACCTCGTTAACACAAGCCTGGCGACGGTTGCGCCGCCATGCCAGACGCCCAATCCGGTTTTTCGGTAATGTGAGTGGCCGCCAGCGGTCTTCTTGACCTGATGGATGCCGCGAGGTACACTCCGCGCCACCGTCTTGCACGGTATGCGGTTTGCCGGTTGTTCCCAGGCCGGTGAGTCTGTGTGCTGGCGTCTCATCCTTCGGTCGCCGGCAGTGGGGAAGGAGTGGCCGCGCTGTGTGTCCGTCTGGACACGCTCTGCGCGAATGCGCTGGAGCGCGGCCCATCGTACGGAGGTCAACATGCGAGTCATCAGCGTGTTGTTGGTGTTGGCGTTGCTCTTGTTGACGACGGCCGTGACCACCGCGAAGGCGCCGGCACGCGAGCCGGTGGGGAATCTGGCCGACGTCAAGCGTTCCATTCTGTTTCCGAACTTGAACATCCTGTTTGATATACAGTCCGGGGACCCGGATGCGCTGTGCGAGACCTGCTCCAAGATCGATCGTAGAGACCATGAAACGGAACGGTGCAGCGCCCTGTGACCCGGATGCGTCGACCGACACCGTTGCGGGGGGAGTGGTAGCGCATGTTACGGGCCCTTTTCGAATGGGTCGACGTGATGCCGAGCAGCATCTCGTTGCGGGAGTCGTTGAACGGCTACGTGTATCTGCTGACGGCACACGTCGTCAGCATGGGTGTAGTCGCCGGCATTATCGGCTACTGGGACATGCGTCTGGCCGGGATGGCACTCAAGCGGGTACCGGTCTCGAAGGTCAAGTCCGGGCTGTTTCCCTGGATGTACGGCGGCGTGGCGGTCAACGCCTTCACCGGTTTCCTGATGCTCTACAGCCAGCCGATGCGCTACTATCCGAACTTCTGGTTCTGGCTCAAAATGGGGCTGCTGATCGTCGTGGCTGCCAACGCGGCGTATTTTCATCTGAGCATCGAGAAAACAGTGGACGAATGGGAGCACGATCCGGTGGCGCCGTTCAAGGCTCGGCTCGCCGGCTACGTGTCGTTGGTGTTCTGGGTCGGTATCATCACGACCGGGCGCATGACCGCCTACAGCGGATTGGTGCCCCGGTGGTGGATCGATTTAGGGCTCGGACAATAGACCATGTCGGCACAACCGTTTTTCGAGTGGATGGGGGGGTTGCGTTTCAGCGCATTCTTTCTGGAATCGGTCTGGCCGACGCCCATCGTCCAGTGTATTCACCTGGTGTCGGTGGCGGTGTTCGTAGGTGCCCTGCTGCTGGTCGATCTGCGACTGCTCGGACGAGGCTTGAAGGAGACGCCCCTGCCGCAGGTCGCGCGGGCCGCCGAGCCGTGGCTCTTGGGCAGTTTCGCCGTGCTGGTCCTGACCGGGATTCCCCAGATGTCGTCGACGGCGCTGAAGCAGTACTACAGCCCGTTTTTTTGGTGGAAGATGGAGATGTTGCTGCTTGGCGTCATTCTGACGGTTACAATTCGTCGAAAGATGGCATCGACGGAGGAGAGCCAACTCGGGCCGGTGTGGCCGAAGGTGGTGGCGCTGACGTCCATCGCGCTGTGGACCAGCGTGACGATCGGGGCGCGATTGATCGGATTGCTTTCGTAGAGAAGATGTGTGACGTTGTGCTGTGTCGGGCGCCGTGCTCGAGCAAGGTCACGCCAGTCAGACACGCGCGTTGCGTGAAGGAGACTTAGCAGATGGGAAATCGGCTCAGAACCACGATGATCGCCGGCGTGACGGCCCTAGTGATGGCGATTGGCTTTTCCTTTGCCGTGCAGCCAGTTGAGGGGCAGCAGGGCTATCGGGCTGACCGGACCGCCGATGGCAGGCCCGACCTGAACGGCATCTGGCAGGCGCTCGGGAGCGCGCATTTCGACATCGAGCCGCACGCCGCGCGGTTCGGGCCCGTCGTCGAGATGGCGGCGCTTGGCGCGATTCCAGGCGGGCTCGGTATCGTCGAAGGCGGGGAGATTCCCTATCGGCCTGAGGCGCGGGCGACGCAGCAAGAGAATTTGGAGTTTTGGCTCGACCGCGACCCGGCCGTGAAGTGCTACATGCCGGGGGTTCCGCGGGCCAACTACATGCCCTATCCGTTCCAGCTGGTGCAGACACCGGAGTACGCGCTGTTTGCCTACGAGTTTGCCAGCGCGAGCCGGATCGTCTACATGGACCGACCCGACTTCGAAGCGCCGGTCGACTCCTGGATGGGGCACAACATCGGTCGCTGGGAGGGAGAGACGCTGATCATCGACGTGACCGCACAGATGCCAGACACTTGGCTCGACAGCTCCGGCAACCACCACAGCGTCAACATGCATGTCGAGGAGCGCTACACGGCGCTCAGCGAGAATCACCTCATGTACGAGGCGACGATCACCGATCCGGAAACGTTCACTCGTCCCTGGACGATTCGGATGCCGCTCTACCGCCGGATCGAGGAGAATGCGCAGCTCCTCGAATACAAGTGCGTAGAGTTCGCCGAAGAGCTGATGTACGGGCACCTCCGCAAGGATCCCGACCTGACGCCGTCCTATCGGTCGAGCGGTCACGGGTCCTCGCGTGACAGTATTCCGGTACCGCCGCAGTAGCGACCCGGCCGGTGGCGGTTTCCCAAGGCCACGACGGTATGACACATCTCATAGAGAGTGCCTGCGCCGTGGACACCCGAGGGGCGCGGAACGGGACGAAAGAGCTGGGCCGGTTGACGAACCGGCGAGGAATGTTGATAATCAATCTACGGTGAAACTGAAGAGCGAGGAGGCGAAACCGATGCAGAGAAAGATAGCCGTCGTCTTGGCCGCAGCCGTCGTGGCGCTGGCCGCCGCGCCAGTAGCAGAGGCGCATCATGCGTTCTCGGCCGAGTTCGACGCGAACCGGCCGATCCACCTCGAGGGTGTCGTCACCAAGATGGAGTGGATCAACCCGCACTCTTGGGTGCATCTGGATGTGACGAATGACGATGGGACCACCACCAGCTGGATGGTCGAGGGAGGCACTCCCAACACCCTGCTGCGGCGAGGCTTCAGCAAGAACTCGCTACTGCCCGGCACGGAGATCATCGTTGATGGTTATCAGGCGAAGGACGGATCCGACAAGGGCAACGGCCGCGACCTGACCTTCAAGGACGGCCGGAAGCTGTTCATGGGCTCGTCCGGTACCGGCGCGCCGCAGGACGGCCGCGACGCCACCGAACCGGAATAGTCGAACCAAACGTCTGAACGTGTATGAGAGGGCCCGGATGCGGCTGCGTTCGGGCTCTTTCTGTTTGCGCGCCCTCCTGGCGTGTCCCGCCTCTTGGTTTCGACCGAGTCTGTTTACATCGCAGCAGATCCGGTCCCGGCGCTATAATCGGCGCTCGATGGATCGTTGCCCGAACCGGCTGGCCGTCGGCGTCCTCGTTGCAGGCGCGCTCGCGCAGTGCGTGACCCTGTCGGCGCAGACGGCCCCCCTCGCGCCGGATCCGCCCGGCATGCTGATCTCCCGCCAGCTGCTCGCCGCCGCGGGGCTCGCGGTCGGTGACGTTGTTCGGATCTCTGCGAAGGAGACCGGTGCCGACGCACGGTCGTTCCGTGTCGTCGGGACCTACGAGCCGACGCCCGATCCGTTTCGCCTAAACGACCAGCGATTGGAGGCGCGACTCCACCTGCCCGATCTGATCACGCTGACCGCCGACCCGGCCGATCCGCTGTCCTCGGAGACCGTCACGTCACTGAACATCGCCCTGGTCGACTCAGCCGATGCGGCAAGCTTTGCAAACGATCTGGACCGCCGCGTGCCCGGGGTGCGGGTGCGTCCGACCGTGCGACCGGTCTCGCCGTCTGAGCCGTTCGCGGTGATCGAGCGGTTTCATCTCGCGATCTCGATCGTGACCCTCCTGGGCAGCACGATGTTTCTGCTTGCCCTCATGGTGATGCGGGTCGACGAACGGCGCGAGACGGCCGGGGTGCTGCGGCTGCTCGGCGTCTCGAGGTGGCGGGTGATCCTCAACGTGTTCGCCGAGGGGGTGCTGATAGCGGGTGTCGGGGTGGTCTTCGGCGTGGTGCTGGCCCTTTTGTCTCAGGACGGTTTCAACCGGTTCTTCCAGTGGCGCTACGACACGCCGCTAGTCTTCGTCCGCATCACCCCGGAGGTCATTTGGCGGTCCGTGGCCTACGCGGTGCCCCTCGGTCTGGTCGCCGCCATCGTGTCGGCCTGGTTGCTGCTGCGTCGCGATGTGCTGACACTGTTCCGGCGATGAGCTCGATCGCGTTTGCTTGGCGGAGTCTCGTGCGACAACCCGGTCGCGCCGCATTGGGGGTGCTGGGCGTGGCGGCAGTTGGCGCGCTTCTCTTCAACATGCTGCTGTTGTCGCGTGGTCTGGTCGTATCGCTCGCCGACCAGCTCGATCGCGTCGGCTTCGACGTGCGGGTGACGACCGGAGAGGGGCTGTCGATTGCGGGCGGCAGCATCACCGGTGCCTCCGACGTCGTCACGATGCTGTCGAGTCTGCCGGAGGTCGAGGCGGTCGCGTCGCCCCGAATCGAAAATGGATGGGCGTTGTGGCCCGGTCGGCGGGTGCCGGTGACCCTCGTCGGGTCTTCGCCAGGGCGCCAGAGCGGATGGCGGCTCGTCGAGGGCCAGGACCTGCATGAGGCGGATGGGGCGCTCCCGCCGGTCGTGGTCAGCCGGTCGGTGTTGTCCAACTCGACACCGGATGCAGCCATTTCGGGGACGAGCGCCACGGGGGCGATCGGGATCGGGTCCACAGTGATGCTCCGAGGAGACTGCCTCGACGAGCGGTCGGCACTGCCGCCGATCGAGTTCGAGGTGGTCGGTGTCGCCGAGTTCCCGTTCGACGGCGGATCAAACCGCACGGCCGCCACCGCGCCGCATCACCTCGCTCAGATCTGTGGAGACGTCGACGCCGACGAGGCCGACTTTCTGCTGGTCGCCTCGCGGCCGGCGTACGGCCCGCAGGTGACGGCCAGAGCGGTGGCAGACGCGGTGCCCGAGCTCTACGCCTTCAGCAATCAGGAGCTCGTGGATCAGTTCCAGCAGGTCGGCTTCTCCTATTTTCGGCAGATCTCGACAGTGTTGGCGACGGTCACGCTCTTCTTCGGGTTTCTGCTGATTTCCACGCTGCTCACCGTGTCGGTGAATCAACGGGTCGCAGAGATCGCGACCATGCGCGCGATGGGGTTCAGGCGCCGTCGTATCGTGACCGACCTCGCTTTCGAGTCCGCAATGCTCGTCGGCGCCGGCGGACTCCTGGCGCTGCCGCTTGGTGGCGTGCTGGCTTTGATCCTGGATGACATTCTTCGGTCGATGCCCGGGTTTCCGCCGGAGCTGCATTTCTTCGTCTACCAGCATCGCGCGGTCGGGCTGCACGTTGGACTGCTGGCCGTCACGGCGGTGCTCGCGGCCGTGTATCCGGCGAGGCTCGCGACCCGTTTGCCAATCGCCGGCACCCTCCGCGACGAGGTGGTCTCGTGAGCGGTCCCACCGTCGAGGCACGAGGGGTGTCGAAGACGTTCCCCATGCCGGCCGGCCCGGTGACGGCCTTGCGCGACGTCACACTCGACATCCACCCGGGAGAACATGTCGCGATCACGGGACCGTCCGGCTGTGGCAAGTCCACGCTGTTGCACGTGCTCGGATGTGTCGAGCCGCCGAGCGCCGGGCGGCTCCAGTTCGATGGCCGTGACGTGGCACGGCTGACCGACGCCGAGCGGAGTCGGATTCGACTCGAGCGGATCGGCTTCGTGTTTCAGCGGTTCTTCCTGCTGCCGATGCTCACGGCGCGCGAGAACATCGAGCTGCCGCTTGGCGAGTGCGGGGTGGGGAAGGCCACGCGCTTGGAACGGTCGGCAGAGCTGCTCGAATATGTCGGGCTGGCACATCGTGCCGACCACCGGCCGCCGCAGCTCTCGGGCGGCGAGATGCAGCGCGTGGCCATTGCGCGGGCGCTGGCCAATCGGCCCCCGCTGCTGCTCGCCGACGAGCCGACCGGAGAGCTCGATGAGCGGACCGGGCGGCAGGTGGCCGACCTGCTGGATCTCGTGCATGCGGACGGGAACACCGTGGTCGTCGTGACCCATGATCGGACGATTGCGGGTCGGGCCGGTCGTAGGTTGTGCATGCACGATGGGGGTCTGGTGGACGGAGACTCCGCATGACGATGCTCCGGCTCGCCCTACGGTCGTTGCTGGCCCATCCGCTGCGTAGCGGAGTGCTGGCCGTCGGTTTCGGTCTCGGCGTGTCGGTCATGGCCAACCTGCTTGGCATTGGCCAGGTGATGCTCGAGCAGGTGCGGGCGCCCGCGCTGGCGGGTGGCGGCGACCTCGTCGTCGCCGGAGACCTGGGCGAGGTGCCAAGCGCGCGCTACATCCTGTCCGGTGTAATGGAGACGCCACCGCTTCGGGGACGGGCACGAGCTGCGTCCCCGTCGAGAAGGTCGCTGGTCTACCTCGTGCCGGACGAAGGTGCCCCTGTGGCCGTCGAGGCGCGTGGTGGCATTCCGAGTCTCGAGCGGGCGCTCGGAGACACGCAGACGGCCGGCGTGGCGGCCTGGACCGACACCGACGCAGACCGCGCGTGGGTGTCGCCTGACACCGACGACGTGGTGCGGGCAATGGATCGATTTCACGCGATTCCAGATGCCCCGGAATGGGCGGATGGCTGGGCCGAGTGGCTGTACTTCAACGGGCGGGCCGGACAGACTCGCTTCTATCTGACGTTTCTGGTCGGGCCGATGCGAGGCGAGGGTCGTCGCGCCGCCGGGGTGCGGCTCCAGTTGGATGACGATGGCCGGTTCCAGTCCTTCTCCGAGTTCACCGAGGTCGACGCAGCCGAGGTGCTCTCTCTGGCCCCAGACCTGACGATCGGGCGGAGTCAGGTGCGTCTGGCAGATGGGCACTACCGGATGAGCCTCGACTTGCCGTCGGTAGACGTCGCCTCGGGCAGTGACGACGCCGCGGGCGCCTCGCGGGTCACCGGCGAGATCGCGCTGGAAGCGCGGCGTGGGCGGTCGCTGCCCCCGCTGACCGTCCGTGGCGCTCGGGGCTGGATGTCGGGCTACACGGTGCCCGTGATGGCGGCGGCGCTCGAGGGCCAGATTACGGTCGACGGCAACGAGCTGTCTCTCGACGGTGGGTCCGGGTACCACGACCACAACTGGGGGCACTGGGCCGGCGTGTCGTGGCAGTGGGGGCAGGTCCAGGGAGAGGACCTCTCATTCGTCTACGGTCGGGTACACCCACCATCCGACGCGGCCGACGCCGCGCGGATACCCGGGTTCCTCATGGTCATCGGTGCGGATGGACCGATCGGCTATGCCACGCGGTTGTCGATGGAGGAAGAGGACGATCCGGAGACCGGCGAGCCCCGGCGGATCGTGGTCCAGTCGCGCGGAGACTCTGTCGCGCTGCGCCTCGAAGTCGACGTCGAGGATGTGGCGATGACCCGCATGGATCGCGAGCGGGTCGGGGCCGGGTTGGACTTCTACCAGCTCCGGGCGCGTGTCCACGTTACGGGCCGCGTCGGCGACCGGTCCTTCGATTTCATCGCGCCCGGCTCCGCCGAAACGTTTCGGGGACGATAGGCGAGGCACACCAAGAAGTCAGAAGTCAGAAGGTAGAAGTCAGGTGAAGCCGGTGGGCTTCGCCCTTCCCGCGCAGGCCTGAAGGCCTGCGCCACAGAATCAAGCCAGCCGAGCTCCGGACTTAGGCGCCCGTCGCCGAGAGCGGCTCGCCGCAGAATTTTCAGCACACCGCGTCATGGTCGTGGCCCTCGGCGCTACAGACCGGGCAGGCCTGCGTGGAGACCGGTCGGTGCGCTCCGGCCTGCACCAGTTCCGCCGAGACGATGCCGGTCGGGACCGCGATGATCGCATAGCCCAGCACCATCAGGCCGCTGGCCGCCACCTGCCCAAGGACGGTCTCCGGCGCAATGTCGCCATAGCCGACGGTCGTCATCGTCACGACCGCCCAGTACATGCCGCGCGGAATACTGGTGAACCCGCTTGCCTCACCCTCGATCACATACAGCAGTGCGCCCATGACAATGGCGATGGAGAGCACCGACGCCAGGAAGACGGTGATCTTGGCCTGACTGGCCTTCATCGCTGCTAGCAGCACGCGTGCTTCGCTCAGGTAGTACCCAAGCTTGAACACGCGGAACACTCGGAGGAGCCGTAGCGTGCGAATGACGAGGAGCGACTGGGTCCCGGCGATGAACAGGCTGAGATAGGTGGGAATGATCGCCAGCAGGTCGACCACGCCAAAGAAGCTCAAGGCATAGCCGGATGGGCGGCGGACAGTCGCCAAACGGATCAGATACTCCAGCGTGAAGAGCACCGTGAGCGTCCATTCCAGACGGAGCAGCCAGGTCCCGTATCGCGTGTGGATCAGCTCGACGCTGTCGAGCATGACGACGACCACGCTGGCTAGAATCGACAGGATCAGCACGACGTCGAACGCCTTGCCAGCCGGGGTGTCGGCTTCGAAGACGATTTCTTGAAGACGCTCGCGAAGCAAGCGGCCAGACGGGTCGGATGTAACTTTGGTCATGCGCCTATGATCCCACCAAACGACCGTACGCCGAAAATCCGCGAATTGGTCATAGAATGGCCACTCATGTCAACTCACGGACGCGCCGTTCTCCTAGTCCTCACACTCGTCGTGCCAGGCACCGGCGTCGCGCAGACGGCGGATGGGGTGGCCGATGCGGGTGTTGGACAAACCCAGGTCGTTGGCGCCGCCCAGGCGACTGGCGGGCCCGGCGAGCGCGAGCGCTGGTCTGTCGACCTGACCGGCGGATTCTTCCTCGAGGCCTGGGATCTGAACCGGTTCCAGGAGCAGCTGGCCGGCGCAGTGATCGGGCTGAGCCGTCGCATGACGCCGAACTGGACCCTGGGTGTCGAGGCCAGTCTGCTCCATGTGAATCAGGAGCCGCTCGTCGACGTCTTCTTGCCCGCGATGTCCGTCATGCTGCGGTGGCGCGCACTCCGGTTCGGCGACACGTCGCTCTATGTCGAGGGTGGTGGGGGGGCGTCATACGCCTCCAACGAAGTGCCGAACCGTGGGACCCGCTTCAATCTGGTGTCGCAGACCGGCGTCGGGCTCGCGCGTGCGCTGAACGCACGGATCGAACTGGTTGGTGGACTGCGCTGGTTGCACCTGTCGAACAATAGCCTGGACGGGAGGTCCCGAAATCCCGATATCCAGGCATTGGGGCTCTATGTTGGCTGGCGTGTGAACTGAGCACCCCGCACTCGCTCCGGGCCTTCGGGCGTGAATCCCACCACGCGGCTCGCATAGAATGGACCTGTCTCGGGACACACCACACGAACCATGTGCCGTCTCGCCACGCAGCTGCCGATCGTGCTCCTGTCTGTGGCACTCGCCACGGGGATGCTTGCCGCCTCGTCGGCGCCGCAGCGCCGTCGCGTAGCCACCGACGAGGTGTTTCGTGCCGGTATCGAGCTCGTGCAGATGGCGGCCACGGTGGTCGACGACGAGGGGCGTCTGGTGGGCGACCTCCGGCGCGAAGACTTCGAAGTGTACGAAAACGGCGAGCGACAGACGCTGACCCACTTCACGCGCGACCGCGTCCCGCTCAGCGTCGGGGTCGTGCTCGACATCAGCCAGAGTATGTATGGGCAGCGCATCGACGATGCGCGGCTTGCGCTCGACCGGTTCTTGGCCGATCTGCTGGACCTGGAGGACGAAGTATTCGTCATCGTCTTCAATCACACGCCCAGGGTGGCGGTGCCCTGGACCCTGGGTCCCCGTGCGCTCCGCAACCGGCTGGACGACATCCGACCGTATGGAGGCACCAGCATCTACGACGCGATGATGGAAGCGTTGCCGCTGTTCGAGACCCGGGAGCACCAGCGCGCGGCGGTGGTCCTTGTGTCCGATGGGTCCGACACCGGCAGTGATGCCGACATCCGCGACGTTCGGCGGCAGCTCCGGCGTAGCGACGCCTTCGTCTATGCCATCGCGATCGATGCGCCCGACACCCGTCCGATCAACGACCGGGTGAACCCGTTCGTGCTGCGGGAGATGACGACCGAGAGCGGTGGCTACACCGAGGTGGTGCACGACAGCCCCGAGCTCGGACCGGCCACGGCGCGGATCGCCGAAGAGCTCAATCATCAGTACACGCTCAGCTACATGCCATCCCGCCCGCCCGACGGGAGCTATCGCTCGATTCGGGTTCGCATCGCCGGGAGCGAGCATCGCGTACGCACGCGCCGCGGCTATGTTGCGGAACCGAGTCGCCGGCGCTAGCCAGATACCGAGCCCCGTTCAAGGAGGTCACCACGTGACTAGACTGCGGAAGGCCCATGGTCGGATTCCCGCCCTTCGCGCTCTGCTGGTTGCCCTGATTCCGCTTGTGCTCGCCGGCGGTCCGGCGCCGGTCCTGGCGCAAGAACGTCCTTCGATTGCGGAGAAGACCGACGGGATGGAGCGCCTGGACGGGTTCTTCCCGATGTACTGGGACGATGACGACGGCGCGCTCTGGATGGAAATTGGGCGCTTCGAGAGTGACCTGCTCTACATCCGTTCACTTGCTGCCGGCGTCGGCTCGAACGACATCGGGCTCGACCGGGGGCAGATCGGTGCTTCGGCGATCGTGCGGTTCGAGCGGGTCGGACCAAAGGTGCTGATGGTTCAACCAAACCAGCGCTTCCGCGTCGAGACCGACAACCCGGACGAGCGCCGGGCGCTCGAAGAGGCGTTCGCGACCTCGGTGCTCTGGGGCTTTACGGTCGAGGCCGAAACCAACGGGACAGTGCTGGTCGATGTCACCTCGTTCGTGCTCCGCGACGCCCACGGCGCGGCGGCCCAACTGCCCGGAGCCTACCAACTCGACGAAAGCCGCAGCGCCGTGTATCTGCCGCGGACCAAGGGGTTCCCACGAAACACCGAGCTCGAGGCGACGTTGACCTTCACCGGCGACGGCGGGGGGAATGGCCCGGGCTTCGGCCGTGGCTCGATCCGGAGCGTCGCGCCGACGGCGCAGGCGGTGACCGTGCGCCAGCATCACTCGTTCGTCGAGCTCCCCGATGCAGGCTACGTTCCGCGACCCTACGACCCGCGTGCCGGATTCGGAGCGATGAGTTTTGACGACTACGGCGCTCCGCTCGGCGAGCCGATGACACAGCGATACCTACGGCGTCACCGTCTCGAAAAGCAGGATCCGACGGCGACCGTCAGCGAGGCGGTCGAGCCGATCGTCTATTACCTCGACCGCGGCACCCCCGAGCCGGTGCGCTCGGCGTTGCTCGAAGGCGCCCGCTGGTGGAACCAGGCATTCGAGGCGGCCGGCTTTCGTGACGCCTTCGAAGTGCGGATGATGCCGGAGGGTGCCGACAATCTCGACGTGCGATACAACGTCATCCAATGGGTGCACCGCTCCACGCGCGGCTGGAGCTACGGCAACTCGGTAACCGATCCGCGGACCGGCGAAATCATCAAAGGGCACGTATCGCTCGGGTCGTTGCGCGTACGTCAGGACTATCTGCTGGCCGAGGCGCTGTTGTCCCCGTACCTCGATGGGGACGAAGAGCCGGCCGAGCTGTCTGACATGGCGCTGGCGCGTATTCGCCAGCTGTCGGCCCACGAGGTCGGACACACCCTGGGGTTGGGACACAACTACTATGCGAGTGCGAAGGGGCAAATCTCGGTCATGGACTACCCGCATCCGCTCGTCACGGTGAACCAGGATGGTATCGTCGACCTCTCGAACGCCTACGACGTCGGGATCGGCGAGTGGGACGCGGTGGCGATTACCTACGGCTATCAGGATTTTGCCGAGGGGGTCGACGGGGCGGCGGCGCTCGAAGGCGTCCTGGCGGATGCCTGGGCGGAGGATATTCGCTACATGACCGGACAGGACACCGAGGCAAATCCGCGCGTTCACGTCTGGGCTAACGGGACCGATCCGGCGGCGGAGCTGGATCGGATGATGGAGGTGCGCCGCGTGGCGCTCGATCGCTTCGGGGAAAGCGCCGTCAGGAATGGTACGCCGCTGGCCCTGCTCGAAGAGGCGCTCGTACCGCTCTTTCTGCACCACCGGTTTCAGATAGATGCCACCGCGTCCGCGCTTGGCGGGCTCGACTATATCTATGCGCTGCGCGGCGATGGGCGCGATCCCGTCACGGCGATTCCGGGCGCCGACCAGCGGGCCGCGCTGACCGCCCTGATGCGGACGCTCCACGCCGAGGAATTGACGATTCCCGCTTCGGTGATCGACCTGATACCGCCCCGCCCGGCAGGGTTCGCCCGGCATCGCGAGCTGTTTCCCCGCTTCACCGGCTCGATGTTCGACCGCGTGTCGCCCGCCATCGTCGTCGCCGACATGACGGTTGCAAATATTCTCGAGCCCACGCGTGCGGCCCGCCTGGTCGAGCAGCATGCGGTGGACGCCGAGGTGCCCGGTCTCGTCGAGGTGATTGAAGCCTTGCTCGAGACCACGTTCAATGCCGTGTCGTCTGAGCGGTACGAGGCCGAGGTGCAGCGGGCGGTTCAGCGGGTGGTCGTGGACCGGTTGATCCGGCTGGGTTCTGTGGCGCCAATGGCGCAGGTGCGGGCCGTGTCGGCATACTGGCTGGAAGATCTGGTCCGGCGTATCGACGAGACCGCGGGTCTGGCCGGCCTGGGAGGGGTAGAGGGGCGCGCGCACATCGACGCATTGCGTCGGGATATCGACCGCTTTGTCGATAGACCGGGAGGCGTCGCCGAGCCGTGGGAGCTGCCGCCGGCTCCACCCGGGAGCCCGATTGGCGATTCTGTGTTGCGCTGGTTGCCGGAGCCCTACTGTTCGGAGCCGTTCATGAGCCAGATTTGGTAAGTCTATGGAAGCCATTTATAAGTAGTTGAGAGATCTGCATATGACATTCTAGTATTAGAACGTATATTGTGATTGGGTTTCAGGATGTGCCGAAGCCCATGCCAAATGTCCGGCGGATGGGATGCCGACCGCTGGCGCCGATACACTGCAAGACGGGCCTGAGCCTTGCACCAGGTTTGCTGGAGCGGGCTGGCGTCTTTTCCCCAGTGGAACGGATTCACGTGAGCGACGATTTCGACCGCGAAGTCAACGAGTGGTTCGATGAGCTGGAAGAGCAGCTGGCGCCCGCCGGCCGCCAAACGGCACACGATGAGCATGAGGATGATGAAGACGCCGTTGAGGCGCTGCGCCCCATCCTCAGTCACCCCTCCACACTAGCCCCACCCCGGCCCGTCTTGTCCGCGGCTCGGGAGGAGCCGCCATCGTCGCCGATATTTGAGTCGGGTCCTGAGCCGATGGGACTGGCCCGCCGCGAGGCAGAGCTTCGGGCACAGAAGCATGAGCTGGTGCGAGTCGAGGCGCTCGTCGATGTAATTAGAGAGCTGGTCGCCGAGATGCGATCGATTCGCCGCGACGTCGACCAGATCAAGGCGGTTATCGGCAAGGTGCGGCAACTTGTCGAGGTGCAGCGTCGGGGGATGGCCTAGCAGTCCGTGGCAAGACCCTGCGTCGCACCGAGAACGGCGATGCGCGCGGCCCACAAGGCGCGACAAGGGAGAATACCGGCCTGTATTCGACCCCTGTCGAGAGTGGCCCAGCGCCGTCCTGGGCGCGATGCAGCACCGTTCGAATGCAGCGGGGCTCTTGTCACGGGCTGCTAGCAGTCTACGATTCGCACGGTTCATCCGGGAAGTGATGACCGGTCTTCCCGGCGCCGTTGTATCGTGGAGTGATGTCGACGCTGCACGCACGCGATCTGCGCAAGGTCTACGGGAGTGCTGACTCGCGTGTCGAGGCGCTCGGTGGCGTCAGCCTCGAGCTCGCCGCGGGCGAGTTTGTCGCCGTCGTCGGGCCGTCCGGCTGCGGCAAGTCGACGCTGCTGCATCTGTGTGGTGGCATGGATCGGGCGAGCGCCGGCACCGTCGCCGTCGAAGGAGTGGCGCTGGCCGACCTCGACGACGACGCGTTGACCCGGTTGCGTCGCGACCGGGTCGGGTTCGTCTTCCAGTTCTTCAATCTCCTGCCCACGCTCACGCTGGCCGAAAACATCGCGTTGCCGTTGCTGCTGGCCGGCGAGCCGCCGGGGGGCGCCGAGGCTCGCGCACGCGATGTCGCCGAGCACGTCGGCTTGGGGCACCGCCTCGCTCACTTCCCTGCTCAGGTGTCTGGCGGCGAGCTGCAACGGGCGGCCGTTGCGCGCGCCGTCATCCACCGCCCGGCCCTGCTCATCGCCGATGAACCGACCGGCAATCTCGACACCGAGGCCGGGCAGCTCGTACTGGAGGTTCTTCGCACCCTGAACCGCGAGACCCGGGTCGCCGTTCTCCTGGCCACGCACGACCCGATGATCGCCGGGGCGGCTGGACGCAGGCTACGGCTGCGCGACGGCGTCGAGGTGCCGGCAGGCGACCCGGCACCCGCAGTGCCAGACTCGCCCGCCGGTACCGCTACCGGAGTGGAGGCCGGAGCCGGCCGGTGACGCTCTTTCGCCAGTTCATTATTCGGGCACTGCTCGGCGATCGGGCGCGGAGCGCGGTAACGGTCGTCGGGATGACGCTCGGCGTCGCCGTGGTGGTGGCGATCCGGCTGGCCAACGCTGGTTCCATTCGCGGATTCGAGACCGCCCTCGATATCGTGGCCGGCAAGACGTCGCTCGAGATTGTGGGTGCCGGTGTCGGCGTGCCCGAATCGCAGCTGGCCGAGCTTGGCTGGTTGCGCGACTACGGGCGGGTGAGCCCGGTGATCGACCGCGTGGCGCGCGTGCGGGCACCCGACGGCACCGAGTATCCGGTGCGCGTGCTGGGGGTCGACGTGTTGCGCGACCGTCCGTTCCGCGAGTACCGCCTCCTGCGCTTCGCGCGGGTTGGCCGGGACCCACGGCCACAGGAGCTGCTGGCGCTCTTGCTCGACCCGGCGTCGGTCGTGCTCACCGAACGGTTTGCCCGACGTCACGCGATCGACCTCGACACCCCGATCGAGCTGCTCGTCGGCGACCGCGTACACGACGCCGTGGTACAGGGTCTGTTGCTCGATGAAGGGCCCGCACGGGTGGTCGACGGGCAGCTGGCCGTGCTCGACATCGCGACAGCGCAGCTGTTGTTCGATCGCCTCGGGTGGTTGGACCGGGTGGAGATTCAACTGTTCCAAGCTGACGCCGGGGGCACGGCGGACCGCGCCGAGAACATTGACGATGTCGAGCGCGCGATCGCCGCACGGTTGCCCGACGGGTTGCGGGTGCAACGACCGGGTCGGCGGGGTCGGCAGGTGGAGAAGATGCTCGCCGCGTTCCACTTCAACCTGACGGCGCTCTCCTACATCGCCCTGGTCGTTGGACTCTTTCTCGTCTACAACACGGTCTCGGTGTCGGTCATCAGCCGCCGCAGCGAGATTGGCACCCTGCGAGCTCTCGGCGCGACGCGTGGCCTGGTGCGCGCGCTCTTTCTCGGCGAGGCGGCCGTGCTGGCGCTGGTAGGCGCCGGGCTGGGTCTGCCGGCCGGGTGGCTGCTGGCGCGGGCGGCCGTGGGGCTCACCTCGACGACCGTCAACACGCTCTACATCACGTCGGCCGCGACGGTGCCGGCCCTTGGGGTCGGTGATGTGCTGCTGGCCTGCATCGTTGCGATCCCGCTGGCGCTGGCCGCTGCCGCGATTCCGGCCGGCGAAGCGGCCGGGGTGACGCCGATCGCGGCCGTGCGGCAGGCCTCCCGGTTCGTGCGATCGCGACACTTCCCTCGCGGTTCCGCGGTACTAACGGTGCTGCTGTTCGGGGCTAGCGCGTGGCTGTCGACGCAAGAGGCCGTGGGTGGCTTACCGGTGTTCGGGCTCGGCGCCGCCCTGGCCGTCGTCTTCGGCGCGGCGGCGTTGGTCCCGGTGTTGCTCGACCTGCTCCGCCGTGTGGGGCGCCCGCCTCTCAGGCGTTGGTTCGGCGTGGAAGGATTGCTGGCTCACGCCAATCTGTCGGCGGCGGTCTCGCGGCTGGCGGTGTCGGTGGCGGCGCTGGTGGTCAGCCTCGCGATGCTGACGGCCATCGCGATCATGATTGGCAGCTTCCGCGAAACGGTGACTTATTGGGTGGGGCAGACCCTGCAGGCGGACCTCTTCGTGGCAACGGCCGATCGCACGCCGGTTGGTCCTGGGGTCACCATTTCGTCAGATACCGAGCAACGGATCGCGGCCCACCCCGCTGTGGCAGCGCTCGGTCGTTTTCGAAATGTTGACCTGCCCTATGGCCTGGACGACGACCTGATCATTCTGGCCGCCGGTAGCTTCGAGGTGTTGCTCGAGCATGGCGGGCTCCTGTTCAAGACCCCGGGGGACGGGCGGGCCGCCATGCGCCGTGCGGTGGGCGACGATGCCGTGGTGGTGTCTGAGAGTTTTGCGATCAAACACGACGTGGCGGTCGACGACCACATCGAGCTCGACACACCGGAGGGTGCGCGGCCCTTCCTCGTGGCTGCGGTCTACTACGACTACTCGAGTGACCGGGGTCTCGTCGTCATGGACGAGGCCACGTTTGTGCGGCACTACGGGGCGCAGCGGCCCACCGGATTGACGCTGTACCTCGATCGGAATGCCGATCCAGAGGTGGTGCGGGAGGAGCTGCTGGAGGCGGTGGGGCCGGACCACCGGTTGTTCATCCACACCAACTCGTCGCTACGGGCGGAGGTGATGCGAATCTTCGACGCGACGTTTGCCATCACCTATGCCCTCGAAGCGATCGCGATCTTCGTGGCGATCATGGGGGTCGCCGCCACCTTGCTGACGTTGATCCTGGAGCGTCGAGGCGAGCTGGTAATGCTGCGGCTGGTCGGCGCCGGGCGCCCCCAAATCCGTCGTATGGTCGTCATCGAGGCAGCCATACTGGGTATCCTCGGCCAGGGCGTCGGTCTCGTGGTCGGCGTCGTGCTGTCGCTGATCCTGATCTACGTCATCAACGTGCAGAGCTTCGGTTGGACTATTCAGTTCCACCTGCCGCTCGGGTTTCTGGCACAGTCGACACTGCTGGTCGCGGTGGCGACCGCGCTGGCCGGGTTGTATCCGGCCCGGGTCGCGACCCGGGCAGCGGATGGAGGCCAGCGGTGAGGTCGAGAACCAGAGCTCGCTCGTGGCAGGATTCGTCACCCACGGTAGCAAGGGCCTTCAGGCCCGCCGGGCCAGCGATAATGCTGGCGCTCACGGTGTCACTCTGGTGGGTCGTGAGCGCCGTTGCGGTTGGACAGGATCCGGCCGGTCGCTCCTCCGACGGATGGCGTCAGGTGGAGGCGGGCCAAACGCTGCAGTTTCCGCGCGACCACGGGAGCCATCCCGACTACCGCATCGAGTGGTGGTACTACACGGGTAACCTGTCGACTGACGACGGCCGCCGGTTCGGCTATCAGGTGACCTTCTTCCGTATCGGCGTCGACCCGGCACCGGTGAACCCGTCGCGGTGGGCCGTGCGCGATCTCTTTATGGCGCATCTGGCGGTCACCGACATTGGGGCTGGGCGCCAGCTAACTGCCGAGCGACTCGACCGGGGTGGCGTCGGGTGGTCCGGTGCCCACGCAGATACACTCGAGGTCTGGAACGGCGACTGGCGCGCCGACCTAGATGGCGAGTCGCATCGGGTGCGGGCCATCGACGGGATGTTTGGCGTCGACCTGAGCCTCGAGCCCGGTAAAGGACCTACAGCTCACGGGCGCGAGGGGCTAAGCCAAAAAGGGGACGAGACCGGCAACGCCTCCTACTACTACTCGATGACGAGGATGCCGACCACCGGACGCCTGGTGGTCGATGGCGAAGAGGTCGAGGTGAGTGGCGCGAGCTGGATGGACCACGAGTTCGGCACCTCGTTTCTCGAAGCCGGGCAGGTCGGATGGGACTGGTTCTCGCTACAGCTCGACGATGGCACCGACATCATGTTCTTCCAGCTGCGGCGGGACGACGGCAACCGCGATCCGCACTCGGCCGGCACCTGGGTGGAGGCCGATGGCACCGCAACGCCCATCGGTGTTGAGATGGCCACGCTGACGCCCGGGCGCACCTGGGTGTCACCGACCAGCGACGCGGTCTACCCGATCGAGTGGCGGATCGCACTTCCTGAGCGCGATGCCAGGCTGGAGATCGCGGCTGTCGTCGACGCGCAGGAGCTCGACACCGACGCCTCGACCGGGGTGACCTACTGGGAGGGAGCGGTCACGGTGACCGGCCAGGTGGGCGACCGTACCGTCACCGGCCGCGGGTATCTCGAGATGACCGGATATGCTGGCCGGCCGATGAGCGAGATGTTTCGCTAGGTCGAGTCCTCGTTCGCCTCAACACCATCCGGCCAGCCCCAGGTGGGAAGCAGGGGAGGCGGACGTTCGCCGCGCTATAATCGCCGCCTCCACGATGCCCTTCGCGCCCGGCTCGACACTCGGCCCGTACACCATCGCCGCTGAACTCGGCCGTGGCGGCATGGGGTTCGTCTACACGGCCGACGACCCGCGGCTCAAGCGCCAGGTCGCCATCAAGCTCCTGCCGCCCGACTTGACCCGCGACGACACCGCGAAGCAGCGGTTCCTTCAGGAGGCGCAGGCGGCTTCGGCCCTCGACCACCCCAACATCTGCACCATCCACGAGATCAACGAGACCGACGACGGCCAGCTCTACCTCGTGATGGCGCACTACGAGGGGGAGACGCTCAAAAAGCGGATCGAGCGGGGGCCGCTGCCTCACGACGAGGCGGTGGACATCGCCACGCAGGTCGGACAAGGGCTGAGCAAGGCTCATGCAGCCGGAATTGTTCACCGCGACATCAAGCCGGCGAACCTGATGGTCACGGCGGATGGGACGGTGAAGATCCTCGACTTCGGTCTGGCGAAGCTGACGGGGACCGAAGGAGTCACGCAGACGGGCACCACGGTGGGCACGGTGGCCTACATGTCTCCAGAGCAGGCGCGCGGAGAGGAGGTCGACCACCGGACCGACATCTGGTCGCTGGGCGTCGTGCTCTACGAGATGCTCAGTGGGCACCAGCCGTTCCGCGGCGACAACCTCCTGGCGATCTCCGGCGCGATCCAGCAGGACCCGCCGCCGGCGCTCACCGGTGACTCGTCGTCGCTGAGCGGCGTTGTCATGCGCTCCCTGGACAAGAGCCAGTCGCAGCGGTACTCGGCCATCACGGACCTGCTCGCCGACCTGCGGGGCGCAGCAGGACCGGCGGGTCAAGAGACGAGCCCGTCCGACGTGCCGTCGATCGCCGTGCTGCCGTTCGCCGACATGAGCCCACAGAAGGATCAGGACTACTTCTGCGAGGGGATGGCCGAGGAGATTATCGGGGCGCTGACAGAAGTCGATGGGTTGCGCGTCGCAGCGCGCACCTCGACGTTCAATGCCAGGGCGAAGAAGCTGGAGATTGCCGAGATCGGCGAGCGGCTGAACGTGTCGACCGTGCTCGATGGGAGCGTGCGGCGCGCCGGCAACCGCGCGCGCATCGCCGTGCAGCTCATCAGCGTGCGCGACGGCTTTCAACTCTGGTCGCAGCGATTTGACCGGGACCTGGACGACATCTTCGCAGTCCAGGACGAAATTGCCTGCGCCGTTACTCAGCAGTTGAACGTCACCATTCGCACGCAGCGCGAGGGCACATCGCCCAGAGCGCCAACGACCAACATGGAGGCCTATACGGCCTACCTCAAAGGACGCCTCTACATCCGGCAGCGGGGTGCCTTCAAGCAAGCCCTCGATAACTTCTCGACGGCGGTCGAGCTGGACGCCACGTTCGCGGCGGCGCACGCCTGGGATTGGCAACGCGCCGGTGAGCACTTTCGTCGGGCGCTGGACCTCCGGCCCGAGTCTGGCGATGCGCACAGTCGGTATGGATGCTACCTGTCGTGGATTCACGGGCGCGTGGACGAGGCGGCCGTCGAGGCCCGACAGGCGATGGAGGCTGACCCGATGGACCCGCACTCCTACCAGTGGCTCGGGATCATCCTGTGTCTGGGAAAGCGGCCGTCCGAAGCGATTCCGTTGCTGCGCCGAGCGCTCCAGATGGAGCCAAACTGGGCCGCGAATCATTTTCTCGGCGAGTCCCACAGACTGGCTGGGGACTACGAGGAGGCGATCGAGTATGGCCGGACCGCGGTCGAGCTCTCGGGACGTCATCCGTGGGCATTGGGGGAGTACGGCGTGGCGCTCGGGTGGGGCGGGGAGCGAGAATCAGCAACCAACGTGTACGACGAACTGGTTGCACGGTCCCGCTCGCACGGTGCTCCGGTGCACGTCGCAGGGCTGTGCGCGGCGCTTGGGAAGATGGATGAGGCCTTCCAGTTTCTCGAACGTGCGTACGAGACGCGAGATTCGTGGTGCATTCACCTGCGAGCGGCTCCGTTAGTCGATCGCCTCCGCGCCGACCCCCGCTTCGACGCGCACCTCCGCCGCATGAGCTTCCCGGACACCGACAGTAATGGCGCCAGTCAGGCTGACCGGCCGCTGCCACGGCCCCTCCCTCCTCGCCGAGGGCAGTAGTGGGTGGCCAACGAACAGAGAGGACATTATGAGAATGCGTCTGCATCACGTTGCCCTGCTCGGCCTGTTGCTGATCCTGGTCCTGGGTGCCCGCGTGGCGTCGGCCGAGGACATGCGATGGCAGGTCGACGGCACGACACGTCAGGCTATCGTCTTCACTCCGGTCGTGTCTCCGGACGGAGCGGCTCTTCCGGTGGTGCTGTCCTTTCACGGGTTCGGCGACAACGCACAGAACTTCCAGCATACGAATCTGCACGTGGCGTGGCCCGACGCGATCGTCGTGTACTTCCAAGGTCTCGCGACACGCCGCGGTCTGCCTGGCTGGCAGGTCGAGCCTGGCGGTGGAAACCGCGATCTGAAGCTGGTCGACGTCGCGCTGGCATCGCTGCGCGAGAGCTACAACGTGGATGACGACCGCATCTACGCGACCGGCTTCTCGAACGGCGGCATGTTTGCCTATCTGCTCTGGGCAGAGCGGCCCGACATCTTCGCCGCCTACGCCCCGGTGGCCGGCCGCCTGCGCTCGTCGGTGCGGCCGGAGCAACCGCGGCCCCTGTTTCATGTGGCCGGGGAGCGCGACCGCGTGGTGGACTTCTCGGACCAGGAAGCCGCGATAGAGGTTGCCATCGCTGTGAATGGTGTGAACGGCGCTGGCATTGCGACGACGCGCTGTGGGGAGGGCTGCACGGTCTACGGATCCGGCACGTCCGCGCCGGTCATGACCTGGATCCATGGCGGCGCCCACGTCTATCCGCGTGGGACCACCGAGCGGATCGTGTCCTTTTTTCGAGAGTATGCCCGCACGCCGTAATAGTCGCGGTGCAGAACTGGCTCTCGTGGGGCAGGGCTTCAGCCTTGCCTCGCAGATGGGATGAGAGGGCCAGCCTCCAACGGAGTATCTTGCGATCTCCAATGGATTAACGGGCTCGAAGCCCAAAAGGAGGCTGGCATGGCCGACGGTATCACGACGAGCGGGATCACGATCGGACTGGATCTG
>MPMF02318656.1_pt1 | contig 35732 bp, 23 predicted proteins | sample 1617271 | NCBI WGS metagenome assembly MPMF02 (sample SAMN05944812, study PRJNA350692) | marine metagenome | biome: marine; feature: ODZ; material: water; isolation source: 120 m water sample prefiltered with 30 um filter, filtered on to 0.2 um... | place: Pacific Ocean | collected 2012-04-09... | reverse complement strand
TGCTGCGTTCTATTGCAGCCGCGTAATCCTGCCGGATTCCCAGGACGCGCAGCCGGGTATGTGCGTCCTCCTGGGACTTTAGCCCCTGCAGGGAGTCCTCCCATCGAAAGGAATCGACCTCAAGGCCCAACTCCTTCTCGACGGCAGCGATGGCGTTTCGGGCGTGACGGGAAAGGCGATCCTTACCGTCTTTCAGGTCAGCAGACATCATCTTCAGCCCCATCATCAGCAATACACACAGGTTCAGGCCACTGAGCAGGGAAAGAAAAACCAGCAGGCGGTGGATGCGCAGCTTGAAACACAGCAACATGATGCCGAAGGCAAAGGCTATCAGGCTGCCCACACTTAGGAGGACTCCACCTGTTCCCTGACCACTGCGCACTGAAGTGGCGGTTGCCCCCTGGGAGAGCACCGGGGTGAACGATCCCTTCGCGTCAAAGTTCAGTCGGTAATCGATCTCATCATCTTTTTGCCCGGGATCACCCAATGGCTCCGCTTTTGCAAAGGCAAACAGCCTGTCGCCCGGATCAAGACGATACTCGGAGAAGCGGTAGTCACCTCTCCTGTGGCGATGGTCCAAATTGAGGTGCGGCCTTCCATCGGCCCGCGACAGTGATTCGAGGGAAACAAGGACTTTCCCGGTAGGATCATTCATCAGAAAGGAGGGGACATGCCGTGTTCCCGAATCACGTAGTTCCCAGGAGCCTCCTCCGTCATCATCCTCAACATATTCCTCTTTTGTCCAGTAGAGGTAGTAACTGCGCACCTCGGTGTACTTGCCATTCACCATCTCCCCGCCGTCGACGGCGCGCCCTGTCATGGTCACCTCCCCCTCAATCAGGGCAACAGCCTCCACATGCGGAATGCGTTCAAGTTGACGCATCTGGCGGATCTTCTCGAAACCGGCCCGCTGGGCCCAGTAACCGCCGAGGAGCAACACCGGGATAAGCAGGACCAACAGGAACGAAAAAAAAGAAGAGTAGCAACCCTTCTTGCCCTTCGAGCCAACCTTCACCTTCTCTGGCCTTGTCTCGCCCATCTCATCTTGGAGCCTTGTGGAGGAGGCACTGCCATCAGGAGGCAGAGGGGGAGGTTTCATCCGGTGACGTTATCACCTTCAATCAGGTTTCGGGAATCGGAAATTCTGCTCCGAAGATTGACAGAGGAAATGGGGTTCCAGGATCCGCGTGGAGTCCGTTACCCCTGCTTTCACTGGAGGTGGATGCGGCGGTAGCGCCCCCTCACCGGACACCAACAGGGCGAGTTTCTTTGAGCCCCGCCGGAAGCGCGGTGGGAACCCTGCCGGCGGGAAGATCATTGCAAGTCCCTGTGATCCGGGCTATGCACGTTTTGGGTTGCGCGGCACCACTTTCCCATTTTTTCATGCGTAATAAACCCGTTAAGCATGAAGAATGAACAAAAAGGGGAGTGTCTGCATCGCCGCCGCTTACTTGCTTTTTGTCATGGCAAAGATCAGATGAAACCACACCGGTCAGCTTACAATATCACACGGGCTCTTATTATCGTTCTGGGAGCCTCATTTGCTACTGTTGCAACTGGAATTTGCGAGGAAGCGTCCCCGGTGGCCAAGGTGCGCTACCGCATGCCGTCAATTGTCATGTCAGCACATGCCGACTGGCCGAAAGATCCCGATTACCGTGATGCGATGGCCAAGTTTGTCGTCGAGCATGGGTTTAACGTTGTCGAGGGAGGAGTCGACGTGCTGGACGTCTGCCGCAAGAATGGCTTGATGGTGCAACTTGGAGGCGACCAGGCGACCCTGGACATGGCTCCAAAGCTCAGGGACGATCCTGCGGTATTCGGCTATTTTGTCTCTGACCGCCGGAGGCGTGACTCCTTTCCGGCCTTCGCCAAAATTGCGCGCATCTTCGAGAGGGCCGACCCCAATCACCCGACAATCTTCATCAATCGCGCCGCCTGGAATGAGTTCGGGGACTTTGCCAAGGAGGTCAGGCCCATGCTGCTGGACTTTTATCATTATCATGCGATGCCGCGCAGGCACGCCGAACGGTATTACCTTTACCTGCTCATGTTCCGTGGTCTGGGCCAGGAACACGGGATTCCGGTGATGCGTTGCACCAGCAGCAGTTCCCCTCCGGCAGTCCTGAGGCAGACGATCTACACAAGCCTGGCCTACGGAGTGAAGGGGTTTCATTTCTGGACCCCCTGGATATTCGCTCACGCAAAGGACAAGGAGGGCAATGCCGTGTTGAAGGACGGCAAGCTGAACATGTATGTCACCCTGCCACACCTTACTGATATTGCCAAAGAGGTCAGGAAGATGAGCCCGGTGCTGGCAGATTGCCGTTCGGTTGCCATGTATCACACGGATCCGCTTCCCATCAGTGGCGGCAAAGCTCCCGGGGATGCATGGTGCCAACCCTCCGGGTCCCAGCTTCTGGTTGGCGTGCTTGAGGATGAGAAGGGCGGGAATTTTCTCCTTGTGACCAACAAACACCCCGGCATGAAGCAGGAAGCCTCGCTGTCCTTTGATGCAACGGTCAGCGCTGTGGAGCAGATGGACAAGAAGACGGGAAAGTGGAAGGCAATACCGCTTGCTGCCGGGAGCGAAAGGCGAACCGCCAAACTGCACCTTGCTCCTGGCGACGGCGAACTGTTGAAGGTTGCGCGCATCGCCAGGCAATAGGCAAGATGCGCCAGTTATCGATTTAGGTGACGCACAGTGGAGGTTGGGCTGCAATGGGAAGCCTGCTGGGTCTGCTGATGCGTCGACTCCAGAAGGAGCACGTCACCAAGAAGCGGAGGAAGTGAGGTCAGACACGCTTCTTATCGAGTTAGTGCCGCGCTCACCGGGGGCCAGGGGGCAGGTGTGTAAGCAGAAATCGCGTCATAAGCATCCGCAGGTGTAGAGACGTGCCCTTGCCCCTTGAAATGCCGTGGTCGCGGTTGGGGTAAGCAAAATAGTCGAACTGTTTGCCCAGCTCGATGAGTCGATCCACCAACCCCTCGGTTATCTCAAGATGTGTATTGGTCTCTCCGGTTCCGTGGATGATGAGGAGGTCTCCCTTGAGGCCTTCGGCAAAGTTGATCGGAGCGGACTTCCGATAGCCCTCCGCGTTTTCCTCAAGGGTTCGCATGAAAATCTCCTGAAACCACGCATTGTAGAGATGCGGCTGCGGCTTGGGCGCCACGGCGATTCCCATGTGATAGACATCCGGCTTGCGGAACATGGCGTTCAGCGTGTTCGAGCCTCCGCCGCTCCAGCCCCAGATTCCGACCCGGGAAAGGTCGACATAATTCCGGAGGCGACCCAATTCCTTAAGACCCGCGGCCTGATCATCGGTGGAAAGAATGCCGAGGGTTGGGAACTCCGCCTTGCGCCACGAAATTCCCTTCGGTGCCGGGGTGCCGCGGCTGTCCATGCACACCACGAGATAACCAAGATCGGCAATCACGCGATGGAAGCTGGTTTGACGGCCGCGCCACTTGTCCAGCACTTCCTGTGCGTAGGGCTCACTATACACATACACAAAGACAGGATACTTCCGGGATGGATCGAAGTCGCGCGGTTTGATCATGTAGGAGTCCATGACCACGCCACCGCCAATCTCCAGTTGAATAAACTCAGTTGGCCGAGTGATCCATGGCTTCATTTTGTCACCCAGTTTCCTGTTGCTTTCGAGCGTTCGGACCACCTTGTGATCTGGCAGGCGCACAAGTTCAGTGAGCGGCGCGGTATCAAACGTCGAATAGGTATGGAAGGCCCACTTGGCGTTTGGAGAAAAGTCGTAGTAGTGCGTGCCGGGCTGATCCGCGGGAGTGATCCGTTCGGCTTTCCCGCTTCCGTCCAGCCGCGTCCGATAGAGATGCTTCTGAGTTCCGTTGTGGGGCGAGGCGTAATAGTAGTACCAACCTCCCGCTTCATCCACGAGAGCCAGCGCAATGATGTCAACACCCTCGGGTGTCAGAACCGCTTCCTCTTTTCCATTGCGCGAATAGACATAGGCTCGCCGCCAGCCGTCTCGATCGCTCATGACGATGAATGCGCCATGGTCGCGAATCCACTCCGGCCCGGCGTCGGTTTCGTAAGCCCCAGCGACCCAGGCGGGATCGGATTCTTCGTAGATGCTGCTGATGGCGCCGGTGCGGATATCGGCCATGAGATATTCCCGTTTATCGCGGCCGCGGCTCAGTTTTTCCACGAATAGCTCATGGGAATTGCCGGCCCAACCAAGCTTCCCCAGGTAACAACCTTCTGTCGGCTGAGGAAAGGAGAGCCAGCGGATCGCCTTTCCCCCGGCATCGACCACGCCGATCCGCGATTTATTGATGGTCTCGCCGACCCTCGCAAAGCGCCTCTGTCTGACTTCCGGATACGACGGATCGTTCGGCACAAGCGTCGCTCTAAACGGCACCCCGGAAGTGTCGCTCTCCATGAAGGCAATCCACTTGCTATCGGGACTCCAGATCGCACGACCATTGGTAATCGCCTCTTCAACCGCGTTCTTGGTGAGAGGAATCGTCCGGTCGTTTTCCAGCTCGCGCACGTACAGGTTTCCCCCCTCGGAATAGACCGCAAGACGGCCGTTGGGGGACGTATTGACTCGACCCGACCTTCGGTTGCGGCGGTCCGGTGCTCTGGGAGGTCCATTCAAGACCGTGCGTTTGCCGGTGGCGGCCTCATAACGTGCCTGCACCCATCGGTTCGACTTGGGATCCGGCTCAGTCACCGTGTAACCTGAACCATCGGGGAGCCAAACTCCCCGAAAGGACCTGGCTTCGCCATCGAACTCTCCTGTCTCATAAATCGCCCGGAATCGCCTCTCGACTTTTTCAAGCAACTTCTCCGTGGAATCCTGCCCGTCGCCGTCAGGCGCAGCGACGCCACCGGCAATACAGAAGCACGCAAAACTGGCAACCACCATACTCGTGTTCATTGTTCCTTACTTCCCTGAAGTTTATATTTTCCTTCGCAGCATCGTCGAAGGGTAGCAATTGACGAGCAAATTTCCGGTCACCCGTGGCCAGTTCCAACCTCTCCTGATCTCACAACCTCCGAACCGAATTGCTCTAAACTAAACTACGGGTTCAGGACTCGCAGGTTGAGGAAGTCGCATCAGAGGTCATGGGCGGCGTGCCGAGCCTTCTTCGGGATAAGATCGTGGTAGTGGGGGCGAAACCCGGAATCACGGGGGAGGAATTGGGCCTCGATCTGTTTTCCACTCCTTTTCATCGTCTTGACGCACGGGGTGACCTGCCACTGATGAGCGGGGTGGAGATCCAGGCGAACGGGCTCATCAATCTTCTGCGGCAAAACTGGCTGGTTCGCTCAAGCAGCCGGTTCGACACCTTCCTGGTGGTCCTCTCCGGGGTGCTCGCTGGCTTTTTCTTTGCCTGGTTGCGTCCTCTGCGCGCGATGATCGTGGCCTTGCTTTGCGTGGGGGCCCTGGTTGCGGCCGGTATTCTCGTCATGACCCAAAGCAATATGTGGTTTCCATGGAGCGTGGTTGCTTTCCTCCAGATTCCGGTCGCCCTTGGATGGGGATCGGGATCGCGCTACTACATCGAGCGTTTCTTCAGGGTCAAACTTGGGAAAGAACAACAGCAATTGAAGGATGCGTTTGAGAAATACCTTTCCCCGCAGATGCTCGACAAGCTTTCCGAGGATGGATTCAAGATGAAGTTTGGAGGCGAGAAGGTGGAGGCGGCAATGATGTTCACCGATCTCGAATCATTCACGAACATGTGCGAGCGGGTGGGCGATGCGGAACGAATTGTGGAAGCGCTGAGTGACTATTTCGAGCGGACGACCGGGCATATTTTCGATCACGACGGTGTGGTGATTAAATTCATCGGCGATGCGATCTTCGCTGCCTGGGGGGCACCGATTCTCGATCCCCTGGCACCGCTTAAGGCGGCACGGGGTGCGTGGCATCTATCCCAGGATGACTCCCTGGTGGTTGAAGGGGTGAATTTGAAAACAAGGATCGGGGTGCATTTTGGCGAAGTTGTTGCTGGAAACATCGGCAGCCGGAAGAGGGTGGACTACACGATGATCGGGGATGCGGTGAACCTTGCTGCACGTCTGGAAGGTCTGAACAAAATGTTCGGGACTCGGATCCTGATCAGCGAAGATGTTGAGAGCCGGTTGGGTGGTGAATTCCATACCAGAAAATTGGGAAGGTTCCGGGTCAAGGGGCGGAAGGAGCCGACGGCGGTTTTTGAACTGGTCGGGCCGGTTGCGGAGATCGACGAACCAAAGTGGGGAGAGGTTTATGCAAAGGGAGTTGCCGCCCTGGAAGGCGACGATTTCGAGGAAGCTCGCCAGTGTTTTGAGGAAGTGGACGGCATGAGGGGGAGCGATGGAGACGGGCCGTCGAGGTTCTTCCTCCATCTGCTTGAACGGGGTGAACCGATCCATCAGGGTGTTTACGACATGACAGAGAAATAGGATGATTCTCCACCTTGTCACAGATACAGCAGTCTTGGAGACGAGGGTCATGGCACTGGTTCGTTTCCCTGAATTCCCATGCTAAAGCGTATATTGATCTGTGCTTCCATCGCGTTCTGCATCGGTTTCGCGGTGTATCTGTTCAAATTGCAGGACGACCGTGGATCCATGGTGAAGGGAGAAGGCGGAGAGTGTGGGCTTGAAGGAACTCCGGTGGCTGAGCTGAAATGGAATCGGGAAATTGAGGAAGTCCCGGGCAAGGAATCGCTGGCTTCGCTAAGGGAAAAACTTCTTGCCAGACCAAGCTCTGAAGCTGTTGCTGAAATCGAGGGATTTCTCCGTAAAGGAAAGGACAGGAAAACGGATCTGAACCTCAAGATCGGGAAGGGGGGCAAGATCGAAGGCTGGCCGACCCTGCGGGTGTTTCTCCTGGATCTGCTTCTTGAGATCGACCCCGGGTCGGCAGCTCGAATTAGCAGGGAGATCCTGACGTCCGAAACGTCTGCAGACGAGTGGGCGATCGCACTAAGGAACGTGGCGAAAGGTGAGCGCTTAGAAGGAAACAGGGACTACCTGCGAACAAGAACCGAAGATCTGATCACCAATCCCGAGTGGCAGGCACAACCATCCGTGGGATATTTGAATGCATTTGATGTTCTGGTTTATACCGGGGCTACGGAGAGTTTGCCGCTGCTCTCTGGATTGATCCAACGGAAAGATCGTCACGATCTGGCCCACGCAAGTTTTCTTACAATGGACCGACTGGTGCAGCGCCAACCGATAGATATGTTGACTCGATTGAAAGCTGACCGAGCCCTTCAGCAAAGCAGACCCGAAATGACGGCGCAGCAGTTTGCCCGGGCTGATCTTCGTGACACCTCACAACAGGCAATTGTGAAATCGTGGCTGCTCGATCCCTCCCGCACCTCGACGGAGCTTCAGAATTTCGCCGCTATCTATCCCAACAATAACAAGTTGATTTCACACAACATGCTTACTTCCCAAGAGCGGGTTTCCGGAACGGATTTGAATGCCCATGATCGGGAAGTCCTGGAAGTCATTCGAGACTGGAGAACGGATCCCGCATTCGAATCACGATCCCAGTATCTTGAGGTCATGGATAGACGTGTTTCCCAATTCGTGGAGAGTGCGGATGGCTCTTCCCGGTGAGGATTGCCAGGAAATCGTATTGCCCGCCCTGAATTCATGGGACTCCAGGAGTCGGGGCAGGTGGGAGTGCAAAATTGCTTCCCTTCAATTTGATTGGACAATCGAGGAACAATTGGAATTCGTTGACGATAATCCTCCGGGAGAGCAGGGGCTGTATCGGATCAGAGCAATACAACAACCGTGATTTTTTGAACACGCGTCCTCTTGTCTCTAGAAATCCATGAAGATGAAACCGAGAGGAAGCTGTGAATAGGATGGGCAAAATTCTTGACGCATTTGGTGAAGATTTTTGCAAAAATGAAGTTCGATTATTTTCGACAAAACATGCAAGGTCCGTAAAGGAATACGTCTAGTAGGAAGACAAAAAATCTGAAACATAGAGCCATGAGCACGAAAGAAAATGAGCTGCCAGACCAAGGATTCTTGGAAAGTTTGACGAATGAAGAGCGGGAAATTTTGCGGGAACTTGGGGAGGAGTTAACCTTCAGCGAAGGAGAGACAGTTATTCAGGAAGCTGCTTCACAGGATCATCTTTACGTCTTGCTCAATGGTCGATGCAAGGTGCTGCAGAAACATGTCGCGCCAACTGTGACCGCCTGGTTGGAGGAAGGAGAGTCTTTTGGTGAAGTCAATTTGTTCGATTTGGAAGGGGCTGGGGCAAGCGCATCGGTCCGCGCTGCCGAGAGTATAGTTGTTTGGCGTATTGACCGTAATGGACTGAATACATTTATCGGGAGCCATCCGGATGCAAGTTTACGGCTAACGATTGGGCTCTCGACCCTTCTTTCGAAACGTCTTCGTTCGGTGAACGAACTTGTTAAAGAGATGTCGGTTTGGACCCGGGCTTAGCCGAATACGTTAGAGAAAGAAACTATGGTGGAATTGTCCCAATTTGGTTGGGGCGGAGTATTTCTTGCCCTGCTGAGGTCGGCGTTCGGTTCAATCGTGTAGCTTTGGCCGTTGACCGTGATGGTTCAGATCAAGATCGCCCGGCAGCTCCGGGATGACACAGGCTGGAGGGAAGTCCCTCAACGGGACGCCTGTGAAGGAACTGCTGGCTAAGTGCGCTTCGCTACCCGGATTGACACTTTCATGAGATTATTCCAACTCGCCCGGGACGCCCTGGCACGCGGAGGGTGGGGGGATCAGGCTTTGATGTGACGTTTTCGCCCGACTGGTTTACCCTTTCAGGCCATGCAACAGGCGTCATTTGGGTGCATTTCCCCCGGGCCTCCCTACGAACCCGGCCTGTAAAAGCGGTTTGCTAGCAGTAGTTGGTGGTTTGCGGGTCGGGGTGCGTTATGACAGCCCAAGCCACTTGGCCCAGGGAATCCGGGAGAGGATGAGCAGCAGCGAGATGGTATACAGGATGAAGTTCGTCTTGTGGGCTGAGTTGGAGTCGATTCTTTTTGTCTTGATCCGGGCGACCGTGATTAGCACCGCGGCGATTAGCATCACCATCGGATGCTCGAGGGCGTAGAGGCGGAGGGTGGAGTCTTTCATGGCTTGGCCAAAGTCGTTTAATGCTGCTTGCGTCATCGGACTCTCAAAATACAAGACCAAGCCGAACGTGAACTGTGTGTGAAGGGCGATCAGGGAGGCCAGGCCCAGTTTTTTGTCACGTGCCGTGGAGTCCCGTCCCGACAACCACCCCCATAAAGAGTTGAACGTAAACAGTGTGACGAGGAGCAGGACGGCGTATGCCAGATAATGATGCAGTGTGTACATTTTTTGTGTTTCGGGTTTGTGACCGGTGAACGTTTTTACTTGGCGGGATAACGGGAAGCCAAATCAATTGTCATTTTGTTTTTCCTCAATTCGGTTTTTTGAGTGGAAATTGCGGGTCATTTTTTCCAGAGTGCGCAGCCAAAGCGGAGGCCTCAGGCAGGGGATAAAATCGAGACTTTCGCCGCCTGCTTGGAGGAAGGGGGCCTTTGCTCTCATGCCGATTTGCTCAACGCTCTCAAGGCAGTCGCCGACGAAGGCGGGGCAGACAACCAGCATGCGTCTGACTTCCTGCTTGGCCAAGCGGGGCAATTCCAAGTCGGTGTAAGGCTTGAGCCAAGGCTACACCCCCCCCACCTTCCCCGGGTCCTGGGAAGCCTGCAGACTCACCAGACCGGTGGGCGGCCACATCACAGCGGGAAAAAATGTAAAGAGCCCGCGAATCCAGGCGGTCAACACGGGGTCTACTGCTTCAAATGCGAACTCAAGTTCGTGTTTGAGCGTGAACGAAACAAGGGTGGCTGCAATTTGTGGTCCTAGGACCATAAGTGACCTTTTGGACAAAGCTGCAGGGGTGCGGCTTCGCGGTGGTCGATAGCTCAAAGTGTCAGCACGTGCTGACAATTCAAAAAGGGCTGGTTAAGACGGCGGGCGCTGGATCTTCTCGACGATCGTTCCACCAGTGCGATCGGTCAAAATTCGAACCCGATCCTCTGGTCGAAGATCTCGAATCCCGCGCGCTCGCTGGAGCACGGTGATCCGTCCATCATTATCCTTCCTGATCCGGAGTTCAAAAGCAGTCTTCCCCTCCAGGTTCTCACCAACCCCACCCAGCAAAGCCCCGATGATCGCGCCTTCAAATGCCGCCCCTTCATCAGCCCCGATCAGAGCCCCGGCAATGACGCCACCCACAACACCGTCACCATCGTCCGGAGAATCATTGTAGATGATTTTCTTGATATGGGTCACCGTGCCAAACTCCTCCTCGTAGGACTTTTGCAGTTGTAACGAGGTGGCGGGAGTGGTTGCTGTTTGACAACCTGCTGTCAGCAGGACGCTGGCTAGCGCGAGAATGGTTGCGATCTGGTTCATGGCTCCCAAGGCCTATCAGATTCCAGGCGCAGGGGGCAAAGGGATTCGGGGGGCTTGTGGTTGCCTGGGCTGGCGTGGTAGGACTTGGGGATATGAGAACGATCCTTGCGCTCATCCTCGCCTGCACGTTTGAGCCCACCCTGTCGGCCCAAGATCCAACGATTCGCCCCTTCCGGATCGAGGTCGCCGAGAAGGCCCTTGCGGACTTGCACCCTCGTCTCTCCGCTACCCGCTGGCCTGACCAGATTCCCAACACAAAGTGGCAATATGGAACAGATCTCGCCACCCTCCGTGACCTGGTTCACCACTGGGAAGAAGGCTACAACTGGCGCGCCCGCGAGAAGCGGCTAAATACCTTGTCACAGTTCAAAACCGTCCTCGACGGTATCGATCTGCACTTCGTTCACGTGCGCTCGCCGCACTCAAAAGCAACCCCTCTCGTTTTGGTGCACGGTTGGCCGGGGAGCGCTTTTGAATTCCAAAAGATCATCCCCATGTTGACTCAGCCGGAGAAGCACGGAGGCAAGGCCGCCGACGCCTTCCATGTGGTCTGCCCCTCTCTTCCCGGTTTCGCATTCTCCAGCGCGCCCGTGGAGCCGGGCTGGAGCAACGACCACAGCGCGGAAGTGGTTGCCAAGCTCATGGCCCGTCTCGACTACGAAAAGTACCTCGCCCAGGGTGGCGACTGGGGAGCGTCCATTGTGCGATGGCTGGCCGATCACGATGGTGCGCACTGTCTGGGTGCCCACAGCAACATGCCAATGGCCGGTCGCCCCGGAAACGATCCCTGGAAGAATGTCTCCAGAGAGGAACGAAATCGATGGGAGCAGCGAAATGCCGAGTTGCGCCCTCACAAGGCCTACATGAACCTTCAGGGAACGCGGCCTCTTACCCTCGGCTACGGGCTCAACGATTCCCCGGTGGGACTGGCCGCTTGGATTCTCGATAAGTTCTGGGCATGGAGCGATCATCGCGGCGACCTTCAGAACAGTTTCAGCAAGGACGAGTTGGTCGACAACATCATGATCTACTGGATCAGCGGGAGCATGCCCTCCGCCATGCGCATCTACTATGAGACTTTCAACCGGCAGCCCCGTCCCAAGTCGATGAGCCCTTTCCTGAAAAGCGGTCCGCCCGCACCCCTCGGCTTCGCCCTCTTTCCCAAAGAGATCAACGTCCCGCCCCGGGCCTGGGTCCAGAGGCAATTCGGCAAGCGTATGGTACACTGGAGCGAGATGCTTCGTGGGGGCCACTTCGCCGCCCTGGAGACTCCGGAACTGCTGGCGAAGGACATCAGGGCCTTCTTCGCGAAGATCCGACCGTAGCTGCGACATCCCGCCGGCGAGCGCTCGACGAGATGTTGCCAGATCATATTTGGCACTCGGCCAAGGATCTGGCGAAAACCCTTGGAATCTCCAAGGAGGGAGCAAGGGGACGAATCGCCAGGCTCAGGGACGACTTCCTTGAAGAGAAGGAAGTGATCCAACCCACGCGGAGCGGGGCGGGGTGTGGGCGCTCCTAGGGCTTCTGAACCGGTGCTTCGCTCCTTATAACCCGAGTGCGGAAGAACTTTTTAGCCGTCTGGCTGTTCACCGTCTGGGAGAAGAACGGAAGCCAGCTCACCAGGTCGTCGCTCGCTTCGACCACGACGTCGTAGTTGCCTGTTGAGTTCTCCGGAAGCACAAGCACGGTGCCGGGTGTGACTACATTGATCTCGGAAACAGGGGTGATTTTCAGGGTGATTACATCGGTAGTGGCACTTGATCTCAGTGCCGTTAGACCGGTATATTTCTGGCTAAGGGTTCTCGCGAATGCAGTGCCGGAGTTGACCCCATCTCGCCTATAACCTCCAAGGGCAACAGTTACTTCGGTTTCGTCACTAAATGTAAGATGTAAGAGTAGGGTAGAGGAACTGCGGACATTACTACAGCCGACAATTTCAACAAGATCTGTTGCGGCTACAGTCTTCGACGGGTTGGTCGGGGTCAGCGCAACATACTCAACTGCCTGAGCAGTTCCGAGGGAAAGGGCGGCAAGGACGGCGGCAAGGATCGTTTTCATATCTTCCATGCCTATCAGTCCATGCGCGGGGGGCAAGCGGGGAGAGGGACTTGTGGCTCAAGGCGTAGGCGGCTGGTCTTTACACAAGGCTCATCAAAAATTAGGATAAGCTAGGTTTCTGAATTGGGAAGAATATGCCGCGCCGAATGACAGCCACGAAAGATGGTGCCCACAAAGTCCTGAAGAACACTTCTTTCGAAAGTATAGTAGCAAGCTGGCTGATGCGGGACGGTTGGCAGGTCTTCCTCCCGATCCTGGATCATGGTCACAAGACCGATATTCTGATCTCCGATGGTCCGAATTACTACCGGATTCAGGTCAAGACGGTGGATGGAGCGACAGAGGATCTCGTGATCGAGAACAAGTGGAAGGAAGGCAATGTCGATGTCGTCGTGTTCTTTGCCCGGAACTCGAACTGGGGCTACATCGCGCCGGGATTTAAAGAGCAGCGAAGACCGCTCAATCACGAGTCGCACCGGAGATTCGAGCAAGGACAGAAAAAATTCTTAAAGGAGTTTCATCAGCTCTGAACTTGGGCTGAGGAGTGCTGAGCCCGAAGCGGGATTTAGCGCCGATTCTGATCGATCTCGAAGGAGCTGATCGGGATACCTTTTTTGGGCGAGTTGGAATGTTGGGTTCCGGGGACTGGTTTTGAAATTGTTGGCAGGAAGCGTTGCCTGTATTCCGACCGCCAGTCACCTCACGGCGACCGCGCCAAGGGCAATTACACTGACCTGCCTCCAGTTTTTGGCCCACTCAAAGTGAGAAGATCTGGGATTGGTTCTATCATTGGTTGATCGGTTGGCAAGGCTCTTGGGCGGCACGAGTCTGAGGGTTGGGATGTGAGCGCAAGCAGGAGAACTTTTCGCAGAGAACGAAGCCCCTCACCTGGCGCAGCCGGGGGCTGAGTTCGGCGGCGAAGAGATCAACGATCGTTCGTGCATAGTTCAATCGTGGCTCCAGCAACCTACGCCGCCCGGCGCCGTCTGGGTGGCGCTAAATTAGAGGCGAACTCCTGCGGCGTCTGCATGCCCAGACTGCGGTGCGGCCGGATCTGGTTGAACTTCTGGCGCCAATCTCCAATCACCACTCGGCATTCGCTCAAGGTGTAGAACATCTCCCGACCCAGGCATTCCCGGCGGAACTTGTCGTGGAAGCTTTGATGCTCTCCTCCGGTCGCACTCCTTCGGAGCACGTCGCCTTCGGCTCCTGTCTATCTCGCTCCGCTCGGTTCCACGTAACCATTCTGCCAGGGACTGCCTGGATCGATGTAGAGCGTCTTGATCTTAGCCTTCTCCAACCAGTCTCTCAGGAGGTGGGCAACAAACTCCGGGCCATTGTCCGATCTGATGTAACTCGGCGCTCCATGCTGGCGGATGAGTTGCTTCATCACCTCGCGCACCTTCTTCGCTCCAATGTGGCGATCCACATGCAGCGCGTGGGTCTCGCGCGTGAATTCATCCACTACGCTCAACACCCTGTAATTGCCTCCTTTCACCGTCCAATCATGGATGAAGTCCCAGCTCCAGACATGTCCCCGGTAGGCAGCCTTCTGAGGGTGGCGACCGGTGGAGCGCCCGGCCCGGCGTTGCTTCTTGCGGGGAGGAGGCACCGTCCAGCCCTCCTCGCGGCGCACCTCTCGCACTCGTGCGTTACTCACGCGATGTCTCTGTCTGCGAACCAGCCGGCCAATCTTGTCGGCTCCAAGTTCTGGGTGCTCGCGGCTGAGATCTATGATGCTTTGATCCACCACCTGCTTGCGCAGGCTGGGAAGCTTCGCACGGTAACGATAGGTCGAGCGGTGCAGTTTGAACACCCGGCAGACCTGGCGCTGGCTGCAGCCTTCAACGGCAACAGCCTGACGCGCCAACTCCCGGCGGTGCGCCGCGCTTACAGCTTTTTTTCGATCGTCTCCTGCAGGACTTTGATGCCCAGCATGGCCTCCGCATACATCTTCTTGAGCTCTGTGTTTTGCTGTCGCTGCGCTCCACCCTCCGGGCAGACCTGCGGTCCGGCTATCTCGCTTCGCTCGGTTCCTTCTCCAGGGCCTTCAGTCGCTTCGCGGCGGCCTCGTCCATCTGACCGTATTTCTTACGCCAGCGGTGCAGTGTCGCGATCGAGATCTGCTTCTGCTGGCAGAAGCGTTCCTGGCTCAATCCGCTCCCGTCGCACTCGCGCAGCAGTCGGATAATTTCTTCTGGTTTGTGTCTCTTTTGTTTCATTCTTCGAGGATCTGGTTATCCAAATCCTCTCACTCCGCATGGGCCAGTCTTATTGGCGGCGGTCAGAGGTGCAACGCGTGTTGACCAGAGCCTGATACACGCATGAGGCGATGTGGAACCGGCTCCTTTTGCTCGGCACCCTACTGATTCTTAGGGGATGCGTGGCTGTTGTTGGGGGATGAATCGCTTTGTTCGGATTGAATGTCGGTCACCGTTGCTTGAGCGGCGTCAAATGAGACTGTTGAGTCGATCGCGATTGTTTCTTCAGTTTTACTCAGCATTGTCGCATTTGGATCCGTTTCTTTCCCTGATTGTGTGTCGGTCGGATTCTCGCTATCCGAATTCTCACCTGAATCGTTATTCAGTCTGAGCCTGCGAATGACACGTCTTTCTACGAATTCAATGTGCAGTCTGAGGCTGTAGAACTCCTGCATGTATGCCAATGGAACATCTTGCAGGTCATCGAGTTCGGTTTCCATGATTTGCAATGTGTTCCAATGAACGCGCAGTTTTTCGATATCGTCGACACCTCTCAGGTCCGTTTCCATTTCGCGGAGTAGTTTGTACCAGCGGTAAATGCGCGACCGAATTCGCCAACGGTAGAGAGGGGGGGCAATTTTGAAGAGTGGAAAAAGCAAAGTCAGGGCAGGCAGTAACAGAATCGCTCCGCGATCGAAAAACGAAGCAACCCAAAAAGGCAGGTACTTCTGAAGCAGTGGTGGACCAGACTCAAAATAGAGTTTTGCTGATGCGTTTAAGGGAAATTCAATGTATTGTGCAGATGGAAGTTGGGGGTGCTGAAACAGGCTCGGCTCATTTTGGTGAACGGTATCAGCTGCACGTAGTAGCACCGGAACTAACGAGTCGTGTAAACGCTTGTTGGCGACGAGGTTAGCAGCCGGCGCAATCAAGTGGACATTGGATTTTGGGTAGTTTCTCTCAAGGTCAACAACACCTTCTTCGAGTAACACAGCTGACAAAAAGGGGTGCCGCCTTGAGTATGCCTCGTGACGCTCGAAATCGAGTAGACGAAGGTCTGGAATCCGTGCCAGCGACTGGACCGCCTGAGCACTTGGTGATGTGACGAAAAATGCGGCATCAATGGATCCATCTTTGAGTTGGCGCACTGAATCAAGACCGCCAATCGGCAGGAAATTTGTGGAGGATGACGTGATTCCATTTTCTTTTAAGAGTAGCGCTGACAAAGCTGCTGTGCCGCTACCAAAACGACCGGTGGCAATCGTTTTGCCCTTGAGAGAACGCAGGTCAGGGTAAGGTTCAACGCTACGGTAAAATACCCAGACTGGTTCTAGATACAAACTTGCCAGTGACTCGATGTTGGGGTCTGAAAGTTTGTTTGCTGCAGCAGTCCCGCCTTGAACAATTGCCAAATCGATTTTGTCATCTTTTTGCAGTAATTCATAATCGTCCAGTGACCCATTGCTCGTATGAAGATGAAGCTCGATTCCCTGCTTCGCTAGCTCGTCTGCATAGGCGTTCGCAAATTGAAAATAGGCACCATCTGGTGAACCAACCGCCATGTGTATCTCACGTGGAGGCGCTGGCTTGATGAAAAACCAAGCCAAGCAAAATCCGATGAGGGCGATAGCGAATCCACCGCCCCAGATTTTCAGCCACAACGAACGCAGTTGGCGGCGTGTCTCTAGGAAGTGTTCGCTGAATAAGCTTTCTGAATTAAGGCTCATCGTCAATCAACTGTCCGAAGCTTTGTTTAGGAAACTCGACAACCGAACAATGGTGTGTGCGTGTACAGTGTTTGCGTCCATGTGATTCCGTTCGGGGCATGGAAGCAGCATGCGTGCTTTCGTGATTATGGCACGATTTGCCTAGCCTGATGGCGATGAATTTTTCTGGAACGATGAATCAACAATGCTTTGTTGTACTCGGATCTTGCGAGGGTGTAGTAACTGCAGGTGGTTTTGCTCGTCATTCCGGAAATGCCCTGCTGCTAGGGAATCGCTTTTCGGGCCGTGTTTCCTAGAGGCTGAGGAGCCGGGGAAGGTGGGGGTAGGGCCCTTCTTACCACCCACCAGGCGCAGTCGGCAAGCGGGGAGAGGCTACGCCACGCGGATCTGGGCGGGGTGAGGTTACTTTCGGGCCTCGTCCAGCGTCCGAACCTCTTCGCCTTTGCTGTTCCACCATTTCTTAGCAATCTGGACATCGTCTTTCGAGGTTAGTTCGCCCATCTTCTGTCCGTTCTCGTGCCACGTCGTCCTGAGGCCCTCCTCTCTGCCGTATTTGTAGGTTGTTTCGCGGCGCTTCTGTCCGTTCTTATACCACAGCGTCTCGAGGCCCTCCTGTCTGCCGTCTTTCCTGGTTCTTCCTTCCATCTCCTTCTGCCCGTTCTCGTGCCAGATCGTCCAGAGGCCCTCCCATCTGCCGTCTTTGTACGGGACCAGCCTCTCTACTTGTCCCGAATCATACATCAACTTTCCCCACCCGCTGTATGGTTCCGATTCGTTGGCCTGATAATAGAGGCCTTCCCGCTCTTCGAGTGACTCAATGTCGATGGCCACTTCGAGGAGTCGCTCAACGTCGGCATCGCTCAATGAGTTCGGGGTTTCGCTAGGTTCTTTACTGAGAGACTCTGCGACAAGTGGCTTTGCAGGGACTGGTCTCGCGGTATTGGCAGAGGGCTTCGCGGCTTTACTCGGTGCCGTTGGGCTCTCAACACAACCCGCGATCAGTAGCGCGGCACACAGCAGGACGAGTATCTTCATTCCTGAGTCCTATCACCCCCCATCGCGAGTGGGCAAGCGGGGAGAGGCTACGTCACGCGGGTCGGGGCGGGGTGAGTGATCAGGGTTTCTCGCTGATCAGCTTTACAGGCCTATCCCCAAAAGGGGTGCCGATATCACGAATGAAACCAAAAGAACTTTGAGAGCTTTGTTCAAAACAGCTGCTGATTTATTTCGATGTTCATCTTCTCCCATAGAGCGACCAGTTCTGCCAGGCCTTCAGGATTGTCTTTGGCTATATTGTGTTCCTCTGAGATGTCGCGCGAAGGGTTGGACGGTTCCCATTTTACATTGCCCATTGATTTGCTGCTTGGAATTCAGTTGTCGGAGGCTTCGTTTAAAGGGAGGCTTAGTCGTTCTTATGAACTTCCCTGACTTAGCAAAGCTCCTCGAAGCGAGGATTGCGGTGATTGCCGATCATGAATTCCGTGACCGAGATCCTGAGGCCCATCTTGAAGCCCTCAAAAGGGTGAGCGAAGCAATCGTTTCCTGGCATGAAGCGCACCGGAGTGAGATTGATGGAAATCTGGACCACTTTCTAACTGGAGCCAGTTACCAAAAGGCACTTCTCTATCTTGAGACAGGGACCCGTCGGCCGTGCGGGGAGTAGGAGAGTGCTACGGGCCGTCCTGATGACGCGCCTCCAGGCTGAGGGCGTGATTAAGAAGAAGAGGAGGTGACCCAATTCACGCGGATCGGGGCGGGGTGAGGGGGGCTGTGCGGGGTCATGGGATTGAGACGTTGCGTTGCCAGCGGGTGTGCCAGGTGTGGGTGGACCAGTTGTCCCGGGTGAAATAGGAACGGACGACGAGGGTGTCGTCTTCGATGCCGGGGGCATCGAAGAGTTCGGCGTAGAGGAGACCGTGGTAGAGGCCGACGGCTTTTGTTGGGTCGCGGGGGTCGGTTTTGGCGGCGCCGGAGTCGTCGGGGTTGAAGACATCGATGGAGTCCGGGAGGTCGCGGCCGAAGGTTTTGCCGTCCCACGTGAGTTTGCTGGGCGGTGAGCCGTGGGTGTGGCCGTGGACGAGGGCGATGACGTTGTAGTTTGTTAGGGTTTCCCAGAAGCCGTGGAGGTCCTCGGCCGGCCAGTCGTATTCGGGGCCGTTGGGGTGGAGGTGGAATGAGACGATGACCGGCCGCCCCGAACCGCCGACTTTTTCGGCGAGATCTTTGCGGAGGAACTCGAGGCTGGCGCGGGCGGCGTAGTGGTGGCCCTCGCGACGCTCCTCTCCCTCGCCGGCGAAGATGCCGACGGAGACGCCGTGGAGAGGGCCCCAGTCCCAGGAGTAGTGGAGGCCGTTGGATGAGATGTGGCCGACGTGGGGGCGGATTTTGTTGCGCTCGATGAGGGCATCGGTGATGAAGGTGTTGCCCTGTGGGCCGTCGTGGTTGCCGTGGAGGTCGTAGACGGGCCAGGGGATTTTTCCGTCGTTGCCTGTGAGGCCGTAGTCGGCGACGTAGCGGTGCCACTCGTATTTGCCCATGGCGTCGTAGTGGCCGCCGGTTTTGTCGAAGCTGTCGACAAGGTCGCCGGTGACGATGACGCCGAGGAGGTTTTTGGCGACTTGGCCGCCACCGAGATTTTCGGGAATAGGTTGTCCGGGAAGCTGGTTGAGGATTTTGATGAAGCGGGAGTTGGCCTGTTCAGAGTAGGGGTCGAGGGTGGTGGGTGCGGGGGATTTTTCGGCTAGGTACTGGGGGTCGCCGGTGATGAAGAAGGCGTAGCGTTTGGTTTCTCCGGCGAGGGCGGGGGTTGTGATGGCAAGGGCGAGAAGAAGCGGGCTGATCATGGCAGAATTTGATGTTGATTCACTTTGGACGAGTTTTCGAGTTGCCAGGTTTTGGCAAGAGGAAGTGACCCAATCCACGCGGGGGCTGAAGAAGTCTGGCTCAAAACAGGGGCTCACTCATTTCGCCGTTCAGCTTCTCCCAGATGTTCACCAGTTCGGTGAGGCGTTCCGGGTTGGTCTTGGCGAGGTTTCTTTCCTCGGATAGATCCTTGGAGAGGTCGTAGAGTTCCCATTGGGCTTTGCCCGGTGTGAACCTTTTTCCCATGCGAACCACTTTCCAGTCGCCGTGCCGCAGACCCGCCTTGCCTCCCTGACGCCAAAAGAGGGTTTTATGTGGGGTGCCGGTCCCTTTTCCGGTGAGGTAGGGAATGAGGTCAACGCCCTCGACTTGCTTCGGGGCTTTGATGCCCTTGCTGTTAGCCGTCGCAGTAGCGTAAATATCGAATGAGCTGACTGCCTTGTCATAGACCTGGCCGGACGGAATCGTTCCCTTCCACTGCGCCATGAAAGGAACCCGCAGGCCCCCTTCATACATCTGACCCTTCGAGCCTCGCAAAGGCAGGTTGGAAGACGTGAGTTCGCGCGTCGGTCCGCCGTTGTCGCTGAGGAAAAAGACCAGTGTGTTTTCCTCCAGTCCCGACTTGCGCAGCTGCGCCATCACCGCGCCGACACTGTCATCCATATTGGACAACATCGCTGCGAAGATCCTGCGATGGATGTCTTCGATGTGGGCAAACTTCTTCATGTAAGCATCGGCTCCCTGCAGGGGGCTGTGCACGGCATTGTAGGCGAGGTAGAGAAAGAAGGGTTTGTCGTCGTGACGGTCGATGAAGTCGACGGCTTCGCGGGTCAGGGCATCGGTCAGGTATTCCGTTTCCACCACGGGTTGACTGCCGCGCACGATGGGGTTGTCGGCGTCGTAGTCCGGCTCGTTGCTGCCCATGTGGGTGGTGTAGATCAGCCCCTTGTTTCCAACCCATCGGCCTTCGCCCCCGCCGGGAAGGCTCTGGCGGCGTAACATGGTGGTCACACCACGATAGGGAGGAGGGGCAAAATAATGGCCCTCGTGCAGGAAGCCGAAAAACTCATCGAAGCCGTGCCGATGGGGGTGATGGTCCGCCGTGCCGCCCTGGTGCCATTTGCCGATCAGTCCGGTCGTGTATCCGGCGCTCTGCAGGGTTTCGGCGATTGTGACTTCCTTCACCGGCAGGCCGAAGCCCGGTCGTTCATTGAGCGGTCCGGTGGGATTGAACTCATAACCGAAGCGTGTCGGATTTCGCCCGGTGAGCAAGCCCGCCCGGGAAGGGCTGCAATTGGGACCGGCGACATAGCCGGAGGTGAACCGAACGCCGTTCGCCGCGATCGAGTCGATATGAGGCGTTGGAATCTCGGGATTCCCCTGACAGCTGAGCTCCCCATAACCGAGGTCATCCGCGAAGAGGACAATGATGTTGGGGCGCTCGACAGCGGAGGCGCAAATGGCCATCGTGGATGTCAGCAGGAGGGCAAATAGAGATATAGATCGAGCGATGGTCATGGAACTTTCTACGCTGAGGTCGTGTGAGACCGCCGACCGTGCCGTTTTATCCGGAGGGAATCCATTTTTTACCAAAATCAGTAACTGATTTCGTAGCAAGGATGCCGAAGAAGTATTTCAGTTCACCTGAAGGTGATAGGGGATCCGGAGTGGGTCGCGACGGGGAGGATTTCGAAACTGCAGCGGGTATCCTGAGAAGGAGCGGCGCTACCAGCTAGCTACTTCTTGAACATCGCGTTGTTCTTGTCGCCGCCGCTCAGGACGTAGGCGGTGAGGTCGAGGATCTCTTCTTTCTTGAGCATCATCAGGAGCATGGGCGGCATGGGAGAGACCTCGGAAACCTCGATACTCTTGACCTCTTTGCGGTCGACGTTGACGCGCTGGTTCGGGTCGGAGAGGTCGGTGTTCAGAGTGACGTTGTCGCCGTTGAGGTTTACAACGACACCGGTGACGACTTCGCCGTCGTTCTTGGTGACGATGATGGGGGCGAACTGGTCGCTGATGACTTTGCTGGGATTGATGATGGAGTCGAGGAAATCGTGGGGGTTGTAGCGACCGCCGGCGCCGGTGAGGTCGGGGCCGGTCATGCCGCCGGCGTTACCAAAGCGATGGCAGGCAAAGCAAGCCGCGCCGGTGAACATCTTCTGGCCGTTTTTGAAGTTGCGACCCTTCATGCCCTTTTCGGCGGCGGCGCTGAGTTCATCGAGAGTCCAAATTTTCGGAGTGCGCCCGGCGAAGATGGCGCCAAGGTTTTCGATGGCGGACTTGGTTTCGGGTTTGCGGGCGATGAGCTCGGCGTGCTGCTTCTTCTCAGCGTCGGTGAAGGTGGCGAGGCTGTCGTCCCTGATGAACTTGATGAAGGTGGCGAAGCTGGCGCCGCCGCGGTAGTTGGCGGCCTTGAGAAACCACTCGAGTTGTTGCTTGCGCAGGTCGGGGGTCCAGCCGGTCTTGAGCATGCGGAGGCTGCGCGCGTATTCCATCTGCGGCTCCTGGCTTTCGGCGGCGCCGATCAGCGCCATTCCCTTGGCGGCGGTGTTGGGGGCCTGGAGATAGGCGAGCGTTTCGCAGAGCAGCCAGTTCAGTTCGAAGGTGTCCGCGGGAAAGGCGGGATCGAGTTCGGTGATGATGTTTCTGACGGTGCCGATATCAGGATCACCGAAACGAACGAGGACTATCTCGATGAGACGGACGTAGGTGATCTGCTCGGGTTGGGTGAGTTTGCTGAAATCGAGCTCGAGGAGGGAGGCGAGGAGATGGTCGCGAGTCGCGGTATCGATGACGTGGCCGGTTTTGGGGCGCTGGCTCGGGGCGACGCCCCTGACGCGGGCGAGGGCGAGGAGGGCCGGGAGGCGGAGACCGGGAACAGTTTCGTTGAGAGCCCTTGTGGCCCAATTTTCGGTGGGCTGGTGTTCGAGAACGACGCGTGCTGCGGAACGAATGTAGCGATCCTTGTGATTGAGTTGAGGCCAGGCGGTTTTGACGGCGTTGGGATCGGCGACGCCGTGGTAGGCTTCGAGTTTGTGGCGCAGCTTCCGGAGCGGGGTGGTCGACGGGGTCATGTCGACGGAAGCGGTGCTTTCTTTGCCGGTATAGGTGACACGGTAGAGGCCGGATTGGACGCGGCGACCGCCGATTGCGAAATACATGGCGCCGTCCCTGGGGAGGATGATGGCGTCGGTGACGGGGAGGGGAGCGCCGGTGATGAACTCTTCCTTGGAGCCTTTGTAGGAACTGCCGTCGGGCTGGAGATGGACGGCGTAGATCTTGCCCCAGCTCCAGTCGAGGATGTAGTAGGCATCCTGGTACTTGGCGGGGAATTTGGCGCCGTAGCCGAAACGGGTGCCGGTGGGGGAACCGGGGCCGATGTTGAGGGTGGCCGGAACAGTGTCGGGGTAGAACTCGGGGAATTTGCCGGCGCCGTTTCGCCAGCCGTATTCCGCACCGCTGAGGACGTGGTTGACGCGGGTGGGACGGTACCAGGAGGTGTTGAAATCGTACTCCATGTCGGCGTCGTAGGTGAAGAGTTCGCCGTCCTTGTTGAGGGAGCCGCCGTAAATGTTGCGGAAGCCGGAGGCGTAGATCTCGAACTCCTTGCCGTCGCGTGAGACGCGGTAGACGATGCCGCCCGGTGCGAGCCGGTCGCGATTGTGGCCGCGGCCGTCGGGCATGCGGGGAAGGAGGTGGTCGTCGCCCCAGAGCTTGGCGACGGGTGAGGTATCGGGTGTGCCTTCGATGGGTCCCTCGGAGATCGAGGCGTTGTTTCCAGTAATGAGATAGAAGTATTTCCCGTCGGGGGAGGGGACGACGGCGTGGACGCCGTGGTCACCGCGCGCCTCGAAAGCGCGGAGGAGTTCAACCTTGTCGAGTTCTTCGTCGCCGTCGGTGTCGCTGATCTTGTAGAGGCCGCTTGTCGACTTCTTCTCGTAGTCATTGACACCGGCGTAGATGGCGCCGTCGACGAAGACCATTCCGTTGATGGCTCGGATGTCGACGGGGACCTTGACGACGTCTTTCTGCTTGAGGACCTGGCCGGGGGCCGGCGCGTTGAAGCGGTACAGGACGCCATATTGGTCGCAGGCGTAGATGCGGCCCTTGTCGTCGGGGCAGAGGGCGACCCAGGAACCCTGGTCGCCGCCGGGAACGGAGTAGATCAGTTCGACCTTGAAGCCCTCGGCGACTTTGATGCGATCGATGGGGGTGGCCGTGTTCTGGCCGATGGCAGGGCCGACCGCGGAGGCGCGCCTGGGCTTGGTCTTGGGTTTTGCTTTGGCCGCTGTGGCTTTGCCCTTGGAGGGTCCCTTGCCCTTGCCTTTGCCCTTGGAGGGTCCCTTGCCCTTGCCCTTGCCCTTGCCCTTGCGAGGGGCGGGCTTCTCGATGAGTTGGGCGTCGCTGGGGATATTGGATTTGGCGAAGGGGATGACGCCACCGGCGGGGAGTTCCTTGAAGCGAACGTCCTTGATCTGGACGTTCATGGCGGGGCCGCGGTGAATCTGGAAAGCGAGGAGGCCGGCGAGGGAACGGGCTTTCTCTTCGTGATCGACGAGGTCGATGGTGACTTTTCCGTTGAGTTTATGGATGAGGTGATTGCCCTGGGCGATAATGGTGTACTGGTTCCACTTGGCGACGTCGACTTCGACGGGGTCGCGTTCGGCGACGATCCACTTCTGTCCCTGCGGGTCGACGACGACGCTCTGGCCGTTCTTGACGACGATGCCGCGGCCGCGTTCGTCGTAGACCATGGCGTTGTTCACGGCGGTGGGATGCACGTCGCACTGGTAACCGCCGATGGACCACTTGCCGTTCTCGGGGAGTTCGCGGCTCCGGTACTGGATGCCGGTGTTGTTGCCGGACTGCTTGATCTTGGCGTGGAGGATGAAGTTCTTCACTTCACCGCCGCGCCAGATCAGAAATTGATTGTAGCTGAGCTGTTCCGGGCCGGTGGTCTTGCCGGTGATCGCGCCGTTTTCGACGGACCAGAGTTCCTTGTTGGCGTCCCAGTCGGTGAGGTCTTTGCCGTTGAAGAGCGGGCGGAAGCCGTCATCGGCGGCGTACAGGGAAAGGGAGCTCAGGAAGAGGGTGAGAAGCAGAGTGGTTTTCATGGAGCGATTGGTCTAGGGTGTGTCCCACCATTATTGCTAGGAAATCGCTTTTCCAGCACTGATTTCAAGGAGCTTCCCCGGGCCCTGGGCCTCCCTACGAACCCGGCCTGTAAAGGCGATCTGCTAGCAGTAACGCAAGGTGCGAAATTTCGTTGTCGCCATCGCGCTCGATGCTCGTGCTCGATGTTCCCCTGCGAGACATTGTCATTGGAACGTTTGACCCTGAATGAAGAAGCCCGGTCCGCGCCTCGGCGGACCGGACCTGAAATCCGTGAACCGGTTTTCAGCGGCTGCGACGCAGGATCAAGCCAAGGAAGCCCAGCCCGAACAGCGCGGAAGTGGACGGCTCCGGAATTGCAGAATCTTGAATCTGCACCCCCCAGGCGCAGGGGGCAAGCGGGGAGAGGCTACGCCACGCGGATCGGGGCGGGGTGAGGTTACTTCGCCCTGCTTCCAGTCTTTGGCCCACTCAAAGTGAGAAGATCTGGCTCAATCCGCTCCCGTCACACTCCCGCAGCAGTCGGATAGTCTCTTCTGGTTTACGTCTCTTTTGTTTCATTCTTCAAGGATCTGGTTATCCAAATCCTCTCACTTCGCGTGGACCAGTTTTATTGGCGGCGGTCACATCTACTCCGTCAAACGTAGCCGTAATCCCCAATGACGCGAACGGGCAGTTTGAGGTGATTCTAGAATCGTCCGTGGACTTGGTGACTTGGACCCCGGCCAACCCAGGCACGTTCGGTGGCGATACACCTCTCCGGTTCTTTAGGACAAGGATTGTGCGGAAGAACTAGGCCCCATGGGAACCCTGCGATAGTGGGTGTGAATCACTGCGCAGTCACAATCAGCCGCATGAAGCGCTGTTTGCTTGCATTAATGAGCGGAAGATTGTCGCGAATCGTCACCGTCTCCGTGTCATCGCCATGATCGACCACGCCAATTTCGACTTCAGCGCGGGCCCAGGTTACCAGGTCGGAGGAAACTTCGACCTGGTAGCGAAGGCCCGGCGCCTTCGTTAATCGCTTGAAGGTTAGAGAGAGATAGCTCTCTCCACCATCATCCACGATGGCGCCGGAAGGGGCTCCGCTCGGGTCGTGATTCTTCGGATCGAGACCGAGGGCAAACTCCATGAGGGTGACCAGCCCATCGAGATCTGTATCTGCGGCCGCTCCGCTCACCGCGGGGTCCGCAATTTCCTCCGGCGTGAAGTGGTAATTTTTCCATCCGCCGAAGTCCTGGCTATGGAGCGCACCGTTGGCGGTGCCGGGATTCCCGAGGAGGTCGCAGCTCATGGCCCAGGTGGTCGCCTCGTCATAGCTCGCGAGCTGTTCGTCTTCATTGCGCAAGACGAGGGTGTAGCCGTTCCCATCCGTGGGGCGGAACCAGACGTCATTGAAGGTGAAGTGGAAGATATCATTCCCGTCCACATCCACCATGCGGAGAGTGTCGCCGTCATTCTTCAGCTTGTTGGAGTAGACGCCGATGACGGGCAAGCCGGCGCCATAGCGTTCTGCGAAGGCAGCCTGATGTTCGACGAGGAGAGCGAAGGAGCCTGGCTGCAGAATGGTGGGGGCGGGGATGGTGAACTCGATTCCGTCGGTCAGTCGCGCTCCACTGAGATCGATGACCTCGTCGCTGATGTTGCGAAACTCGATAAACTCGAAGTCGTCGTCGCGGTAGTTGGGATCGGCCAGGATCTCCTCTGCGCTGGGATCCAGCGGATGGTAGTTGATCTCCGTGACCAGCAAGTTCTCCGAGTTGGCCGGAGTTCCGATCACGTAGGTGTTCTTCACGGGAGCACTCCATTCATTGTTTTGGAGAGTGCGCGCAATGAGCTCGGTGGTGGAGGAGATGGGAATTCCGGTGCCACCGCTGATCATGACGGCGTTGGGATTGACCTCGCCCCCGGGCAGTCGTGGATCCGATCCATCGGTAGTGTAGTAGATGGGCCGGGAGGAATTGAGGACCACGTCAAGGTTGGTCCCGGCGGGCCAGTGGCCGGAGCGAGTGAGCGCCTGGGGACGCGGAGGGAACTCGCGATCGATCCAACTCGTCCGGCGGCGGAGCCACAGCTTGATGGCATCGATCTGCTCCTCCCAGGTCGTGCTGACCGGACTGGGAAATCCGACGTTCCCCTGACCCAGGATGTTCCACTTCGCGAAATTGCGCACCGCTGCCTCGGCGAGGGGATCGGTCAGGAGGTCGATAGTGCCATTCAGGCCCGAGGCACTCAGGGGTCCGGCAGTACGAAGCTCTGACCAGCGGTCGATGACCTTTTGCCGAAATTCGGGGCAGCGCATGAGGGGAACAAACCAGTCGGGCTCGTAGCCGTGGTCCCGTCCCCCGCGATTGTAGTTGTGTTGGTACTGCCATCCCGAGGTATTGCGGTTATCGAAGCAGCACCCGGTGCCGACCGTCAGATTGTAGTCCCAGAGCGGGCCCTTGTGGATCAGTCCCTCGCGATCCTTGTACATGTAGTCGCTTCGCACGTAGGAATCCTGCTCGCGAAGGAGCTCGTTCACGATGAAGAGACTGACAAAGGAGTCGACGTCGATGTAGGCCGGGTATCCCCGAACAGGGTCGGGGTTGGGGACGCCGTTATTGTTGGCCCCGGTCCCCCGTCGCCAGCCGAGGGTGAGGGCAAAGCGGTCGAGGTGTCGTCCCAGCCAGTCCCGTTGCTCTGCGGTGGGGGCGTTTGGTTCGACAATCTCGACGCTCGACCAGTTTGTGGCGCGAGGTCCGCCGCTGGCGATCCCCGGAGGTTCAAACCGCATGAGGTAGCCCCCGGTCACTTCCGGTGCGGTCGTGTGGGTCGGTTCCAGGTTGGCGAGGTCGGTGCGATTGCGGTCGTCCTTGATCTTCTCCAGCAGGTTGTAGACTCCGACGTATTCGCTGGCAGTGAGGGGGCCGCCATTGGTGCTGAGAAACATCTCGAAGGGTGCGGAGCGAGGGGCCTGAATGCCAATCTGCCTCCCGAGTTCAAAGGCCAGGGGATTTCGAATGAGAGCCTTGTCGGTGTAGGGACCGTTGAAGACCCAGTCCGCCTCCGGGGGCAGACCGAGAAGAGCGTAGTCGGTGTCGACATCGTTGTCGTCACGCAGTTCGACGCGATATTGCGGCTTGGGGAAGCCGGAGGAGCTTTGTCCACGCCGCCGAACACCGATACGGAAACAGGCATCGGGCGATCTCTGCAAGGAGCTTCGTCCGGTGGCCGGATCGACCTCGTGGACAGAGATGCGAGCCGCACGGAGGGTGGCGCCCGGTCCGGGAACACTGCCGTTGAACGTCTCCAAAACGATGATGGGAAGGTCGGAAGTGAAGGTCGAGGGGGCGGAAAGACTACCCGAGGGTGTGCTGGAAAGTCGTTGGAAGTGGGCGCTCGCAATCGCACCGGAGTCGTTGTTGGCCGGATCGAACACGCGGGCCCGGAGGTGAGTGGTGTCGCTCAACCTGATGGGATTTCCGTAGAGGGTGGAACTGGATGTGGGCGCGCTCCCGTCGGTGGTGTAGCGAATCTGTGCCCCGGGAAACTGCGAGGTGATGGTGACGTTTGCACTCCGTGTGAAAGTGGCGCAGGGAGGATCGATGATGGGTGCGAGGAGGGGAGCGCTCAAAAGCAATCCGTTTTCGCCGCCCGGGGTGGTCGTGCCGAAGTAGCCCTGCGCACCCTCCGGTGCGAGGCCGTCTGTTCCGTAGCTGAAGCCGGTTTCCTGGCGCGGATAGTTGGGTGCGAACTCGCTGAGAATGGATCCGTCCGGGGCCACCAGGGCGAGATAATCGCCCCCTCCCGCCAGTCGGAAGTTGGTATGCAACTGGGAGCCGGCGGCGTCGCGATCCTTGGCGGAAGCGAAGACCACCAGGTAGGCGCGGGCCTGCAAGAGGGTGGAGGGAAAGGTCCACTTGGTCAGATCGGCCGGATCGTCGGTCAGGTGATAGCCCCTGAGATCGAGATCCAGTCCGGTTGGATTGTAGAGCTCGATCCAGTCGGGGGTATTGCCGTCCTCATCCTGGTGGGATTCGTTGCCGACCGCCACGAACTCGGAGATGAAGGGCGCGGTTCCGGTGGCCAGGAGAGGGGAGCCGACTTCGCGAACTTGAAATCCGGAGAGGGCCGCGTTGCGACCGGGACCGCTTCGGGCCACGTAGGTAAAGCTCTCCACCCCGGTGAGCTCCACGCTCACGATGGCGAGATCGCTGGCCGCCGGCGGGTCTTCTGCGCCCACTCCATTGCCGATCGAGATGGCGGGCAGGGTCTGGGCGGGATCGAGATTGGTGCTGATGGTGTTGGCGAGATAGACCGTGGCGCAACAGTCGCGCGGCTCGCCGTGGAGAAATTGCACGAGGTAGGTCTTGGCCGGGTCGATTCCCTGGTAGGTCAAGGTCACCTCACCGGTGGAGGAGAGTTCACTGAAGAAGAGATCATCGATTCCGGGATGGGAGAGGCCGTCATTGGTGGCTTCCCCTGTCGCGTTCCAGTTCGCTCCGCCGGGCGCGTTTCCCGGTTCGCAGACAAAGTCGATCCCGTTGATAATCACCTTGGGTTCGCTGTGGCCGAGATTGACGGCCTCGATGAGGATGCCATAATCGCGAATGAGAGTTGGATAGTCGCCCGCTGAGTTGTCGTCCACCGTCACCGAGTTGATGGCGGCCTGCAGGGTGCCGAGAGTGGAGGCGTGCAGGCTCAGGACGCCCAGCAGCACGATAATGGTCACGCGGACGAAAAAGCATCGGGAGGTATTACTCATCGCGGTTCTTACAGTCGCCTCGTTCATAGTGCTTTCCTTTCGAGGAATGGTTGGGACACGGTTTTGGGGATCAAAGTAACTCGTCGCCGTTCAGCCCGTGCAGCGAGAGCGGGTAGTGCAAAGACTGTGAGAAGGGCTTGGAGCGGTTTCATGATGCTCCAGACTTACCACACTGCCGAAGGTACCGAAAGCAGTAGCGGCGCCACCCATCAGGGTGCAGGAAACAGGGTGCGGTGCACGGGTTAGACGGCAAAGGTGCAGGAAGCAGGGTGGGGGGATGGCTCGACCCCTCATCTATGAACCCCGTATGACGAGACGTGTAACCCTCACCCTGATGCTTGCACCAGGGGCCCTGTTCTCTGGTTGGCCGTTGAGAAGAACTGAGACCGGTTTTCTCGCTGAACCGTAGGCAGCACCCCGGACTGCGTGCATCTGCCCGAAATACAGGTAATCGCCACCAACCACCCGGCGATTGAGCATTCCGGATGCTCTGCCATCTAGGGAATCTGCACCTTCACGTTGTCGAGGCAGAGGCCGCTGAAAGCATCAAGACTGCCATCACTGACAAAAATGAATTCGATGAGAACAGACTCTCCGATCGCGATCGCGGGAACAGGAACTTCAGCAGTGACATAATCGAGATCGAAAATCGTCATGTCGATAGGCACGTCCACCCCTAGCTGGGCCTGGTCGTCGGAGCGCAGAAAGCGCACGGAGGCGGTATCGCCAAACCCATCTGCATCGCGGTAGGCGTCGAAGCTGAGCAGGGCGGCAGTAATCCCGGTGAGATCGATGATCGGCGTGCGTAGGGAGATATCGGAATTGGCTCCATAGTTACCCAGGTTGGTTCACCAGGCGTTGCCCGAGTCGTCAGCCCCGGAGAGCGGTCCGGTACTGCCATTGGGGGAACCCAGCTCCCACTCCGTGTTCCCGGAGGCGTCATTGACGAGGGTGGTCCAACCCGCGGCGCCGGTTTCCAGGTCATCCGAGAAAAGGGGCGGAGGGTTCTTCTCCCGAACCGCCACGAACCCCTCCCCCGGGAAGGGCAGGGCAATGACCAGGGTATTGGTCCCGGAGGGATCGGCCGCAATGTCCTGCGCGTCGACAAGCCCGGCCCAGGACGCCCTCGGTGAAGACAGGTCGGGACTGACCAGGATATCATAGAGTTTACCCAGGGTGCTCTCCCAGGACAGTTCCAGCTCCCCGCCGGAAGCAGGCCGCACCGCTAGGCCAAGGGGATCAGCCCCATCAGCCGAGGCGGCCTCGTAGTGAGCAAGCACCTGTTCCGGGGTGAGGGCATGGTCGTAGATGGCGAACTCATCCATGCGTCCGTCCAGCAAGCGACCGCCGTTCCAGGCGCCGATCTGGAAATTACTATTTCCGAAGTCGATGGGGCCGGCATGATTGATGCCATTGTCGGGCACGGCCACTCCGTTGACAAAAGTGGTGGTGTCACCAGCATTTTGAGTGACCACGAGGTGGTACCAGGTAGTGCTGTCGGCCACAAACGCGTTGGAGGTCGTGTTGGAATTGCCCTGGCCATTGACGGCGTGTTCAAAGGCGAAATCACTCTTGAGGTTCCAGTGGAGACCGCGGGCGGTCCACTGGCCGGCAGAAGCGATGGAGGTGCAACAGCCGCCTGCGAGGATGTCTATCTGGAGCCAGACCTCGACCGTGCTGTCGGTAAAACTCCCGGTGTTCGGGGCGTCGATGTGGCCTCCGGTGAAATCGGCTGCTGATCCCAGGTTGGGGTGAAAGCTGGCAGCCCCCAATCCGATGCTCCCGGTATAGGTGCCGTGTTTGCCGGAGATCGAGGAGTCGGAGGCGATAGTGCCATTCTGTTCTTCGAAGCGGTAGTAGGCAACGGGACCGTCGCCGAGGACGGCCTTGCTATAGGGAGTGCCGCCGGATGACGCGATGGGTGGGTCGTCGCCGTTGTTGGGGTCTGAGAGCAGGGTGCTGACTTCCTGCCCGTCGCTGAATCCGTCGCCATCACTATCGGGATTGTCGGGTTGGGTGCTGTGGGTGTTGACCTCGTCACCATCGTCCAAGCCGTCACCGTCGGAATCTGCCCGGGCTGGATCAGTGTTGTGGATGTTGATCTCGTCGCCGTCTTTCAGATCGTCCCCATCGGTGTCGTCGCTGTTGGGATTGGATCCGTGGATGTTGATTTCGTTGCCGTCATTCAGCGTATCATCGTCGGAGTCATCATCCTGAGGATCGGTGTTGCGCACTAGTTCGTCGCGATTGCTCAGCCCGTCGTCATCGGGATCGCCATCGGCGCCGTGGGGTCCATCCATTCTGCCGGGAGCGGTTTCGCCGGTTGTTCCGTCGTCGTCGGGATCGAGATTGTTGGCGGTTTCCCAATCGTTGGGCAATCCGTCGCCATCGTTATCAGTGCCGCCCGCCGCGATGGAGGCGTTGAAGTGAGCCTGGACCCGCCCAGCACTGAGTGCACTGTCGTAGATGGCAAACTCGTCGATACGACCGTCGAGGAGCCGCGCGCCATTCCAGGCGCCGATCTGAAAGTTGGTATTTCCGAATGCGACGGGACCCGCGTGGTTGATTCCGTTGTCTGCGACTGCGACTCCATCGATGTAAGTTGTGGTCTCGCCAGCGTTCTGGGTCACCACGATGTGATACCAGGTCAATCCGTCTGCTACGATGGCGCCAGGAGTGGTATTGGAATTACCCTGGCCATTGACCGCGTGCTCGAGGTCACCGCCGCTCTTGATATTCCAGTGCAGCGCCTGGGAGGACCAGTTGCCGGCAGAGGCAATCGAAGTGCAGCATCCTGCCGCGAGGGTATCCATCTGAAGCCAGGCTTCGATTGTGCTGTCCTGAAAGATTCCGATGATCGGGGCCTCGACAAATCCGCCCGTCAGATCGGCAGCCGTCCCAAGATTGGGGTGGGCGCCCACGGTGCCGAGAGCGATCGCTCCGGTGTAGGTGCCGTTGAATGGGCCGGAAGGGTGGGCAGCCGAGTCGGCCGCAATGGTCCCGGTGGTTTCATCGAACTGATAGTAGGCCACGGGATTGTCGGCGAGAACCTCGCTCGTGTAGACGGGGTTGCCTGCGGTCAGGGACGAGGTGGAGCCGAGGGAGGCGAGGGAGGCGAGGAGGGCGGCAGAGAGGATGGGGCGACCCGAGCTTTTTCTAAAGATGGATCTGGAGGAGGAAGTGTTCATCGTTGAGAGATTGGTTCGAGCTGAGAGACTAATAAGGGCGTCTGCGACAGAATCGCGAGACGCCCTTCAGGAAGAGTTCGATCGTGGTCTATCTCCGCCGACGGAGTGCCAGGACGCCGCCAAGAAGGACGAGGAGGGAACTCGAAGGCTCCGGAATGCCAGTTGTGCCCACGGTATAGTGAGACATAACTTGCTCCGGGGTCAGGGCAGAGTCGTAAACTGCAAATTCATCAATGCGTCCGTTGAGGAGGCGGCCGCCATTCCAGGCGCCGATTTGGAAGTTGCTGTTGCCGTAGTCGAGGGTGCCGGCGTGATTGACGCCGTTGTCCGGGACGGCCACGCCGTTCACGTAGGTGATGGTGTCACCGGCGTCCTGAGTCACGACGAGGTGAAACCAGGTCGTTCCGTCCGCCACGAGAGTCCCAGGATTGGTATTGGAATTGCCCTGACCGTTGACGGCGTGCTCAAAGTCTCCGCCACTTTTGATATTCCAGTGTAGGGCCTGAGAGGACCAGGAACCGGCAGAGGCTATCGAGGTGCAACATCCCCCGGCGAGGGCATCCACTTGGAGCCATACTTCAGCGGAGGTGGTAGAAAAGCTGCCGAGGTTGGGAACTGCCACAAAGCCACCCGCCAGATCGGCCGCCGTTCCAAGACCGGGAAGGGAGGTGGCTGATAGATTGACGGCGCCGGTGTAGGTCCCGTCAGCGCCGGCGATCGCGTCGATTGCGGTGGTTCCGCCAGCCTCATCGAAGCCGTAGTGGGTAATCGCGCCATCGGATTGGACGAGGTTGTTGTAAGCGATGGAAGCACCGTTTGCGAGAAGGGCGCCGCCGAGAGAGAGGGCTAGGATGAGATGAAATTTCATGGCGTTGTGAAGTCCAATAACTAAAACGATATACAAAGCAGATCAGAATAAAACATATTTTTGATTGTGATCGGGGCACCCTGCGACGAAGACAGTGCGAGCATTGACGCTGATCGAGAAGCAGCATCGCGAGTCGAAAGGGAGAAAGTAGCCCAAGGAGCCCAAGGAGCCCAAGGAGCCCATTATTGTAGGTGTAATTGGCAGGATTCGGCTTCCTCTCAGCAACTGGCGGAGGCTTCTCTTCTTCAGGAGAGTTCAGGTTGCCGAATACCTTGATCCCCGCAAAAAGCACCACGATTGCCAGTAATCCTGCGCCGAGTGCGATCAGCTCACCCTTCTTCATTCCTGATACCTACCTACCCCAGGCGCAGTCGGCAAGCGGGGAGAGGGTGATTGTGGGGACCGGGGGCGGCGTGGTAGGGATGAGGCACTATGAAAAGAATGCTTCTCCTTGTCGCAGCCATCCTCTCCCTCGCAGTCGCCAATGCCGCTGAATACGTGACGCTGAATGTTGGGGGAACCGGGCCAGAAAGCCGCACTGTCACCTTTAATCCTACGGACTTGGTAGAGCTGATCGGCTACCGCGGAAACAATATCTACCTAGAGGCCACAATGGCCGACGGAACAAAAACGGAGTTCTACGCGACGAACCAGGCAAAGTATCTTTACACGGGGCTTAGGAGTCTTCGTTTTTTTCTTACTAACAACGCGAGTGGTCACGGAATTCTCACGCTCAAGATTACCCGTGACGACGAGCACAACAATCCAGCCATCCCTTCAAACGTCGCCGTGATCCCGAACGACGACGCGGATGGAGATTTCGAGGTTATCTTGGAGTCCTCCGTCGACCTGGTGACATGGACTCCTGCCAACCCTGGCACGTTCGGAGGTGATACGCCCCGCCGGTTCTTCAGGACTAGGATCGTGAGGAAAAACTAGGCGCAGGGGGCAAACCCAATCCACGCGGATCGGGGCGGGGTGAGGTTGCGGGAGACAATTGCTTAAGCTACTCTGGAACTATCGAGACTCAATTTCGTCCCGTAAGCGGGGAGAGCTCTCAGTTACTAAAACAACGCCATAAGAGATTGAAAACTCCCCAGGGGATACTCGCCGGCGGACGAAGGACTTTGGCGGGGGCGGCAACGGATTTCCTTGTGCCCATGCCAGTTCTGGTGGAACTTGGCCCAACCCCTAATGGACAGGAAAGCGTTGCGCCACAGAGCAGCCGTTTTATCAACGGCCGGATCATGCCTCATCTGGTGCGCGGCCCTGCCCGCCTCCGCCGACCTTGTGGTATTCGATCTCGCATGGTCCGGCGCCAGTTTCGGCAACGGCGCCACCGCGACCGGCCGCATCACGATTGACGACGCCCTGCTGGCCAATCCCGGCAACAATTCCAGCACGACGCCCGGGCTGGTGACGGCGTTGGTCGTCACCATCTCAGGCGCCTCGGCGGGTAACGGAACCTACGGACTGGCAGACTTCACCGATTTCTTTCTGAATACCGGCTCCCTGGCCCTCGACTTTACCAGGGAACTCGTCGGTCAACCAACCGGTCAGGATCCGTGGGGCACCTTCCAGCCGGGCAACACGGGCGGCGACTTCAACCTGCGTGGCGCTTCCCCTGCCCCCAGCGACACCGACAATTTTCAACTCACCACCAATGGAGGTGCGGGAGACCATCTGCTGCTGACCAGTTTGCGCCCGTTTGAGGGTAAGCCCACCATCGACCCGGTGGACCGCTACGCCTGGGGCGAGAACATCGGGTGGACGGATTGGCGGTGGGACCCTGGCACACCCGGAAAGGGTGCTACCATCGGACAGAATTTTTGCGCGGGATTCATCTGGGGAGAGAACGTCGGCTGGATCCAGCTCGGCACCGGGGCGCCGGCCGATGGCCTTCAGTACACCAACACCGCCGCCGCCGATTACGGCCTCAACCACGACGGCGAAGGCAACCTCTTTGGCCTAGCCTGGGGCGAGAACATCGGCTGGATCACCTTCGACCAAAGCGCCAGCGACCCGCCGCACCTTGATCTGGCGACCGGAAGGTTCGCCGGCTACGCTTACGGGGAGAACATCGGTTGGATCGATCTCGGCAGCAACGGCATCCACTTCGTCAAGACCACCACCATCGAGGGGGCTCTCACCACCCAGGAGGCCTGGCGCCTCGCCTTCTTCGGCAGCGGGGACAACTCGGGTGACGGGGCCGACAGCAATGACGCCAATGGTAACGGACTCTCCAACCTGCTCGACTTCGCCTACGGATTCAACCCGGACGGGCCCAGCAGCTCCGCCGATTCCCTCGAAGTGAGCAACCCCGGACCCAACGGAGAAATCACCCAGCTCGGAGGACTCACCTTCTGGACTGATCCGGTCACCGGGGAAGTCTTCATGCGCTACACGCGCCGCACCGATTACGCGGCGGTAGGGCTTGCCTTTACGGACCAGTTCAGTTGCGACCTGAACACCTTCGAGAGCGCCACCGAATCGCCGGAGGTGATCGCCACCGGAACCGGAGATGACGGCACCAGGATCGAAGC